>ENA-OQKS01000484-OQKS01000484.1-human-gut-metagenome-genome-assembly--contig:-NODE-484-length-10989-cov-3.185509_pt1 | contig 10989 bp, 7 predicted proteins | sample MGYA00242804_ERZ504808 | MGnify/ENA primary metagenome ERZ504808 (study PRJEB26092, sample SAMD00036375) | human gut metagenome | host: Homo sapiens | study: EMG produced TPA metagenomics assembly of...
TCGGACAAGACCACCACCGACCCAGTCGCCAAGAACATCAGGAAACAATCGATGCGCTCGACTCATTGATCAGCAAACAGCAGACACAGCTCAACACCTTCCATACCGACACCACACAGTTCATCAACTCCGGTAAAGACGCCACCACGAATCTTTCCGGAGCCATGACCAACACCACCACCGGCGGCATCGCGGCGCTGAATACCGCGCGCGGCTCGCTGACCGGCACCGTAATGCCGTCGCTCACCTCATCATTGAACAGTTTCGCCGCCCTGAATGGCACACTGGATGGCACGTTGACTTCGTTATCCGGCACCTTGGATCAGGCCGACGGACTGTTCGACCAGCTTGTCGATACCCTGAACCAAACAAAAACCACCATCAGCAGCACGCAGGATTCGCTGCGCCAGGTGGCCAGCGATGTCGCCACCGTACGCACCGATATCGCCACGCTCGATAGTTCCGCCGCTTACCAGAAAATCCGGGATACGCTGCATCTGGATGACAAGGGATTCGGCGACTTCACGGGCAATCCCGTCACCCTGACCACGAAAGTCGTGTATGCCACCGACAATTACGGGTCCGCAGTCACCCCGTTCTACACGAATCTGGCACTGTGGGTAGGCGGTTTCGTGCTAATCGCCATCTACAAGCTTGAGGTCGACCGCGAGGGCATTCGCCGTATCACCGCTACGCAAGCATATCTTGGCCGCTGGCTGCTGCTGGTCACCATCGGATTCCTGCAAGCCGTCATCGCCACCATCGGCGATCTGGTGCTTGGCATCCAATGCGAGCATCCGCTGCTGTTCATCTTGGCCGGGATCTTCTGTTCGTTCGTATACATCAACATTATTTACGCACTGGCCGTGGCGTTCCGCCATATCGGCAAAGCCATCGCCGTAATTCTGGTCATTGTGCAGATACCCGGCGCCTCCGGCCTGTATCCGATTGAAATGATGCCGAACTTCTTCCGCGAACTGCACCCGTGGCTGCCCTTTACCTACGGCATCAACGCGATGCGCGGCCCGATTGCCGGCCTGTACGCGAACCATTACTGGCTCGACATGCTGCACCTGTTCTGGTATCTGCCGGCGGCACTCTTCGTGGGACTTGTCATACGCCGGTATGCGATGAACCTGAACGCGCTGTTCGACCGTCGTTTGGGAGATACCGACCTGATGATCACCGAGCACAACAGCATGGTGAACGAACAGGTGAGCTTGAACTCCGTATTCCGCACGGTGTCCGACAGCAAGGAACTGCGCGATATCATCGCCCATCGCGCGCACCGGTTCTTCGCACGGTATCCAAAGATGATCGTTGCCGGTCTGACATTGCTGACCGTACTCCCGTTCGTATTCCTGGTACTGCTGTTCGTCACCCAAGAGAAAATCGCCATGCTGACCTCCTGGATTCTGTCGATTATTCTTATCGACGCCTATCTCATTGTGGTTGAATACGCACGCGAAACCTACGCCATGCAGCTTGGCGTCAGTGCCATGAGTGCCGACGAGTTCCGCAATGTGATGCTCAACGGATATGTGTGGCGGCGTTCCACGGCCACGGACGTCACGAAGCGGCGATGGGCAGCAATCCGGATATCGGCGAAACCACTGAACGACTCACACTGTTCGGCGATCAGGCCGCCGAGCCGACTGCGCACACCGCACAGTCCGGTCAGTCTGGGCAGTCTGGGCAGTCTGGGCAGTCTGGGCAGTCTGGGCAGTCTGGGCAGTCTGGGCGAGGAGGCGCACGATGAAGCTTATCTGGAAAATATTCGTACGTGACGTGCGCCAAGCCACCCGCAATGTGATCGCCGTAATCGTGGCTATGGGATTGGTGATTGTGCCGGCACTGTACGCCTGGTACAACATCGCCGCCAGCTGGGACCCGTACGGCAACACCAAATCGTTGAAAGTGGCCGTGGCGAACGTCGACAGCGGATACAAATCCGACCTGATCCCGGTGCGTGTCAACATCGGCGAGACCGTCGTCAGCTCGCTGCGCGCCAACCATGACCTCGACTGGCAGTTCGTCGACCGCGACACCGCGATCGACGGCGTGCATTCTGGCGAATACTACGCGGCGCTGATCATCCCCAAGCAGTTCAGCGCCGACATGATGACGCTGTTCTCGCCGGAAATGAAGCACGCCGAACTGGAGTACTACCTCAACGAGAAAATCAACCCGATCGCGCCGCACATCACTGATCAGGGCGCGTCCACGGTCGCCACGACCATCGACCAGACCTTCGCGAAGACCCTCGCGCAGGTCGCCCTCGACCTGGTATCCAGCCTGCTGAAATTCGCGCAAAGCCCGCAAATGAGCGAGTACGTATCCAACGCCACGAAACACATTTCGTCGATTTCGTCGCAGCTGAAGTCCGCCGCGTCACAGGCCGACTCCTACGCAAGCCTGATGGGCGCGACAGGCAAAATCATCAGCTCCACCGACCGTCTGCTCGGCTCGACCGGATCCAGCGCGTCGGACGCGAAGAAAGCGCTGAAACAGGGCACGGCCGGCGTGAAAAGCCTGGACGAGGCCCTAGCCGGCGTCTCGACGAGCATGAGCTCGTCGCTGTCCGACGCCGCGGGAGCCTACGACACGATCAGCAAGCAGGTGGACACCGCGTTCTCCGACATGGGCTCCCAATCCTCCCAGATTACCGACAAGCTCACCACGCTGCAGCGCAACATCCAATCGCAGGCCGACACATTCGGCACATACGCGGAGGCGCTGCGCTCGCTGGCCGACGCCGCGCACCTGCAGGCCGGTCAAGGACGCGCTCAACAACGCGGCTCAGCAGGCGCAGAACACGCAGAACGAGCTGCAGAAGGTCGCCGACAGCATCGGCGACGCCTCCAAGAAAATCACCGACGGCACCGCCAGTGCGGACGACACGCGCAAATCCCTGAAGAAGCAGATAGCCGCCGCGAAGCAGTCGATCACCGACATGGCGAACACGTACGACACCACGATCAAGCCGCAGCTCGACGAACTGGGCAAGTCGATGAGCGATGTCGTCAAGCAGTCGGGGAGCGTCATCGACGGACTGGCCGCCACCGCCACCAGCATGTCCGGCCTGTCCGGCGACATCACCGGCAGCCTGTCCGACGTGCAATCCTCGTTGGGCGACGCGGCGACCACCCTGAACGCCTCGGCCGAGAAACTCGACTCGCTCAACAAGCAGCTGACGGCGGTCGTCGGAGGCGGCGGCATGCCCGATCTCTCGCAGATCACGTCAGCCGACCCCGATTCGATCGCCACGCTGCTGTCCGCCCCGGTCTCGGTGAACCGCATCGCGCTGTACCCGGTCGCCAACTATGGTTCCGCCATGACGCCGTTCTATACCGTGCTGTCGATCTGGGTGGGCGCGATCATCCTCGTCGCCATGATGAAGGTGTCGGTGTCCGACCGCGAGAAGGCGAAGGTGCTCGGCCTCGGCGAAACGCTGCCGATGGGCGAGACGATGGGCGTGAAGGAGGCCGTGATCGCCGGACGGACCGCAGGGCCGGGCGCGATGCTCGACGTGCTGCGCAAGCCACGCCCCGAGTCGCCCGGCAACGCGCGACGGTTCGGCCTGCACCCGTATCAGGAGTATTTCGGGCGATACGCCATTTTCGGCGCGATGGCGCTGCTGCAGGGCACGCTGGTATGCCTGGGCGACATGTTCTTCCTCGGCGTGCAATGCGAGCATCCGCTGCAGTTCCTGATGGTCGGCTGGCTGTGCGCGCTGGTGTTCTCGCTGCTGATCTACACGCTGACCGTGTCGTTCGGCGACATCGGCAAGGCCATCGCCGTGGTGCTGCTGGTCATGCAGGTGGCCGGCTCGGGCGGTACCTTCCCGATCGAGACGTTGCCGCCGTTCTTCCAGACGATCTGCAAGTGGCTGTTGTTCCCGTACGGGGTCGATGCGATGCATTCGGCGATGGCGGGGTCGTTCGGCAACGAATACTGGGTGTCGATGGGCAAGCTGGCGCTGTTCATCCTGCCGGCGCTGCTACTCGGCCTGGTGCTGCGCAAGCCGGTGATGCGGCTGAATGATTGGATCATCCGCAATCTCGAATCCACCAAGGTCATGTGACGTGAGTCGGCGGGCGAGCGGTAGGCTGGCCGCGCGGGTGCGGCGGCCGGTAGCCGCCGGTTGCCGGCCGTCCGGCCGCCCGGCCGTGACGCCGGCCGAAGCCGGTCGTTTCCCCCGCCCGTCGCCGGCGTGAAAGGCGGTACAGTGGAGGCTATGCAAGTGAAGCTTATCGACGAGAACCGCTATGCAGACGAGATGCGCGAGACGGTGCTGCCCGCGCTCGCCACATGCCGGTCCGAAGGCTGGATGGCACCGGCGGACGACGACGGTCTGCCGCCGCTGCAGCGTGCGGGCAAACTGCATTACGTGTGTTACGACGCGGCGAAATTCGACCGGTTGGGCGAGGACGGCGCCGCCGCCACATTCCGCGGTGCCGTGGTGATCTCCCACGGGTTCACGGAGTTCGCCGCGAAATATGCGGAGATGGTGTGGTACTTCCTGCTCGCAGGGTACTCGGTGTGCGTGTTCGAGCACCGCGGACATGGGTATTCCGCGCGTGACGTCGACAATTCGTCCCTGGTGTGGATTGATGATTGGCGGCGGTATGTGGCCGATCTGGCGAAATTCGCGGAGACGGTGGGCAAGGATTACGCGGATGGCCGTCCGCTGAACCTGTACTGCCATTCGATGGGCGGCGGCATCGGGGCGAGTGTGCTGGAGACGCATCCGACGCTGTTCGACAAGGCCGTGCTGTCGTGCCCGATGATCGCGCCGGTGACCGGTATGCCGAACTGGCTGGCGTCGGTGCTTGCCGCCGCGATGTGCCGGCTCGGGCTGGGACGGCACATGGTGTTCGGGCAGAGTGAGTTCACGCCGGAGCTGGATATGGCCGATTACGAGGGCGCGAGCGAGGCCCGCGTGCGCTGGTTCCAACAGCAGCGCATCGACGACCCGCATCAGCGGACGTTCGCGGCGACATTCGCGTGGGTGCGGCAGGCGCTGCGACTGTCGCGTGCCGTGCAGCGGCCGGAGGCGTGCGACAATGTCGAGACGCCGGTGCTGCTGTTCCAGGCCGGGCGCGACGTGTGGGTGCTCAACGAGCCGCAGAACCGGTTCGCGCAGGAGGTCAACTCCGATGGAGGGAATGTGCGCGTGGTACGCATCGAGAACTCGCTGCATGAGATTTTCAGCATGCCCAATGCCGTTCTTGGGCCGTATCTGGAGCGGATTCTGGGCTTCTTCGGCTCATCTGAGATGCCGACGTTCTGATGGTTTGTGACGGATGCCGACCGGATGAGTCCGCAATGAAAGATGCCGTGAAACATGCCGTGAAACATATCGTGAAACAGTCGAAAACGCCGGCCGCCGAGTCGGCGCCCGAGACTGCATCATTCGAGCGTACGCCGAAAGCCATGCTGCTGGGCGCCGTGCTGGTGCTGCTTGGCGGTGTGCTGTGGGGCATCAACGCCACAGTGTCGAAATTGCTGATGGCCGACTATCACGCCGACCCGCTGTGGATCGCCTGCGTGCGCGAGCTCGCGGCCGGCGCGTTGTTCCTGGCCTGTGCCGGTGTGCGTACGCCGAAACTATTGGCAGGTGCGGTGCGCGACCGACGCTCCTACCCGATGCTGCTGTTCGCCGCGCTGACCTGCGTGCTGTTCGTGCAGGTCTCGTATCTGTCCGCGATCGACTGGACGAACTCCGGCACCGCGACCGTATTGCAGACGTTGAACCTGCTGTTCGTGCTGGCGTATGTGTGCATACGCGGGCGCCGCTGGCCGGGGCTGCGCGAGAGCATCGGCGTGGCGTTGGCGTTTGCCGGTACGGTGCTGATCGCCACCGGAGGAGATCTTTCCATGCTGAAGCTGCCACTGGTCGGATTGCTATGGGGCCTCGCCGACGCGGCGTGTACGGCGGCGCTGTCGATTCTGCCGGCCAAGCTGGTAGCGCGATGGGGCAATCTTGCTGTCAACGGCATCATGTTCGTCATATCCGGTTTGGTGCTGACGCCGTTCGTCCGCCCGTGGGCCAGCGCGCCGCAGCTGGATTGGTTCGGCATGCTGCTGATGGTGTTCACCGTTGTCGGAGGCACGTTCGGCGCATATTGGCTGTTCCTGGCCGGCGTGATGCGTATCGGCTCGATGCGCGGCACAATGCTGGGTACCAGCGAGCCGATCGCCGCGACGATATCCGCCGTGCTGTGGGCCGGTGCGGTGTTCACGCCCACGGATTTCGTCGGCTTCGTGATGATCATTGTCATGGTGTTCCTCGTGCGCTAGCACGCGTGGCCCGCATGCCGACATACGGTCTCTCTCGCGTGCGACGCGCTTCACCGACTGTTTGCGTTCTTAAGTGCGCGCCGAGACGACAAGTCCGCGCACATAGGAACGTAAACAGGGCGATTTGCGTTCCTACGTGCGCATGGTCGTCGTTTTGGCGCGCACTTAAGAACGCAAAACCACGTTTCGCCCGCCAGGCCAGGCGTCGCGGGATGTGTGGATAGTGATAGGTGAGCATCCGAATGCATAGAACGGGGGCTGCCATGCATGAGTCATCGTATAAGGCCGGTTCGGGGCGACGTTATCAGTCCGGGCAGGGGCGTCCGGGTCGCGTTCCGCGGATCCTCGTCACTGTTGTCGCCGTAATCGCGCTCATCGTGGGCGGCCTCGCACTGGTTCGGGCCGTCGCACCCCATGCAATCGCGAAGCTGACAGCGGTATCCGTGCGCAGCCTGGCAATCGGCGCGGCGGCGCTGATCGTCGTCGCCATCATACTGATCGTCATGGCTCGCGTGGCTTCCCGACGCGGCAACCGAGTGAGCGTGCGCGGAACCGCAGGCGGAGCCATCGTCGCCGTCGTATTCGCCATCATGCTGACCGTAGCCGCGCTGCTGATCTCCAACCTGTTCAAGGACGGCATCGTCAAGCCGTCATCGCCCGACAAGTCACCTGCTCAGAGTGCGCAGAACATGCAACAATCAGTTGAGGAGGCTGGCATCTACTGCGAGTCCGGCTGGTCGGAACTCTCATCGCAAGGGTATCCGGGTGTGACGGACGTCGAGATATGCCTCAAGCCGCGCATCGCCTACGTCACGTTCGATAACGAATTCGCTGCCGACATGTACCGCGCGCCTTTGCGATACAAAATCATCGAGATGTTTGACGAGCAAGCGAACAGCACCATCTCCAAGGGAGACTGGCGGCTGTTGAGTGGCAAGAAATGGTCGGTGTTCAGCTACAGGACCATCATTGACAAGCTCCAGAAGCAGTGGGGTGGAACCGTCGAGAAAATAGGATGACGGCGGATGATCCGGGTGCGATGCAACCGCGGCACATGAGGCGCGGACGCGGTTCTCCGCGAAGGCTATGATGGAAACGTGAATGACGTCTCGAATCAGCCGGCAGCGAAGACCCCAGCCGAATCATCCTCCGAGTCCACCGAATCCTCCCGTTTCACACGCGGAGACAGCACGCTGACCACCGTAGGACGGATCGTCATGGTCTACGCGGTCGTCCAGCTGCTGATGGCGATCAGTGCGCTCGCGTCACTGTCCGGCCTTGATCCCGCGGCTTCCGTGCAAGTGATCGGCGGGTGGCGCATCGGCCTGCGCGTGGCATGGTTCACGCTCGGCCTGGTGTTCGCGGGCAATTGCGTGCTGTATCTGCTCGGCGGATGGCTCGGCCGCCGGGCCGGAGCGGACACGTCCAAATCCCGGCCGTTCATGGCACTGATGTGGCTTTCCGTGGTGACCACGCTTATCGGTCTGCTCGCCGCGCGGGCGACCACATCCGGCTGGGAGGCGTGGTTTTCGCTTCTGATCGCCGTGATACTTTCCCTATACGCGACCAAAGTCGTAAAGCGCAGCGCGCGCATCTGAGCGGTGACATCGGCGGCTGGCCTACAGACGAGCGAAACGCCGCCAATCGACGGTGCTGTGAGTGAACGCAACGCAAAGAAAAATCAGGTATGGTGAGACGCATGAGCGAGCAGAACAATCACGATACAACAAACAACTCCCGGCGCAACCCGGCCGCGGCGGACGGCCTGTCCATGCAGACGGCCTATTTCGCGGGCGGATGCTTTTGGGGGCTGGAACGCTACTTCCAGAACGTCGACGGTGTCACCGACACCACGGTCGGTTACGCGCAGTCGAAGGTCGAATCACCCTCCTATGAGCAGGTGTGTGCGGGCGTCACCGACGCCGCGGAGACCGTGAAAGTTGTGTTCGACCCAGCGCAGGTGACGCTGCGCACGCTCACACTGCTGTTCCTGGAGGTCATTGACCCGTTCTCGGTGGACCGTCAGGGCGAGGACAGTGGGCGGCAGTACCGCACTGGTATGTTCTTCACGGACGCGACGCAGCAATCCGTGTATATCGCCGCGCTGGAGCAGCTGGTCGATCGGCAGCCCGCCCGCCCGGCGGTCTTGGTCGAGCCGCTGCGCAACTTCTACCCGGCCGAGGCGCACCATCAGGATTATCTGATCGCCAATCCGGGAGGCTTCTGCCATATTCCGCTGGCCGCCATCGCGAACGTGAAACGGCGGCAGAAGTATGTGGAAAAGATCTGGGACCTGACGCTCGAACAGTTCGCGGTCACGCAGTGCGCGGCCACCGAGCGGCCGTTCGTCAACGCCTACGACGAGGAGTTCGAGCCGGGCATCTACGTGGATGTGGTCAGCGGCGAGCCGTTGTTCTCATCGCGCGACAAATTCGATTCCGGCTGCGGTTGGCCGGCGTTCTCCAAGCCGATCGCGGACGAGCTGTTGACCGAGCACGCGGATCATCGCATCCCGGGGCGCGACCGCATCGAGGTGCGGACGGCCGACACGCAGATCCACCTCGGGCACGTGTTTGACGATGGGCCAGCCAATCGGGGCGGTTTGCGGTACTGCATGAACTCCGCCGCGCTGCGCTTCGTGCCGCGCTCGCGCATGGAGGCGGAAGGCTACGGCGACTGGTTGCCTGCGGTGGATGGCGAATAGCCGTTCAGAGAGCCGTTGCGCGCCTTTTCCTCCGCGCCAGCCATCGCCGCCATTGGCCATGGACTAGCGCAACGGTCGCGATGAGACTGGCCGCCGCAGCCAATCCCAGAGAATACACGAATCCCGGAGTGCTGAAGCCGTGGGCGATCAACCAGGGCGTTGGAACCGATGCAGATCGCCGCGAACGAGGCGAGCGTCGCGATACGCAGCCATGGCACCCAGCGCGCCGGGATTCTTGCGACGGCGAGATACAACGATGCGATAACGACGACTTGCAGGCATGATGCAGCGACGAATTGCCACAGCATCGCCGGATCATGCAGAAATGCGGTTTCGGGGAACATTCTGATGATTTCGCGGATGGTGTTCGGCAGGCGCCACCATTTGAGCCATACTAGCCAAGCGTCCACTGCCACTGCGATGCCCCACGCCAATCCTGTGCGCAGGCGCAGCTGTGGCGACGCGCGTCGGATGCTGCTCTTGGCGATGAGCGTAGATTCTCTCATCGTCGGCTCCTTCGAAGGCGAATCAGGTATATCGCACATTGTGAAGGCGCGGTTGCCGCGAATCGCCGCCAAACCTCATACGAACGGGCAGACTTTTCGCGGGAAGGGGCAGCCATCTGCGTTTCAGGGGGTTGATTTCGTGTTCGCCAAACGTCTATCTACGTTTCGAGGGGTTGCCAAAACGCGATGCCCGGGGTATTGAGCGCCAATCGCCATTGGAATCATGCGGTTTTGGGGGTGCTTATACTTGGCCACCAACCCCTCGAAACGCAGATAGATGTTCGGATCAAACCGAATCGCCCCCTCGAAACGCAGATAGCCTTCTGACAGCGCTTATCTGCGCAATCTCTCACCCGACAAGGTGCCGGTACAGCTCAGGATCCAGCGGCCGCGCAAGTCTCAGTGTGGAGAGCGTGACCTTCACCGTACCGTTTCCGGCCGCGTTCGGCTTGGTGGTGAGCGTCGGATTGTCAAACGCGGCGACGTGCCCGACGTAATAGTATTTGCCGTCGGCCTCTTCCGCCTTGCGCATGACGAACAGCGGAACGAAATGCGTACGGCCCCAGTCCGGTCCCACACCGCTCAGCGCCCACTGGAATTCGGGAGATTGCGGGGTGCGCCCGTTCTTGCTGAAGTACTTCATCTCCTGTGCGTTCAGGAACTCGTCTTCGTATTGGCTGGCCGCGTACTTCACGAAGATGGGCATGGTGTTGGTGTCTTTGTCGAGCAGGTACCCGCCTACGTTCTGAGGCGTGTTCTCCTTCTTCCATCCGCACAGTCGCATGACGTCGGCCATGGAGTATTTGCGCTCATACAGGAATGCATGGTCGAAAGCGCGTCGCCGGCTCTGCGCCTCCTGGAACAGGTCTCGGCAATTGGCCAGACCGGTGCGCAGCGTGTCTGCGAGAAAGATGCGGAACGTGCGATTTTCGGCGAGCATGTTGACGAAGCCGGAGCTTAAACGATAGGCCGGTTCGCCCTGATCATCGTCGGCCAGCGTCTCCACCAGTGGCAGGTTCCCGAAACGTTTGCGATTCGGTCCGGTGAAGTATGAGTAGTCAAGCACGCTGATAGCGGAGTCGAACTGCGCATCCGAGAGATCAGCCTGTGGGAAGTCCGCACGGATCGCATCAAGCAGCGCATCTCGACTGATTGGCGCGGATGCGTTCCAGCTGACAGGAGTCTCGTCATCCAGGCGCTCTTCGGCAAGCCGACACAGCCGTTCGAGGATGGCCAACTCATGAGGGCGCAGCCCGGGCAGCAGCAATTCCGTGGCCATCTTGAGGACCGCGTCTTCGGTGTCGGTTACCGGGTCCAGCTGATCCTCAAATGTTGTCTCGTGGTTCTTGCCGCCGCCGAGGCTCTTCTCGCGCGATCGCACGAAATCGAGGTAGTTGCTGCGCTTCGTGGCCAATGTATACGGCAAGGAAGGATCGTAGGCGTAGATATCCATGAGCATCGGAATGCGGCCGAGCT
>ENA-OQKS01000487-OQKS01000487.1-human-gut-metagenome-genome-assembly--contig:-NODE-487-length-10927-cov-2.518056_pt1 | contig 10927 bp, 10 predicted proteins | sample MGYA00242804_ERZ504808 | MGnify/ENA primary metagenome ERZ504808 (study PRJEB26092, sample SAMD00036375) | human gut metagenome | host: Homo sapiens | study: EMG produced TPA metagenomics assembly of...
TTCCGGCAGATCAGCGCCAGGATTGTTGTCTTTCCGGAACCGGTGGAACCGACAAAGGCTACGGTCGCTTTGGGGTCCACATGGAAGGAAACGCCTTTCAGTACCCATTCTCCCGGCACATAGCTGAACCATACGTCTTTGAACTCGATCTCGCCTCGAACTTCGGTAAGTTCCACGGCATCCTCGGCATCCACCAGATTGATGGGAAGATCAAGGATGGAAAATACTTTTTCTGCGGAAGCAAACGCGGACTGAAGCCAGTTGAACTGCTCCGCCAGGTTCTGGATCGGGTTGAAGAATTTTGAAATATACATGTAAAAGCTGACGATCATACCGCTGGTAAGCGTCTGGCCGAGGAACGACGTTCCCTCCAGATAGCCCTTGCCGCCTAAATACAAAAGGCAGAGCACGGAGCTGATATACAGCATGTAGACGAGCGGACGAAAAATACCAAACACGAAAATCTGCTCCTGCTGTGCGCGGCCGAGTGCGTTGCTCTTGTCGGTAAACTCGCGCATCTTGGCATCCTCGCGGTTGAAGATCTGTGTGATTTTCATACCGGAAAGGTTCTCCGACAGATACGTATTGATGTCCGTAGTACAGTCTTTTACTTTCCGGTGTGCTCTTCGCGAGAATTTGCGGAAAATAATCGAGAACAGCACGATAAACGGCACGAAGCAGAGCACCATCAGCGTTAGCTCATAGTTCAGAAACAGCATCGCAATCAGAATACCGATGATCACGAAGAAGTTCTTCAGAAGATTGACCAGAAGGTTGGTGAACATCAGTGAAATCGCGTTCGTATCGTTTGTCGTTCTCGTGACAAGCTTTCCGACCGGAATCTCATTTAACTGCTCGTGGGAAAGGCGCTCGATGTGGACGAACAGATCCTCCCTCATATTGGAAATAATTTTCTGACCCGTCTTCTGCAGAATCACGGCCTGGAAATACGTGCACGCCATCGAGACAAGAAGGATTGCCGCATAGCCCGCTACCCACAGAAACAGGGCATTCAGCGCGAATTTTCCAACGACGAGCTCCTCAATTTTGCCGACGATCAGCGGCGAAATGATATCGTACGCGATCGAAAACAGCATCAGAAAACCAACAACGATAAACTAGGCGGTAAAACGGACTTGCGTAATCCATCAGACGCTGCATGATTTCACTGTCTTTCATGTTCCGCTCAAAGCCGGTTTCTTTTTCTCCATCTTTCACTACAAACGCGGCCACAATCAGCAGGGTGGAAATCACGCCGATGATCGCGCCGACCCAGAGAATCGGATAATAATTGTGCATTTCTACTCCTCCCCCGCTTCCTCTTCAAGTTTCTGCAGATCGACCATCTTGCGGTACGCCGTGCAGGTCCGGTACAGATCCTCGTGTTTTCCGACTGCATGGACTTCTCCGTCCTCGACGAACACGATCTTGTCCATCTGCTCCACCGTTGAAATCCGGTGTGCGATACAGAATTGTCGTCAGTCCCTCACGTTTTTTTGAGATTGTCGAGAATCGTGCGCTCTGTTCTGGTATCGACCGCAGAGACGGAATCATCGAGAATCAGAATCGGTGCGTGTTTCATCAGCGCACGCGCAATCGAGATTCGCTGCTTCTGTCCGCCGGAAACCGTCACACCGCGCTCGCCAAGAACGGTGCGGTAGCCCTCTTTGAACTCTGCGATATTGTCATGGACATCGGACATCATCGCCGCATCCTCAACTGGCCTCCTGGTTTTCGTCATCAAAAGGCGAAAAGAAATATTGCCGGAAATCGTGTCGGAGAACAGGAAGTTGTCCTGCGGCACGTAGGCACAGCTCTCACGCACGGAGTGGATGGAAACGGTGTTGACATCGTGGTCATCAATGAACAGCGTTCCGTCCGGCACGTTGTAGGTGCGGAGCAGCAGATCGACGATGGTCGTTTTTCCGGAACCGGTCTTTCCGACGATGCCGACACTCTCGCCCGGCTCAATGGTAAACGATACGTTTTTCAGCACATCGTACTCCCCGTCTGGATAGCGGAAGGTCAGATTGCGGAACTCGATTTTTCCATGGATGGACGGCAGATCCTGCACACCGCCGCGGTCCTTCACATCGACTTTTGCGTCAAGCAGTTCCGTAATACGGTTTAAGGACGCTTTTCCACGGGATGTCTTCTCAATCAGCATGGAAACCGCCATGATCGGCCATACAACGGCCGAGAAATAGCCGATATACTCGACAAGCTGGCCGGCGTCGAAGCTTCCGCAGTAAACGAGATAGCCGCCGTAGCCTAAGATTACGCAGATAACGGACTCGACGAACAGCGTTACCATAATGTTCAGCAGTGTGGAAATTTTGGTATATTCTACGTTGATGTCCTCGTTCTCGCGGTTCAGTCTACGGAACATCATCAGCTCTTTCGTCTCTTTGACGAATGCTTTGATGACAGCAAGACCGGAATAGTTTTCCTGCGCGAAATCGGACAGCTCGGAAAAAGCCGCCTGGCGCTCTTCCCACTTTTTCATCAGGTATTTGCCGAGCGTTGTACCGGCGGCCATCAGAAATGCCATCGGGATCATGGAAAGGCCGGTCAGGAAGTGGTTCATGCGCCACATTTTGATCACGGCAAGCAGGCCTAAAAACAGCGCATCGCAGAACATCAGAATACCGTCGCCGAAGCACTCCTGCACGGTATCGAGATCGTTCGTGTAAAGACTCATCAGGTTTCCGACTTTGTTGACCTGATAATACTCCTGGGACAGCTCCTTGCTGTGCGCGAACATGCAGGTACGAAGATCGGTCACCACGCGGATTGCGGAGCCGAAAAAGCAGACTCGCCACAGGAAACGGCCGACTACCATGACGATAATGGTAATAATCATGGGCCGGCAGACCTGATCCAGCAGAAATTCCATATCAAACACCGCCGCCTGGCCGTTGACCAGAACAGGGTCGCCGTTCATGCCGTTGATGACCATGCGGTACAGCTCCGGTATGAAAAGCTGGAAATAATCTACGAGAATCAGCGCTGCAAGACCGAGAATCAGAATGGGCGCATTCTTCAGGTAGTATTTGTTAATGTACTTTCCAAATATCATATATTTTCTCCCTCTTTTTGTTTTTGCCATTGTCTGCTATGATCTTTCTGACCATAACAGTCCTTCCCTTTTCCAAAGCGTTTTCGCCCCGGAATGCCTCCTTTCTTCTCCTGCATTTCACAGCTCCGATGCAATTTTAACAGAGATAAACAGAAGGAACTGGACTTTGAAAAATCCAATTCCTTCTGTTCCAATTCACATTCCTGCTCCAAAAGCGTTCCGCTTCTTCTTTGCAGGACACCGTTGTCCTGTGAATGTTTGTTCTATTTTTTAGTATACGGTTCTTTTTCTCTCCCGTCAAGCATTTCACGCGTTTTTCTGTTTTCTTTTTATTTTTTGCCGTTTTCCGCTTTTTTTGCGCAAAATCTGCGCATTCCGGTTAAAACACCCAAAAGAAGAAGAAGGCTGACGCCAAGTGTGATCCACCACGTTCTGGTCACGGCTGCAATCAGATATCCCACCAGGCAGACACACGCTGTAACGGCCGCATACTGCATCTGCGTCGATACGTGGTTCAGATGGTTGCTCTGCGCACCCGCACTTGACATAACCGTCGTATCCGAGATCGGCGAAATATGGTCACCGCAGACCGCCCCTGCCAGGACGGCGGATACCGAGATAATCATCATCTCCAGATTTGTTCCGGCGGCGAACATGCCCGTTGCAATCGGCACAAGAATCGCGAACGTTCCCCAGGAGGTTCCCGTCGAAAAGGAAAGGAACACCGCCACGGCGAACAGCACCACCGGGATAAAAATACTTGCGGATGCATGGTCTCCCACGACGCTTCCGACAAACTGGGCCAGGCCCATCGCATCACCGACGCCTTTTAAGGTCCACGCAAAGACGAGAATCGTAACCGCCGGAACCATCAGCTTGAAGCCCTCGGACAGGCTGTCCATAAAGCTCTTGAAGGTGATGACCTTCCGCGGCAGATACAGCGCCATCATAAACAGGATCGTCACGACGGAGGCAAAAATCAGACTCGTTTCTGCATCACATCCTGCGAACGCGGAAATCACATTGTCCGCGCCGCCGAGGAAGCCAGTGTAAACCATCGCTCCAATCGCTGATACAATCAGCACGGCAACTGGGAGCACGAGGTCGATGACTTTTCCGTTCGGATTGACCTCCTGCTCGGAAACCTGCTCAAACTCCTCGCCTCCGGTCGTGAAAAGATCACCTTTGGCGGCATTATCCTCGTGGAGCTTCATCTGACCAAAATCAAAGCCGGTGTAGCAGATGTAAAAGACCATCGCAATTGTAAGGATCGCATACAGGTTATACGGAATTGTCCGCAGAAACAGCTGGAATCCGCTGATTCCCGCATCCGCCGGCACATACGAGTTGACGGCTGCCGCCCAGCTTGAGATCGGCGCGATAATACAGATCGGCGCTGCGGTGGAGTCGATGATGTATGCGAGTTTCGCGCGGGAAACCTTGTGGCTGTCCGTGACCGGGCGCATGACAGAGCCGACTGTCAGACAGTTGAAATAGTCATCCACAAAAATCAGAACACCAAGCCCCATCGTTGCCAGAAGCGCACTCCGCTTCGTTTTGATCTTCGTCCCCGCCCATTTTCCATACGCCGCCGAGCCGCCGGATTTCGCCATCAGCACGACAACCATGCCAAGCAGGATATCGAAGATCAGAATGTTGATGTTCATGCTGTTCCGTAAAATTTCAAAGAAGCTTGTGAACGCATCCCACGGATGGAAGCCGGTGTACAAAAGGACACCGACTGCCGATCCGATGAACAGGGAACTGTAAACTTCTTTTGTTACAAATGCAAGCAGAATTGCAAGCAGCGGCGGGACGAGTGCCCACCAGGTTCCGATAAACATTGAACCATTCATGTCGTCTGTTTTCCCTTTCTGCTGTTAAGTTCGTTTACACTTCCGGCGTCACAATTTTTCCAGCTACTGCACATGCTGCCGCTGTCTTTGGAGATGCCAGATAAATTTCAACTTTAGAAGTACCCATTCTTCCAAGAAAGTTTCGGTTGTTCGTTGCTACAACACGCTCGCCGTCAGAGAGGATTCCGCCCGCTCTTCCGCAGCACAGGCCGCATCCCGGATGTGTAATCATGGCGCCTGCCTCTGCCAGTGTATCGAGAATGCCCATTTTGCTTGCCTGCAGATAAATCTTGCGGCTTGCCGGTGTTACGATCAGTTTTACGTAGTCGGCTACTTTTTTGCCTTTTAAAACCTCGGCTGCCGCCTGCAGATCCTCGAGACGGCCGTTCGTACAGGAACCGATGAAGACCTGATCGATCGGGGTTCCCTCGAGAACGCTGGTATCACGGATCTTGTCTACCTGGGACGGGCATGCCATAACCGGCACAAAATCCTCGGCGCGGTAGGTGATGGTGCACAGATATTTTGCATCCTCATCGCCTTTTAAGCTCTTCTGATAGTCATTGAGTTCGATCTCGCAGTATTCTGCGGTCTTCTCATCCGGGGTAAAAAGTGCACATTTGGCACCTGCCTCGATCGCCATGTTGGCAATCGTCATACGGCTTGCCACGGTCATATTTTCTACGGTGTTTCCTGAGAACTCCAGTGCGCGGTACGTTGCGCCGTCTGCACCGAGGTCACCGATCAGACGCAGGATAATGTCTTTTGACATCACATTTTTCGGCAGCTCGCCTTCGATGACAACTTTGATCGTCTCCGGCACTTTGATCCACATCGTACCCGTTCCAAGGATGCTCGCCATCTCTGTGTAGCCGATTCCGGAAGAGAATGCACCGACACAGCCGTATGTCGTCGTGTGGCTGTCGGTTCCGAAAACAACGTCGCCCGGTTTTACGTAACCTGCCTCTGTCATTAACTGATGGCAGATTCCGTCGCTTCTGTGTACGTTTTTCATGCCGTATTTCTTTGCAAATTCATCGCCTTTGTGGAAATGTCTCGTATCGTCCACCTGGCTTGCCGGAACGAGGTGGTCGTAGATCAGAACGACTTTATCCGGGTCCCACAGTTTGGTAAAGCCCATCTCCTCGAATTTATCGCCGACAAACGGGATGAAGATATCATGAATCATGACTCTGTCCACGTTGACCGTCACAATGTCGCCCGGTTTTACGTCTTTTCCGGTGTTGTGGCGGATGATTTTTTCAATTACTGTATTGCCCATCGTTTCTTCCTCCCGCTCTTAATCCAATCCGTTGCGCTTGCGCATTGCCTTTACCAGGCCGCCTGCCTGAATGATATCCATCAGGTTCTCCGGCAGAGCTGCGATCGGGTATGTTTTTCCGTTGTAATCAACATGCTCATTCATCTTGACGGTGATGGCGTCGCCCTCTTTGATATCGTCGTGCAGATCCGGCTGCTCGATCAGAAGAAGGCCGTTATTGATGGAGTTGCGGAAAAAGATCCGAGCAAAGGATTTCGCGATAACGCACGGAAATCCGCGAGCGCCTTGATGATCTCCGGTGCCTGCTCTCTCGAGGAGCCGCAGCCGAAGTTCTTTCCTGCCACGATGATGTCGCCCTTTTCAATCTGTCCGGCCAGTTCCGGGCGGAGCGGGGAAAAGCCGTACTGTTTCATATCGTCAATTGTCTTTAAAGCAAGATACTCGGTCGGGATAATGATATCGGTATCAATATCGTCTCCAAGCACCCATACTTTTCCTGTAAATGCTTCCATATGTTTATTCTCCCAAAAATATTATGTATCTCTCAAAGAAAATGGTCAGATCTGGTCTGCGGTCGCAATCTTTCCGGCAATTGCAGATGCGGTTACGGTTGCGGCAGAGCCCAAGTATACTTTGGAACTTGGATGACCGGCACGGCCCTTGAAGTTACGGGTTCCGGTGCTGATCAGCACTTCGTTCTCGCCGATGACACCCTGGCAGCTTCCCCAGCAGACGCTGCAGTTCGGGTTCATCACAATGGCTCCGGCCTCCATGAAGGTGTCGATGATGCCTTCTTTTAATGCCTGGCGGTAGATCGTCTGGCTTGCCGGAACAACGAGGAAACGGACGCCCTCTGCGACTTTCTTTCCGCGGATGATCTCTGCGCCGACGCGGAGATCTTCGATTCTTCCGTTGTTGCAGGATCCAAGGAATGCTTCATTGATCGGCGTTCCGCAGGTCTCTTCTGCCGGAACAACGCGGTCTACGAAATCCGGTTTTGCAACAACCGGGCGGACTTTGGAGAGGTCAAAGGTATACTCTCGGACGTATTTTGCATCCGGGTCGCTGTGGAAGACTTCTTTTGGCTCTCTTCCGTGCTCTTTCAGGTACTCGATGGCTTTCTCATCTGCCTCAAAGATACCGGTCTTGGCGCCGGCCTCAACTGCCATGTTGCAAAGTGCCATACGGTCGCTGATGCTTAAAGTCTTTGCACCCTCACCGGTAAACTCCATCACCTGGTAGTTGCATCCGTTTGCGCTACCTCGCCGATGATGGTGAGGATCAGGTCTCTCGCATAAACGCCCTCCGGCAGTTTTCCTACAAGATTGAATTTTACGCTTTCCGGTACGAGTACCCAGGAAGTTCCCGTTACCATGCCGTACAGGAAATCGGTACAGCCGACACCGGTGCCGAATGCGCCGAGTGCTCCGTAAGAGCAGGTATGGCTGTCAGCGCCGAAGATCAGCTCGCCCGGGCGGACGTAATTCTCGATCATCACCTGATGGCATACACCTTTTCCCTCCCAGAAATCAATGCTATTCTCTCTTGCAAAATCACGCATTTTTTTCTGGGATGCCGCTGTTTTCGGGCTGTCGGACGGTACATTGTGGTCAACGATAAAAACCAGCTTTTTCGGATCCGCGATGTGCGGATGGTTTAATTTATTGCGATACATATCAACCGTCAGATGAGTAGTTCCATCGTTGCTCATCAGACGATCCAGTGTTACAGTGTGGATATCTCCCGGTTTTACTTCCGGAACGCCGGCTGCAGCGGCGATAATTTTCTCTGCAATTGTCATTCCCATGGTTCTTACTCCTCCTCGCGGTTCAAAGAGGCAATCAAGCCTCCCTGATTCAGTATGTTCTGCATATATTCCGGCAGTTTGGTGCAGGTGTACGTTTTGCCGTTCACCTCTGCGGTTCCCTCGGACATATGGAGGACCATGGTGTCCCCGTCTTCTACGGCATCCGGCAGGTCTTTACAGACAATCGCCGGCAGACCGATGTTGATGGCGTTGCGGAAAAAGATTCTGGCAAAGGATTTTGCGATAACAGCCTGTACACCAAGTGCCTTTAAAACGCCCGGTGCCTGCTCTCTTGAGGAACCACAGCCAAAGTTTTCTCCTCCTACGACAAAATCTCCCGGTTTTACTTTTTTTGCAAAGTCCGGATCTAACGATTCAAACGCATGGCCTTTCATCTCATCCAGATTCGGCAGAAGCAGATACTGGGACGCGATGATCTGGTCTGTATCAAGGTCATTATGAAATTTAAAAATTTTACCCTCTTCCATTTTCTTTCGTTCCTTTCGCATAAAAATTCTGACAAAATCTATTGTAACACAAAAGATATGGTTTGCAAAAGGGAAAAAAGCAAAAAATATAGGCCGCCTCACCTTTTTCCGGTAAGACGGCCTGAAATGCTTCTTTAGTGGGTCGTTCCCATTGCCTCTTTTACTTCTTCTTTGTTGGTTACAACCGCCTCGATGCAGTATTCCAGAGATTTTGCAATCGTTTCCAGCGGCATGCTTGCCATGGTGCTTGCTTTTCCGACTACCTGCTCGCATGCGAACGGTACGTGGATGAAGCCTGCGCGGATGTTCGGATATTTCGTTGCGCACAGGTGAAGCACATTGTACATGACGCAGTTGCATACGTAGGTGCCTGCGGTGAAGGATACGTGGCACGGGAGGCCGTGTTCGCGGACGTTCTGAACCATTGCTTTGACCGGAATCGTTGCAAAGTATGCGGTCGGGCCGTCTGCCTGCAGCGGTTCATCGGACGGCTGCTCTCCGGCGTTGTCCGGGATTCTTGCGTCTGCAAGGTTGATGCCGACTTTCTCTACGGTTACGCATGCGCGTCCGCCTGCCTGTCCGACATCGATGACAACGTCCGGATTGTGCTCTTTGATGGCTGCTTCCACACAGGAAATACTTCTGGTAAACTCGGTCGGAATCTCAACTTTTACGATCTCTGCTCCGGCGATGGTATCCGGCAGAAGTTTGATGGCCTCGAATGCCGGGTTCACGCTCTCTCCTCCAAATGGGTCAAATCCTGTTAATAAAACTTTCATCGTCTTTTCTCCTTTTGTCTCTTAATTTTTGTCTCCTGGTTCTGTCCTTTAGTATAACACAGGCTCGGGTGCAATAATCTTTCCCCGGTCCATAATCTGACGGTTATCGGTAAAAATAATCGGGTTCCCGGCAGACCAGGTCGAAGTGGCCTTTCGCATTCTGCACGCCGCCGAGCGCGATATTGCGTCCAAGCCCTACGTGGAAGGTTCCATACGCGGATTCATCCTCAATGTAGCAGTTGCCGAGGCAGTTCGAGCACGAATTCAGTCCGATGCCAAGCTCTCCTGCGATATAAATCCGTGGATCGAAATATTCCTCCATATACTTCTTTAAGCGGATGCCGGTCGGTGTCTCCTCGATATCGACATATGTTGTAACTGTAACCAGCGGTTGGTTTCGTCATCCAAAATCCGCCGTTTTCCGCACTGCATCATGAATTCAATTCTACTAAAATATTCAAAAGATATCAACCTGTTTCTGATTTTTCTATGAAATTTGCACAATTCTTCCAATAAAAATCAATTTTTGCGTCCATACTGTCTGAAAATTTTGTAGAAAATTTCTTTTTCCTCAAAAAGAAAAAGAGGCGTTCACAGCCAGCAGAAACATTTCTTTCCTGCGGACCGTGACAGCCTTTTTGCCGTCTTTCTTTTTCTTATTTCCAGACCGTATCGTAGTTGATCGGTTTATAGAATGCTTTTTCCCGGCTCTCATGATCATCCGGACGGTTGCCGAGAAGCCACATGGTTTTAGTTGCGACTGCCTCCGGGGTCATATCGTATGACTCGAGAATGTTGCACAGGGTTTTCATCTCATGGCCGACTTCATAGACGGTCATATCGCTTCCCTCGTGAGAAACCTGGGTACACATGATGATGAGTTTTTCCGGGTACTTCTGGCAGAGCTCGTAAAACGGCTCCTTGATGCTCGCCGGAATACCGCCGACACCGAAGCTCTCCACAATGATCGCATCGTAGTGCTCAAAAATCGCCGGAAGCAATACCGGACTGATTCCCGGGATCAGTTTCAAGAGAAAAACGTTATCGCTTAAGTTTTCATAAAAACGAACCGGCTTTTCATACGGCAGCATCGGCAGATACCGCAGAATCCGGCGGTCCTGTATTACCGCAAGGTACGGGAAATCGATGCTGGAAAAGGCATTGTAGCTCTTCGTCCGCACCTTCTTCGCGCGCGTTCCCGCGATGACTTTTCCGTCGAACACAATCTGTACACCCTGGGATGCATCATCACAGGCGTAATAAAAGCTGTCGGACAGGTTTGTCTTTGCATCCGTGATATCCAAATTGATCGGCCGCTGTGCTCCGGTGATGACGATCGGCTTTTCCGAATTCTGAATCATATAGGAAAGCGCCGCCGCGGTGTACGCCATCGTATCAGTTCCGTGCGCGATGACGAAACCGTCGTAATCCTCGTAATGCTCCTTCGCCACTTTCACCAGCGTGCTCCAGTTCTCCGGAACCACATTCGAGCTGTCCAGATTAAACGGATTCACCGCCGTAATCTCACAGAGGCCTTCCACCTCCGGAATATAAGACAATAACTCCTCCGGCGTAATCTGCGGAGTCAACCATTTCCGTCTTCTTCGAAGCGATTGTGCCACCGGTTGCGATAAAC
>ENA-OQKS01000489-OQKS01000489.1-human-gut-metagenome-genome-assembly--contig:-NODE-489-length-10896-cov-4.922834_pt1 | contig 10896 bp, 8 predicted proteins | sample MGYA00242804_ERZ504808 | MGnify/ENA primary metagenome ERZ504808 (study PRJEB26092, sample SAMD00036375) | human gut metagenome | host: Homo sapiens | study: EMG produced TPA metagenomics assembly of...
TGGCCGTTTGTCGTATTGATGTATGCGCCGATTCGTTGCGCCGTCCGCTGCGCGTCAATCCGTCGAAATACTGCTTCATCGCGCTGATGCTCAGAGCCGGCAGCGTCCACAGGGTCGGATCGTCCTCGGACAACCCGTCGTCAGCGGAGTCCAGACTGTCGGCATTCTCATCCATCTGCCAATACATGGTATTGAGACGCTGCAGATGGTTGCGGAATCGCCCGGCAGGTTTGTCCTCCGCTTCCTCATCGAACTCGGCCAGCTTCTCGATCTGCGTGCCCTGTCCGGGATATTCGCCGGCGATTTCCGCCGAGGACCAGATCATTTCCCATTCGATGTCGTTGGGCAGATGGAATCTGACGTTCTCGTCGGACCCATTGACCAGAATGAGCAGGCTTGGCTCGTCGGGGGAGAGCAGCTGCATGGCGAACGATCGGACCGAGGGATTCGTCCAATCTGCATCATGCGGCGTCTTTCCGTTCGGCAGGAACCAGTGCACGCGGTCGGATTTCTTCAACAGTCCGATTTTGCTCAGTCGGGTGAAGAAATCCTCATGGTTGTAGAGGTCCCGGGCCTTTCTCAGCGCTATCAGCCGGGAAGTGAGGTTGAACAGCTTGAGCTCCGCGGTCTGCTCGGTGCTGTACAGCCAATCCCAATCCAGCCATGTGGTCTCATTGTCCTGCGTGTAGGCGTTGTTGTTGCCGTTCTGCGAGTTGCCGAATTCGTCGCCGGCAAGCAGCATCGGCGTGCCCAGGGAGAGCAGCAGCGTGCCCAGCATGTTCATGATGGCCCGTTCTCGTTGCTGTGTGATGATCGGATCACTGCACGGGCCTTCATGTCCGAAATTGACGGAATGGTTGTTGTCGCTGCCGTCCCGGTTGTTCTCTCCGTTGGCTTCGTTGTGCTTATGCCGATACTGGGTCAGATCGGCGGTGGTGAAGCCGTCGTGGCATGCCACGTAGTTCACGGATGCGGTCGATCCGCGTCCGGGGTCGGTGGCGAACAGATCGGCTGAGCCGCATAGGCGCGTGGCCATGGACTGCATGGTCATGTCGCCGGTTTCACCACCACGTGCACGTTCCACATCGGTCAGCCAGAAGGTGCGTGTGCAATCGCGGAAGCGGTCGTTCCATTCCGCGAAGGGGATGCCGAATTGTCCCGTTCTCCAGCCGTTCGGGCCGCAATCCCACGGTTCCATGATCATCTTGAGGTTGCCGAGCAGCAGATCGGAGCGCAACGCGTACAGGAACGGGTGGTATCGCGTGAATTCGCCGTCAAGACGCGCCAGCGTCGCCGCAAGGTCGAAGCGGAAACCGTCGATGCCGATTCGCTTGGCCCAGTAGCGAAGCGAATCCACGGCGAAGGTGGTGACGTGCGTGTTGGTGAAGTCAAGCGAATTGCCGCATCCCGTCGTGTCGTACAGGCGGCTGACCTTGTCTTTGGTCCGTCGGTAATAGGCGAGGTTGTCGAGTCCACGCCAGCAGATGGTCGGGCCTTCCGGACCGGATTCGCAGGTGTGGTTGTACACCACGTCCATGATGACCTCGAAACCGGCCTCATGCATGGCCCGCACCATGTCGATGACCTCCTGCCGCACGGCGCCCGCTCCCGCTTCCTGCGCCTGCTTGGTGGCGTACGAGGCTTCGGGGGGCGAAGTAGCCGAGCGTGGAATAGCCCCAGTAATTCGTGCGATTGCGTTCCTGCAGGAACAGTTCGGATTGCTTGGCTTGGATGGGCAGCAGTTCGATGGATGTCACGCCGAGGTCCTGCAGATAGGAGAGCGTGGCCGGATGGGCGAGGCCGGCATAGGTGCCGCGCAATTCCGGAGGAAGCCATGGGGCGTTCGCGGTGAATCCTTTGACGTGCAGTTCGTAGATGACGGTTTTGCTCCATGGCACATGCGGGTGGGATGGTTCTCCCATATGCTTGTTGATGTCGCGGTCGTCAATGGCCACGGAAACAGGCATGTGTCCCAGAGAGTCCACGGTGCTCATCGGTCCGAACGGCGAACCGGCGACCTTGCCGTTTTTGATCTCGCATTCGTAGGCGAAGGCGCCCGGGTCGAGTTCCATCTTGCCTTCGATGCCTTTGGCGTATGGGTCGAGCAGCAGTTTGTATGGATTGAAGCTCACGCCATGGTTTGGATCCCATGGGCCGTTGACGCGGTATCCGTATTGCATGCCGTCCCATGCTTGCGGCACGTGCACGTACCACAGTCCGTAGTTGGGGCCGTCCATGCGGAACAGTGTTTCGCGAAGGTTGAGCGAGGGGATGCGTCTGGTGCAGATGCGCTGTTTTTTGGCCTGGTCGATGAACGTGAGTCCGGGTTCGTTGAACAGACGTACGGCGTCGGCATAGAAGGCGCTCGGTTGGTCAAGTGGTTCAAGTACGCAAAACCACACTTGGTCTGCTGTTTCTGAGCGGACAACGGCGTCCGCGCCACCATCGTCGGTGAAATAGAGGCCTGGGCGGGTTGCGTAACGATGCAAAGGTGGGTTCTTCATAACCTCATTCTAAACACTTTGAAATTATCTGTTGACTTACTATGTCGGGACCATTTCCGCCCATGTCAGATCGATGGTTGCTGCTCTGCCGGTGAGATGCCGTTCTGGCTGTTTTTGATGATGATGTGCATATTGTGATGGTGATTGTTGTTGAAAAACGTTGATTTTCTGCGGCAACACGCTTTGCAAATAACTTTATGAAAAGAGATTTGCAAAAGAATTTAAGAAAGTGTATAGTTTTCAATCATCGGGCAGAACGATCTGCCGGAACCTCTTTCATAGTGGAAAGGACATATCATGAAAGCTCTTGTACTGACCGGTGTCAAGAAATTCGAAATCCAGAACATGCCAACACCGCAGATCGAACCCGATGAAGTGCTGATCAACACCGCATATGCAGGTGTGTGCGGTACGGATCATGACCTGTATGACGGTCGCCCCGGATCGGCCGCTGCGGTGCCGCCGATCGTACTTGGCCACGAAAATTCTGGCATCGTTGCTGCGGTCGGCGCTGATGTCACCAATGTCAAGCCGGGAGACCGCGTCGCCGTCGACCCGAACATCTACTGCGGCCAGTGCGAATTCTGCCTGACGCAACGTCCTGAACTCTGCGACCATCTTAGTGCGGTCGGAGTGACCCGCAACGGCGGCCTTGCGGAACAATTCACCGCCCCCGCAAGTGTGGTCTACAAGCTACCAGATAACGTTTCCCTGCGTGATGCCGCCGCCGTTGAGCCGGTCTCATGCGCGGTGCATGGTCTCGATCTGCTGGAACTTCGCCCGTATCAGAAGGCGTTGGTTATCGGCGACGGTTTCATGGGGCAGATCTTCGCCCAGCTTCTGCAGGCGTACGGCGTGCATCAGGTGGATCTTGCCGGCATTTTCGATGAAAAGTTGCAGCGTAACAAGGAGCAGTTCGGCGTCACCGAAACGTACAACACCACCCGCGAACAGATTCCGGAAGATTCCTACGATGTAATCATCGAAGCCGTCGGCCTTCCTGCGACCCAAGCGCAGGCCGTAGCTGCCGCCAAGAAAGGTGCGCAGGTGCTGATGTTCGGCGTCGGCCCGCAGGAGGCGCATTTCGAAATGAACACGTACGACATTTACAAGAAGCAGCTGACCATCCAAGGCTCCTTCATCAACCCGCTCACCTTCCGCGATGCCATCTCGCTGGTCTCCTCCGGCAAAATGAACATCGGAGGCCTGATCAGCCATGAGCTTGAACTCGAGCAGGTGCAAGACTTCCTCGACGGCAAGATCACTGGCGTTTCCAAGGCTGTCGTCAAGATTGGTGCCTGACATGATCCGCGTGCTTGAGCGTTTGGGTGTTCCGCGAACGCTGATGCTGGGGTTCCTTGCCGTCGCCATTTTCATGACTGGCGACGGCTTCGAGCTCACCTTCCTCTCCAAATTCATGGTGGATCAAGGATTCAGCTCCTCCCAAGCGTCGCTGCTAATCACGGTGTATGGCCTGTTCGCGGCGTTTGGCGGCTGGTCCGCAGGCGTGCTTGCCGAAATGTTCGGTGCTCGCAAGGTCATGATGTTCGGCGCATGCTGGTGGATCGGCGTTCACCTGCTGTTCCTGGGTGTGGCGATTCCCAGCCATATATACCCGCTGATTCTCGGGCTGTATGCGATGCGCGGCATCGGCTACCCACTGTTCATTTACAGCTTCGTAGTGTTGATGGCGCAATACATTTCGCCGTCGCGCCTCGCATCGGCCACAGGATTCTTCTGGACTTGCTTTTCTCTAGGAATCGGTGTGTTCGGAGCATATCTGCCAAGCTTCATCATGCCGTTGGTCGGTGAATACAAGACATTCTGGTTCGCGCTGCCGTTCTCCATCGTTGGCACCATTATGTGCTTCCTGTTCGTGCCGAAAAACAAAGTCCTGAAAGGCGAAGGATTAAGTCGTAAGGAACAGTTGAAGGAGCTTGCCGAAGGCGCGACCATTCTCGTCACCAATCGTAAGATTCTAATCTGCGCCATCATTCGCATCATCAACAATCTGCTGCTATATGGATTCCCCGTAATCATGCCGTTGTACTTGTGCACTACGCACAATGGTGGAATCAATATCTTCAAAAACCGAGGAATGGATGCGCATCTGGGGATTCGTATTTGTGGTCACCCTGATCTTCAACACGTTCTGGGGCTGGTTCATGGACCGCTTCGGATGGGTATGGCCAATGCGATGGTTCGGCTGTGCGATACTGACCGTCGGTTCCGTCGCCTTCTACTACATTCCGCAATGGTTTGGTGCGAATGCGGTGATGATGATCATTGCATCGATTATTGTGGGCATCGGTACCTGCGCATTCTCGTCATTGCCGACGATTATGACGCTGTATGCCGGTGAGGGCAAGCAGGGTGCGGCATTGTCCGCATACAATCTTGCGGCAGGATTAACCACGTTCGCAGGTCCTGGCATTGCTGCGATTCTGCTGCCGGCCATCGGATACGAGGGTGTGTGCTGGGCGTATGCGGCACTGTACGTGCTTGCTTTTGTGCTGACGCTGTTTATTCGTCCTGAACAGCTTGGAATTAGCGAAAAAGTATCACGACATGACGGCAAATGCGCCGCCGACATCGCCGCATAGCGCATATCCTAATCACAAAAGGGAAAAATCAATCGTATTCATCGTTATCAGGAGGTAATTTTATGACGAAAGCAATGTCTGAATTCACTACCGATCTGCAGCATTCCGGTATGCCGGCGAAGGATCTCGACGAAACCATCGAATTCTATACGAAGAAGCTTGGTTTCGAACTGGCCGGACTGTTCCATAACGGCGAAAATCGTTGCGCATTCCTGCGTTACGGCCATCTGACCATCGAAACGTGGGAGGGTGATCCGGCTCCGCTGACCACTGGTGCCATCAATCATTGGGCATTCGACACTCCCGACATCGAAGCCGCATTCGAAAACGCGAAGGAACTCGGGCTGAATTTCAAAGATAACGAAATCCAGCATATCGACAGCTTCTGGGAGCATGGCATCCGCTACTTCAACGTGTACGGACCGAACGGCGAAACCATTGAATTCTGTCAAATTGTCAAATAACTATCATTAGATGATTGCTGTCAAATAATCGTTGAAAACAAATACAACAGGCGAAACAGACGGAAGCAAACAAAGAAGCGTGTGCTGAACCTTATATACGGGTTCGGAACACGCTTCTTTTTGTTATGCAATCGATGTGATTAATGCGATTAATATGTGCGCAAAAGCGGTCACATATCGCATAGTTCGCGTACGTACGGCTCCACAAAACGCAGAGCCGCGCCGATAATGTCTTGATGGTCGAGCGCCATTCCCTTGCGCAGGGTGAAATCCGTGGTGCCGAATGGCGTATGTTCCACCACGCGTTCGCGTAGTCCGGCCATATCGTCATCATCGAGATATTGTGCTGCCTCACCGCTGATGATCACGTCACCGGCCAGTACCGAGCGAATATTCGTTACCGCCAGCGCCATATAATCCAGCCATTGCGAGAATCGTTCGCGATGCTCCTGCTCGCCTTGTTCCAATACCGAGAAGAAGCCGGGCAGGCTTTCGCCGTCCTCCATCAGCGTTTCCGGCGAGCAATACGTATCCATGCAGCCCTGTTGCCCGCAGTAGCAGGTGTTGCCTCCTGGAATCAGCGTCATATGTTCGATTGAGCCATTGCATTGGTTTGGCCCTTGGTAGAGCGATCCGTCTACGATGACCGCGCCTCTGGGGCGTCGCTCGAGGTAGATGCAGACGGCATCCTTCAGATTGTGGTCGAACCAGAGTTCCGCCATGGCAGAAGCGTCGGAATCGTGAATCATCAGCGACGGATAGTTGAGGCCGTGGCTGAGTTCGTTGAGTTTCAGGCCGGTGTTGTTCATGATTTTGCCGAAGGTGATCAACTGCCCGTCTGCCGATACGATGCCTTGCATGCAGAAGGCCACGCCTAGCACCGTGCTGCCTTGTTTCGCCAGTTCCTGCGCGAAATCGTTGATGATGCCGTTCATGCGCTGGTAGTAGGCGTCGTTGTTACGATAGGGGAGTGTGCGCTGTCTGGTGGCCACGGATTTGCCGTTCAGATCAATGGCGATGGCCGTGATTCGTGTGGTTTGGATTCGCACGCCGATAGCCACGCTGGAGTGTGCCGCGAATTCGTAGATTTGCGCTTTGCGTCCACCGGTGGATTGCTGCATCTCGCCTTTGACGATGAGCCCGTCGGCCTCCATGGCGCGCAGATTCTGCGTGATGGTTGGCAGGCTGAGCCCTAATTCGTGTTCGAACATCTGCTTGGTGGCTGAACCTTGAGTGTAGATGAACGCGGTCATGGCCTTGAGATTGGCTTCTTTGACTGATAGGGCGGATTGGGCTTTCACTGGTTGATCCTTCCTGCGCAACTTCTTTTCCAAGATTACTTCATAAAAGTCCTTTCCTTATGTCTCGTGTTGGTCTGAGATATCAGGTATTGCAAAAAAGTATCAAAAACAGCTGTGCATAAAGGATTTTCTGCCACTTTTCTGCGTCGAAAATATATTTATCAACAAAAAGTTGAGACGGTGACAACGACGTTCTACCAAGAAAAGAGACATGTTATGAAGATAGGTCTGCCGCGCACGCTATTGGCCGGCTTGATCGCCATAGCGGTGTTCATGACCGGCGATGGCTTTGAATTGACCTTTTTGTCCAAATACATCGTGGACCAGGGATTCAGCTCTTCGCAATCGTCGCTGATGTTCACCATGTACGGGCTGATGGCTGCGCTTGCTGGCTGGGCGTCCGGTGTGCTAGCTGAAATGTTCGGTGCCAAACGCATCATGCTGATCGGCGCGAGCGCCTGGGTCGTTTTGCACCTGCTGTTCGTTGGTGTGGCGCTGCCGAGCGGCGTCTATCCGCTGATGTTAGGCGTGTATGCGTTGCGGGGTGTTGGCTACCCGCTGTTCATCTACTCGTTCGTGGTGTTGATGGCGCAAACCATCGATACTGCCAAGCTCGCGTCGGCCATGGGGTGGTTTTGGGCCGCCTACTCGTTCGGCATTGGCGTGTTCGGCGCATATTTGCCGAGTTTCACCATTCCGCTGGTGGGCGAGTACTACTCGCTGTGGCTTTCGTTGCCGTTTTCTATAGCTGGACTGCTGATTTGCCTGCTGATGGTGCCGAAAAGCAAGGGTGCTGACACCTCTTCCATGAGCAATGCCGACAAGCTGCGCGAGCTTAGTCGAGGAGTCACCATTCTGGTGCATAATCGCCAAATCGCTTTGGCTGCGGTGGTGCGTGTGATCTGCAATCTGACGTTGTACGGCTTTCCCGTCATCATGCCACTCTACTTGGCCACTACCAACAATGGCGGCGGCGCTTGGTTTAAGGTTTCGCAATGGAGTCAGATTTGGGGATTCCAGTTTGTGGTCACCATTTTCGGCAATGTGTTCTGGGGTCGTATGGGCGATTCGCATGGTTGGATGCGGCAAATGCGCTGGTTTGGCTGCTGGTTCTGCGTGATCGGCACGCTGGGCATGTATTACATTCCGCAGTTTTTCGGGGCGAATATGGTGCTTATGTGTGCTGATGCGGTTGTTCTTGGATTGGGAATTTCCGCTTTCGTTCCTATGGGAGCCGTGTTTCCCGCGTTGGCGTTGGAACATAAGGGTGCTGCGATTTCCGCGCATAATTTCGCTTCCGGCCTGGCTACGTTTTTCGGTCCGCTGATTGCGACGGTGCTGGTTTCCACTATCGGATTCGGCGGCGTGTGCTGGACGTATGCGATCTGCTATGCGATCGGATCGTTGGTCACGTTCGGCATTCATCCTCATCAACCCGGATTTGACGATCGCGGCCATCGCATTGCCGCGATCGAGCGTAACTAATCGCAATTGAATATCAATTGCTCGATCATCATTTTTCTCAAAAAACATCATTATCCACAAAGGAGAATAATCATGAAGGCAGTCGTTCTCGAAGAGCAGGGCGTCATCAATGTGCGTGAGGTGCCTGACGTCCCCGCACCTGGTCTAGGCGAGCTGAAGATCGCGCCACATACCGTTGGTGTGTGCGGTTCCGACCTGCATTATTACACGCATGGTCGCGTGGGTAAATATGTGGTGGAGCAGCCGATGATTCTCGGTCATGAGGCTTCCGGCACGGTGGTTGAGGTCGGTCCTGGCGTCGAAGGCTTCAAGGTGGGCGATCGTGTGGCCATGGAGCCCGGCATTCCGGATATGAGTTCGCGTGCCAGCAAACTGGGCATGTATAACGTCGATCCTGCGGTGCGTTTCTTTGCCACTCCGCCGATTGATGGCTGCCTGTGCGAAACGGTGAACCATCCTGCGGCGTTCACCTACAAGCTGCCCGACAATGTGAGCTTCGGTGAGGGTGCGCTGCTTGAACCGTTGGCTGTGGGCATGTGGTCCGCCACCAAGGCTCGTATCAAGCCGGGCGATGTCTGCGTGGTCACCGGATCGGGCACGGTCGGCATGCTGACCGCGTCGTGCGCGTTGGCAGGTGGTGCTTCCAAGGTGCTGATTTCTGATGTGTCGGCAATCAAACTGGCGATTGCGGCTCAGATTCCAGGTATTATTCCGGTGGATCTCACCAAAGAGGATCTGGTGGAGCGCGTCCGTGAGGAAACGGGGGGTTGGGGTGCTGATGTGGCTTTCGAGTGCTCGGGCTCGCCGAAGTCATACGAGACATTCTGGAAGCTGATTGCTCCCGGTGGCGCTGCCGTTATCGTTGGCATTCCGGTCAGTCCGGTGGCTATCGACATTACGGAACTGCAGGCTACCGAGGTGCGCATCGAAAATATCTTCCGTTATGCCAATGTGTATCAGAAGGCCATTGACCTCGTGGCTAACGGTAAACTGAATCTGAAGCCATTCATCACCGACACCTATGCGATGGAGGATGCCAAGGCGGCGTTCGATCGCATGGCCGAGGGGCGTCCTGGAGATATTAAGCTGCAGATTACCGTGAATAACGACTGACGTTACGTACGTTACGGAACGACGAAAGGGGTCTAGGCCATGGGTGCTGTTGTACAAGTCAACGATAATCGGCATGGGAAGGCGGCTTTGGCTCAGACCTCTTTTGGTGGATTCGTGCCGAAAGGTGGAAGTTCGAACGATTCCGGCGTATTGGAGATCATTGTGCCGGACGCGCAGGCTTCGGTGCGTTGGGCGAAGCATGGCTACCCAAGCTCGCTGGCGAAATGGCATCATCATCCTCATATTGAAATTCATCTGATTCGGGAAGGCACCGGATTGATGATGGCGGGCAATGCCGTTGTCCCGTATGAGGCCGGGCAGGTTGCGCTGATTGGTTCAAATCTTCCGCATAATTGGGTGTCCGACATCGCTCCGGGGGAGCGGCTTCGTCAGCGTGATGTGGTGTGCCATGTGCGTCCGGAAACCATGCGTCTGCTGATGTCTGGATTTCCGGAAACGTCTGGTTTTGCAATGGTGTTGAAACGTGCGGGGCAGGCATTGGTGCTGAGCGGTGAATCCGCTCGTCAGGCCGGTTCGATTCTGGAAAACATGGAGGAACATAGTCTTGCTTGCCGTGTTAGTGATCTGATTCGTGTGTTGGATGTGTTCGCGCATGCCCCCGCAGATGAATCCTATACGGTGGTTGCGTCCGGATACGATCCGGCTGTATGCAGTGGTGCGGAAAGTGTGGTCAATGATGCCATCGAGTACATTTCATCGCATCTGAGCGGTGAAATTAGCATGGATTTGGCCGCCCGCCAGGCCGGAATGAGCGTTTCGGCTTTCTCTCGTCTGTTCAAAAGGGCTGCAGGAATAGGGTTTTCGGATTTTGTTCGACGATTGCGTATCGGACATGCGTGCAGATTGCTGACGACCACGAATCAAAGCGTCGCGTCGATTCGTCGTGCTTGCGGATATGGAAACGCTTCGAATTTCAATCGTCGCTTCTTTGAAGAAACGGGCGAAACTCCTACTGGCTGGCGGAAAAAATACATTGGACGGACAAGATAAGTAAATAAACTTTGTAAAAGTTTGATATGATTGATATCATATAGAAAATACTTTTATAAAAGATGAGGAGGTGAGACTTGAGAAAGTGTGTGTGATTTATGATAAAAAGCAACAAAAACGCTCAAAATGATGTTTTTAAAGCTTTTTCTCTTCACAAAAGAACGCAATCTAAACATTAAATGAACAGAATATAACATTTCTCTTGCGACACGACGCAGTGGAAAATCATATTGCATACTCACTAAAGTGTGTCCTAGGTCACAAAAGACCAGCAACGCGTCCATCCGCTTCGAGGTGGGTGGAATAACGGGAAACTACTTTGCAAACCCCCAAACGAATCGAGGAGGACTTCAAGTGGCAGACGCAAAGAAGAAGGAAGAGCCGACCAAGCCGACTCCGGAAGAGAAGCTCGCCG
>ENA-OQKS01000490-OQKS01000490.1-human-gut-metagenome-genome-assembly--contig:-NODE-490-length-10890-cov-3.237294_pt1 | contig 10890 bp, 8 predicted proteins | sample MGYA00242804_ERZ504808 | MGnify/ENA primary metagenome ERZ504808 (study PRJEB26092, sample SAMD00036375) | human gut metagenome | host: Homo sapiens | study: EMG produced TPA metagenomics assembly of...
CGACGCCTCCGGTATGGCTAGAATTCTTCGACGCGCGCAGTGCGGATATTTCGGCTGCACGGGCTGGGAAACGGTTTCCTGCGATTGCGTGGCAGCATCGTTTTCTTGCGATTCGGCTGACTCATCAGCTTCGGCTGAATCCTCCTGCAGTATGTCGGCAGAGGTTCCGATATCATCCGTTTCAGCGGACGTGTTCTCTTCCGTCACCTGTTCGATGACATTGTCATCGACTTCCAGCATTTCGTCAATGGACTCGTCGCCGGTTTCGGGAATGTTCTCGTCGATGACGGTGATTTTCAGCCCTGGCACCAGGAAACTGGTCTGCCGTACACGGTCGATGAGCTGGTCATAGCTGAATTCAGCGGTGTCGTTGAAAATCTCCGGATCCGCCCAATAGCGGATGCGGGTACCCGTGGTCTTCGGACTGACTTTGCCGATGATCTCAAGTTCGGTGGGACGATTCTTGCGCGTCTTCTTGAATGGCGAATCGGGAGACGGGTGTTCCGGATCAACGTCGGAATACACTCCGGGGTGGCCCTGATGGAAAGCCATGTGGTGGGTTTTGCCGTCACGATCCACTTCCACGTCGAGACGGGAGCTCAATGCGTTCACAACGGATGAGCCGACACCATGCAGACCGCCGGAAGCGCCATACGAGGAATTGCCGAATTTGGCGCCGGCATGCAGCTTGGTCAGCACCACTTCCACGCCGGTGAGCTTGGTTTTCGGCTCCACGTCCACCGGAATGCCTCGGCCATTGTCCGCCACTTCAACGGAACCATCGTCATGCAAGGTCACGATGATGTGGTTGCAGGCTCCCGCAAGAGCCTCATCGACGGCATTGTCGATGATCTCCCACAGGCAGTGCATCAGGCCCTGGCTGTCGGTCGTGCCGATGTACATGCCCGGACGTTTGCGCACCGCATCCAAGCCTTCGAGCACGGTAAGACTCTCAGCACCGTAATTATCCTTAGCCATGTTCCCTTTCAATTGTCGCCTTACAAGACATGAAGTCGAGAAACCCTGCGTTCATGCCGGTTTCTCGACTTCATTTACTCGCGTCTGATTACTATCACTGGTCCAGGAAGTCGCGCAGCGTCTGCGAACGGGACGGATGGCGCAGCTTGGACATGGTCTTCGATTCGATTTGGCGGATACGTTCGCGCGTCACGCCATACACACGTCCGATATCATCCAGCGTCTTCGGCTGGCCGTCCTCCAAACCGTAGCGCATCTTGATGACGCCAGCTTCACGCGGAGACAGCGTTTCAAGCACCTGCTGAACTGCTCCTGCAACAGCGAGAAGGCGACGGCATCGGACGGTGCGATGGCGTCGGTGTCTTCGATCAGATCACCGAACTCGGAATCGCCATCCTCGCCCAGCGGCGTGTGCAGGGAAATCGGCTCACGCCCGTACTTCTGCACTTCCTGCACCTTCTCGACCGGCATGTCGAGCTCGCGGGCCAGTTCGTCCGGCGTAGGTTCGCGGCCGAGGTCCTGAAGCATCTGGCGCTGCACGCGGGACAGCTTGTTGATGACTTCCACCATATGCACAGGCACACGAATGGTGCGGGCCTGATCAGCCATGGCACGGGTGATGGCCTGGCGAATCCACCATGTGGCGTACGTGGAGAACTTGAAGCCCTTCTTCCAGTCGAACTTCTCTACGGCACGAATCAGACCAAGATTGCCTTCCTGAATCAAATCGAGGAACAGCATGCCACGGCCCGTATAGCGCTTGGCAAGAGAGACCACGAGTCGAAGGTTGGCTTCCAGCAGATGGTCCTTGGCGCGCTTGCCGTCGTTCGCGGCCCACTTCAGTTCACGCCGGCGCTTGAAATCCATCTTGTCGGATTCCGTGTCCAGCAGATGTTGGGCGTACAGACCGGCCTCGATGCGTTCGGACAGGTCGACTTCCTGTTCGGCGTTCAGCAGGTTCACTCGGCCGATCTGCTTCAGGTAATCCTTGACCGGATCTGCGGTGGCGCCGGCTGCGATCACACGACGCTTCGGATTGCCGGACGGCGTCAGATTGTCGTCGTCATCATCGTCACGCACCACGAAAGCGCCTTTTTCCTTGGGCTCTTCCGGCTTTTTGCGCTTGTCTTCGTCATCGTCTTCCAGTTCGGAATCGTCATCCTCGTCGATATTGTCCTCGTCGAGGTCGTCATCCTCCCCTTCGTCGTCCACGTCATCAAGGTCATCGTCGAAATCATCAAGATCGGCATCCTCGACGGGATCGTCTTCAGGAGCGTCCTGCTCGATCAGGTTCTCTTCTTCTTCCGCTTTCTTGCTTTTCTTGGCGGCGGAGGTCTTCTTCGCGGCCGTCTTGCGCGACGTCTTCGTAGCGGTCTTTGAGGACTCGCTCTTCTTGGCAGCAGGCTTGCGCGTGGAGGCCTTTTTTCCGGAGGTGGTCTTTTCGGTCAGATCAGTCTGTTCCGTATTTACCGTCGTTTCCTTGGTGGCCAAACTTATCCTCCTATTGATCCCGCCGGAAGCGTATACCATATGGACCCACTTCTGGCAAGGGCAAATCGTCAACTATGTGAGTTAACCATCTTGCGAGGACGATTATTCCCGCGTGTTGAGCTCACCATGCGCAAGTACCGCTTCCTTTCGGCGTGTTGCTCTATGTCTCTTCGGCCCATGCCGGTCCGATATGACGATGCGCCGCGGAGCAGATGATCGCCGCGAGCGAACAATTCTCATCCAACGCGAGCGCACGCATCGCGCACAGCATGGCGCGCTCATCGCCCATCCACCACAGCACATAACTGATGATGGCCAATGGCTGCACATGATACCGTTCGGGGACCATCCCGATGATGTCGAACATCATGTTGACGCCGTTGTCGCAACGTTTCGTGTCGGGTTTTCTTGATGCGTCACGGAACGATCCGTTGAGGGATTCCTCCAGATGACGCGTGTTGCCGGGAAGTGTCGGATTGGCCATGAATCCCATGAGAAAGTCACGTGACGAACGTCGTTCATCCACGATGATGGAGACCAGCAGCGCGTCACGCACCGCCATGGTCTGCTGCATGGCGATGGCAAGTGCTCCCGCACCGTTTCTGGACAGTCTGCATTCTGGCGATGAATCGTCACCTCCCGACGATTCATCGGCCAGCTCATCCATCCATTCCGAGAATGGCTCCTGCAGGAAATCGCGTATGCTCTCCGCCATGCCCAGCGATTTGCAATCCTCCACCAATTGGTCTTCAAGCCGTTCCATCTCGGCTTCGCATATCGGCATGGGCTCGTCGATCGTCTTCATGTCTCGTCCTCCTTGGCGTATCGGAGCGGTCGCTTGATGCAGGCCGCTTTGTTGGAACTATGCATCATCCGGCAATGCAATGAGGCGTTTCGGCACCCCTGTGGTCGGAGAACGTGAAGCTCGGCGTGTCACGAAACGTCCGGCACCGTCTCACCCGCTGCAATCATTATGTTTTCCTCTTGTCGAATGTGTGTGGATAACCTTGACCCATGACTAGCTCTTCCGATTTGGAACAGATTGAAACGCGCACGCTCTCGCTGGTAAGGGATTTTTCGTTCCTGCATGCGGACGATCCGGTGGCGAATTCCTGCAAAGCCGTCGCTGATGCGGTGGCGCAGCAGGCGGTCACGTCAAGTGAGGGCGGCAAACGTCTGCGGGCGTTGCTGACGTTGGATGCGTTCCGTGCGTTCGCGCCGCAGGATGTGGCGGAACGTGATATGGATGCGGTGTTGGATCTGGCATGCGCGATCGAAGTGTTTCAGACCGGCGCGTTGGTGCATGACGACATCATCGACGATTCCGATCTGCGCCGTGGCAAGCCGTCCGCTCATCGTGCGCTTGCCACGGATACCCATAGTGATGCCATCGGCCATGGTTTGGGCATCATGTTGGGTGATATGCTGGCCACCGCGAGCGTGGATATCGCCAATAAAGCGGCTTGCCGGCTTGGCTCCGGGTCTTCCGTGGTGTCGGCCTTCCTGAATATGCACCGTGAAGTGGAAATCGGCCAAGTACTCGATTTGGCCGTGGAACTCAATACGTTAGACGATCCTGAAGAGCTGGCGTCGGCCTCTTTGAATGTCTTCCGTTGGAAGACCGCCAGTTATACCACTATCGCACCTTTGGAATTCGGTATGCTTGCCGCCGGCCTCGCCCCTGCGGACGCGCGCAGGCTCGCACTGGCGATTGGATTGCCTCTTGGTTTGGCGTTCCAGCTCGCGGATGATCTTCTGGACGTCATCGGGTCGAGCCGCAATACCGGCAAACCGGTGGGCGGTGATATCCGTGAAGGCAAACGCACGGTGTTGCTGGCCGATGCGATTGAGGCTGCCGGCGATGTCGAACGACGTGAACTCATCGACATGTGGGAAGCCGAATCACGTGACGAGGCACATGTTAGGCGTGCCATCGCATTGTTCGAGTCCACTGGTGCCATCGCACGTTCCAAGGAACGGATCGCCGGTCTGTGGCTCGAGTCGAAGGCCGCCATCGAGACGCTTGAACTATCGCAGGATCGCAAAGACATGCTTACCGAGGCATGCGCACGTTTCGTACCGATTGTGCGGGAACAGGGCTGATGCCGCCGCACTGTGAAAGACCCGTGTTCATCGCATCTTCCGCAAACCATTCCTTGTAGACTACAAGTGAACTTACATCTTTGTCGCGAAACGTTTTTTGAAGAAGGAATCGTACCGATTAGCCATGAGTGAAGCCCAGCATGCCCCCGAAGGCCAGGTCATCGAAGGCCGGTACCGAGTCGTCAGCAGAATCGCCGATGGCGGCATGGCCACGGTGTATCAAGCTGTTGACGAGCGTCTGGGACGCACCGTCGCCATTAAGATCATGCACACGCAGCTGGCACAGGGCCCACAACGCGACCAGTTCGTGGAACGTTTCCATCGCGAGGCCCGTTCCGCAGCAGCAATAGCCAATCCCCATATCGTGCAGGTGTATGACACCGGTGAGTTCGATGGACTGGATTTTCTTGTCATGGAGTACGTGCATGGCGTGAACCTGCGGTACGAAATGAACCAGCAAGTCACGTTCAGCGTTCGTGAGACGCTACGCATAGTCGGTGAGACGTTGGACGGCTTGGCTTCGGCGCATCGCGCAGGCGTGGTGCACCGCGATATCAAACCGGAGAATATTCTGCTCAATGACCGAGGACATGTGCAGATCACCGATTTCGGCCTGGCCAAGGCGGTGTCGCAGGCCACGCTGTCCTCCACCGGCATGCTGCTGGGCACGGCCGCCTATCTGGCGCCAGAAATGATTCAGCACAATCAGGCAACGCCGCAGGGAGACCTGTATTCCGTAGGCATCATGGCTTGGGAGATGCTGGCCGGCAAGGTGCCGTTCACCGCGGACAATCCGGTGACGCTGGTGTTCAAGCACGTGCATGAGGATGTGCCGGATATCACGACCGCTTGTCCGGGCATCAATGCAGGCGTGGCCGCATTCCTCGCCCGTCTTACGGCGCGCGCGGTCGAGGACCGTCCCCAGGATGCGTCCGTGGCATTCGACGAATTGCAGCAGTTGCAATCGAACCTCACCATCGACGACTGGCAATACCGTCTGTCAGCCGTTTCCCCGGCCGCAAACGATGCCGCCGACACCATGCCCGGCGATGGCACCCGGCAGATGCCGCTACCGCCCGCTCCCCCAGCACCGCCTGTGCGTCAGAACGACGATCGTACACGACAGTTCAATCCGGAAAACCCGAACAAAACCACCGTCATGCCGGCGCAGCAGGCAGATCCGGAGGCAACCACCCGCTTGGCTTTGGAAAAGAACGACGTCCCCGCCAACAACGTTCCAGCTTCCCCCTCGAACGGTCCGGTCAGTGGTGGACAGCCGAAACGCAGTGGCAAGCGTGCACCTGTCATCATCGCCGTCGTAGCAGCCATCGTGCTTGCCTGCGCAGGCGGTGGAGGCTATGCCTGGTGGTATTTCCGAGGACCGGGCAGCTACTGGACCATGCCTCAGCCGGCAGATCTCACATGTTCCGATTCGGAGCCCTGCCGTATTTCCAACATCAAATGGAACGCCTATGAGGAACTGCTGAAATTCTCCAACATCGAGTACGAAGAGACCGAGGCGTTCAGTGATTCCGTCAAGGCTGGCAATGTCATCTCCACCGACCCGGAGAATGTCGGTTCGCATGTGAGCAAACGTCATCATCAGAAGGTCAAGGTGGTAGTGTCCAAGGGTATTAAGCAGGGCACTGTTCCCACAGACATTCTCGATGCCACCAGTGCGAACGGCAAGGATCCGATCAACGCGTTGAAGCGTGCCGGCTTCGACAACATCGAACAGACTCCGGCCAATGATGACGCGTATTCCATGGACGTACCTCAGGGCGCGTTGCTTGATTTAAGCGTCGATCCCGGCGCGACTCTGCCCCATAACGCGAAGATTACCGTCACGCTGTCCCAAGGACCGAAACCGGTTACCATGCCGGACGTCGTGGGCAAATCGAAGGATGAGGCGCAGCAGACGCTTGATGCGCTCAAGCTCACCGTCAACTGGACCGAGCAATTCGATGACAAGATTCCGCAAGGACAGGTGATTTCCGCTTCCGCGAAGACCGGAGACGAGTTGCACTGGGGCGATAGCGTCAATGCGGTGGTGTCGAAGGGACCGGAAACCGTAACGCTGCCGAATTATGTCGGACAGAAAGCCGCCGCTGCCAAAGCCGCATTGGAGAAGCTGGGATTCAGTGTGAAGATCAGCTCGCAACTGACACTTGACTCCAGTCAAGACAAGAAGGTCGCTTCGCAGGATCCGGTAGGAGGCACCGAGGTGCGACTGCGTCAGGAGGATGGCACGCCGAATACCGTCACCTTGAAAATGTATTCGTCGCTGTTCGACTGATTATCCTGATTACAAAATAGAAATCAGGGGTGTCTGTTCCGAAAACATTCTTCGGAACAGACACCCCTGATTGGTTTGGAATGAACCTCGCTGAAAACTTATGCCTTCTTGGCAGCGGATTCGGCTTGTGCCTGCGCTTCGGCCTCCTGCTGGGCTTTGAGCTCGGCCTTGACCTTCTGCGCGTATTCGTCGACGTATTCCTGTCCGCTCATCTTCTGGATCTCACGGGTCACGCGGTCGGTAAGCGAACGCAAATCATCGTGGGTAATCTGGTCGGCGGATTTCTTCTCGACTTCAATCGGCTTGCCGTAAATCACCTTGGACTTGCCTTTGTTCGGAATGACCTGTCCTGGCTTCTGCAGTTCACGCGAACCGATGATGGCGGCCGGAATAATGGGGCAACCGGTTTCGAATGCCAGACGCGCCGCGCCGGTATGTCCTTTGTAAAGACGTCCATCGGGGCTGCGAGTACCTTCGATGTGAATGCCGAACAGATGTCCGTCCTCGATGATCTCACGGGCGTGGTTCAGTGCGCCAAGTGATTTGGAACCGCCGGAACGGTCCACGGGGAACACGCCGACTGACGTGAACCACCATTTCTTGAATTTGCCTTTGATGCCTTTGCCTTCGAAATATTCGGCCTTGCCCATGAAATGAATCATGCGCGGGCAGGTCAACGGCAGCAACGCATCGTCGATGACGGCAAGATGGTTGGCTGCGATGATGGCGCCACCTTCGTGCGGAATGTTCTCAAGTCCTTGCGCGGTCGGTCCCAAACGGTGGATGGCGATTGGTCCCAAGCCTTTTACGAAAAACCAATAGAGCATTCTTCACAATCCTCCCGGCGGATTGGCCTCCGCCCGATTAGAGTATAAGTATGACTGACCTCAACAATAGCAATGACGATGAAGAACGCCCAAATGACGCGTCGCATGGTGGCGGCTCTCCAATGGACGACTTGGATGCGGCTTGGGCCGAGTTTGCGGATTCGCATGCTGACGATTTGAAGGCCGTGGAACGTTCGCGTAGTGCGAAACGTTTCGAGAAGCATGCGCAACGTCGGGAAAAAGAGGCTTTGCTGTCCATCGATGACTTGGATCAGGGCACGTTCACCAATGATGCGCCGGCGAATGGTCGTGGGCCGCGCGATTTCACTGGTTCGAGCTGGCTTGACACGGATCGGGTCATGGACCGTTACGGTGACGACTTCGTGCCGCCGAATCCTGAAATCGGCCATGTGAAACTGTCAAAACTGGTGTTCTGGATATTGCTGGTGGCCGGCGTCATCGGCATTATCGCTTCCGTGTTCGTTCCGGCGTTGGCTTCGATTCTTGGTTCGATTTTCGGTTTGTGTGCGCTGGTCGGCGCCGCTGGCCTCATCGTGCAGCATAAAGGGCATCGTGAAACGCGTACCGACGAATTCGATGATGGAGCACGCGTCTGACGATTCTTTGGCGACAAACTGAATACATCCATCTATGTGAAGGCCCCGGCGGTTATTGAACTGCGCCCCGTTTGTTGGACGTTGTTAATTGGGATACAGGGTCAGACCGCGAGGGACATGCTCCGGAACTCCTCCGGGGTGCGTCCCTCGAGTCGTATCTGGCGTCGTCTGGTGTTCCAATGGATGATGTAGGCGTCCAGCTCGCGTTTGAACTGTTCGTACGAGTCGAACACACGGCCGCGGTAGAACTCGTCCTTCAAGTGGCCGAAGACCTGCTCGGCCGCCGCGTTGTCCAGGCAGTTGCCCTTGCGGCTCATGGACTGGCGAATGCCGAGGCGTTCGAGCTCCTTCCTCCACCATTGGTGCTGGTACTGCCATTCCCCCATGTCCGAGTGCAGGATCGGCTCCGCGCCGGCGGGCAGGCGCTCCGCGAGCATGGCGGGCAGGCACTTCTGCTGCCCGAGGTCCGGACTGCGGCTCACGTCCCAGGCCACGATCTCCTTGCTGGCCATGGCCTCCGTCTTGGTCAGACCGTTCTCGACGTGGTCGCGCGCCGCGGCGACCTTCGTCTCCCAGTCGTAGCGTCTGCTGCCGCCGCCTCCCATGACCGCCTCCTCGCCGTTGAACCTGTACAGCCTGATCCAGTTTCTCGCGGTATACACCGGTATGGCAAGCCTTCTGGCGAGCGTGTCCTTGCCGGCTCCGGACTTGATGAGCTCCAGCACCTCGCGCCGGAACCCGTCGTCGTAACGTCTCCTTCGATCCTCACGCATACGAAAGAACCGCACCTCCGATCATCGAATCTGAATTTCTTCAGTCCAACAATCGGGGTGCGGTTCATATTTACGCCGGGGCCTTCACATACACATACGTTGTCAGCGTTTTCAGGCTTTCTTCGCAGCTTGGGCGGTGGCGATCCACTTGTCAAGCAGCGCCGTGGCCTTGCCGGAGTCGACGGTCTGCTCCGCGATGGCGTAGGCGGCTTTGAACCGGTCAGCCAAGCTTGCGTCGCCCGGCACCAAATGACCGTCGGCGACGATTGCGGAAGCGGCGTTCAGCAGCGCGGTGGTACGGAACGACACATCCTTGCCTGCGAAGAAGTCTCGTGCCAGCTGCGCGTTGAGCGTCGGTTCGCCACCCTTCAGATCTGCGATGGTGACTTTGGCGAGGCCGAGTTCGACGGTCGGATCGAATTTGTTTTCGGTAACCTTGCCGTCCTTGAATTCCCAAATGGAGACCGGACCGGTCGGTGCCATCTCGTCAAGGCCCTCATGGGAAGTGTAGACCATGCCGATCTGGCCGTTCGCCGCATATACGGCGGCCATGATCGGGCTCATCTTGCGATTAGCGCAGCCGACGGCCATATGCTTCGGGCTTGCCGGGTTGGTCAGCGGACCAAGCACGTTGAACACGCATGGCACGCCGAGCGCGGCGCGAATCGGACCGACAAAACGCATGGCGGGGTGGAAGGTGCGTGCGAAAGCGAATGCGATGCCGCATTCGTTGCCGACTTCGCTCACTTGTTCCGGAGTCAAATCCATGGGCAGGCCGAGCGCTTCGAAGCAGTCAGCAGTGCCGCACTTGGATGAGGCCGCACGATTGCCGTGCTTGACGACTTTTACGCCTGCGGCCGCGGCTACGACGGCCCCCATGGATGACAGGTTCACGGTGGAGGCTCCGTCGCCACCGGTGCCGACGATGTCGGTGGTTTCACCGTCGATGTGCAGCGGAATGGCATGGGCCACCATGGCCTTCGCCGCGCCACGCACTTCGTCGGGGGTCAGCCCCAACTGCTGCTGGGTGGCGAGTACCGCGCCAACGGCCGCCGGATCGGCATTGCCGTTCATGAGGTCATCGACGAACCACTCGGATTCCTCGGCGCTCAAGTGGTCCCCTCCGACCAGCTTGGTGAGGATCGACTTCCATGTGATTTCGGCCATGATGCCCTCCTTGGCGCTGTCGCACGCCTTTATTGTTGTTCTGATGCCGCCAATTGTAACGATTGGACGTTTCCCCACGTCCGCACGTCCATATCACGAAACGGCCCATCGAAGATTCTTCAAAAAAGAAAACCTCCCCCGATTACGGTCGGGGGAGGTTATGTCATGAGCAAGTCAGCGACTCAGCGAATCACTGCTCGTTCTGGCCGTGGCACATCTTGTACTTACGACCGGAACCGCACGGGCACTGGGCGTTCTTGCCAGTTCCCGGGAAGGTGCGGCCATCCGCCCACGGAGAGTGGAGTTCCTCGCTCTTCGGACGCTTGTTGGCCGGGACCTTGCCTTCGGCGTGGCTGATCGGCTGCATGCCGACGATGCCCTTCTCGTTCTTCTGCTCGTCAGCCAGTTCATCGATGGTGGTCTTTTCGGCCTCGTCATCGGTCTCCGGCTCTGCAGGAGCGGATTCGCCGGTCGCGGCGGCTTCGCCGTCCAGACCCATTACGGCCTCGGCGGCGTTCACGGCCTCATCCTCATCGGATTCGGTCTCCTCGTCCTCGGTCATAGCCACGCGTTCGATGTCCACGTGGAACAGCAGCTGGATGGTTTCCTCCTTGATGGCTTCGATCATGGAGTTATAC
>ENA-OQKS01000494-OQKS01000494.1-human-gut-metagenome-genome-assembly--contig:-NODE-494-length-10857-cov-2.862442_pt1 | contig 10857 bp, 10 predicted proteins | sample MGYA00242804_ERZ504808 | MGnify/ENA primary metagenome ERZ504808 (study PRJEB26092, sample SAMD00036375) | human gut metagenome | host: Homo sapiens | study: EMG produced TPA metagenomics assembly of...
CGATCAACGTGTTGCCCAGCGGTGCCACGGAGCCACGGAACGCCTGAGGCAGAATGATCTGGGTGGCGGACTGCATGAAGTTCAATCCCAGCGCACGGCAGGCTTCAGCCTGGCCAAGCGGCACGGTGTTGATGCCGGATCGCAGCGATTCGCACACGAAGGCCGCCGTATACAGGCTCAAACCGGTGACGGCAAGCCAGAAGAAGTTGGTGGCGAACGTGTCGGAGAAGCTGAGCTTCAGCTGCGCGTAGGCACCCAGCACCATGAACACCATGATGATGGTCAACGGCAGGTTCTTGAACAGCTCGACGTAAGCACCCGAGACCATACGCAGCGACGCGACCGGCGAGATGCGCATCATCACGAGGATGACGCCAAGAATCGTGGAGAACAACGCCGACCACAGGGTCAGTTCAATGTTCACCAAGAACGCAGCCGGCACATTGTACTGGCTGAACAATGAGATGAACGCTTCCATTATCTCTCCCCCTCAGTCGGCTCCGGCGGATTGTACTTCGCGTTCGGCGTGTATGCGGTGCCCTTCGTGTTGTCGGAAATGGCACGCTGCCAAGAACCATCCTGGATCATATCGGCGATGGCGTTGTTGATCTGGGTGGCCAGCTTCGTATCGCCCTTCTTGATGCCGACGCCGTAATACTCCTGGGTGAACGGCTTGCCGACCACGCGCAGACGGCCGCGGGACGCGGAGGCAAGACCAGCCAAAATAATGTCGTCGGTGGTCACCGCATCAACAATGCCAGAGAACAGTGCGGTAGCGCACTCCGCGTAACCAGGCTGCTCCATGAGCTGCACTTCGTTGGCGAACTTCTCCTTGACGGTGACCGCGGAAGTGGAACCGGTCACGGAGCACAAACGCTTGCCGTTCAGATCCTCAGGTCCCTTGATGGAGGTTTCGTCTTTACGAACGAGCAGATCCTGACCCGCCACGAAATACGGTCCGGCGAAGGAGACGACCTTCTTGCGTTCGTCGGTGATGGAGTACGTGGCGACGATGTAATCGACGTCACCGTTCTGCAGCATGGCTTCACGCTGCTTCGACGGTGCTTCCTTCCACACGATCTGGTCTTCGGAATAGCCGAGTTTCTTGGCGATGTACTTGGCTACGTCAACGTCGAAGCCGACATACGTGCCGGACTTTTTGAAGCCCAGACCAGGCTGGTCGAATTTGATACCGACGCGAATCTTGCCATCGGCGTCGTCCGCGCCACAGGCGGACACTGCGAACACGCATGCGCATGCGCAGAAAGTCGCTATAACCCTGCGTAGCATACGCTTCGCCCTCATAGAAAGTTTCATATCGAAAATCCTTCTTCTGTCTTATTCCCGTCAGTCATTTCAGTGGGTGAGAATCTTCGACAGGAAGTCCTTGGCACGATCGGTCTTCGGATTTTCAAAGAAGTCCTCCGGCGTGCTCTGCTCAAGAATCTGGCCGTCGGACATGAACACGACCTTGTCGGCCACCTTGCGTGCGAAGCCCATTTCGTGGGTCACGCACAGCATGGTCATGCCTTCGTGAGCCAGCTCCACCATGACGTCAAGCACTTCGTTGACCATTTCCGGATCAAGTGCGGACGTCGGTTCGTACGAACAGCATGACCTTCGGCTGCATGGCGAGGGCGCGGGCGATGGCGACACGCTGCTGCTGACCGTCCGGAAAGCTGTGACGGCATCTTGGAGGCTTGGGAAGCCACGCCCACGCGGGCAAGCAAATCCATGGCGAGATCCTCGGCCGCCTTCTTATCCATGTGGCGCACCTTGATCGGAGCAAGCGTCACGTTTTCAAGAATGGTCTTGTTGGCGACAGGTTGAACGACTGGAACACCATGCCAACCTCGGCGCGCAGGCTGGCGAGCTCCTTGCCTTCCTGAGGCAACGGCTTGCCGTCGATGCGAATGTCGCCGGAATCGATGGTTTCCAGACGGTTGATGGTGCGGCACATGGTGGATTTGCCGGAACCGGATGGACCGACGATGACCAGCACCTCGCCCTTCTTGACGGTGAGGTTGATGTCCTTGAGCACATGCAAGTCACCGTAGTGCTTTTCAACGTGGGTCAATTCGACCAGCGGGCGGTCGCTGTCTTCCGTACCCGGCATGATCGGGCGCGTCTCTTGCGTTTCTTTGATATCTGTCATACGGATAGTATATGAAAGCCATGTTTCCGCGGCCGTCACCACCCCCTGACGTGCTCGAAATGTGAGACGACGTTGTCTCAAAATGCATCATAGCGCGTTATCGACCGCAATACCGATATCTTGAGCGCCGTACGTGGCAGCTACCACCATCGTGGCAATTCGATAGCCAGCACCGCTATTACGAACAATACAACCACCGCACCGAACACCACTCGTTCGGGCACCTTGGATTTGAAACCATCCACAACGCGACGCCACGTATCACCAATGCTCATGCATACCAACGTAGGAACGCCAAGCAACGAGAAAGAGCCGAACAGGCGAACGCAAGATGAATTTCACCCTACATTCGCCTGTCTTTTACATGCAGATTCGTATGACCATCCGTCACACGATCGCAGCATTTCATCCGCGATCAGCGATTAAGCAATCGCCGGGGCCAAGAGAGCACTCAGAGCACTTTGGAAAGGAACGTCTTCAATCGTTCGCTCTTCGGATGGTTGAAGATCTCGTCCGGAGTGCCTTCCTCCTCGATCACGCCGGCGTCGGTGAAGATCACGCGGGTGGCCACTTCGCGGGCGAAACCCATCTCGTGGGTCACCAGCACCATGGTCATGCCGTCTTCGGCCAGCTCACGAATGACTTCGAGCACATCACCGACCATCTCCGGGTCAAGCGCCGACGTGGCCTCGTCGAACAGCATGACCTTCGGACGCATGGCCAAGGATCGTGCGATGGCAACACGCTGCTTTTGACCGCCAGACAACGAGCGAGGCATGACATCGGCCTTTTCGGCCAATCCCACGGTTTTCAGCAATGCCATCGCATGTTCACGCGCCTGCTCGTCGGTTTCCTTGTGCACCAGTTTCGGCGCAAGCGTGATGTTGTCAATCACGCTCATGTTGTTGAACAGGTTGAAATGCTGGAACACCATGCCAACCTGCTCTCGAACCTGGTCGATGTTCACATGCGGATCACCCAGATCATGACCGTTGACCACGATCTGGCCGCTGGATGCCTGTTCAAGTCCGTTCAGGCAACGCAACATGGTGGATTTGCCGGCACCAGACGGTCCGATGATACAGATCACCTCGCCCTTGCGTACCGTAAGATCGACGCCTTTGATGACTTCCATATGACCATAGTTTTTATGCAGATTCTTGACGTCGATGATCACTTCGCCATCATTGTTGCCGTGATTGCAGTTCTCGCTCATCGATTCACCTTCCTGTCAACGATATTGGCCAGCCATGTGAGGATGGTGATGGCCACGAAGTACATCACACCGACGATCAGCAACGTTTCGGTGACGCGGAAGTTCGCCGCATACAATTGCTGCGCCTGATACAGCAATTCACCAAAGCCGATGGCCAGCAGCAGCGAGGAATCCTTGATCATAATGACCAGCTGGTTGATGATCGACGGCATGGCGATTGCAGTGGCCTGAGGCATGATCACGCGCGCCATGGCCTGATGATGGTTGAGGCCAAGCGAGCGTGCTCCCTCCATCTGACCAGAGTCAACGGACTGCACGGCGCCACGCACGATCTCCGCCAGATATGCGCCGGAATTGAGCGACAACGTCAACGCACCTGCAACCCAAATGTTCACACTGTGTCCGATAAGCTGCGGCACACCGAAATAGAAGAAGAACGCCCACACCAGAATCGGAGTGCCGCGGAACACTGCGATATAAACCTTGGACACGCCTCTCAGAATCTTGTTCTCCGATACTTTCATCAAGCCGAAAGCAACACCCAACGCCAGTGCGATCACAAACGACAGCAACGTGATCAACAGCGTGTTCTTCAGACCAGTCAGCAAAGCCGGCATCGACTGTTTGACCAGACCAAAGAAACCGACCTTCTTCTGCGCCTCACCGTCGGCACCGTTGTCGGTGACCTTGCCGGAAATCGCCTCGACCTGTTCCTTCGCGCCATCGGCACCCAAATACTGTGCGACAATCGTCTCATACTCGCCCGAAGCGATGAGCTTGTTCAGACCATCGTCGATGGCGGCCAGCAGATCGGCGTTCTTGCCTTTGTTCACGGCCATGCCGTATTCACCATGCGGCACCTTCGGAGTCACGATCTTCAAACCGTTGTTTTGGGAAACACCGTAGGCAAGCACCGGATAGTCGTCGAACACGGCATCCGCATTGCCGGATTTGACCATCTCGTACATGGTTGATGACTGGTCCACGGAAGTCACGGTATAGCCGTATTCGCTTGCATGCTGTTTGGCGTAGGATTCGCCTTCCGATCCGGTTTTCGCGACAACGGTCTTACCGTCAAGATCCTTGTAGCTGGTAATACTATCGTTGTTTTCAGCGATGGCCATCTGGATACCGGACTGGAAGTAAGGATTGGAAAAATCGTAGGTCGCCTTGCGTTCGTCGGTGATTGACATGCCTGCGATCACCACATCCACCTGATTGGAGCTCAAAGCCTGCAATGCTGCATTGAAACCCAATGATTGGATGGTGACTTCGAATCCTTCTTCTTGGGCGATGGCACGGATCAGTTCCATATCGATACCGGTCATCTTGCCGTTCTCGCGATATTCGAACGGTGCGAATGTGGTATCGGTGCCGACCGCGTAGGTTTTGCCCTTGACTGCGGAGGGATCTCCGACTTCGGCGGCGTTAGCACTAACCGGGGATGCGATGAGTGCACTCACTGCCACAATCAGTATCATCGCCAACGCGAGAAGTCGCATCCAGACACCATGAAAATCATGTTTTTCCAACGATTGCTTCAAATTCATACTACAGATTCAGTTCTTTCTCATAATATTTCAGATACTCATCTTTGCTCCACCATACCGGCAGCAAGAGAAAATAGACAGCGTAAACAATAAAAACAGGCTGTCCTTGCACGGTCTCTCATGCAAAGACAGCCTGTTATCTCAAAGCGAAAACACTATCAGTCTTCGTCTTCTTCCGGATCATAATCAACGCCGGTTTCCGCACGCTGTTCGTCGGAAATCGGAGCCGGGGCGCCGGTCAGCGGATCACGACCGCCGCCAGCCTTCGGGAAGGCGATGACGTCGCGGATGGAGTCGGCGCCAGCCAGGATGGCGGCGGTACGATCCCAACCGAGAGCGATGCCAGCGTGCGGCGGAGCGCCGTACTTAAAGGCTTCAAGCAGGAAGCCGAACTTGTCGGCAGCCTCTTCAGGAGTGATGCCGAGCACATCGAGCACACGATCCTGAATGTCATCACGGTGGATACGCACGGAACCGCCGCCCATTTCGTTACCGTTGCACACGATGTCGTAGGAATCAGACATGGCGTGTTCCGGATCCTTGTCGAAGGTGTCGATCCAATCCTTGGACGGCATGGTGAACGGATGGTGCATGGAGGTCCACTTGGAGTGGCCGACTGCCACATCGTCGTCATCCGGATCGTCGGTGGGCTTGAACAGCGGGAAGTCCACAACCCAAGTGAAAGCGAAGTCGTCCGGCTTGAGCAGACCGGCGCGATCGGCCAGTTCCACACGCACGGCACCCAGCAGCTCCTGAGCGGAGGTGCGACGGCCTGCTGCGAAGAACACGGCATCGCCGTCTTCTGCGCCAACGGCTTCCTTCAGGCCAGTGCGCTCCTCTTCAGACAGGTTCTTGGCAACAGGTCCCTTGAGCTCGCCGTTCTCAGCGAACACCACGTAGGCGAGGCCCTTGGCGCCGCGCTGCTTGGCCCAATCCTGCCAAGCGTCGAACTGGCGACGAGGCGTGGCCGCGCCACCCTTGAAGAGCACCGCACCAACGTACGGAGCCTGGAACACGCGGAACGGAGTGTTCTTGAAGTAGTCGGTCAGCTCGATCAGCGGGTTGCCGAAACGCAGATCCGGCTTGTCGGAACCGTACTTATCCATGGCTTCCTGCCAAGTGATGCGCTGAATCGGCAGCTGGATCTCATAGCCTGCGGACTTCCAGATGGCGGCGATGACCTTTTCGGCCATGGCCATCACGTCTTCCTGATCCACGAACGCCATTTCCATATCGAGCTGGGTGAACTCCGGCTGACGATCTGCACGGAAATCCTCGTCACGGTAGCAGCGGGCCAGCTGGTAGTAGCGTTCCACGCCGGAAACCATCAGCAGCTGCTTGAGAAGCTGCGGGGACTGCGGCAACGCGTACCAAGAACCTGGCACCAAGCGGGCCGGCACCACAAAATCGCGAGCGCCTTCCGGAGTGGACTTGATCATGGTCGGGGTTTCGACCTCTTCGAAGCCCATCTCTTCCAGAGCGTGGCGAGCAGCCTTCGACATCTGGGAACGCAGCTTCAGATTGCGCTGCATGGACGGGCGGCGCAGGTCGAGATAACGGTACTTGAGGCGAACTTCCTCGCCCGGCAGCTTGTTCTCGGACTCGTTTTCCAACGCGGTGGACACCTGGAACGGCAGCGCGTCAGACTTGGCGAGCACCTCGATGTTTTCCGCCACAACCTCGATCTTGCCGGTGGCCAGATGATCATTCTCGTTACCGTCCGGACGCAGGCGGACCTCGCCCACCACCTGAATCACAAACTCGGAGCGCAGCGGACGTGCCATGTCTTCGTCGTAGATAACTACCTGCACAAGACCGGTGTTGTCACGAAGATCGATGAAGGCCACGCCACCGTGGTCACGACGACGATCGACCCAACCGGAGAGCGTCACCTTCTGACCGACGAGTTCCTCGGTCACTTCGGTTGCATGATGTGTTCTATAAGCCGTCTGGCTCATGCTTCCCCTATTCCTTGTTCTCTAATGATTGAAGTCTTGCGATTTCAGGCTTCAACGGTAACGGTTTGCTGGGCATACACAGTATCCGGCTCCCAAGACTGTGCGTTGGCCGGCTGCTGGTCGCCCGTGATGATGTTCTTGACTTCGTCCGAAGCGTCCTGCGCGGACTTGTCCGCGGGGAACCACACGTATGGGATGCCGAGCTTGTCGGCATACTTGATCTGCTTGCCAAGCTTGGCTGCGGTCGGAGCCACATCTGCCGCGATGCCACGGGCGCGCAGCTGGTTGGCGATTTGGTTGGAAGCGGAACGGTCCTCCTCGTTCCACACGGCCACGAGCACGGAAGCCGGGGACACGCGATTCGCGTGGGCACCGGCGGTGTGCAGCATGTACGAAACCAAGCGGGACAGGCCAATGGACAGGCCCACGCCCGGATACTTCCTGTTGCCCTGCGATGCGAGATTGTCGTAACGACCGCCGGAACAGATGGAACCAAGAGCCGCAGCACCGTCAAGGAACGTCTCATACACGGAACCGGTGTAGTAATCCAGACCACGCGCGATCTTCAAATCAGCGATCACGGAGCCCGGGCGAATACGAGCGGCCTCGTCAACAATCATCGCCAACGTGTCAAGACCCTGACGTGCGAGCACGTACGCCTCGGAATCATTGGCAATGCCATGCTTCTCGCACAGCGTGTCGAACTTGCCGGACAGTTCAGCGCCGTCAGCTGCGGTCAGTTCAGCCAGCTCAAGGCACGCACGTGCCTGATTCTCGTCGGCTCCACAGCCTTCGACCAGCAACTTGGCCACTTCGTCGGCACCGATCTTGTCGAGCTTATCGATCTCACGGAGCACGCCCTCGACATCGGTCAAGCCAAGACCACGGTAGAAACCTTCAGAAAGCTTACGGTTGTTCGCATGCACGGTGGCCTTCGGCAAACCGAACTCACGCAGACGTTCCAATGCCGATACCATGACCAGCGGCAGCTCGACCTCGTAATGATCGGGCAGATCACCGTTGCCGATCACATCGATATCGGCCTGCACGAACTCGCGGAAACGTCCTTCCTGCGGGCGTTCGCCACGCCAGACCTTCTGAATCTGCCAACGCTTGAAAGGGAATGCCAAATCGCCGGAATGTTCGACCACATAACGGCTCAGCGGAACAGTCAAATCGAAGTGCAGACCAAGGCGGTCCTCAATCGGAGTGTCGGACTCATGACCGACCTCCTGAAGGCGGCTCAGCAGGTAAATTTCCTTGCTGGTTTCGCCCTTCTTGAGCAGACTCGAACCCTGCTCAACAGCACGGGTTTCAATGCCTATGAAGCCATTGAGCTCGAAAACTTCACGGAGCGTGTCGATAACACGCTGCTCCACAACACGTTCAGAGGGGAGCCACTCTGGAAATCCTGAAATAGATGCGCCTTTTGCCACGATTCCCTATAATAAATGAGGTTGCGGAAAAATACCATTCGGATTTTTCCCCTAGCCAACGACTACCTTCAAGCTTATAAGGAGCTGGCCATGGCCGACGAGACTGCCACCATATCCGACAACACCACCGAACCCACCGAGCAGGCAACGACGCCCACACCGGCACCGACCCCTGCATCCGCGCCGAAACCCCACGCCCCTTCGCCGGCCGCATTCGCCAAGAAAGCGGCCAAGCGCCCCGCCCCCGCCGCTTCGGCATCCAGCTATTCGGACGCCGAGGTGAAGGCGGCCGAAGCGTTCGGCCGCGTCGACGACAACGGTACCGTGTACGTCAGGGAGGGCGACTCCGAGCGTGAGGTCGGGCAGTTCCCCGACGTCTCCAAGGAGGAGGCGCTGTCGCTGTACGCCCGTCGTTACCTTGACCTCAAGGCCAAGTTGGATCTGCTGGCGAGCCGCCTGCATTCCGACACGGTGAAGTCGCACGAGATCGACGAGACGCTGAAGTCCCTTGAGCAGGAGACCGACAAGCCCGCGGCGGTCGGCGACATGGCCGCGCTGAAGCAGCAGTTCGAGCAGCTGAAGGAGGCCGGCGCCGCGAAGAAGGCCGAGCTCACCAAGGCCCGCAAGGCGGCGATCGCCAAGGCTGTCGAAGAACGCACCAAGATCGTCGAGAAGGCCGAGGCCCTCGCATCCTCGCTGGATGACGAGATCAACTGGCGTTCCACCGCCGACAAGTTCCGTTCCTTGTTCGACCAGTGGCAGCAGCATCAGCGCACGTCCGTGCACATCGACAAGCCGCAGGCCGACGCGCTGTGGAAGCGTTTCTCCGCCGCACGCACCACGTTCAACCAGGCCCGCCGCAAGTGGTCGCAGGCCCGCGACGTCGAGCGCGCCCATGCCAAGGCCGAGAAAGAGGCGATCATCGCCGAGGCGAACCAGCTGAAGGACTCGACCGCATGGGGCGAGACCTCGCGCCGGTTCAACGAGTTGATGGACCGTTGGAAGCGGGCCGGCCGCGTCGGCCGCAGCGATGACGACGCGCTGTGGGCGCAGTTCCGCAAGGCAGCCGACGAGTTCTTCAACGCGCGTCAGGCCGACCGTGACCAGATCAGCACCTCCGAGAAAGAGAACCTCGCCAAGAAGGAGGAGCTGCTGAAGAAGGCCGAGGCCCTGGTGCCCGTCGCCGACGAGGCCGCCGCGAAGAAGGCGCGTCAGGCGCTGGGAGCCATCCAAGACGAGTGGGATCAGATCGGCTATGTGCCGCGCGACGACATGCGCCGTGTCGAAGGCCGTCTCGACGCCGTCGACAAGCAGATCAAGGCCGTCGAGGACGCCGCGTGGAAGAAGACCGATCCGGAGGCCGACGCCCGCAAGTCCAGCTTCGAGGAGCAGCTGACCGCTCAGCTCGCCGAGCTTGACGAGAAGATCGCGGCCGAGTCCGACCCGAAGAAGAAGGCCAAGCTGGAGGCGGAGAAGGCCACCAAGGAGCAGTGGCTCAACGCTATCAAGTAGGCCGATCCGCTGTCCGGCCCGGTGTGTCGGCCGGCCGCCGTCGTCAGGACGGTCGGCCGACACACCGATTACCGGCTGTCATCGTCTCGTTGGCATGGGCGTCAGGGAATTCTCCCCGGCGCTCTTTTTTTGTATTACGACACCGCGGACGCTACGACAGTGGTCAGGTTTGATGCGTTAGAGGCACACGGGCATACAGCATCCAAGTGCCGTCCTCGACCTCGGTGCGCAGCATGCCGCCGAAATGGAGCAGTCTGTCACGATACAGGCCAAGTCCCATATGTGTGGAGACCGCTGTCTCACTTTTTATCGGCCGGATGAGTCACGGAATTGTACTGGGTGACTTCTGCGACGTCATCGTGAAGCATCACGCTGCAATCGAATTCGCAACCTGCCGGGCAGTGCCGGATGATGTTATGGGCGATTTCATTGAGCGGCTCGCCAAGCAGCGTCATATGATCGGGGCCGATGTCTTCCATGAGTCCATTGTCGTGCAGCGCGAACCCTCCATGGAATCCCTTGCCGGCAAGCTCTTCTCGAAGAGCGTCACATAGTCGACGCAACCGATCAACGGATACCGCGTCCGCCCGAGTCGTGCACCTGCGCGGCGTAATCGAGCGTCTGAGCGTGATGTTCCTGACGCTCCCGCTCCAGCATGCGCTCATGTGCCTGCTCACGGGTCTGCTGCCGACGCATCATCATACTGAGCAACAGGCCAAGCAGACCGGCGAATACGATGATAGCAATCATGAATAGGCCGTTCGTTACATTCAGGTATGACAAACCACCGGCCATATGAATTGCATGAAGCAGCTGCTTTTCCGGAAATATGTCACGGTTGGCTTCAGCGGGTTGTTAGCTGTCGTGGTCATGAGACTTATCTCGGAACCGGTCGCCTCGGCAATCTCGGCGGCCTTGAATTCTTCGTTCTTGAGCCTGTTCTTATACTCCTGCACATACTGTGCGGGAATGTCGGAGCTGACCATCCTCTCAGCGTCCTGTACCAACACGACGGTGACCAACTCGTTTC
>ENA-OQKS01000497-OQKS01000497.1-human-gut-metagenome-genome-assembly--contig:-NODE-497-length-10803-cov-3.082803_pt1 | contig 10803 bp, 8 predicted proteins | sample MGYA00242804_ERZ504808 | MGnify/ENA primary metagenome ERZ504808 (study PRJEB26092, sample SAMD00036375) | human gut metagenome | host: Homo sapiens | study: EMG produced TPA metagenomics assembly of...
CAGGCCGCGCTTGACGTTGTGCTCTACGAACAAGCCCTCGTCGTACGGGGCAGTCGGCAGGCCGTGGTAGAGGTTTTCGCTTTCGGGCGAAATCTGACGGCTCGCCTCGTAATCCAGAACCAGGCGGCTCAGGTGATCGTCGAAGCGGTAGTAGATTTTCTTGGCGTCGTAGGCCATGCGCGCTCCTCTCCGGTCCGCTTTGGGGCCGCGCGCTTGGACGATATGACGTCAAGCTGCCCCGAGCGGCTTGTTCGCTACAGACGGTACATAAAGTTAAAGACGTCCTCGCGCTGAATGGACACGTTGACGCCCGAAAGCTCGCCTGCCTCGGCCAGGGCCTTCTGCAGCTCGGCGAAGTCGAGCTTGGACTCGGCGGTATCGGCCAGCATGGTCATGGTGAAGATGTCCTCGATAATGGACTGCGTGATGTCGCGGATGTCGACGTTGGCCTCGCCTAGGACACGGGTGACGCCGGCGACGATGCCGGGGCGGTTCTTGCCAAGGACGGTGATGACGATACGGGAGGACGAGATCTCGGCCATGGGAAACCCTTTCGCGTGATTGCGGCGCGCGCGGGGCGCTCCGCTACGGTACAGTGTTCATCATTGTACCTGTCTGGCGCAAAAAAGGGCACCTTTGCTGCGGCGTTACACGTCTGCAACATGGGAGAGGGGGCAAAGGCGCCCGTTTGCCGCGATTCGTCGTGTCGTCTGCTGTGTCTTGGGCGCGATGCACAGCGCAAAGACCGTGAACCTTTTGTGGGATGCTCGACACCGTGGTACCATAGCCGAGTTTGTTGTCTTGGTCGGAAACCAAGACGCCTTATGCGCTGATCGGTAACCAGCGCCTGACCAATAAGGAGTCCTACCATGAAGCAGGGTATCCATCCCCAGTATGTCGAGTGCACGGTGACGTGCTCCTGCGGCAACACCTTCAAGACGCACGCTACCGTGTCCGAGATGAAGGTCGAGCTTTGCAACGAGTGCCACCCGTTCTACACCGGCCAGCAGAAGTTCGTCGACACCGGTGGACGCGTCCAGCGCTTCGCCGACAAGTTCGGTGGCGCCGCTGCCGCTCAGCTCAAGAAGGCCGAGGAGGCCAAGGCTGCCAAGGCCGCCAAGGCTGCTGAGGCCGAGGCCGCTCGCAAGGCCGCCGCTGAGGCTAAGGCTGCCGAGAAGGCCAAGCGTGCCGCTAAGTTTGCCGAGGAGGCTGCCAAGCAGGCCGCCGAGGCTCCCGCAGAGGCTCCCGTCGAGGAGGCCGCTGCCGAGGCCGAGACCACCGAGGCTGCTGAGTAAATAGCTCGCCGCGGAAACACTCGCATTCATGGCAAAAGGGCCGCGCATCCATTTGGGTGCGCGGCCCTTTTCTTTTTATTGGCGCAAGCTAACCCGTCCCCATTGCATCAGGTTGGTGCGTAAGGGTCGGCTTGGCTTGCACCAAATGGCAGAGAGGCAGCGTTTTCCCAGATAAAAGCTGCCAAAATAAACCAGTCCCTTTTTTGGCAGGCTGTCGTAGTTATTACGTGGTCGAGCGTGTCGACCGCATAGGCGGCGCCTTGTTTGGCTAAAGTACAAATATCTGTGTTTAACTCGTCCAAGGTTTCATGCCGCGGGCGATGGCCAAAAAGGAAAACCACATGGGATTCATGTCAAAGCTGCTGTCCTTTGGATCCGATAAGGACCTGAAGCGCTACTACAAGATCGTCGACAAGATCAACGGTCTTGAGCCCCAGTTTGAGAAGATGACCGAGGAGGAGCTCCGCGCCCAGACCGATAAGTTTCGTGAGCGCTACGCCAACGGCGAGTCGCTCGACGACATGCTCCCCGAGGCCTTTGCTACCGTGCGCGAAGCTTCCAAGCGCACCATGGGCATGCGTCACTTTGATGTACAGCTCATCGGCGCCATGGCGCTGCACGAGGGCCACATCGCCGAGATGAAGACCGGCGAAGGCAAGACCCTCGTCTCCACGCTGGCCGGCTATCTCAACGCTATCGCCGGTAAGGGCGTGCACGTCGTCACCGTCAACGACTACCTGGCCAAGCGCGACTCCGAGTGGATGGGTCGCATCTACAAGTATCTGGGCATGACCGTCGGTCTGCTGCAGAACAACATGCCGCTCGAGCTGAAGCGCCCAGCCTACCAGGCCGACGTCACGTACGGCACCAACTCCGAGTTCGGTTTCGATTATCTGCGCGACAACATGGTTACCCGCCCCGAGCAGCGTGTTCAGCGCGGCCACAGCTACGCCATCGTCGACGAGGTCGACTCCATCCTGATCGACGAGGCCAGAACGCCGCTCATCATCTCGGGCGCCGGCACCAAGTCCGCCAGCACTTACAAGGACTTCGCGCGCGCCGTGCGCGGCCTTGAGCGCGGTGAGGACGTCTCGCACGACATGCTCACCGCCACCGAGGACGTGGAGCCCACGGGCGACTTCGTCATGGACGAGGCCAAGCACACCATCGCCGCCACCGAGCGCGGTCTTAAGAAGATTGAGCGCCGCCTGGGTATCGATGACATCTATGCCGATCTCTCCGGCCAGCTGGTCAACCACCTGCAGCAGGCGCTGAAGGCCCAGTACATGTTCCACCGCGACAAGCAGTACGTGGTCACCAACGGCGAGGTCAAGATCGTCGACGAGTTCACCGGTCGTATCATGGAGGGTCGCCGCTATTCCGAGGGCCTGCACCAGGCCATCGAGGCCAAAGAGGGCGTGCTCGTGCGCGAGGAGAACCAGACCCTTGCCACCATCACCCTGCAGAACTACTTCCGCCTGTATGATAAGCTCTCCGGCATGACCGGTACGGCGCTCACCGAGGACGCCGAGTTCCGCGAGATCTACAAGCTGCCCGTCGAGGTCATTCCCCCCAACAAGCCCGTGCAGCGTGTTGACCACGAGGACCTGGTCTACCGCACCATCCAGGCCAAGTACAACGCCGTTGCCGACGACGTTGAGCGTCGTCACGCCAAGGGCCAGCCGGTCCTGGTGGGCACCGTCTCCATCGAGAGCTCCGAGAAACTGTCCGCCGCCCTCACTAAGCGCGGTATCGCGCACGAGGTCCTCAACGCCAAGCACCACGAGCGCGAGGCCCATATCGTGGCCCAGGCTGGTCGCTATGGCGCCGTGACCATCGCTACCAACATGGCCGGCCGTGGTACAGACATCTTGCTGGGCGGCAACCCCGACGAGCTGGTGCGCGAGCGCCTGGAGCACGAGGGCCTGACCATGGAGGACGTGACGCCCGAGCAGCTCGAGCAGTTTAACGCCGAGGCCAAGGAGACCTGCAAGGCCGAGCGCGAGCGCGTGCTTGCCGCCGGCGGCCTGACCGTTATCGGCACCGAGCGCCATGAGTCCCGCCGTATCGACAACCAGCTGCGTGGCCGTTCCGGTCGTCAGGGCGATCCGGGCGAGACCCAGTTCTACCTGTCACTCGAGGATGACCTCATGCGCCTGTTCGGCGGCGACAGGATGGACCGCGTCTCCAAGATGATGGTTACGGCCGACATGGGCGACGACATGCCCATCCAGCACAAGATCATTTCCAAGGCCGTCGAGAATGCCCAGCACAAGGTCGAGAGCATCAACTTCTCCATGCGTAAGAGCGTTCTTGAGTACGACGACGTCATGAACAAGCAGCGCCAGGTCATCTACGCCGAGCGCAACAAGATTCTGGACGGCAAGGACCTGACCGACCACATCACCGAGGTCATGCACGATACCGTGTACCGCTGTGTGCAGGAGTTCTGCACCAAGGACAGCCACGAGGGCGAGCGCGATCTTGAGGGTCTGCGCAAATGGGTCGTCGAGCTGACCGGGCATATCGATACCCCTCAGTTCCCCGACGAGGACTTTGAGGCCCTGGCCGCCGATGTCTTGGCTTATGTTGAGAAGTGCTACAACATGAAGGCCGAGCGCCTGGGCGAGGACCTGATGCGCGAGCTCAATACCCAGGTCATGCTGCGCGTAATCGATACGCGTTGGATGAACTACCTGCAGGAGATGGACTACCTCAAGACCGGTATCGGCCTGCGCGGCTTTGGCCAGCGCGACCCGCTGGTTGAGTACAAGACCGAGGCCTACGGCGCGTTCCAGATACTCGTCGATACCATGTACGAGGATTACCTGCGCACTGTTCTGCGCATTGAGCTCAAAGCTGCCCCGCAGGCTGTGGAGCACAAGGAGGACCCCGCCCTTAAGGGTGCGCGCTTCTCTGGTCCCGCCGAGGTCGATGGCGACAACAGCGATTCGGTACTGCGCAAGCAGGCTCAGGTGCAGGCCCGCACCGCCGTCCAGGGTGGTCCGGCTGCCGTTAACAACGGTGGCAAGGTGACGACCTATCGCAAGTCCGAGAGCGATGACCCCTATGTCAACGTGGGCCGCAACGACCTGTGCCCTTGCGGTAGCGGTAAGAAGTTTAAGTACTGCCACGGCAGGAATCGTTAATGGCCGAGACTCTAGAGGTAACTCCCGCCGAGTTGGACGCGTTTGCGGACCGACTCGGCGAGGTCGAGTCGTATCTCCATTTGGACGAGAAGCGCGCCCGCGTGGCGGAGCTCGAGGCCAAAAGCGTCGCCCCGGGCTTTTGGGACGATGCCGATGCCGCTCGCGCCACGATGGAGGAGATTGCACGCGCCAAGGAGGACATCGCCGCCGTGGATACGGCGCGCGGTGAGCTTTCCGATGCTCGCGCCGCGCTGGAGCTTGCCGAGGAAATGGGCGATGACCCCGATGCTGCCGCGCTGCGTGAGGAGGCTGCCGCCACGGCGGAGCGGCTTTCCCGCGCCATCGACGAGCTTGAGCTTGCGAGCTGGTTTACCGGCGAGTTCGATCACGGCGACGCAATTGTGACCATCAAGCCCGGGCAGGGTGGCTTGGAGGCCCAGGATTGGACCTTCATGCTCTTTAAGATGTACATGAAGTACTGCCAGCGCCGCGGTTGGAAGGTCACCATCAACGATTGCCCCGCGGCCGAGGTTATCGGCATCGATCGCGCGACCTTTACCGTCGAAGGCAAGGATGCCTTTGGCATGCTTCGTGCCGAGGCCGGTGTTCACCGCCTGGTGCGCATTAGCCCCCACCGACGACAAGAAGCGCCGCCAGACTACGTTTGCCGGCGTCGAGGTCATTCCGGTGCTGCCCGACGATATCGATATCGAGATTAGCCCCGATGACATTCGCGTCGACGTGTACCATGCAAGCGGCCCGGGCGGCCAGGGTGTCAACACCACCGACTCCGCCGTGCGCGTAACGCATTTCCCCAGCGGTATCGTGGTCACGTGTCAAAACGAGCGCAGCCAGATTCAAAACAAGGCCGCGTGCATGCAGATCCTCAAGGCGCGCCTGTACGAGATTGAGCTCGAAAAGCGCGCCGAGGCCCTGGATGAGATTCGCGGGCCCAAGACCACAATTGGTTTTGGCAACCAAATCCGCAGCTACGTGCTCTACCCGTACCAGATGGTTAAGGACCTGCGCACGGGCGTGGAGACCAGCAACGTCGAGGCCGTTCTTGACGACGGCGATCTGGATCCATTTGTGATTGGCTATCACCGTTGGGCTACCGGCAACGCTGACGCGGAGGCCCCGTCTGCATAAACCGCTCAGTTTATGTGGAAATGGATTAAAACCCTCCGAGCAGGGTGGTTTTGTATCCAGAACATACCCTGCACAGGGGTGGTTTTTGTTTGGCGAATCGGTAGAATCGAATACATGAAGAAGTTCAAAGCGCATCCGATGGGGGTGCGCTTTTTTGAAGGAGGCAGCATGGCATATCGTCTGGACATCAAGCGCATTCTTTCGATGAACTTCTTTCACGATCTACCCCAGGATCATGTTGGGGTGTGCCTTGGCCGCCATCGCGACCGACCTGTTTTTGATTCCCAACGGTCTTGCAGCCGGTGGCGTTACGGGCCTTGCGACGATTATCCAGGCAGTCGGCGCAGCGCGAGGCGTGTCGCTTCCTGTCGGTATCCAGACCATCGTGATGAATGCCTTGCTGCTGCTGATCGTTATGCGCGAGGGCGGCATGTTCTATGTAGTGCAGACGGCGACGGGCTTTGTGCTGCTGGGCTTCTTTACCGATCTGTTTGCCCCGTTTGTAGCGCCTCTGGCACATGCAGACCTGATGCTTCCCGCTATGTGGGGCGGCATTATCACGGGCATCGGTTACGGCATGGTGTTGCGCGCCGGCGCCAACACCGGCGGCTCGGACACGATTGGCCAAATCATCTCGCGTAACACCTCGCTGCCGGTGGGCTCGACCGTCATGGCGATCGACGTTGCCGTGTGCGCGCTCTCGGCCCCGGTATTCTCGGTCGAAAACGCGCTGTATGCAGGCCTTTCGATGGTCATTAGCGGTTATGTGATCGATGCTGTGGTCGATGGCGGCAATAAGCGCCGTATGGTACTTATCATCTCGGAGAATTTTCCCGATATCGCGGCCGACATCATGTATGGTCTGGGACGCGGCTGCACCAAATTAAAGGCGACTGGTATGTATTCGGGCGTCGAGAAGCCGGTGATCATGGTGATCGTTAGCCGTCGAGAGCTCAACACCCTCAAAACGATCGTGCGTGAGCGCGATCCTCGCGCAATTGTGACGGTCGCCGACGTTACGGAAGCCTTCGGTGAGGGATTCAAGGATATTAACGCGTAGGGCCGACTACGTTCCATCCAAAAGACGTTCACATTGGTAAACCGTTTCATCAGCGATTCTGCCTGCTCAATTGTTCAAATAATGATAAATACTCTGGTAAAGCCATCGGTTTCCAGCATAATGAATGACGTACGTGCATTGCGGCTGTGTTGGGATTACCTTTCCGTGCCGTGCGCATCTTGTCTTAAGAGGATGAAAGGAAGGCACAATGAGCGACGAAGAGCTCAAAAAGGTTGCCAACGAGGTAAGGAAGGGCATCGTCACCGGCGTGCACGCTGCCAAGTCTGGCCATCCGGGCGGTTCGCTCGGCGCTGCCGACATCATGACCTATTTGTACTTTGAGGAAATGAACGTCGACCCGGCCGATCCCCGCAAGGCCGATCGCGACCGCTTTGTGCTTTCCAAGGGCCATTGCGCTCCGGGCCTGTACGCCGTGCTCGCCGAGCGCGGGTTCTTCCCCAAGGAGGATCTCGAGACGCTGCGCCACATCGGCAGCCACCTGCAGGGTCACCCCAACATGAACGACACCCCGGGCGTCGACATGTCCACTGGCTCGCTCGGCCAGGGCATTTCCGCCGCCGTGGGCATGGCCGTTGCCGCTAAGCACTGGGGCGATACTTACCGCACGTACGCCCTGCTGGGCGATGGTGAGAGCGAGGAAGGCCAGGTCTGGGAGGCCGCCATGTTTGCCGGCAACCAGCAGCTCGACAACCTCTGCGTGATCGTCGACCACAACGGTCTGCAGATCGATGGCCCCGTCGAGGAGGTCAACGACCCCATGCCGCTCGCCGACAAGTTCCGCGCCTTTAAGTTCCATGTGGTGGAGCTCGCCGACGGCAACGACTTCGATCAGATTCGCGCCGCTTTTGCCGAGGCTCGCGCCACCAAGGGTCAGCCGACCGCCATTATCGCCGAGACCACAAAGGGCAAGGGCGTCTCCTTTATGGAGAACCAGGTTGGTTGGCACGGCAAGGCCCCCAACGATGAACAGTTTGAGCAGGCCATGGCAGAGCTCACGGCCGCCGGAGAGGAGCTCTAGGATGGCAGACGTCAAGAAAATCGCCACGCGCGTAAGCTACGGCGAGGCCCTCGTCGAGCTCGCCAACGAGCACGATGACTTTGTGGTCCTCGACGCCGACCTGGCCGCCGCCACGCAGACCGGCAAGTTTAAGGCCGCCTGTCCCGATCGTTTCTTCGATGTGGGCATCGCCGAGAGCAACCTGATGGGTGTTGCCGCCGGTATCGCAACCACCGGCCGCGTTGCCTTCGCGAGCACCTTTGCCATGTTTGCCGCCGGCCGCGCCTTTGAGCAGGTCCGCAATTCCATCGGTTACCCGCACCTCAACGTCAAGATCGGTGCCACACACGCCGGTATCTCGGTGGGCGAGGATGGCGCCACGCACCAGTGCTGCGAGGATATCGCCCTTATGCGCGTTATCCCCGGCATGACCGTGATCGTTCCCGCTGACGACGTAGAAGCCCGCGCCGTGACGCGCGCCGCCTACGAGTGCGACGGCCCTGTGTACATGCGCTTTGCCCGTCTGGCCTCGCCGGTCATTAATGACCCCGAGACCTACAAGTTTGAACTGGGCAAGGGCATCATCATGCGCGAGGGCGCCGACGTTACCATCATTGCCTGCGGCCTGATGGTCGGCGAGGCCCTCGAGGCTGCCGAGCAGCTTGCTGCCGAGGGTATCGACGCCGAGGTCATCAACATGCACACCATTAAGCCCATCGACGCTGACCTGATCGTCAAGAGCGCCACCAAGACCGGTCGCGTCGTGACCGTCGAGGAGCACTCCGTGATCGGCGGCCTGGGCAGCGCCGTTGCCGATGTCCTGTGCGAGCAGTGCCCGACGCCGCTCAAGAAGATCGGCGTCAACGACACGTTCGGCGAGTCCGGTCCGGGTGCCGAGCTCCTGCACAGGTACGGCCTGGACGCCGCCAACATCGTGGCGACCACCAAGGAGTTCCTGGCATAAGGCAAGGCGGATCTCAAGGACTGCTTCGCCAGTACTATGGAAACCCGGCAGGGGCGCTCTCTTGGAGAGCGCCCCTGTTTCTGTTGCGGTGAAATAAGGACTGTTTTGCCAGCCTAAAGGCTCAATTAATCTGTATTTCACCGCAACTTCCGAAGGCGTTCCCGCTTGTGCTGGCTCCATCGCGACGATTGATTGCGGCTTGGCACAGTGCGGCGACATCGGGGGCATCGCTGTCTCGGTATGTCATGGCGAGCAAAGCGGCATCATAGATTTCATCATTGGTCACATCGGCGGCATCAATGGGGCAGAAGGCGAGAATCGAATCCTGTTCTGCAAGCTCGGCCAGATCGATCGTTTCACCCATGGCAAAGGCATCATCGAGGACGAGTGTGGCACTCGTGCATGGAATTTGATAGATCGTGCCATCCGCAGCGATAGGGGAACCTGCTGCCTCGAGCGTGTAGACACCTTGTATGAGATTGATGCCAGAGCCATCGGAGGCGACGAACTCAATCCTGTCGACCGTTATTCCGTCGATGGTCTTGCCCGTAATATGTATCGGAACGCGCGATGCCCCGTTATCGGTGTCCCAGCCCGCAGCCGCGACATCCAGCACAATGGCGTGCTCCGAATGGGCGGATACGAAGTGCGACAACACCTGCCGCAGATGAAGGCCCATACAGCTACCGCCGACAATGCCAATTACCAGCATGCAGGTAAGGATGACCGCAACGTGGTTCCGAGGCTTTACCCGAAGCTCAGAATCAGCAGAGATGCCATTGACGGCAGCCCCCGCACGCTGTGCAGTACCTCACGCCATCGCGCAACTCAGCTCCACAATAAGGACAATTCATACTGGCCCCCACAACCATAGATGTTCCTATCGAGGCCACTGTAAATCGACAATCCAAATCCAAGTTGCGCAACAATCAAATCAAGCCCATTTCAAGCAAGAGCTTCCTCCGGGAAGCGGGCCCATCCCAACAAAGTGCAATTCAGACCCTCCCAAGCATGCATTTGCTGCACCTAATAGAAACGCGGCGACTCCTTAGTAGCCGCAGGCCACGCACAGGGTTACCTCCCAAATCTTTCCGCAGGACGGAGGAGTCCCCGCAGCGCGAAGCGCACAGCGGGGACTCCGACATGTCCGAGGACGATTTGGGAGGTAACCCTGTGCGCGGCCGGTGAGACCAAAACCCCGCCATGCTTCTTATGTGCAGCGAAGTTAATGCTGCTAAAATACAAAGCGCTCATGTAGTTTAAACGTACGACGATAAGGAGCACCAGTGGGTAACCACTTCCGTACCTCCGGTGCGGGCGATGACGCCCCCAAGACGCAGCCAGGCGCCGCGGGCACTCGTTTCGCCACCCCGGATTCAGAGGATCAGCTGTTTAGCCCGATCCCCGCACAGCCGGCAGATCAGGCACAGCCGGCGTCAGATCCCTTTGCCTACAATCCCACCAATGATGTCGAGCTTTCCGAGGCCGCGGGTTTTGAGCCCGTGCAGAAGGTGACCGCTCGCGTGGATCAGCCCCAGGCGGACGCTGTCGCGCCGCAACCTGTCATGGCCGGTATTCCCGATCCTATGGCTCCTGCGACTCCGGCGCCACAGCCTGCGCAGTCCGGTCTTTTTGCCGGTATTCCCGATCCTACGCAGCCCGCGGCTCCCGTAGTCGAGAGCGATCAGGCCGCCGAGGTCGCAAGCCTCGACAATGCGCTCAACAATCCCGACTTTACGTCGGTGTTTGCGCCCATCGATCCGCAGGCCAGCCGCAAGAAGATGGCCAAGCAGGCCGGTGTCGAGCCCGTCATCCTCATGGAGCACGTCACCAAAATCTACCCGGCACAGCCCAACAAGCCCGCGCTCGACGACATCAACATCGAGATCTATCCTGGCGAGTTTGTCTTCCTGGTCGGTCACTCCGGCTCGGGTAAGACCACGCTGCTTTCGACGCTCAACCGCGACGTCAAGCCGACGAGCGGCCGCATTTTGGTCGCCGGCCAGGACCTCATGAAGATCAAGAACCGCAAGGTTCCGTTCTTGCGTCGCCAGATCGGTGCCGTGTTCCAGGACTTTAAGCTCCTGCCGCAGAAGACCGCCTACGAAAACGTGGCGTTTGCCCTGCAGTGCATTGGCAAGCCCAAGGGCGTCATTCGTAGCCAGGTG
>ENA-OQKS01000498-OQKS01000498.1-human-gut-metagenome-genome-assembly--contig:-NODE-498-length-10793-cov-2.607444_pt1 | contig 10793 bp, 7 predicted proteins | sample MGYA00242804_ERZ504808 | MGnify/ENA primary metagenome ERZ504808 (study PRJEB26092, sample SAMD00036375) | human gut metagenome | host: Homo sapiens | study: EMG produced TPA metagenomics assembly of...
GTCATGGTTGCTATAGAATATGGTATATTGTATACAATTTGCTAATTTCATATCTTTTACAGTACAAATATCTGCACTTCATAGAATTTTAGGATGAAATCATAGAGAAATTTATAAAATTTGCTAATAAAACTGGATAAAAATGTGCATTTTATGTTACATTTAATAAGGTATATGTATTGAACTTATTTATCTGGTTTTATTAGCCCTTTTTTGAGTGCAGAGATGGAGGGAACGGATAAGAACAGATATCATAAGGATAAAATTTTATCGTGAGGAAGGTGAGCAATTGGAAAACTATACTAAGTACAAACTGAAAAGCAGTGATGAACTTGCATCAGTGCTTGACGGTAAGGACAACCTGTTTGTGATTGCCTGCAACAAATGTTTCAAAGAATTTGAAACTGTTGACGAACCGGATTGTGACGAATTTCTGAAATTCGCTGCAGATCAGGGAAAGAATGTTACAGGCAGTGCAAAATTTGATTTCTTATGCAACAAGATGCACACAGAAAGAAAATTACAGGATCTGATTCCGGAAGGTACAGAGAATGTAGTAGTAATTCCTGTGGTCCTGGTATTCAGACCGTTGCGGATCTGGCAGGTAAGCCGGTTGTTGCTGCAAGCAATACCCTTAACTACAGAGGTCATCATGGCATGGCACTTACCAAGAAGAGCTGTGATGCATGTGCACAGTGTTATCTGAATATTACCGGTGGTGTCTGTCCCATCGTTGACTGTTCCAAGAGTCTTGTGAATGGTCAGTGTGGAGGAGCAAAGAATGGAAAGTGCGAAGTAGATTCCAATAAGGACTGTGCATGGGAGAAAATTTACCAGAGACTGGCGAAACAGGGACGTCTGGAAGAATTCCTTAATCAGCCCGTACAGGTTCGTGATTTCTCCAAAGTTAATTTCAAGGTTATCAATGATTATGTCAAATCTATCAGAGATAACAGACTGAACGGATACTATGGCGGTGTTCATCCATCAGAACACAAGGAATTCAGTGAGCATATCGATCTGAAGAGATTCCCGGATCCGAAGACCGTTGTGATCTCCATGTCACAGCATCTGGGAGCTCCAGCTAACCCGATCGTTCAGGTAGGCGACACAGTGAAAGTCGGCCAGAAGATCGCTGAAGCTGCCGGATTTATCAGCGCACCGGTACATTCCAGTGTAAGTGGAACAGTAGTTGCTGTTGAACCTCGCATGCATGGAACAAGAGGCAGTGAAGTGATGGCAGTTGTCATCGAATCAGACGGAAAAAATACTCTGCACGAATCCGTACAGCCACATGGAGACCTTGACAAGCTTACTCCGGATGAAATCATTGATATCATTCGTGAAGCAGGAATCGTTGGTATGGGTGGTGCAGGTTTCCCGACCTGTGTCAAGCTGAAACCGGCGAAACCAGTTGATACCATCCTTCTCAATGGATGCGAATGTGAGCCGCTTTTTGACAGCAGACCACAGAGTGCTTCTTGAGTATGCAGATGATATTATTTTTGGTCTGAGAGCAGTCCTTAAGACAACCGGCGCCCAGAAGGGTATCATTGTTATTGAGGATAATAAGCCGGATGCCATTGAATTAATGCAGGAAAAAGTTGCCAATATCGGAGATATGGAAGTATTTGTTGCCAGAACCAAATACCCACAGGGCGCTGAGAAAACTCTGATCAAGCGTGTTATGGGCAGAATTGTTCCAAGCGGCGGTCTTCCGGCAGATGTTGGTGTTGTAGTAGATAATATCAGTACAGTAAAGGCAATTTCAGATGCAATCCAGACAGGAATGCCTCTGATTGAGCGTGTTGCAACTGTTACAGGTGAGAAGATCAAGAATCCTGGAAACTTTATCATCAAAATTGGTACAAGCGTAAGAGAGCTGATCGATTACTGCGGCGGATTTACAGATGACGATGTTCTGGTTAAGATGGGCGGACCAATGATGGGATTCCCTCTGAACACACTGGATGTACCGATGATGAAAGGCTCCAATGGTATTATTGCCGTTGAACCGGATGAGACAAAAAGAACAGCCGTGTATCAAGTGCGGACGCTGCGTAGATGTATGTCCGATGGAACTTTCACTCTGTATTCGTGAAATATGCGAAAGATGAGAACTGGCAGGGCATGAAAGACATGAACGTTATGGATTGTGTTGAGTGCAGATGCTGTCAGTATATCTGTTCTTCCAAGATTCCGATCATTAACAGTATCAAAGCCGGAAAAAATGCAGTAAGGGGGATGAAGTAATATGTTGATTACCCAGTTAAAAGCAAAAGAAGCGATTACATCACTGACAGCCGGAAAGAAAGTTTTCATTATCAACTGTCATGGATGTAAGGAAGTTCGTTTTCCGGAAAAAGAAGCTGCCCGACTTCAGAAGGAACTTGCAGCTGAAGGAAATGTGACAGGAATCATGACAACTGATTACATCTGTAATCCGGAAAATATGGAATTACGTCTTAAGAAACATATGAGCAAGATCCAGGAAGCAGATCTGGTTCTGGTATTCTCCTGCGGTGTTGGTGTACAGACCGTTGCTGAATATCTGGAGGATAAGACCGTCTGTGCAGCCTGTGATACCTATCCGGTACCCGGTTTCCAGGGTGTGACACCGTTAGAGTATAAATGTGATCAGTGCGGTGAGTGTTATCTGAACCTGACCGGTGGAATCTGTCCGATCACAGCATGTTCCAAGAGCCTTGTGAATGGCCAGTGTGGTGGTTCCAAAAACGGAAAATGCGAAGTGGACAGTGAGATGGAATGCGGATGGGAGCGTATCTACAGACGTCTGGAGGAGATCGGACGCCTGGATCTGCTGAAATGTCCGACACAGATCCATAATTTTGCAACTGATGATGACGTGAAATAGGTTGATTGTAACTGTTCAGGACGTTCAAAACAACAGGCCACAGACCCGCGCATTGCATGCGCTCTCGCTGCATTCGCAGCTTTTGTCTGAGGCTAATGGGCGTTCCGCCCATTCCGAAATAAAAATTCATCCTATTGCAAACAAGTTTGCATAGTCTGATTTTTCATTTCGCTGATGTTCTGAACTGTTACTCTTACTTTACAAATCCCATGTGATCAGAGGGGGAAAGAACAAACCATACCTTTCCCTCGATATTTTTACTGCTGACAACTCCCACATCTGCATAACGGCTGTCTTCACTGTTATTACGGTTATCGCCCAGGACAAAGTACTCTCCCGCTTCCAGTGTAATAGCATTGGCTGCCATTCCCGGATTGTTGATCATAGGAAAATCTTTGCCTTCTTTATAGTTAGCCAGTTCTACCGGCACCCAGATATCACAATCAAAAATACTTCCTACCTTAGTGGAAATCACATCGCTATGTTTTTGTTTCAACAAAGTTATCTGACGATTCATCTCAGCTTTCACAAAGAAATCTATAATCACTTTACTGTTCTTTGCTACAAATTCCTCAAATTCGTCTTCATTAGGAGCCTGAATTGTCATAATCATCTGCGGAGACGCATAAACATCACGGGAAAACTTGAGTTTGGGCTGAGTATAAATATCTTGAATATCCACAATGATGATATTACGGAATATTTTCAGCACACGGTCAAAATGCTGAGGGTCCACATTTGATATACGAAACGAACGTTCCGCCTGGGGCAGTCCGGGCACATTGGTATCCAATACATCAAACAATGCACGTCCTGCAGGACGATCCCATACAGGTTTATTTACTACGACCAATACTTCGTAAGGCCTACCGCTGGACGTGGGGGTAAACAAGTTCTTTTGTCCCTTCTTACAAGAAGCCAGTACCAGAACCACCAGCACCAAACTTAAATAAAATGCTATTCGTTTCATAATTATATGGTATTATTGTTGTTATTTACTGTAATGTAACACCTTTCTCCTTCTGTTGTTTAGCCGTTGACAACATTCCACAAGCAGCAAAAATATCTTCTCCTCTTGAAGCACGGATCGTAGCAAATACGCCATGCTGCGTCAAGTAATCACGGAAGGCAACCATTGTTTCCATATCTACCCCTTCCAAACCCACATTAGGAATGGCATGAAACCGGATCAAATTGACACGACATTCAATGCCGCGCAAAAGTTTCACAATCTCTTTAGCGTAAATAAGTGAATCGTTCACCCCTTTGAATACGATATACTCAAAAGACAGACGCCGCTGTTTGCTAAAATCATAATTATGCAATATATCAATAATTTCCGTAATGGAAAAAGCTTTCTCGGCAGGCATTAAATCCCTTCGTTGCGAAGGAATCGGAGTATGCATACTGATAGCCAGATGACAATCACTTTCATTCAGAAAGCGCTCCAGTCCTTTCTTTAAACCCACAGAAGAAACAGTGATGCGTTTCGGGCTCCAACCGTAACCATATTCTGAAGTCAGAATCTCAAGCACTTTCAACACCTCATCCAGATTGTCGAAAGGCTCTCCCATACCCATGAAAACAAGATTAGTCAGCTTTTCCCTTTCAGGAATAGAATAGATCTGGTTTAATATTTGATGGGCACTCAGATTAGCTGTAAAACCTTGCTTCCCGGTCATACAGAACTTACAATTCATCTTGCATCCCACTTGCGAGGAAACGCAAAGAGTAGCCCGGTCCTCATCGGGTATATAAACCGCTTCAATAAAATTATGAGCCGGTGTACGGAAAAGATATTTCACCGTGCCGTCTACCGAACGCATTTCTTCCACCGGAGCAGATGCTCCCACCTCATACCCTTCTTTCAATGCTTCGCGATGCTTTAATGACAAATTGGTCATTTCGTCTATCGTTTCCACCTTTTTATTCATACAACCAAGACGTAATCTGCTTTGCGGCAAATTTAGGCATTCCCAGATTCCTCTACAATCTGTTGAATCTCATCCAATGTCCTGCCAAGTAATGCTGTTTTCGGAGTTTCCATTTATATTTAAAAGACAATTAGCGTACAAAGGTAGAGAAAAAATAAGATATATTACCTATCTTTGCCGTGAGAAATACTTTTTAACAATGAGAAAAACAATTAATTGCTTTATTCCTTATAGGGAAAGCACAGCGGCAGAACAGACAATCCATGCTCTAAAAGAAAGTAGCATAGTCAACAAAATCTATCTGCTGAACATCGAACCCAACAAGACATTATCCACCCCCGAAGGATGCGAAATATTACCTGTTGATTCACTAACCAGTTCTAAGACAATGAAGATGATTGCTGAAAAAGCAGACACACCTTATATATTGCTCTATACCAAAACTTCTGCTTTGGAACTGGCTTACAAGGCACTGGAACGCATGACGGACTTCCTGCAGGACAGAGAATGCGGCATGGTCTATGCCGACCATCATGAATGGAAAAACGGAGAAAAGAAGAAACATCCCGTCAACGACTACCAACCCGGCAGTGTGCGTGATGATTTCGACTTCGGTCCGCTACTGATATTCAACAGAACGGAATTCATCCTCGCCAGTCTCCAAATGACAGAGGAAAGAAAGTATGCCGCCCTTTATGAACTGCGTCTGTTCCTTACCCTCCATTCTCATCTGGTACATATCAACGAATATCTTTATACGGAAACAGAAAGCGACAACCGCCTGTCCGGCGAAAAGCAGTTCGACTACGTAAATCCCCGTAACAGGGAGGTACAGATAGAAATGGAAGAAGCATTCACACGATACTTGAAATCCATCAATGCCCTCCTTGAACCCATATGTGTGGAAACGGATGTAAAGAAAGGAAATTTCGAATATGAAGCCTCCGTCATCATCCCCGTGCGCAATCGCGCCCGTACCATTGACGATGCCATCCGGTCGGCACTCACACAAGAAACACGCTTTCCATTCAACATCATCGTCGTGGACAATCACTCGACAGACGGAACCACAGAAATCATCGGTCAATACAAGGACAACAAAGCGGTAATCCACCTTCAGCCCCAACGTACCGATCTAGGCATAGGGGGATGCTGGGACCTCGCAATCAACCACCCCCGGTGCGGACGCTTCGCCATACAGCTTGACAGCGATGACCTGTACAGCGACACCCATACCCTGCAAACCATCGTAGACACGTTCTACAAAGAGCAATGCGCCATGGTAATAGGAACTTACCGCATGACGGACTTCCGGCTGAACACCATCGCTCCGGGAGTGATAGACCATAGCGAGTGGACGAAAGAGAACGGACACAATAACGCATTGCGCATCAACGGTCTGGGGGGCTCCGCGCGCATTCTTCACACCTATCCTGCGCGAAACAGGCGTGCCCAATGTCAGCTACGGAGAAGATTATGCCCTGGGACTCATTTTCTCGCGCCAATATAAGATAGGAAGAATCTATGATGTACTCTATCTGTGCCGCCGCTGGGAAGGGAACTCGGATGCCGCCCTGAGCATAGAGCAGACCAATGCCAACAATCACTACAAAGACAGCCTGCGCACCCGTGAACTGGGAATCCGCAAAAAATATACAGAAGAGCTGAAGAACCGGAATGAAATCAAGCGATTTATACACAGCCAACTGGCGTGCTGGCCACTGGCACACCACAACCACGAGGCATTACAGACTGTACAGATCAAGGAACTGTCCATAAACGGCTACACGTTTGTGGTACAGTGCAATGCACAGCGTGCGGTTTCGACTACCGCCAAAGTGGATAAGGACAGCATCCAAGCACGCCCCTGTTTCCTGTGCAAGGAAAACCAGCCTAAGGAGCAGAAAGCACTGGAAACCATCACTGCAAACAGAATATGCGTTAACCCTTATCCCATATTGCCGGATCACCTCACTATCGCCCATAAAGATCACATCCCCCAACTCATGGATGAGAATATTTTCAGTTACGATGACGTCCGTGCATTCGTACAGAAATATCCGGACTACGCCCTATTCTATAATGGAGCACATTGCGGAGCCTCTGCACCGGACCATCTCCATCTTCAAGGAGTCAGAAAAACTGATGTTCCCATCATCCCGAACGTACAACAGCTGATAACCCACGCACAGACAATCGATATACGCAGCATGTATTTTCCCTACCTAGAAGAAGAGGAAGATTATCCACTAGAATGTAGCCGAATTTACCTCAACACCAAGGACTATCCCTGTCCTTTGGTAATCCTCTCAAGCAACACGCATTATGACGACTCCCTGTTATACAGCGCCCTCGCCGCTTTCCCACCGGATGAAGACGGACAAGAAGCGAAGTTCAACCTGCTGTTATGGAAGGAAGGCCATCTATACTATACGGTGGTTTTTCCCCGCAGCAAGCACCGTCCCGACTGCTACTTTGCAAAAGGCAGCGAACAGATGCTCATCAGTCCGGGAGCTTTGGACATGGCTGGCGTAATCGTCACCACCCGTCAGGAAGATTTCGCAAAATACAGAAGAAAAAGTAGGCATCCATCATAAAAGAAGTGGGAATAACAGTAGAAGAAGCCGAGAAGATACCCGGACGTTATTTTGACGAGAAAGCAAAAAGATAGAGAGAACACGAAGAGATGAAGGAATTACAGCAAGCCCAAAAACAAGACGAATAACAATGAAAGAACCCGAAATAAGCGTAGGAATAGTAAACGCACAAGAAATTCATTTTTCACTGAACGGCAATTTTTTCGCTAAAGGAGAAACAGTCTGTGGTGAACAACAAGTAGCCTTCAGCGAAGGAGGTATTCTGTGGAATGGTAATCTTTACCGCGAACTGACCTTCACTCCACAAGACGAACATGCCTCGTTTTCATTATATGACGTAACCATCGGAATTAATTTCCACTGGGAACGGCAAGAAACCCAAAGTTTTATGGGAACACTGAAACTAGTGGTGGACGAAGGCAAAATCACCGCTATCAATATTCTTCCCGCCGAAGACTATCTGATAAGCGTCATCTCCTCGGAGATGAACGCCACTTCCTCTTTGGAGTTTCTGAAAGCCCATGCCGTGGTATCACGCAGCTGGCTGTTTGCCCAAATAGAGAAACGCAAGGCCTTGAGTGACAAAAACGAAGGCTTTTTCTCCTTTATCAAAACCGATACCGAATACATCCGCTGGTACGACCGCGAAGATCATACCATATTCGATGTTTGCGCCGATGACCATTGCCAACGCTACCAAGGAATAACCAAAGCATCCAGTGCTGCCGTGACCGAAGCAGTAAGAGCCACCCGCGGACAATTGCTGATGTATGAACGCGGCATTTGCGATGCCCGTTTCTCCAAATGCTGCGGAGGAGCAAGCGAGGAATTCGGATACTGCTGGGAAGACAAGAATTATCCCTACTTGTCTACAATCCGTGATGCGGAAGAAGAAGAAAACCGCCCGTTACCCGATCTGACCAAAGAAGAAGAGGCAGAGCGTTGGATACGCACTTCTCCTGTTTCGTTCTGTGACACCCACGATAAAAAAGTCATTTCACAAATTCTGAACAACTACGATCAGGAAACTACAGATTTCTATCGTTGGAAAGTACGTTATTCCCAGGCAGAATTATCCGAACTGATCCGTCAAAATACAAAATCGGATTATGGGGACATCATCGACCTGATTCCTATCCAACGCGGCAAATCCGGACGTATCTGCAAACTGAAAATTGTAGGTTCGCTAAAAACATTGACTATCGGAAAGGAACTGGAAATACGCCGCACTCTATCTTCTTCCCACCTGTTCAGCTCAGCCTTTGTAATAGATAAGGGAGAACTGAAAAACGGCGTTCCCGAATGGTTTCTGCTGACCGGCGCCGGCTGGGGACATGGAGTAGGGCTCTGCCAAATCGGGGCTGCCGTAATGGGAGAACGGGGATATACCTACGATGAAATTCTATTGCATTACTATAAAGGTGCGGACATCCGCCGTTTTTATTAACAGGCCCCGCCCACATGGGCGGGGATTCCATTCGGACTCTTTAAAATGAAAGGAACCATGAAAAACAAGCATACCTCGCCATGGGCATGGATACCCACTCTATACTTTGCACAAGGGCTGCCCTATGTGGCAGTAATGACCATTTCGGTCATAATGTATAAAAGATTAGGCATCAGCAATACCGAATTAGCTTTTTATACCGGCTGGCTCAACCTGCCTTGGGTTATCAAGCCTCTATGGAGCCCTTTCATTGATCTTATCAAGACAAAACGCTGGTGGATTATCACCATGCAACTTTTAATCGGCGCAGGACTGGCGGGCATAGCCTTCACCATCCCCACAGAGCATTTTTTCCAACTCACTTTGGCCGTTTTCTGGTTACTGGCATTCAGCTCCGCCACACACGACATTGCTGCCGACGGCTTTTACATGCTGGCACTGGACTCGCATCGGCAAGCCCTGTTTGTAGGAATCCGCAGTACCTTCTACCGTATTGCAACCATTGCGGGACAAGGATTACTTATCATGCTTGCAGGAAGACTGGAAATAATGACAGATAATATACCATACGCTTGGTCCCTCACCTTTTTTGTATTGGCCGGACTTTTCCTTGGAATATGGATTTATCATAAGTTTGTTCTTCCCTGTCCGGATTCAGATCATACTTCCAAAGAAGTTTCCGCTTCCAATCTGCTCAAAAAGTTCTTTGGTACTTTTGCCAGTTTCTTTCAAAAAAAGCAGGCAGGCATTGCCATTCTTTTCATGTTACTCTACCGTTTGCCCGAAGCTCAACTGGCAAAAATGTGCATTCCTTTCCTTATAGACCCCGTTGAAAAAGGTGGTTTGGGGCTGACAACCGAAGAAATAGGTTTCGTACAAGGTACTGTCGGCATCATCGGACTTACCCTAGGAGGTATTTTAGGAGGAATAGCCGTAGCCCGTAACGGTTTGAAACAATGGCTCTGGCCGATGGTATGGGCCATTTCCTTACCCGATTTAGTCTATGTTTATCTCAGCTATATCCAGCCTGATTCTTTATATCTCATCAATATTTGCATCTTTATAGAGCAATTCGGTTACGGATTCGGTTTCACAGCCTATATGCTCTACCTTATTTATTTTGCAGACGGAGAACATAAAACAGCACATTATGCCATTTGTACCGCATTTATGGCATTAGGCATGATGATTCCGGGAATGGCTGCCGGCTGGCTTCAGGAACAGATGGGATACACCCATTTCTTTATATGGATTATGATATGCTGCGTTATCACCTTCGGAGTAACGGCTCTGCTAAAAATTGATCCGGAGTTCGGCAAGAAGAAAGGTTGATCCGACCTTTATTTCAGCCTGTCCTCGGAAAGACAGGCGGATTGTGGCTCTCTGGAAGGAATCAGGGAGGGTGTCGCAGATATGTACACGCTGGCCCGCACACAAAAAACATATGGTTCTTTTCAGAGTTCATTCTCAAACATAGCGGCACAGTTGGGAAGGGTCCGTTAGAAATTCTGAAATTATAGGCTCCGCACTTCAGCATTTGTTTTAATTCGTTTTTCCCTCCTCCTTTCATTTACCGTCAAAACGCCCTGCCGGTGGGTGTTCCGGTGATGAAGGGACATCCCGTCATTGTCCTTTCATCCTCCTTTCCGCGTAAGCGTCTCGTAAGCGTCTCCGCGATTCTATATAGTATATTAAAAGTAAAAAGTCTAATGATCCCTTTTTAGTCATTAGCCTTTTCCCATCTGTCAGGAAGCAGTTGCCTGTATTTTTCCAGTGGTGTATTCGGTTGCCATTCGGCAGTTCTGTTTATGATATCCGTGAGATACTCAAACAGATTCACTTTATTCATCCTACAAGTAAGTGCTATCGTGTATAGTATGGCGCCCCGTTCGGCTCCCTTATGGCTGCCGAAGAACAATGAGTTTTTTCTTGATAAGGAT
>ENA-OQKS01000501-OQKS01000501.1-human-gut-metagenome-genome-assembly--contig:-NODE-501-length-10755-cov-2.524746_pt1 | contig 10755 bp, 7 predicted proteins | sample MGYA00242804_ERZ504808 | MGnify/ENA primary metagenome ERZ504808 (study PRJEB26092, sample SAMD00036375) | human gut metagenome | host: Homo sapiens | study: EMG produced TPA metagenomics assembly of...
TCCTCCAAAACCAAACCCCGGGACATGTGGCTACCAAAAGCCCGGGGCAACCCACGGTATGAAGTAGCCGCGCGTGCGTGATAAAAAACCTGTTGCCGTGAAGCAACCCGATGAATGATAGCAGGATTGCCTCTTCCTGCCAACCCGCAATCAAAACCACACACCTCGGTGCGCGCGGGAGGCCCTTCTCCTACTCGCCGCGGGGGGTGTGCCTGACTCACGGCGCGCTTTAGTCGGTCGGGCGTGAGGTGCGTATAGATCTGCGTCGTGGACAAGCTCGCATGCCCCAGCAGCTCCTGAACCGAGCGCAGATCCGCGCCGCCCTCGAGCAGGTCGGTCGCAAAGGTGTGGCGCATCGCATGCGGGGCGATGTCGGCAGGAATGCCGGCAAGTGCCGCAAGCATGTGGAACCGCCTTCTGAGCATGGCGGCACTCATGCGGTTTCCGCGCGCCGAGATAAACAGCGGATGCGCGCCGTTCGCACCGTCGTTACGCTTTGCCTGTGCAAGGAGCTGCGGCCTCCCTTCCTCAATATAGCGGCGGGTAGCCTCGAGAGCGCGCCGATACAGGGGCACGATACGCTCCTTGCCTCCCCTTCGCCCCAAAGTCGCAGCGTTCGCTCGGACCAACCGATAGACTCCACGTTGAGCGCCGCGAGCTCCGAGATTCGCGCGCCGGAGGCATAGAGCAGCTCGAGCATCGCCGCATCTCGCAGCCCCGAAGGCGTCGAGGTGTCCGGGGTCTTGAGCAACGACTCGACTTGCCGGGTCGTCAGCACGCCGGGAAGATCGCGCGGCAGCTTGGGCGAGGAAATCGCCGAGACCGCATCGCCCTCAACGATTCCCTCGGCAGCCATCCACCGATAGAGCGAGCGTATGGCAGACAGGTGTGCCGCAAGGGTCCGAGCCGCCACCTGGCCACGCGACAGCTCGGCCAAATAGGAGCGAACGGTCCGCACGTCGGCGGCGCGAGCGTCGATGCCCTCGCGGTCGCACCACGCGGCGAAGCGCTCGAGCCGCGAGGTGTAGGCGGTTACCGTATTGGGAGCGAGTCCTTCGACGCGTGCAATGTAGGCAATGAACGAGTCGACGGCATCGTACAGGTCAAAAGCTATGACCTCTCGCCTCCAAACAGATCGGAGCGCGATTCCAGATAGGCATCCAGGGCCTTGAGGGCGCGGTCCGCGTAAGCCTGGTAACGATCGCGCTTGCTGCGACGCTTACCGTCCTCGAGCGGCGGCACAAGACCAAAGTTGACGTGCATGGGCTGGTAGCCCACCGTAGCCGGATCGGTCGCATACCCCACAAGCGCGCCCAGGGCGCCCACGCGCGGCAGCTCGACGCCCGCGGCCCCGATGGCCTCGGCATAGGTGTTGAGCGCAGCGAGCAGACCCGTCGCCACGGCCTCCATGTACCCCTCGGTACCAGTAATCTGACCGGCAAGACGCACGCTCGTGCCGGGAACGGCAAAGGTGCCGTCGAGCACGTGCGGAGCATCGACAAAGGTGTTGCGGTGCATAACGCCGTAGCGGAAGAACTCGGCGTTCTCCAGGCCGGGAACCATATGGAAGACGCGCTTCTGTTCGCCGAAGGTCAGGTTGGTCTGGAAGCCAACCAGGTTATAGGCGGTCTTCTCCTTGTTCTCGGCGCGCAGCTGAATTGCCGCCCAGGGACGGCGACCGGTGCGCGGGTCGGTGAGCCCGACGGGCTTCATGGCGCCAAAGCGGATGGCATCCTTGCCCGTGCGCGCAACCTCCTCGGCAGGCTGGCAGGCCTGGAACAGGTCCCCGCCCTCAAAATCCTTGAGCACCACGCGATCGGCCGTGGTAAGCGCCTCGATAAAGGCCTCGTACTCTTCCTTGTTGAGCGGGGCATTGAGATAGTCGCCACTCCCCTGCTCCTCATAGCGCGACTGCGAGAACAGCACGTCCATATCGAGCGTAGAGGCATCGACAATCGGGGCGGCCGCGTCAAAGAACGCCAGGGCGTCACCACCGACGAGCTTCATGACCTCCTCGCTCAATGCCGGCGAGCATAGGGGGCCCGCGGCGATAACCACATGACCCTCGGGAATCTGGGTGACCTCGCCGTGGACGACCTCGATATTGGGGCGGGCGGCAACCTCAGCCTCGACGAGCTCGGAAAACTTGACGCGGTCGACCGCCAGGGCGCCGCCGGCAGGAACGGCCGCACGATGAGCGCAGTCGAGCAGCACAGAACCCATGCGCTCGAGCTCGGCCTTCAGCAGACCGGCGGCAGAATCGGGACGGGTCGACTTAAACGAATTGGAGCAGACGAGCTCCGCCAAGTGATCGGTATGGTGGGCAGGAGAGCTCACCTGCGGGCGCATCTCGCACAGCTTTACGGCGAACCCGCGATCTGCCAGCTGAATCGCGCATTCCGATCCCGCCAGACCGCCACCGATAACCGTCACCTGATCAAACAGCATCTGCAAACACCTTTCTAATTGACACGTTTTCCATTGTGACCGAAGGGCGTCTGGGCGTGAAGGGCAAACTTGGAGGGCGCATACCTTCCATCCATCATGCGCTCGATGAGGCCCTCGAGTTCGAGCGAACCCAGAAGTTTGAGCACGCCGACGGCATCGAGCGAGACGAGTGCCGCGATGTCGTCGACCTTGAGCGGCGAGGCGATGAGCGCATGCATCACGGCCTGCTGCGTGGGGTCCAGATCTGCGATACCGGGTGCATCAGGACGCGAATAGCGCAGGGTACCGTATATGCGAGAGATAGCCACCTCGATGGACTCCTCGTCAATAATGCAGCAGGCCCCGTTGGCAATGAGGTAGTTGGTACCGCGCGACTCGGGTGACAAAATCGAACCCGGCACGGCAAGAAGCTCGCGCCCCAGGTCCATGGCGGCCTCCGCCGTCGAGAACGTGCCCGAAGGCATGCCAGCCTCCGACACGAAGAGCGCCTGCGAAAGCGCGGCAATCACCCGGTTACGCCGCGGGAAGGCAAACTTACGTGGCCCCATACCCCAAGGCGAGATGGACACGACCGCGCCGCCCGTATCGATCGTGCGCGCGATGAGCCCCGCACTCGAGCGCGGGTAGACCACGTCGGCGCCCGTACCCAACACAACGACGTGCCTGCCACCGGCGTTGACCGCGGCCCAACCCGAGGCCTGGTCGCAGCCGACCGCGCCGCCCGAGACCACCGTCACCCCCGCTTCCACGGCAACCTTGGCTGCAAGCTCCGCGACGGCAAGACCGTAGGGAGACGCCTTGCGCGCACCGATAATCGAGAGCGCCGGCGTCGAGAGCACCTCCGGGTCGCCACGGACGAACAACGTCTGCGGCACATCGGAAAGTTCCAGAACAGTAGCGGGAAACAGCCCATCACCGGGATGCAGTTCATAGCGGACCTCACCCATCACTGGTCCCTCCTTCCCTGATACATCGCGGCCTCGAGCACATGATCTTGCGTCACCCGCTCGCTTTCGGCGACATCGGCAATCGTGCGCGCGATGCGAACCAGGCGCACGATGCCGCGCCCCGTGAGATGAGTGCGTTTCGACAGGCCAAGTACGCATGTCTCGGCGGCCTCGTCGAGTGCAAAGGTCGACACGACGCCGTCAATGGACCGTGACTCATCGTGCTCGGCCTCGGCATCCGCATCATCCATACGGGACTCGCGCCAGGCACGAAAAGCCCGACCGCGGACAACGTAGTCGCGCAGCTCGGCCGATGACATGCCCTCGGCGCCCTCGATAATCACCTGCGGATCGGGGCGGGTCACATCGAGCATCAGGTCGATACGGTCGGCCAAGGGACCGCGCAGCTTGGACCGGTAGCGCTCGACCATCGATGCCGAACAGCGACACGGAACCTCGCGATCGCCCAAAAAGCCGCAGGGACAGGGATTGCTCGCCGCAAGCAGCTGAAAGCGCGAGGGAAACGTGAAGGCACCGTCGACGCGTACGATCCTGACATAGCCGCGCTCGATAGGCTGACGAAGCGTCTGCAGCACACCGGTGGGAAACTCTGCAAGCTCGTCCAAAAAGAGCACGCCGCCATGGGCAAGGCTGATCTCGCCCGGATGCACCGGGCGCCCTCCGCCAATAAGGCCCGCTGTCGAAATGCTGTGATGGGGGCTTCGAAACGGCCGATGCCCCGCAAGCAGGCCATCGATGTTCTCACCCAAGACCGAATGAATGCACAGCGCCTCCTGCTGATCCTCGACGGAAAGCTCGGGCAAGATACCCGTCATGCGGCGCGCAAGCATGGTCTTGCCCGATCCCGGAGACCCAATCATGAGCAGGCCCAGCTCCCCCGCGCCGCAAGCGCCATGCCGCGCTTGGCGACCTCCTGCCCCAACACGTCGGCATAATCGAGCTCGGGCTCAAAGGTGGCCTCGACGCCGTCGGAATCCAGATAGTGCCGAGCCGCCTCGCCCATACCGTGGGCAAGCTGCGACAGATGGTCGATAAAACCGCAGTCGACGCCCGCAAGCGGAACATGCTGGTCGGACCTACCGGCGATAAAAGACAACCCCATGTCGCGAGCCAGCAGCTGGAACGCCACCTCGCCCTTGACGGGAAGCACCGTGCCATCCAAGCCGAGCTCACCGGCAATGAGGCAGCGGTCGAGATTGTCGCGGGGAATCTGCCCGTCGGCTGCAAGCACCGCAATGGCTATCGGCAGATCAAAACCACTACCGGTCTTTCGGATATCGCCCGGCGCCAGATTGACCGTAATGCCCGAGCGCGGGATCTCGAATCCGGCAGAGCGCATCGCGCAGCGAATACGTCCACGCGACTCCATGACCTCCATGCTCGGGATGCCGAGCATCTGGATGCCCGGGATGCCGCCCGCAAGCGATACCTCGACCGTGACGGGAATCGCCTCGACGCCGCGGATACAGGCAGCGTGGACGGCAAAGGTCTCGAACGCCATCACGACACCTGCCAATCGAACGCATTGTACTGGTGCTCGATCTCGGCGATATGCCCGCCGCGAATGGTGACGCCCACGGCATCGAAGCGGATCGCCTTGAGCGGATAATGCTCCATGAGATAACAACTCGCGATGCGACGATAGCGCCGCTGCTTTTGGGCGTTCACCGCTTCCTCGGGAAACACTCGCGTATCGCAATCCAGCGCAACACGCCTGGTCTTGACCTCGGCCATCACCACCACATCGTCGAGCTCGTCGAGCAGCACCAGGTCGGCCTCGCCCTCCGAGCATCGATAGCCTTGTTCCAGCAATGCATAGCCGCGCTCGTTAAAGTAATCGATTGCGATAAGCTCGCCCAGCATACCGAGCTCGCGAGGACTGAGCCCCTTGATAAACTCAGGCGTGATCGACCCGCAATCGAGCTCCCCCTCTTCCCAACGTTCCTTGAGCTGCTGCGTCTTGCTCATTTTGGCTGCGGCACACATGGGGTCTCCTTTCCCACTCCCTGCATTGCCTCGATAATGAGGGCAGGTTTCATGCGGGTAAGTACCGGAAGCAAACCGAAAACCAACCAAATGCCGACAAATGAGGGGCCGCGCGCAACAATAGCGTTGCACACGGCCCCTACCAGCAGGTTTATAGAACCCTTAAGGTCCCAGTCTCCACAATTGGCCTAAAAAAGGCGCTCAGTCTGCAGAAAGTTTCCGCAAAAGCTCACACGGTGCAGCGGAGAAAGACCATGTTTGCGAATGGCCTCAATGTGTTCGGGGCTCGCATAGCCTTTCGATTCGGCCAAATGGTACTCGGGATACTCGGCGTCGTACTCGACCATCATCTCGTCACGCGTGACCTTTGCCATGATGGATGCCGCGGCGATGCAGGCGATCTTGGCATCGCCCTTGACCACGTCGCGCTCATGGGGCACGGCGCCCAGGGGGTTACCGTCCATAAGCACGCAATCGGGCTCAAGCCCCGTATCTGCCACCGCACCCGCGACAGCGGCTCGAATGGCGCGGGCCATGCCCATCTCATCGATATCCGCAGGAGCGATATGGCAAAAGCCGATAGCAGTCGCCACCTCGGCAATCTTCACCGAGAGCAGCTCGCGGCGCGCCGGCGTGAGCTTTTTGGAATCATTGATGCCCCAGATGCGCGGCTCCATCGGAAGACACACGGCACACACGGGTCAAGGGACCCGCTACCGAGCCACGGCCCACCTCGTCGACGCCCACGACCACACCATCACCGCCGAGCTCATGCATAAGCTCGTACATGCCGTTGACGCGCTCGCGTTCGGAAAGTTCCTTGGCATGGCGCTTAAGGGCACGTTCGCAAGCCTTGATCACCTGCTGGCGCGGATCCTCGCGATAATGCTCCACGAGGGCGGGAATCTCCTCGAACGTGGCGCTCGCCAGCTCGCCGGCAACCTGCGATGCCGAAACCGAGCTCGTCATATTGGCCATACCAGGCCCTCCTTGCATGCAAATCAGATAAAAAGAAGGGCCACCCGAAGGTGACCCTTGTGTCCAAACGAGTGAACAGACGCTGCGATCTTCTTAGCGCTTCTCGGGGATGCGAGCAGCCTTGCCCACCTTGTCGCGGAGGTAGTACAGCTTGGCGCGACGGACGCGACCATGACGAACGACCTCGAGCTTGGCGATCTTGGGGCTGTGAAGCGGGAAGGTACGCTCAACACCGACACCGAAGGAAATCTTGCGGACGGTGAAGGTCTCGCGGGCACCGGCGCCGGCCATGCGGATGACGTCGCCCTGGAAGACCTGGATGCGCTCGCGGTCGCCTTCCTTAATGCGGTAGTGAACCTTGACGTTGTCGGCGACGCGAACCTGAGGAATGTCCTCGCGGATCTGCTGACGCTCGATTGCGCGGATGTAATCCATGTGCAATTCCTTACTCTTCTAGAGGTGCCGTACCACCTTGGCCGGCACGTAGTTGAACAAACGTATTCGAGTATACACGCCACGACCTTGGCTGCAAGAACTATTTTGCCCGTGCGCAAAAAAGACAAAAACACGCACCCTTTCTGCACTTATGCGCCGTCCGCAGCATCAGTCGTCGGGGTCGTCACGGTCGTTCCGGGCGCGATGTAGCCGTATTCGAGCAGCACCGAAAGCGCATGCTGCTTCCAGGTGGCAAGCTCCTCGTCATTATAGTTGTCATGGACCCATTCATTCATCGCGTCCTCGGCGTCTTGGGGCACCAGGTCCTGGCTGTCTGCCATCAGGTACAGGATGCCTAAGATGTCGAAGTCCTTCTTGGTCATCTCTTCCTTGTTTGATGTGCTGATGAGGCCGTGATCGATGCCGTAGCGGCAGATATCGGTCAAAACGGTAACGAGGCCCGTAGGAATCGGCGAGGCATCCTTCGCGGCAGTGGGCGCGGTGTCGTCAGTCACTGCAGCGGCATTGTCGCTCGCGGGAGCAGACTCGGCCGCGTTCGCATCGGAAGCGGCCTGCTCCCCCTGGGCAGGAGCCGTACTATCCGTCGTTGCCGAAGAATCCCCCGTGGAGGCGGGCGTAACGCTCACCGGCGTCTCGACCACGGTCGTCATCGGGTCAACCGGTGCGGGTGCGGCGATGACCTCGGCCCAATCGGAATACACACCGTCAATAAAGGCGCGAACATGGAAGGTGCCCGGTTGCGAGATGGTCATCGTGCCGTCTGTCGCGACCGAAATGCCCTTGCTCTCGAGCTCCTGAGCCTCCCAGCTGCAGACTCTATCGACTTCCTTGCCCGTCGTGTCATAGACCGTAGCCGTCAGGCCTTCGATGCCGTTAAGGTTCTCCTCGACGCCGACGACGGTCTGCGCCGAGCCCTCGAGCTTGATGCTGCCGTTAAACGGCTCGGGCGCCACGTCACTTACCTTATATTTGTAGGCCGCGGCGTCGATCTCGTCATTGGTCGAGACGTGCCCGTTCACGTCCACGTAGGTGTCCTCGGGGATAAAGTACTTTACGTAGGCGGTGCCGGCCTTTTTACCCACCACGACCTGCTCGTGGGTGACAGGGTCGGTCTGGATCTCGATGACGTCGGACTTGCATTCCTTGCCCTTTTTATCGACCACGCGCCAGTCGCCCGACGACTTCACAAAGCCGTAGTAATCAACATCGTCCTCGTCCCTTGCACGCACGCGATAGGAAGAGATGGGGTCTTCGTCTCCAACCGTAAGCCTTCGGGTCTTATCGGTCTGCAGCGACACGAGAATCTTGGAGATGGGCTTAATGGGCTGCGGCGTGCCCAACTGCGTATCGACCGTCACCGACTCAAACGACAGATTGGAACCCGTAATGGACATGGGATAGGTCGCGGCCATGTCATTGAGCACGTTGCACGTGCGCGGGGCGCCGCCGTTGCGCGAGGGCACCTCGCGATCGGCCAGGACCGAATTCCAATCGATGGCGCGCACCATGTGGTTGTTGGTGCGATACGACCAACTCGTCACGTTTCCGGCGGTGGTATCGTACCCGTCGTCGCCACGATGGGCGATTGAGCGCAGGAACAGGTTCTGCACGGCGTCGGTCGACTGATCGCCAAAGGTGGTGTAGAACGAGCGCTGGTCATAACCGGCGGTATGGAACTCCTGCACGGCGGCGTTGTCATCGTAGCACTCGCCGTTCATATTAAAGATGATCACGTCGAACGTCACGCCCACCGGCTGGTCATAGTCCTCGGACAGCGTCGTGGTAGAACTCGTTTGCTTGCTATTGACCTGCGTGTGCGCCGGGATCGTCATATTGACGGTGACAGACTGGTTGTCCGTTGTGGTAATCGACTGTTCCTCGGTCTTGCTCGCCTCCCACAACTGGGACATCGTGGTTTCGGCCGAAAACGAAGTCTCGATCTCCTCGCTCGCTGTTGCGGGCACGCCCAGCGACTCCTTGAGGTTCACCGATGCGCCCCACGAGCCGCCTTTGGAATACGATGCGGATTCAGAAGTGCTCGTGCCGACCGTCTCCTCGGTACCGCGGGCGAGCGTGATGCTCTGCGAGGCGTCCTCATAGCCGACGTTAAGAGCCGAGGTAACGAGCTCCTGCTCAGTCTTAGAATCGACAAAGGAATAGCCCGGCGCGTCCTCGGGCGCACAGTTAAGCTTGTTCACGCTGTTGAGCTGCTGAACTCTAAAGTTATAGAACGCGACGCCAAAGCCATTGAAATCGTACTGGTAGGTGCCGCCGAGCTTGTCCACGCACGCGATGGTGGCATAGATGACGTCCTGCTCAGTCGTGTCTTTCGACAGTCCGTCGAGCGGCACGTATTTACGGAAATCGGAGCCCTCCAGCTTGTGACCGATACAGCCGGCGATATCGTCGGTCAAGCGCTCGTAGACCGCATTGAGGCTTTTTGCAGATGTCAGACCACTCTGCTTCGATTTGTCGGCACCATCGGAATGCTCACCGTTGCCGCCCGAAAGCGCATCATAGAGATAGATGTAGTGACCCTTACCGAAATCCTTCTCAAAGCCCTTGCCGGCGTGGTCCCAGTACAAAAAGTCCCCGGAGTCGTCGCCTCCACCATAGCCAAGGATGTTATAGGCAAGCGATGCCCAGTTGGGCAGCACCTTTTTGACGGCGGCCGTGTAGAACGAGACGTTGTCGTACATCGAGGTACGACCCTCGAGCTTGCCGTCATCGATATCTACAAACGTGCAGTCGCGATCGTTGACCGTAATGGTGAGCGGGTTGACCACGTCGCCATAGAGCTCGTCGCGCGATTCATCCTGAAGGGCAAAACCGGCTGTCGGCATCCCGCAAAACGCCGTGACCGCAACGACTACCCAGCACAGGGTCATCCGTGCTCCCCGACGCGCTCGTTGCAAATACCTAGTGAGGTTTTTTCATCGCAGTCCTCCCGTCAGTTGCCAATGTATTGAACCAACGTAAAACGCCGCCGCGTCCACAGGGGGCGCGACGGCGCGAAGGGGAACTTAAAAGGCGCAAATGGAACGCGACTCCGTTAAGCGGAGCGCCTGGCCTCGAGCTTGGCCTGAGCGGCAGCCAGGCGCGCGAGGGGTACGCGATAGGGCGAGCAGGACACGTAGTCCACGTCGGCCACGTTAAACAGGACCTTGATGGACTTGGGGTCGCCGCCGTGCTCGCCGCACACGCCAAAGTGCATGTCGGGATTGGTGGCGCGACCCTTCTCGACAGCCATGCGCACCAGCTCGAGTACTGCCGTGTCAATGGTCTCGAAGGGGTTGTCCTTCAAGATCTTCTTATGCATGTACAGCGGGATGAACTTGGCCTCGGCATCGTCACGAGAGAAGCCGAAGGTCGTCTGGGTGAGGTCGTTGGTGCCAAAGCAGAAGAAGTCGGCGTGCTGGGCGATCTCGTCGGCGACCATGCAGGCGCGCGGCAGCTCGAGCATCGTGCCCACGGGAATGTTGAGCTCGACGCCTTCCTCGGAGGAAACCTCGGCGATCACACGCTCGATGACCTCGCGGGTCTGGACATGCTCGGCCGTGATGGAAACGAGTGGAACCATGATCTCGGGACGCGGGTCGACGCCCTCCTTAATAAGGCGGGCGGCAGCCGTGGCCACGGCGCGAACCTGCATGAGCGGCAGATCGCTAAAGACGACGGACAGGCGCACACCGCGCAGGCCGAGCATCGGATTGGACTCGACCATGCTGTCAATACGACGCAGACGGGTGCGCAGGACGGCAAGCTCTTCCTCGCTGGCGCCAGCGGCTTCCTTCTTGGTGATGGCGACCTCGAGCTCGCGAGGATTATCCAGGAACTCATGAAGCGGCGGATCAAGCAGGCGAACGACCACATCGCGACCGGACATGGTCTTGAACATAGCCAGGAAGTCCTCGGTCTG
>ENA-OQKS01000503-OQKS01000503.1-human-gut-metagenome-genome-assembly--contig:-NODE-503-length-10743-cov-2.750659_pt1 | contig 10743 bp, 10 predicted proteins | sample MGYA00242804_ERZ504808 | MGnify/ENA primary metagenome ERZ504808 (study PRJEB26092, sample SAMD00036375) | human gut metagenome | host: Homo sapiens | study: EMG produced TPA metagenomics assembly of...
TCCTCCGGCTCCATGCCCCCGCGCCTTTAACTTTTCCACCTGCTGGCCGTAATTGTGGATACGCTGGCCGCCGGTGGTGATCTCCATCCCCCGGAAGAGCAGATCGAAGGAGAGGGTGTACCGGGGGTCTTCCGGGATCGTCCATGGTGTAGAAGGGACGCTTCCTGCCGGGGTAGTGGGTGACGAACACGAAGTCGCTGCCCCACACCTCCTTGGCGTACCGGCCGATGTGCTGCTCCTCCTCCGGCTCCAGATCGTAGGGCTCCCGGATGGCATAGCCGTAGGCCTCCGCCGCCAGGCGCTTGGCCTCGTCAAAGCGGACGGCGGGTATGTGCTCCGCATCGGGCAGCTCCGCACCCAGCAGGGCCAGCTGCTGACGCTGACGGACGGCTTCTGGAGCGTGCACAGCTCCACGGTGCCCGGCGGGCCGAGTGCATGACCCTGCTGGTGCTGAACGAGGAGACCGCCCTGCGCAAGATTGAAGCGGAGTACAAGGCCAGCCGCCCGGGCTATCTGGTCTTCCTCGTGGACGGCTACGAACGACGTGTTCTAGCGATATGCTGGACAGCGAGCGCGCCCGACCTGCTGGAAGGCATCAACCGGGTGCTGGAAGATATGATAGGCCGCGGCACGGGCTTTCTGCGCCGGGTGGCCAGTGGCCGCTACATCGCTGTGGTGGAAGAGCGCCAGCTGGAGCAGTTCGCCAAGCGCGGCTACGACGTGCTGGACAAGATCCGCGCCCTCGACCCCAGCGTGAACCTCTCCATCTCCATCGGCATCGGACGCGGGGCCAAGACCCTGCGGGAGGCTCAGGACATGGCCGTTCAGGCGCTGGATATGGCGCAGGGGCGCGGCGGCGACCAGGCCGCCGAGATGACCCCGGACGGCTTTACCTTCTACGGCGGCGTCAGCCACGGCGTGGAAAAGCGCAGCAAGGTGCGCAGCCGCATCGTGGCCGACCAGCTGGTCAAGCTCATCAAAGAGGCTGACCATGTGGTCATCATGGGCCACCGGATGAGCGATCTGGACGCCATCGGCTCTGCCGAGGGCGTGCTGCGCATCTGCAAGATCTGCGATGTACCGGCAGTCATCGCCGTGCGCCGTGACGCCACTTTGGCGGGCAGCCTCATCAACGCCCTCATCGCGGCAGGGCAGGAGGACGACTTCATCGACCCCAAGGGCGCTCTGCCCATCATTTCCCAGAGAACGCTCTGTATCGTCGTGGATACATACCAGCTGGGTCTGGTGGAGAGCCGCGAGATACTGGAAAAATGCGGCAAGGTGGCCGTCATCGACCACCACCGCAAGGGCGTCGGCTTCATCGAGAAGGCCGACCTCGTCTGCCACGAGCCCTATGCATCCTCGGCCAGTGAGCTGGTCACGGAGTTCTTGCAGTATGTGGGCGACCGGGACGACAAGCCCAACCGCATCGAGGCCGAGGGACTGCTCTCCGGCATCATGCTGGACACCCGTGACTTCACCCTCCACACCGGCGTGCGCACCTTCGAGGCCGCTGCGGCCCTCCGCCGCTACGGCGCGGAGACGGAGCACGTGCGTCAGCTCTTTGACGTGAGCATGGTGGAGTACACCACCAAGGCCATGCTGGTATCGGAAGCCCAGATGTACCGGGGCTGCGCCATCACCGTCAGCGGCGAGGTGGCCCCCGAGGCCCGGGTGGCCATCGCCCAGGCGGCCAACGACCTGCTGACCATCCAGAACGTGGAGGCCAGCTTCGTGGCCGTGCAGGTGGGCGGCGGCGTCAACATCTCGGCCCGCAGCCTCGGCGCGGTGAATGTGCAGGTCATCATGGAGTCTCTGGGCGGCGGCGGTCATCAGACCATGGCAGCGGCCCAGCTCAAGCATATCACCCCGGAGGCGGCCCGCAGCCGCATCCAGACGGCCATCGACCAGTACCGGGAGGCCCAGAAAAAGAGCGGCCTCGAGTCGGGATCCGAACAGAAGAAAAAGGATAAACAGTAATGAAACAGTACGATTATCTTATCGTTGGCGCTGGCCTGTACGGCGCGGTATTTGCCCATGAGGCCAAGAAGGCCGGCAAGCGCTGCCTCGTCATCGACAAGCGCGCTCATATCGCAGGCAACATCTACACCGAAGAGGTGGAGGGCATCAACGTCCACCGCTACGGCGCCCACATCTTCCACACCAACAACAAGGCTGTGTGGCAGTATGTGAACCAGTTCGCGGAGTTCAACCGCTACACCAACAGCCCTGTCGCCAACTACCACGGCGAGATCTACAACCTGCCCTTCAATATGAACACCTTCAACAGGATGTGGGGCGTCGTGACCCCCGCCGAGGCGAAGGCGAAGATCGAGCAGCAGCGCGCCGAGGCCGGCATCACGGAGCCGAAGAACCTCGAGGAGCAGGCCATCAGTCTGGTCGGCACCGACATCTACGAAAAGCTCATCAAGGGCTACACCGGCAAGCAGTGGGGCCGCCCCTGCACCGAGCTGCCCGCTTTTATCATCAAGCGCCTGCCCGTCCGTTTTACCTACGACGACAACTACTTCAACGCCCTGTATCAGGGCATCCCGGGCGGCGGCTATACCGCCATGGTGGAGAAGATGCTGGACGGCGTCGGAAGTGCGCCTGGGCGTGGACTATCTGGCCGAGAAGGCAGAGCTGGACAAGCTGGCCGATAGGGTCGTCTACACCGGCCCGGTGGACGCCTACTTCGGCTACAAGCTGGGCGCGTTGCAGTACCGCAGCGTCCGCTTTGAGACCGAGACGCTGGACACCGACAACTATCAGGGCAACGCCGTCGTCAACTACACCGACGCCGAGACGCCCTACACCCGCATCATCGAGCACAAGCACTTTGAGTTCGGCACCCAGCCCAAGACCGTCATCAGCCGTGAGTACAGCGCCGAGTGGAAGCCCGGCGATGAGCCCTACTACCCGGTGAACGACGAGAAGAACGGCGCGCTCTACGCCGAGTACAAGAAGCTGGCCGACGCCGAGCCGGGGGTCATCTTCGGCGGACGTCTGGGCGAGTACAAGTACTACGATATGGATAAGGTCATCGAGGCGGCGCTGGACGTCGTGGGCAGGGAGCTGGCGTAAGAGGGGAAAACCTCTCAGTCTGCTTCGCAGACAGCTCCCCTACCGAGGGGAGCCTCTGGCGAAGAGGAAAAGCTTTCCGGAATGCCAAGGCCTCCCCTCGATAGGGGAGGTGGCACGCCGTCAGGCGTGACGGAGAGGTTTCGTTCCTGAGCGTTGACGTAACAGCCCGATTGCTGTATACTAACATAGAAATCCACCGGTTTCCCGGTGAGAAGTGAGGGATACTATCATGAAAGTGATTCTGAAGCAGGACGTCAAGGGCATCGGCAAGAAGGACGAGATCCACGAGGTCTCCGACGGCTACGCCCGCAACTTTCTGTTCCCGCGCAAGCTGGCCGCTGTGGCCGACGCCAGCGCGGTGAATATCGCCCGGGGCAAGGAGGCCGCTGCCGACTTCCACGAGGCTGAGAACGTGGCCGCCGCTCAGGCTGTGGCCGCGAAGCTCGAGGGCAAGACCGTGGTCATCAAGGCCAAGGGCGGTGCCTCCGGCCGTCTGCACGGCAAGGTCACCGGCAAGGAAGTCGCGGAGGCTCTGGCCCAGCTGGCCGGTTCTCCCATCGACAAGAAGAAGATCGAGCTGGAGACCAGGGACATCAAGGACGCGGGCGTTTTCAACGGCAAAGTCCGCCTCCATGTCGGTGTCGTGGCTTCCTTCAAGGTCCAGGTAGAAGTGGAGCAGGCCTGATTTGACCGCTATCTGCGCCCCCTCTCGGCAGGGGGCGCTTTTTGGCTTTACGGCATTTATATAAATAAAGCAGAAGGATAACGACCATGCCGAACGAACGACATTATAACGAACTCAACCTCGAGAGCGTGGGCATCAACCTGCCCTACAATATGCAGGCCGAGCAGAGCGTGCTGGGCGCGGTGCTGCTGAAACCCGAGACCCTGACCGACCTCGTCGAGATCATCCGGCCCGAGATGTTCTACACCCGGCAGAACGCTCAGATCTACTCCGAGATGCTCCGCCTCTTTACCAGCGACCAGACCATCGACTTCGTCACCCTGCTGGACGCCGTCATCTCGGACGGGGTGTTCCCCAGCGCCGACGAGGCGAAAGTCTACCTGACCGGCCTCGCCGAGACGGTCCCCAGCATCTCCAACGTCAAGGCGTATGCCCAGATCGTGCAGGAAAAGTATCTGGTGCGCCAGCTGATGGGTGTCGCAAAGGACATTTTGCAGGACGCGGGCGACGAGCCCGACGCCGACCTGCTGCTGGAAAACGCCGAGCAGCGCATCTATGAGATCCGCTCCGGCCGCGATTCCAGCGCCCTGACGCCCCTTTCTTCCAGCATGGTGGAGACGCTGACAAATCTGCAAAAGATCAGCGGCCCCGATGCCGACAAGTACAAGGGCATCCCCACCGGCTTCCGGCTGCTGGACACCGTCCTCACCGGCCTTGGCCGCGGCGACCTCATCATCCTCGCTGCCCGCCCCGGTATGGGCAAGACCAGTTTCGCGCTGAACATCGCTACCCGCGTGGCCATGCAGCAGAAGGTGCCGGTGGCCATCTTCAGCCTCGAAATGACGAAGGAGCAGCTGACCAACCGCATCCTCTCCGCTGAAGCGGGCATCGACAGTCAGGCGTTCCGCACCGGTGCGCTCCGGGCCGAGGACTGGGAGTATCTGGCCCTCGCCACCGAAAAACTGCACGACGCACCCATCTATATGGACGACACCTCGGGCATCACCATCACCGAGATGAAGGCGAAGATCCGCCGGGTCAATCAGGACCCCGCCCGCCCCAACGTGGGCCTCATCGTCATCGATTATCTGCAGCTGATGACCAGCGGCCAGCGCAGCGAGAACCGCGTGCAGGAGATCAGCTCCATCACCCGAAACCTCAAGATCATGGCCAAAGAGATGAACGTACCCATCATCGCTCTGAGCCAGCTGTCCCGTGCGGTGGAAAAGCAGGGCAACAACTCCAGCCACCGCCCCCAGCTGTCTGACCTGCGCGACTCCGGCTCCATCGAGCAGGACGCCGACTGCGTCCTCTTCCTCTACCGCGACTCCTACTACGCCAGCCAGAACCCCGACGGCGCGGAGGTGGACGCCGACACCGCCGAGTGCATCGTGGCAAAGAACCGTCACGGCGAGACCAGCACGGTGCCGCTGGGCTGGGACGGCGCCCACACCCGCTTTATGGATGTGGACTTCAAACGCTGATGAACTACGTAAGAGATCTTACAGACGGTGCGCGGCTTCTGCGCCCGGGAAAAGCTGCTGGACGGTAAAAAGCATCTCGCGCTGGCTGTTTCGGGCGGGGCCGACAGCATGGCCCTGCTCTGCCTCATCCGCCCGCTGGCCGAGGAAAAGGGCATCGCCCTCACGGTCTGCCACGTCAACCACGGCCTGCGGGGGGAGACGGCGGACCGGGACGAAGCCTTCGTCCGGGAGGTCTGCGCCCGGCTGGGCCTGCCGCTGCGGGTGTTCCATGCCGCTGAGCTGGAAGCCGAGGCAGGAAAGCCCCGGGCGGGGGAGGACTGGGCGCGCCGCCTGCGGTATGCTTGCTTTGAGCGGGTGCTGGCCGACGGGATAGATGCCGTCGCAACTGCCCATACTGGGAGTGACCAGGCCGAGACGCTGCTGTTCCGGCTGGCCAGAGGCACCGGCCTCCACGGCGCGGCGGGCATCCGGCCCAGCCGCCCGGGCTATCTGCGGCCTCTGCTCTGCCTGACGAGGGCCGACACCGAGGCCGTCTGCCGCGCCTGCGGCGAACGCTGGGTCACCGACGAGACCAACGACGCCGACGACTACGCCCGCAACCGTCTGCGCCACGGCGCACTGCCCGCCCTCTGCGGGGTCAACAGCGCCGCCGCGCGCAATCTGGCCCGCTTCTGTGAGAAAGCCGCCAAGGCGGACGAATACTTCGCCCGGCAGGCGGATGCGCTGCTGGCTTCGGCCCGGGCAGCGGACGCAAAAAGCCTGCCCGGCGGGGCGGGATACGCCCTGCGCAGCGGCCAGCCCGTGTGGATGTCAGAGCCTTTGCGGCAGACTGACCCGCTCATCCTCGACATGGCCCTCCACAGCCTTGTGGAGCCGGTGCGGGACGCGGAGGAAAAATATATCCGCCTGCTGGCCGACCTTGTGGAAAAGGGCAGCGGCGCGGTGCAGCTCACCGACGCCGTCCGCTTCTGCGCCCGGGACGGCGTGCTCTGGCGGGAGGAAGCCGATAAAAACACCCGTCGGCAGGGCGAAAAAGCGGACGGTCCGAAATTTGAAGTATCCCTGCCGGAGGGCGGCGATTATCCGCTGCCCGGCGGCAGAACGCTGCATATCCGGGTGGTCTCGGCCTGTTTTGAAGAAAAAACACAGGGTGTTCATAAAAAAGACTTAAAAAATACAGGCAGATTATGCTAAAATAAACTCGATATGTCCTGTTCTGCGGCTGCGCTGCCGTCAGCCCGGCGACCGCTTCCGTCCGGCCGGGCGGGGGGTAGACCGGGAGCTGCGCAAATGGATGAACGAGGCGGGCATCCCGCCCCGGGAACGGGACACGCTGCCGCTGCTGGTGGCAGGCAGACAGGTGCTGTGGGTCTGCGGAGAGGGTTTTGCCGATGGGCTGGCCCCCGGGCCGGACACCGGGCAGCTGCTGCAGGTGGAACTAGAAAATTTTGGAGGAATCGAATCATGAGCATGCATGACGATATTTTGAAGGTCCTCGTTTCGGAAGAGGAGCTGAAAGCGAAAGTGGCTGAGCTGGGCGCTCAGATCAGCAAAGACTATGAGGGCAAAAACCTCGTCCTCGTCTCCATCCTCAAGGGCTCGGTGGTCTTTATGGCCGACCTGATGCGCGCCGTGAGCATCCCGTGCAGCATCGACTTCATGGTGGTGTCCAGCTACGGCGGCGGCAACACCACCAGCACCGGCCTCGTCAAGATCATCAAGGATCTGGACGGCGACCTCTCCGGCAAGGACGTGCTCATCGTGGAGGACATCCTCGACACCGGCATCACCCTGTCGAACCTCGTGCCGATGCTCAAGATGCGCAACCCGAACTCGGTGAAGATCTGCACCATCCTCGACAAGCCCAGCCGCCGCAAGGCCGACATCGCCCCGGACTACGAGGGCTTCGCGGTGCCGGACGAGTTCGTGGTGGGCTACGGCCTCGACTACGACGAGAAGTACCGCAACCTGCCCTACATCGGCGTACTCAAACCCAGCGTCTACGAAAAGTAAGAAATAAAACCAGAACTGGAGTTGATCCTTTTGCAACCTAAGAGACCTCGTATCAATCCGCTCATCCTCGCACTGGCGCTGGCCGCCGTGCTGATGGTCTGGTCGGTGATGGGCAGCGGGTCGGGCAGCACCAGCGGCTCGACCATGAGCTACTCCACCGTCGTCCATTACTTTGAGCACAATCAGGTCACGTCCTTCACGCTGGACCGCAACACCAGCGTCATCACCCTGAACCTGAAGGAAGGCGACCTGCCCCTGCCGGACGTCTCCTCCACCCAGAGCACGGTGCAGTCTACCGGCGGTCTGCTGAGCGGGATGTTCTCCTCCTCGTCGGAGTCCACCGGCGCAGTGCAGGAGGACGACGGCACCGTCACCGTCCGTTACAAGCTGCCCTATGCCTACGTTTTCATCGAGAACGTGGACAAGTATATCGAGTCCTACGACGCGGCGAACCCCGACGCGCCCATGACCTACGACTACACCTCTCTCAAGGAGACCATCCCCTGGATGGAGATCATCTTCTATCTGGGGATGCTGGGCTGCACCGGCTTTTTGCTGTTCTCGATGATGCGGGGCGGCGTCGGCGGTGGCGGCGGCATCATGAATGTCGGCAAAGCCAAGGTCAAGGACGAGCACGAGAACAAGAAGACCGCCACCTTTGCCGATGTGGCCGGTGAAGACGAAGAGAAGGAAGAGCTGAAAGAGGTCGTGGAGTTCCTCAAGAGCCCCGACAAGTTCAACTCTCTGGGCGCACGCATCCCTCACGGCGTGCTGCTCGTCGGCCCTCCGGGTACCGGCAAGACCCTGCTGGCCCGCGCCTGCGCCGGTGAGGCCGGTGTGCCGTTCTACTCCATCTCCGGCTCTGACTTCGTCGAGATGTACGTCGGCGTCGGCGCATCCCGTGTGCGCGACCTCTTCGACAAGGCAAAAAAGACCATGCCCTGCATCATCTTCATTGATGAGATCGATGCTGTGGGCCGTCAGCGCGGTGCCGGTCTCGGCGGCGGTCACGACGAGCGCGAGCAGACCCTGAACCAGCTGCTGGTCGAGATGGACGGCTTCGAGGCCAACGATGGCGTCATCGTCATGGCGGCCACCAACCGTGCCGACATCCTCGATAAGGCCCTGCTCCGCCCGGGCCGCTTCGACCGTCAGGTCTACGTCGGCCTGCCCGACGTCAAGGGCCGCGAGGAGATCCTGAAGGTCCACACCAAGAACAAGCCCCTCGCCCCGGATGTCTCCCTCAAGGTCATTGCACAGCGCACCGCAGGCTTTGCGGGCGCTGACCTCGAGAACCTCGTCAACGAGGCCGCTCTGCTGGCTGCCCGCCGCAGCCGCAAGGCCATTACGATGGAGGACATCGAAGAGGCTTCCATGAAGGTCATGGCCGGCCCCGAGAAGAAGAGCCGGGTCGTCACCCCCGAAGAGAAAAAGCTCACCGCCTACCACGAGGCAGGCCACGCTGTGGCGGGCTTCTACTGCAAGCACCACCCCCGTGTGCATGAGATCACCATCATCCCCCGCGGTCAGGCCGGCGGCTACACCATGTATCTGCCCGAGAAAGACCGCAGCTACGTCACCAAGGGCGAGATGTTCGAGGACATCGTGTCCAGTCTGGGCGGCCGCGTAGCCGAGCAGCTTATTCTGGACGACATCTCCACCGGTGCGTCCAACGACCTGCAGCAGGCGACGAACATCGCCCGCCAGATGATCACCAAGTACGGCTTCTCCGAGCGCCTTGGCCCTGTGGTCTACGGCACCTCTCAGGAGGAGACCTTCCTGGGCCGCGACCTCGGTCAGGGCAAGGGCTACAGCGAGACCACCGCTGCTGAGATCGACAGCGAGATGCGGGACATCATCGACGAGGCCTACGAGACCTGCCGCCGCACCCTGACGGAGCATATCGACCAGCTCCATGCGCTGGCACAGGCCCTGATGGAGCGCGAGAAGCTGAACGAGAAGGAGTTCAACGCCGTGATGGCAGGCGAGCCCCTGCCCCAGCGTGAGGACCCCGACGCAAAGCCCGCCGAGGCTCAGCCCGCTGTCCAGCCTGTGGAACAGGCCGAGACCGCAGAGGCTGCGGAGCCTGCCGAAACTGCTGAGGCAGTGGATGCCGCCCCGCAGGAAGCCCCCGGCCCCCGAAACGCCGGATGAAGGCGAAGCCAACCAGTAAACCAAGAGAAAGGGGAGAGTGTTGTGGAGGAAAATTTTGAACCGGTCGCGCGGACACGGGCCAACTATTACACCCCGGGCAGCCCGGTGCAGTTCGTCTGCGTGGAGCTGCTCAAGGGCGAAGTCAGCGGCGAACACGCAGTCTGTCTGACCTTTAAGAACATTTCCCGCGTGACCCTGACGGCACTGGAGATCCACTTCAAGTGCAAGGGCGTGGACGGCGTCATCCTCTGTGAGGACGAGTTCGAGTACCGTGACCTTACCGCAAAGCCCGGCGAGAGCTTCGGCATGGACGATGCCGTCTTTGTCACCCAGAAGGCCATCACCAGCGTGGACGTCACCCTGCGCAATGTCTACAGCGGCAGGAAGGTCGTCCACCTCGAGAGCATCAAGCGGGTGCGCCTGCCGGCTCCCCGCCGCCTGAGCGTCGAGATGCAGAAGGCCCTCGAAGCCCGGATGAACCGCACCGGCATGAAGTTCATGCCCCAGGTCTTCGAGAACGGCTGGTACTGCGCCTGCGGTGCCTTCCACCCGAAGGAAGAGGACACCGTCTACTGCTCCGAGTGCGGCAGCGACCGCATCCTTTTGCAGAACGCGCTGAACACCCTGCTGCAGCCGGAAGCCCCGGTGCGCCAGCCGGAGACGGAGCCGCAGCCTGCGGCCCAGCTGGTACGCCCCGCTGCGCCTGCGGAAGAGCCCACCCGCATCGTGGGTGCAGCGCAGGAGGAAGCCACCCGTATCATCCCGCCCCGGGCGGCGGAGCCTGCGCCCGGCTATGCGCCTGCCGCTGAGATGGAGGCGACCCGCGTGGTGTCCCGCGCCCCGGAACAGGAGGCTACCCGCGTCCTGCCCCGCCAGCCGGAGCCGGTGCGCCCGGCCAAGTCCTTTGCGCCGGACGAAGAGGTGGAGAAGTACGGCACCCGTGTGGTACCCTCGACTCCCGCCGCCGCGCCGTCCCGCCTGCAGGCAAAGCCGCTGGACGAGGAGGACGACTGCGAAGAGGAAGACCCCCGCGACAGCATCGCTGAGACGCTCATCCGCTGGGTGCCGCCCATCACCGCCATCGTGTGTGCGGGCATCGCCCTGTGCGGCTTCGTGTATTCTCAGTTCATGATGTAAAATAGGATGTACGGCGGAGGAGGCAGAGGCTTCCTCCGCTTTTAATTTAAGGAATAACCTCTCAGTCTGCTTCGCAGACAGCTCCCCTACCGACGGGGAGGCCTCTGGCGGAAGAGAATAAGCTTTACGGAATGCCAAGGCCTCCCCTCGATAGGAGCAACAACGACGACCGCCGCCAGTGGCGGA
>ENA-OQKS01000505-OQKS01000505.1-human-gut-metagenome-genome-assembly--contig:-NODE-505-length-10704-cov-3.939775_pt1 | contig 10704 bp, 10 predicted proteins | sample MGYA00242804_ERZ504808 | MGnify/ENA primary metagenome ERZ504808 (study PRJEB26092, sample SAMD00036375) | human gut metagenome | host: Homo sapiens | study: EMG produced TPA metagenomics assembly of...
AAATTCCTAGAAAAAGAACGTCTTTTCATCCACTTTTCTTTTATCTTCTATGCATCAGCCCTGCTCTGCGAGGGTCTGGGCGATGCGGACGCCGGTGGGCGTGGCGGCAAGACCGCCCTGACCGGTCTCGCGGAGGTCGGGGGAGAGGAGGCTGCCCACACGGCCCATGGCGTCGATGACCTCATCACAGGGGATGGCGTAGTCCACCCCGGCAAGGGCCATATTCGCACAGGAGACGGCGTTCACGGCGCCGACGACATTCCGCTTGACGCAGGGAACTTCCACGAGGCCGGCCACGGGGTCGCAGACGAGGCCCAGCAGGTTGCCCAGAGCCATTGCGGCGGCAGCGGCGCACTGCTCCGGCGCGCCGTCCTTGAGGTGGCAGAGAGCGGCGGCGGCCATCGCGCTGGCCGCGCCCACCTCGGCCTGACAGCCGCCCTCCGCGCCCGCGAGAGTGGCGCGGGCCGCGATGACCTGACCGAACCCGGCGGCGACATAGAGGGCGTCGCAGATGGACTCTTCGTCGGCCTCGCCGCTGCGGGCCAGCGGCAGCAGAACAGCGGGCAGGACGCCGCAGCTGCCCGCCGTGGGGGCAGCGACGATGCGCTTCATGCAGGCGTTGCACTCGGCGGTCTTGAGAGCTTCGGCAGTCACTGCGGCGAGGTAATCGCCGCCAAGGCTCTTTCCTTCTTGATGGGCCTGCTCCACCTTGGCCGCGTCGCCGCCCGAAAGGCCGCTTCGGCTGCGCTGGGCCGGGTCATAGTCCCGGCTGGTGGCCTGCATCACCTGCCAGAGGTGGTGCATCATCTCCCGGCTGTGGGCCTCGGTGAGGCGGCTCTCGGCCAAATCGCTGCGGAGGATGGCCTCCGAAAGGGAAATATTCTGGCTGCGGGCAGCGGCCAGCATCTCTTCACAGGATAAAAACGACACTTCTCAGTCCTCCTCGCATTCTTCCGGCTCGTCGATGTTCAGGCAGGTGACTTTGCGGATGCCCGGCATCACGGCCATCTGCTGTTCCAGCACGTGGGGGATGTGGGAGTCGCATTCCAGCACCATAACGGCGCAGCCGCCCGTCGCGGCGCGGAACACCTGCATGGACGCGATGTTGATGCGGCGCTGGGCCAGCGACATAGTGACCTCGGCGATGCAGCCGGGGGTGTCCTCGTTATGGATGATAAGGGTGTTGCTGTCCCCGCCGAAGTCGGCAGGCACACCGTCGATCTCAGTCACGCGGATGCGTCCGCCGCCCACAGAGGCCGCCTTCAGGACGAGGGTCCGGCCCGCCTTACTCTTTAAGGTAAGCACCGTCGTATTCGGGTGGGCGGCACGGAGCTCCACCGGATGGATGGTGAACTTCATGCCGGCCTCCTCGGCCAGCGCGAAGCTGTCGGGCAGGCGGGGGTCGTCCGGGCGGAGGCCCAGCAGCCCCGCCACCAGCGCACGGTCGGTGCCGTGGCCCCGGCCTGTGGTGGCAAAGCTGCCGTAGAGCCCAATGTCCGCCTCGGCGGGGACGTCGCCCAGCAGCTTCTGGGCCGTATATCCAATGCGGGCCGCACCCGCCGTATGGCTGGAGGAGGGGCCGATCATCACCGGCCCGAGAACGTCGAACAGACGCATGAGGTGTACACTTCCTTTCGTTTTGCAGCGCCCGGGAGCCCATTCGCTGACAAAAGAACAGATTTTCTTTCTTTTTATTATACCGCTTTTGAGCTTATTGTGCTATAATAACTTCATAATGTTTTGAATCTTGCCCTTTCAGGGGGCAGCACGGAGGGTAGAACCTATGAAACTGGTAAGCGTGGAAACTCCCGAAAAGAGTGTCTGCAAAATGACTTTCAGCGCTTCGGCTGAGGAGCTGGAAGCTGCGTCCAACGCCGTGTACGAGCGCACCCGCGCAACGTACACCATCAAGGGCTTTGCCAAGGGCGAGGCTGACCGCGCCCAGATCGAGGCCGACCGCGGCGAGCACACCTTCTGGTACGACGCCATCAACGATCTGATGGACAAGGACGTCCCGGCCCTGTACAACGCAGCGATGGCAGAACACGGCTTCCACGCTGTGGACGAGCCGGTCTACGACCTGGTCAGCGTGAAAAAGGACGAGGGCTTTGTGGCCACTGCCACCACCGCCCTGCAGCCTGAGCTGAGCCTGACCCAGACCACCGGCTTCAAGACCGAGTGCGTCACCCCGGAAGTCACCGACAAGGAGATCGACGCTGTGCTGGAGCGCCGCCGTGCCATGGCCGCTGAGCTGGTGCCTCACAAGGGTCCGGCCGTCAAGGGCAACATCGTCCACATCGACTACGAGGGCCTGCTGGAAGGCAAGCCCTTCAACGGCGGCACCGCCCAGAACCAGACCCTGCAGCTGGGCAGCGGCCGGATGATCCCCGGCTTCGAGGAAGGCATCCTCGGCCACAAAGGCGGCGAGGAGTTTGACATCTTCGTCACCTTCCCGGCACGCTACCACGTCAAGGACCTGGCCGGCAAGCCCGTGGTCTTCAAAATCAAGCTGCACGACGTCTGCGTCCGCCAGCTGCCCGCTCTGAACAGCGATTTTTGCCAAGAAGGCTGCCAACGTGGACACCATGGACGAGTTCCGCGCCCAGATCCGTCAGCAGCTCCACGACAACAAACACGCCGCCGCGCTCAACCGCGCCAAGGACGCCATCCTCACCCAGCTGGCCGCAGCCGCTGAGGGCGAGCTGCCCAGCGTTCTCGTCGAGAGTGCCTATCAGCAGGAGATGGAGCAGATCCAGCAGCAGCTGCAGATGCAGCGCCTGAGCCTCGACCGCTACCTGAGCCAGATCATCAGACCCGCGAGAGCTTCACTGCCGCTGTCCGCACTGCTGCGGAGAAGAACACCCGCGCCCGGATGGCCCTGCTGCAGATCGCTCAGAACGAGAACCTGTTCCCCACTGAGGAGGACATCGACAAGACACTGTCCGAGCGCGCTGAGCGCACCAAGAAGACCCTCGAGAGGTCAAGGCTGCATCCAACGTGGAGGCCATCCGCCGCAACGAGGGCATCCGCCGCGCCGCCGACTATGTCATCGAGCACTCCACCATCGAAGAAAAATAATTTATCCTGCTTTTGCGCCTGCACCACTGTGCAGGCGTTTTTTATTGTTCATTTTTTCTCTCTTGACTTTTTTTCTCTGCTGCGGTATTTTTAGGGTGAGAAATTCTATCCGAGCCGCAGCTGCGGCCCGGACGGATAAAGTAAAATCTTCTGCGGGACATTCCGCTCATCTATTTTATTGCGACAGGAGGTTTTCCTTATGAAAAAGTTTCTTCTCGCTCTTCTGACAGCTGTCACGGCGGCTGCATTCTTCTGCGGCGCGGCGGCATCTGTGGCCACTTACAGCGCCAGCTATGACGCACCGGCCGGCATCAACGCCATCGTGGTGCAGGACAACAGCGCTGCGGTCGTTCTGCAGGCCGCCGACATCGACCACATCCGCGCCGATTACACCTACACCTCGAGCTACGCCTTTGAAAGCTCCAAGCTCTACGACTTCACGGTGGCGGGCAGCACCCTCACCGTGACCAAGACCCGGGAGCCCAACGCTTCCCTTGTCATCCAGAGCCAGGACACCCGCAGCTGCACCCTGACGCTGCAGATCCCCCGCCAGACGCTGGCAAACATCACCGTCAGCACCACCAACGACAGCATCACGCTGGACGGCGTTTCGGCACAGACCGCCAGCCTCACCACCGACAATGGCCGCATCGAGGTGTCGAACTTCAACGGCTCCACCCTGAGCGGCACCACCCGCAACGGCAAGATCACCATGAGCGGCGTCACCTCCCAGAATGTGGCCGCCACCATCCAGAACAGCGGCACTCTCAAGCTGGAAAACATCTCTGCCAACGTCTGCAACGCCAAGGTGCAGAACGGCAGCATCACCGGCTCTGTGATCGGCAGCGGCAGCTCTTACGGCTTTGATCTGGCCGCAGGCGGCGGCAAGATCCGCGTCTCCGACGCCAGCGACAAGAACTTCGTCTTCTTCGGCAAGGACACCCTGCAGCAGAATGCAGATGCCCCCAACAAGCTGAACCTCGCCACCAAGAACGGCGACGTTGAGGTCGAGTTCGTCCGTTAAAAGAACATTAAAAATTCCTGTGCAGCATCTGCCGCACAGGAATTTCTTTTTGTCCGGATACGGTCAGCTGAGCCAGTTGAAGCCCATGACCACCACGCCGAGGATAAAACGTTCATGCTTCTCCTTCCAGAATGGCGTCCAGATTCTTATTTATGATGTCCATCGTCTCGAAGAACGCCTTTCGCTGTGCTTCATTGGTGTGTTCCAGCAGACGTGCGCCAAATTCCTCCTGCAAGACCCGGCCCTGCTCGATGATGGGGCAGGTTTTTTCGGTGCAGCGCAGCAGGGTGCGGCGGCGGTCGCCGGGGTCAGCCTCGCGGACGAGGTAGCCCTCCTGCACCAGACGGTCTACATTCACCGAGACGAGGTTTGCTTTCAGTTTGCGCACCTCCACCACATCGCTGGCGGTCTGGTAGCCGGGGTTGTTGGCGAGGAACATCAGGATGTCAAAAGCCGTCTGGGGCAGATGGAGCTTCTGGCACAGGGGCTTGCAGAGGGCGGCGTAAGCCGCCGAGGTCTTCCGCCCGAATTCGATGCCCGGGGTATTCATGGGACGCCTCCTTGTGATTCAAAATTGTATCATTCAAATTTGAAGTGATGATAGCACAAAAACGCAGCGATTGTCAAGAGAAAAGGAGCGGCCCGCATCTTGCAGGCCGCTCCCTGTTTCCGTTTTCTTTACAGCATCATGATGAGCCGCGTGCCGAAGGCCGCCAGCCATGCTACGATGCACTGATTTGCCACCATGATAAGCGCCCACTTGCCGCCCAGCTCCCGCTTGACCGAGGCCACCGCCGCGATGCAGGGCGTATAGAGCAGGCAGAACACCAGCAGGGGTGCAGCCGCCGCCGGGGACAGCGCGGCGGCAAAGGCCGCAGAGGAGCCATAGAGGATGGTGAGGGTCGAAACGACGCTCTCCTTGGCCATAAAGCCGGTGATCAGGGCCGTAGACACCCGCCAGTCGGCAAAGCCCAGTGGCGCAAACAGCGGCGCGATACCGCTGGCCAGCCATGCAAGGATGCTCTGCTGCGGGTCAGCGGTAAGGCTGAGCCGCAGGTCGAAGCTCTGCAGGAACCAGATGATGATGGTCGCCACAAAGATGACCGTAAAGGCGCGCTGGAGGAAATCGCGGGCCTTTTCCCAGAGCAGCTGGACCACATTCTTGAGGCCGGGCAGGCGGTAGTTGGGCAGCTCCATCACAAAGGGGACGGCCTCGCCCTTAAAGACACTGCTCTTCAGCAGGATGGCCATCAGAATGCCCACCGCAATGCCGAGGAAATAGAGGCTGACCATCACCAGAGCCGCGTGCTCCGGGAAGAAGGCCGCCGCAAACAGGCTGTAGATGGGCAGCTTGGCCGAGCAGCTCATAAAGGGGGTGAGCAGGATGGTCATTTTGCGGTCGCGCTCCGAGGGCAGGGTGCGGCTGGCCATGACGCCGGGGACGGTGCAGCCGAAGCCGATGAGCATTGGCACGATGCTGCGCCCCGAGAGGCCGATGCGGCGGAGAAGCTTATCCATCACGAATGCCACGCGGGCCATGTATCCGGTATCCTCCAGCAGAGAGAGGAAGAAGAACAGGGTCACGATGATGGGCAGGAAGCTCAACACACTGCCCACACCGGTGAAGACGCCGTCGATGACCAGCGAGTGGACGGCTGCGTTGACGTTCCACGCCGTGAGGGTGGAGTCCACCGCGGCGGTCAGAGCATCAATGCCCATTTCCAGCAGGTTCTGGAGCGCCAGACCGATGACGCCGAAGGTGAGGTAGAACACCAGCGCCATGATGCCCACAAAGGCCGGGATGGCGGTATAGCGGCCCGTGAGGAACCGGTCGATCCGGGCCGAGCGGAGCTGCTCCTTGCTCTGGCGGGGCTTCACGACGGTCTGCTCCACCAGCTGGTGGATGAAGTGGAACCGCATATCCGCGATGGCGGCGGCGCGGTCCAGACCCCCGCTCCTGCTCCATCTGGACGATGATGTGCTCGATCATCTCTTTTTCGTTCTGGTCGAGCTTCAGGGCTGCCTCGATGCGCCGGTCGCCCTCCACGAGCTTTGTGGCCGCAAAGCGCACCGGGATGCCTGCGGCCCTGGCATGGTCCTCGATCAGGTGGATGATGCCGTGGATGCAGCGGTGGACTGCGCCGCCGTGATCCTCCTCGCCGCAGAAATCCATCCGGCCCGGCCGCTCCTGATACTTTGCGACATGGAGCGCATGGTCCACCAGCTCGTCCACGCCCTCGTTCTTTGCCGCAGAGATGGGCACGACCGGGATGCCCAGCATAGCCTCCATCTTATTGATGCGGACAGTGCCGCCGTTGCCGCGCATCTCGTCCATCATGTTCAGCGCCAGCACCATCGGCGTATCCAGCTCCATGAGCTGCATGGTGAGGTACAGATTCCTCTCGATGTTGGTGGCGTCCACGATATTGATGATGCCCGTGGGCTTCTCGCCGATGATGAACTGCCGGGTCACGATCTCCTCGCTGGTATAGGGCGACATGGAGTAGATGCCGGGCAGGTCTGTGACCTCCGTATTCGGGTTACTCCGGATCGCACCGCTCTTGCGGTCCACCGTCACACCCGGGAAATTGCCGACGTGCTGGTTGGAGCCGGTGAGCTGGTTGAAGAGGGTCGTCTTGCCGCAGTTCTGGTTGCCCGCCAGCGCAAAGGTAAGGGTCGTGCCGTCGGGCAGAGGGTTCTCGCCCTTTTTGGTGTGGTAGCGTCCGCCTTCGCCGAGGCCCGGGTGCTCCACCGGCTTTTCACTTTCTGCCGCCGTCTTTCTCGCCGCCGGGGCTTTGGCCAGCGTGACCCCGATGCGGGCGGCATCGTCCAGCCGGAGGGTCAGCTCGTAGCCGTGGATGCTCAGCTCCATCGGGTCGCCCATCGGGGCAAATTTGACCAGCGTGACCTCCTCACCGGGGATCAGCCCCATATCCAGAAAATGCTGCCGCAGAGCGCCTTCGCCGCCCACGGTCCCGACCACGGCAGTCTCGCCGATGTTCAAATCTTTCAACGTCATACGGAATGTTCCTCTCGAGCACGTTTGTTAGTTTGCGTTAACAACAGTAATATAGGCTAACTTTCCGGCGTTGTCAAGAGAAACGGGGCTGTTCTGAACTGTTCTCTGAAAAAAATCATGCCGCCATCCTCGAATATCAGAAAAAGTGACAAAAAATAAGAGCCTGTACCCGGGAAGTACCCGCCGTACAGGCTCTTATCGTTTTTTATTCAGTTCGCGGTGTGGTAGCCGTCAGGGTTCTTCTTCTGCCAGTTCCAGCTGTCGGCGCACATCTCCTCGATGCCGTACTCAGCCACCCAGCCCAGCTCGTTTTTGGCCTTGGTGGGGTCAGCATAGCACTCGGCGATGTCGCCGGGGCGGCGGGCATCGATGACGTAGGGGATGGGCTTGCCGCAGGCCTTCTCGAAGGCGTGGATGACATCCAGCACGCTGTAACCCTTGCCGGTGCCGAGGTTGCAGATGAAGAGGCCGCAGTTCGTTTCCAGCTTCTTGATGGCGCAGACATGACCGCGGGCCAGGTCCACGACATGGATGTAGTCGCGGACGCCGGTGCCGTCGGGGGTGGGGTAGTCATTGCCGAAGACATGGACCTTTTCCAGCTTGCCCACAGCCACCTTGGCGATGTAGGGCATGAGGTTGTTGGGGATGCCGTTGGGGTCTTCGCCGATGAGGCCGGACTTGTGGGCGCCGATGGGGTTGAAGTAGCGCAGCAGAGCCACGTTCAGGGTGGGGTCAGCCTTGCAGACATCGGTGAGGATGCGCTCGGTCATGGCCTTGGTGGTGCCGTAGGGGTTGGTGGTGGCACCCACGGGGAAGTCCTCGGTGATCGGCACACTGGCGGGGTCGCCGTAGACAGTGGCGGAAGAGCTGAACACGAAGTTGTGGCAGTTGTGCTTGCGCATCACATCCAGGATGACCAGCGTGCAGTTGAGGTTATTGTAGTAGTATTCGATGGGCTTGGACACGCTCTCGCCGACGGCCTTATAGGCTGCGAACTGGATGACCGCCGTGATGTCGGGACACTCGGCGAAGATCTTCTCCACATCCTCGTGTTTGGTCATATCGGCCTGATAGAAGCGGAAGTCCTTGCCGGTGATCTGCTTGACGCGGTCGAGGACCACAGGGGATGCATTATAGTAATTGTCCGCCACGACGACGTCGTAGTCGGCATTCAGAAGCTCGATGCAGGTGTGGCTGCCGATGTAGCCTGCGCCGCCGGAAACCAAAATAGCCATGTCCAGTACCTCTCTTGTTCCAAATGTTGCTTCGCACAGAACCCTTGTGCTCTGTCTGCCTAAAGGATACCGCTTTTTGCACCGAGAATCAAGTACCGGCTCTTTTATTAAAATGTATTTTTGTTGCATCTTTTCGGCCAGTCTGATGAACTGCAAAGATTTTTAGTCCGCAAGGCATGGAGAGGACACCCAAAAAACAGCAAAAGACAGCTCCCGCAAGAGAGCTGCCCTTTGCTGCGGCTGATATTTGCTTACAAACGGCCGCACTGACGGCCGGTGAAGAAGCGGAGCGTAGTGTTGGCCCGGAAGACTTTGCCTGCCCGCAGCACCGTCGTCGGGAACTCCGGGTGAGAGGGGCTGCAGGGGAAGTGCTGGGTCTCAAGGGCAAAGCCGCCGTACTTTTCCAGCGGGACGCCGCCCTTGCCGGGGGAGGGGCAGTTCTGCAGGAAGTTGCCGGTGTAGAGCTGGATGCCCGGCTGGGTGGTGTACATCTTCATGCTGATGCCGGTCTTGTCGCTGGACGCCCAGGCGCAGAGGCTCTGGCTGGCACCCCGGGGCCGGTCGAGGACATAGCAGTGGTCGAAGCCGCCGCCCGCCATGGTGGTCTGGTAGAAGCCGGTGTCGAGGTCGCGTCCCAGAGGCTTTCCGGTGCGGAAGTCCATCGGCGTACCGTCCACAGGCAGGATCTTGCCCGTGGGGCAGGTCTCGTTGTTGCCCTCGAGGTAGTTGGAAGCGTAAATGCGGAGCTTCTGGCCCAGCACATTGCCGCCGCCGTCGAGGTTGAAGTAGGTGTGGTTGGTCAGGTTGATGATGGTGTCCTCGTCGGTGGACACACGGTAGTCCATCCGCAGAGTGTTGTCCGGCGTGAGGATATACCGCACACTGACCTTCAGATTTCCGGGGAAACCGTCTTCGCCCGCCGGGCTTTCGGTCTCCATCAAAAGGGTGTCGCCGAACATCTTCACATCGTAAATTTTGCGGGGGAAGGTGCCGTGCAGGTGATTTTTGCCATTGTTGGCTTCCAGCTTGTAGGTCTTGCCGCTGAGAGAAAATTCCGCATTTTCAATGCGGTTGGCGTACCGGCCCACGAACGCACCGCAGCAGGTGCTGCCGGATGAGTTGAAATCCGCCTCATAGTCGGCGAGGGTGTCGTGTCCGACGACCACATCCACCAGACCCGTTTTTGTAGGGACGAAGAGATTTTTGATCACACAGCCATAGTTCAGCACGCTGATCTCAAGTCCACCGGGATTGGAGATGATGTATTCATCCACCTTATCGCCGTTTTTTGGTCACACCAAAGGGCTTGGAGCGGAACTGTGCCATAAGGCTCGCCTCCTTCTTCATTATTTTCGGTCAGGGCAGCGCAGCCCCGACCTCGTCCATAATTATGATTATAGCACAGTTTTCCATACTTGTGTGAGAATGCTTTTAGATTTATCTTCCAAAATTTCGAGAGATTTTTTGGATATATTGCCTCCCTCTCCGTCACCTTCAGTGACACTGCCCGGGTTGCGGCTCCCAGCGTCTGCTTCGCTGCCGCTCGCATCCTGCTGGCCGCGGCCCCAACAGCTCCTCCCTGTTTCCGCCGCTGGCGGCGGTCGTCGCCGTTGCTATCAGGGAACAAAAGAAACCGCCGCACATCAGACTGTGCAGCGGTTTCGGGGCAGATACTGATTCTATGTAGGCTCAGAAAGCCCGGGCCACGGTGGGCGGCTTATTTTTCGTAGATGACGATCATGTAGCAGTAGGTATCACCGCCGTCCTGCACACGGTGGACGGCCACCTTTACGCCCGTCCAGTCCGGAGAAGGGTTGGAGTAAACACTCACGCCGCCTCGGGAGCAATGGGTCACATAGGCAGCCTGGGTGATGGCATTGCCCGCCGACTCGGGCATTTTTGCCGCATAAAACTGCACGCTGGCGCTGGTGCTGTACTCCTTCAGCGCCTCTTGCAGCATGGTAACGCCGTCACCGTTAGAGCCGGCACTGATGGGTTCATAGAAATACTCGCCCGGATTGTAGCTGGCCAGATAAGTTCCGTTGAACCATTTTGCCTTGTTTGCCCGGAAGTCTGCATCGATCTTCTCAAAGACAGCCGGGGAGACATCGTAGGTCACCTTCATGTCAGGTTTTCCCATCTGGCCCCGGAGATAATCTCCGTAGGCCTTTTCCATGGCACGCTCGGTCACCTTGCCGCCGCAGCCGGTAAGCAGGGTCAGTGCCATCATAGCCGCAAGGGCCAGAGACAGGATACGGTTGAGTCGTTTCATAGTATGATTCCTCCCTATAATATAGCGGTGTTCGAGCGAAGCATCGACACCTTTTTTCTATTGTACCCCCCCCCCC
>ENA-OQKS01000507-OQKS01000507.1-human-gut-metagenome-genome-assembly--contig:-NODE-507-length-10664-cov-2.523489_pt1 | contig 10664 bp, 9 predicted proteins | sample MGYA00242804_ERZ504808 | MGnify/ENA primary metagenome ERZ504808 (study PRJEB26092, sample SAMD00036375) | human gut metagenome | host: Homo sapiens | study: EMG produced TPA metagenomics assembly of...
GGCTTTCATCTCCTATCAGCGACGGAGCGATGAGGGAAGCCCTATTCTATCGTTCCGCCTGAATCTCAGTGCTCTCGTTTCGTTTGTGTCGTCGAAGACGAGGTTGGTAGCAGGTTGTCGTCGTTGTCCTCGATCGGGGTGAAGTCCTTTACCTCCACCGGCCTGTCAAGCAGATCCAGACTGAAATCGTATTTCCTAGCCGATCCCGAGTACGCGTACGGCACGACTTCCAACGGCCGGTATGCCGTGACCGAAATGGCCTTATCCGTTTCCTGCCACGCCAGAATCAGTCTGGTGTCGCTCAAATCCGGGGATACCTCGCCATCGGGCGCGAACAGATCGTCCTGCGAAAGTCTCTTGAGGGCCCCGGCCCCTTTGCAGGTCTCCTGCATGTAGTATGCGCGGGACGCTTTGGTGGCATTCGTCTTAGGCAGCTTGCCCGTCACCGGATCCACGCGGCGCAGGATCGCGCGCAGCCCGGACGAGCCCTCTCTTAGGTGAAGGTATCCGCATTTGTCGGAAAGCACCCAGCTGTCATCGTTCCAGATCCTTGCGCATCGCTGGTTGATCAGACGCGGCATATTCATATTGTTCTGATTGTCCCAGAACAGATCCGACGGATAACGATCCAACAGATCGGCCCGTGCCGCGTTCAGCGTTTCGTACAGCTTCGGGGCGAGGTCCTGCAATGAGTCGGTGAGGGCATGGGCCTCGTCCAGCATCTTGAACTGTTCCGGAGGATAATACACGGCCGCTCCTTTTTCGCGTCATAAATTCCTAATGGAATATTTTACACCCTTATGTAACATTTCGGTATATCGGCATTTCGGTATATCGGCATTTCGGTATATACCGATGGCAACCGCCTCCGTAAAAAAACGAAAAACGGCTAAACGCAGCCGGCAGTACAAGCCGACTGCGTTTAGCCACGTGAATGTCGTCAGCCGACGGTCGCGCCGTCGGTGCCTGATGGCTTCGATGGGGTCGACGGCGTCGGCTGGGGCGTCGGCGTGGAGGGCGTGGAGGGCATCGATGGCGTGGGCGTGGTGGACGCACCTCCTCTTTTCGCGAATCACAACCCCGGATCGCTTCCGGGCAAGCCGGTGCCCTCGTCTGATGGCGCGGGCACGGACCATCCCGGCGAGGCTCCGACCGTATTGGCGGAGGACGACGAGCCTCCCGAAGACGGGCGTCGTCCGGTTCCGGAACCGGATCCGGAACTTCCTTGGGATTGCGATTGGCTTCCTCCCGAATATGAGGGCGTTTGCCGCCGTGGAGCCGATTGGGATTGCGATGCCTGCGCCTGCTGCTGCGCGGCGGCAGCCGCGGCTGCTTCCTGTTCGGCCTTGGCTTTCGCCTCCGCGTCGGCCTTCTCCTTCGCCGCCTTCGATTCGTTGACCTCCTTCACGGCCTTCGCGATGGCGTCCGTGTCACGGGCCTTGACCGCCTTCAGCAGGATCTCCCGGGTCTTGTCGTCCGCCACCCTGCCGTCCGTCTCCTTGTACAGCGCGTTCGCGTCGTCGACGGTCTTGTCGAGTTTGCTGTCGGTGACGGCCTTGGTTGCGGTCTTGAGGTCGGTGAGACGGTTCTTGAGCTCTTTGGTCGTTCTGCGCAGCGCCTCAGTGGTCCTGTCCACGTCTGATGCGGCGGCGTCGGGCGCGCAGGAACCCTTGATTGTGGTCGTCTTTGCGTCCAGGAGCCGATTCAACGCGTCAAGCTTCTGGGGATCCGCGACCTGGCCGCGACTGGTGTCCTTCAATAGTTTGGAGGCTTTGGCCGTGGTCCTGTCCAGGTCGGACTGGATGGTCTTGCGTGTCGCTTCGGCCGAGTCGCATGCGCTGATTGCGGTCTCATGCGCCTCTTGCCGCACGGCGGCGGCGTGGCGGGTTTCGATTTGCAGTCCTATCCAGGACACGGCGATGAGGCTCGCGGCCATGACGATCGCGACGAGCGCTTTCCCGACCGGGAAGACGCGGCGAACCTTCAGATCGTCGAGGTCGGCCGAGTAGGTGACGGCCGCCGACAGCCCTCCGCGTCGTTCGGTCTTCCCGGTTTCCGCCGGTTCCGGTCCCGATATGGGCGGGAGGCTCATTGCGGTTGGCTCCGGGTCGGCGACCTGTTCGAGTGCCGCGAAATCGCCGTCGGCGTCCTTCAGGGCCTTCTCCGCGGAATCGTCGGGATGGGACTGTTCCGTTTCCGGTTCGTGGGAAGAACCGGAAACGGAGGATTGCGACCGGGATGGCTCCGGTTCGGCGGTCCGGGTCTCATCCACAGATTCCATAGATGCCGGCACGGGTTCCTGTCCTGGTTCGTCTTCCGGCGGCAGTGGCGCGGATGGTATGGCGACGCGGCGGCGACGGCGCATGGATTCGGGAGGCTTCGGCGCCGCTCCAGCCGCGTCGAAGCCCTGCCTCTGCGCGTTGTGCCACCAGTCGATGAGTGCCGGCCATGCGTGCGGGTGTCCGGCTATGAGGCGCATCCACGGGCGCCAGCCGGGGTCGTTGGCCATGGCGTGCAGCTGGTCGGCAGTGAGTTTGGGGCTGAGGATCGGCTCGCCCGTCTTCCTGTCGGTCCTGATCATTTCTCGTCGTCCTTGTCTTCCGCCGGCGCCTTGTCGCCGAGGACGGTGTACGCGCCTTCGAGCGGCCCGCTGATGCCGGTGCATTTCCAGCCCTTGTCGGCGGTCCATCGCCATGTGAGGGTCCATGGCGATTCGAGGCCGGTCCAGACGCTGCACGTCGCGGTCGTGGAGGTGCCGGCGTTCATGCCGCCGGATGCCTGTACGTCGGGCTGGTCGGCGATCCGGTCGATGGGGATGTTCAGGCCCTGCGCGTCGGATGCGAAGTATCGTTTGATGAGCCGGTCGCGGTCGGCGGCCTTGGAGGTGTATGTGGCGGCGGCCTTCGGGGCGAGCTTCTCGCATACCTCCAACGGTTTCTGGTGTCTTGCGGCCGGCGTGGACGTTGACGTCTCCGCCTTGACGTCGGATGCCGCGAGCTTGTTCCGATTTTCCGTGCCGGACGGATGCATGAGGATGAAGGCGATGTTCGCGACGACCATGAGCACGACGGCCGCGGTCGTGGCCGCTATGATGAGGATGTTCCTTTTGCGCTCGTCCATTTCCCCTACCCTTTCCTTCCTAGTGGATGAAGCTGACGCCGCCGCCCATGGCCTTGAGGTCGGACGCGCTGATCGTCTCGGTGACGACCGCCATCCAGCCTTTGCCGGATTGGCTGATGAGGATCGAGCCGTCGGAGTTGACCTGTTCGACGACCGCGACATGGCCGTAGTGTCCGCTGGAGCCGTGCACGCCGGGCTCGAAGCAGATCACGTCGCCGGGCTTCGGGCTCCGGCCAACCTTGTATCCGAGGCGGGCTGCGGTGTCGTTCCATTGGCCTCCGTTGCCCATGTGCGCGTCGACGGGTTTGCCGATCTGGTTGCGTCGCATCGCGGCCCACCAGGTGCACTGGTAGGTGTCGTAGTCGGGGAAGCGCGTGTAGTGCAGGCCCATGGCCTCGATGTTCACGTGCCAGCTGTCGCTCATGACGAGTTTCGGGCTCAGCGCGCCGACGGTCGGACCCGAATCGCCGGTACCGCCCGAGGAGGTGTACTTGGTCCTGGCCAGGTCGACGATCCGTTTCACGTAGTTGGTGGTCTCCGTGAAGGGCGGTATGCCGCCGTATTTCAGGACGCTGCCAAGGCCGGCGTTGTAGGCGGCGAGGGTCAGCTGGAGCGTGTCGCCGGTCAGTTTCCCGGACTTCTTGGCCGTCTCGACCTGCGAGGCGAGGCCGCACATGTAGTTGCCCTGGCTCCAGATCGCGTCGTGCGGGTTCCAGATGTCGGCCGTGCCGTCGCCGTCGCCGTCCTTGCCCGCGGACGCCCATGTGGACGGCATGAACTGTGCGATGCCCCGCGCTCCGGCGGAGCTGCCGGCATTCGGATTCCAATTGGACTCCTGGTCGATCTGGGCGGCGATGATGCTCGGCGTGACGACCTGGCAGATGGATCCGGCGCGGATCACGTCGGCCTCGTATTCCGCGGGCATGCCCGCGACCGTGGATTCGCTGGCGCTGGATCCCAGGAACGCGCCCATGACGGCCAGGAGCACGCCGAGCACCGCGAGCATGGCCGCGATGACGGGCATGATGGGAAGGCTGATGGAGGCGGCTCCCGCGATGACGCGGGACGCGGCCATGCGCACGAAGTTCGCGGCGGCGCGGGCGGCGCGCACGGCGGCCTGTCCGGTGGCTTTCGCTCCGCGTACCGCCTTGGCCGGCGCGCGGCGGTGCCGCCAGATGAATTTGGCCGACGAGTTGATGCCTTTCACGCCCGCGCGTGCCGCTTTGAAGGACAGGTCGCGTGTGGTGCTTCCCAGCTTCGACGCGAAGTCGTCGTCGGCGGTGGTGAGCCTTGCGCCGGCTTCGTCCATCCAGCCCATGCCGGTGGATCCCATCCGTTTGACGCTCCGGCCGGCTTTTCCAAGGCCCGCGCCTATGTGCTTGCCGATCCGCTTGCTCGCCTTGCCTTTCGCGGCGAACCTGCCGATCTTCTCGCTGGGCTTCGCCTCGGACAGCGCCTTGGGTTTGCCGGCCGTCTTGCGCATTCCCTTGCCCGACCGCAGGGCGCGTTTGCCGCGGTTCATGATGCGCCGCGCCTTGCCGGCCGTCCAGCCCACGCCGTGCATGGTGGAGGACATGCCGTACATGCCGGCGCGGCCCGCCATCTCGGCGGCGGTGTGACCCATGGAATCGGCGATGTCGGTCCGGTCCGCGCCGAACTGCGCGGCGCTGGACACCACGCCGGTGGCCGCGCGTCCGATGCGGGCGCGTGTGCCTCCGGCGTGGTGGGCTTGGGTTCCGCTCATGCGTTTACTCTCCTTCCTGGAAGGTCGTGGAGTACAGCCGGTAGAGGTCGCCGCCCGCGGGGATGCGACCGTCGAACGGCACGTAGGCGCTGCCGATCTTCATGAGTCCCTGGCCGGGCAGCACGCCGGTGAAGTACTGGCGCTGCTCCTCGCTCAGGGTCAGCAGCTCGCACAGGGCGTCCGCGTCGGTGCTGTTCTGGCTCAGGAGCATGAGGGAATCGCTGTTGGACAGCATCTCGCGCGCGTCCTGGAGGTCGAGGATCTCCTCGACGTTCTGCGTGATGCCGGTGACGCCGAGCCCGTATTTGCGGGCGCGCTTGTAGATGTCCTTGAACTGGGCGGCGGCGTACTGGTTGGAGAAGAAGCGGTGGAACTCGTCGACGTACAGCCAGGTGCGCCGCCCGTTGGCCTTGTTGCGGATGACGCGGTTCCACACCTGGTCGATGACGACCATCATGCCGAACGTGCGCAGCTCGCCGGACAGGCCGGACACGTCGAACACGGTGAACCGGTTGGACAGGTCCACGTTGGTCTGCCCGTTGAAGCCGCTCATGGAGCCGGTGATGTACGGGTTGAGCGCGTCGGCAAGGTACCGGCTCACCTGGTCGCCGCCCGCCTGCAATTCGTCGTGCAGGTCCTGCAATGTGGGCTGGACCACTCCCCCGCCCTGGTTGCGGTAACGCGTGTACAGGTTGCTGACGCACTGGTCGACGAGTCCCTTCTGGAGCGGGTCGAGGCCGTCGATGCCGCCTATGAGCGCGCCGATCATGGAGACCACGTTGTTGGTCTTGTCCTTGACGGGGTCGGAGGCCGAGTCGTCCTCCAGGACGATGTCCATCGGGTTGACGCGCGTGCCGGTGCCGGCGCTGATCTGGATGATCTGTCCGCCGAACGCGGCCGCGAGGGCGAGGTATTCGCGTTCCGGGTCGATGACGATGACCTCGTCGTCACGGTTGAGGAACATGCCGGCGATCTCCTGTTTGACGGTGAAGGATTTGCCGCCGCCGGACGTGCCGAGCACGAATCCGTTGGAGTTCATGTGGCTGCGCCGGTCCGCGAGGATCGGGTTGCCGCTCCTCGCGTTGCTTCCGTAGAACAGGCCGTGCGGCTCGAACACCTCCTGCGTGGTGAACGGGATGAGGATGGCCGCGCTGTTCGTGGTCAGGGTGCGTTTCATGGGCAGAGGGTTGTTGCCCAGCGGCAGTTCGGCCGTCAGTCCCTCCATCTGCATGAACTTGAGGCTCTCGGCCGTGCAGGACTGCGCGTTGACCTTGGCCTTCACGTTCCTGCACGCGACCTCCAGCTCCTCCTGGCTTGCCGCGGACACTCCGATCACGATGATCGAGTCCACGAGCCTCTGGTTGGTGGAGCGCAGCTCGTCGCGCAGTTGGCCGAGCTGTTCCTGCTGGTCGGCGAGGTCGTCGGGAAGGTCGTCGGGGTCGAGGCCCTGCTTGCGGTTCGTGCGCCGCTGGTCCATGATCTGCATCTTGACCTCGGCGTTCTTGCGGCGCACGAGCGTCATGCTTTCGCCGCGGTCCATGGGCGCGAGGTGGATGCTCACGTCGACGCGGGCGCGCAGTCCGGTCAGGTCGTTGACCAGCTGGTCGGACAGTTCCGGCGGCAGGCCGGACACCCACATGGTGCGGTGCAGGTATTTCGAGTCCAGGGATTCGATGTCGAGCATGGTCGGGTTTCGCGCGTCGATGCTCCACGGGCACACGAGGTCCTTGGTGTCGGGTTTGCCGGGCTGATGCTCGAAACGGCGTTCATCGAACCGGAACTCCTCGCCGGGCCGGAGCACCTCGGCCATGAGGCGCAGCCGGTGCTCGCGGTCGAGCCGGGTGGCCTTGCATGCGTCGATGGAGCGCATCTGGCTGACGAGGTTGTTGCACAGGGCGTTCAGGCTCGCGACGGCGGCCTGCTCGTCGCTTTCGCGGACGGTGACGGTCAGGGTCTTGACGGTGCTGGTGTTGCGGCTGACGGACTTCGAGTTTGCCTTGGGCGAGGCGGTTGTAGTCGAGCCTGTAGTGATCGAGGCTGTCGCCGGTCTCGTCCATCATCACGTCGGCGAGGATCTCTCGCACGCCGCGTGAGCGCGTGTAGGAGGCGATCTGCACGCTTTGCCCGGCTCGAAGCTGTTGATGAGCTTGGCCCACCGGTCGATGATCTCCATCTGATGGGATTCCGGGCTCAGCTGGTAGTTGATGTCCTGGAAGAGGATGGTGGCGCTCCACCGTCCGTCGCCCAGGCTGGCGGTCCCGTTGCGAAGCATCGCGTCGTAGCCGATGAGCTGCTTGACGCCCTTCGGCAGACGCGTCGCCTTCTTTCTCCGCGCCTGCGCCCTGGCTTCGGCACCGCCTTCGGCCGGCGCGGCCACCGGGGTTTTCTTCTTTCCGAACATTCCTCACCTTTCCTCGATCGTTGGTTTCGCGCCGGTGCGGTATGGTCTGCCCGGACCGTCGAGCAGGTAGACCTCGCGCTGCGTGTAGTGGCGCAGGATGTATTTCAGGTATTTCTCGGGCATGAGGCCCTTTGGCCTCACCCATCCCCATATGGCCACGGGCAGGCCGGGCGGGAAGATCAGGTACATGGCGAGGTTGGGGTCCATGCCCAGCCCGAGCCACAGGCCGATGTATCCTCCCCCGCACACGACGGCGAGGATGACGGCGGCGAGGCACTGCCGCCAGCTCATTCCCATGAACACCTTCGATTCGATGGTGGTCAATTCCCTGTAGACGGGCATCTGCAACGCCATGATGATTGCTTCCTTTCGTGGATTGCGTTGTGTTTCATTCGCCGCCGAAGAGCTTCTTGGCGACGGAGTTGGCCGCCATGACGACGCCGATGAGCATGACGCTCGCCAGGAGCAGGCCGGTGAAGTTGCCCATCACCCAGCCGGAGAGGCTGTCGCCGTCCTTGAACTTGCTCGGGTTGAGCGTGCCGCCCACGAGCGTGCGGTACATGAGGATCGCCAGATACAGGGTCGCGCACTGGAACACCAGCGACGCGTACTGCTTGAAGTAGTTGATGCCCCACTGGCGGGTCTCCTCCTGGACGATGAACGCGATCGGCAGCGGGTTGAACGCGGTGAGCATGTATATCTGCACGAAACGCAGGAGGATGACGACGGTGACGACGATGGTCGCGCCCTTGGAGACGAGGAACGGGATGAGCAGCAGGATCAGGCACGGTATCTGGCCCATCCAGCCGGCGGAGTCGATGGCGTCGCGCATGCTGTCGCCCAGGCCGAGGCCCGACGACGCGCCGCTGGTGTCCACCGACGACTGGATGCCGCCGAGCACGCTGTCGCCGATCTCGTCGATGGCCTGGAGCATGAGCTCGCTGTGCTGGGCCGCGGTGAACACGAGCGTGAGCTTGAACATCGCCATGGCTACGAGCTTGACGCCCAGCTCTCGGTCGCCGTCCGCCCGGGTGCTGACCCTGGCGAGTTCCAGGACGCACATGATCGCCAGTATCGTGCTGGCTATGGGTTTGACCGCCGAGCGGGCGACGGTCAGGCTCAGCTGGTACATGTCCGCGTTGTATTCGGCGGGGGTCTTCAGCAGGTCGGCCACGAGGTCGTCGCCGACGCCGGACCCTATCGAGTTGAGGATGCCGACGATGAAATCGACCATGCGTGGCCTCCCGTCTACAGGGCGATGTTGGAGAACAGGGCCGCGGCCGCGATGATCAGGCCGCCGCCGACGACCTGCCAGACGCCCGACTGGATGGCGGGGCCGTTCTGGTCCTTCAGGCCGCCCGCCAGGGTGACCACGCCCCACACGGCCCACAGGCCTCCGCCGATGATGGCGAACTGGCTGAAAAGCTGCAACGCGCTGGTGACGACGCTGCCGCTGTCTGCCGCGATGGTGATTCCGTACATGATGTTTTCCTTTCGACTTGTTTTGAATGTGTTTTGAATGACATGACCACGGTATGGCCGTCGAGAAGGCTCCGGTTTGGACGTTCCCGACGAACCCGAGGAGGCTCGGACGATGGTATGGAAAAGGCCCCGCCGACCGTTCGCCGGTGGGGCCTTGGACGCGTCCGGGAAGGGAGGGGATCCGGGCGCGCCCCCGGGCCCGTGCGGCGGATCATGGGGAACGGTCCGCCGCGGGCCCGGGGTCAGGTTCGTCGGATCACTCCTCCGAGCCCTCGGTGTCGGCCGGGGCCTTCGCCGCGCGTCGGCGGGACTCGGCCAGCAGGCCCGCGCCGCCGCCGACCGCGACGAGCACGGCCAGGACGATCGGGACGATGCCCGCGCCGGTGATGGCGAGCGGCTTGGGACGGTAGCCGTTCCAGTCGTCCGGGTTGGAGTCCACCGTGGTGTCCTCGCACAGGGTGCGGCCGGAGACGGTGACCTGCTTGAGGCCTTCCGCCTTGCCGGCGTCGCCGTCGACGGCCTGGTCGGCCCCGGTATTGCCGGACTGGTCGCCGAGCTGGTCGGTGACGGGGCATTCGACGAGCGGGGTGCCGGTGACCTTGGCGCGGTCGGTGTGGTGGCCGCCCTCGGTCACGCCCTTGAGGGTGCCGGTCACGGTCACGGATTCGCCGGGCTTGAGGACCAGGGTGTCCCAGTTGGCCGGGGTCCTGATGTCCTCGACCTTGCCCAGTCCGGCGATGGTGTCGTCGGTGAGCTTCAGGTCCTTGGCCTGGAACCACGCGCCCTCGCCGGTGGAATCATCCACCTTGGACGTGTTGGTGATCTTGAACGCGATCTCCAACGAGTCGCCGTCCATCTTGAGCGCCTGCTTGACGTCGTCGCGGTCGCCGAGCTTCTCGCCGGACTCCGCGTCGTACTTCTCCAGGTGCAGGCTCGGGGTCATGTCGGGCGTGCGGGTCCACACGACGTTGGATTCGAGGTCCTTGTCGTTGAAGTGCTCGGTGAACCGGTTCTCGACGCGGTCGGCGGTCTTGATGCGCCTGCACTGGATGTACGCGCGCCAGCCGTTCTCGTGGGCGGTGTCGGCCGAGACGAGCTTGCGGTAGGCCTCGGTGGCCTCGACGGTCACGACGCCCTGGTCGTCCGCGGACGCGGTGAACAGGTCGCCGCCGAACTTCGAGCCGTCGAAGCCGCTGCCGGCGAGCTTCGCGCCCTTGGCGGCGATGATCTCGCCATCCTTGTACAGGTCGCGGGTCGCGTACACGGCCCACTGGCCGGTGTACTGGTCGTGCTCGACGTCGAGTTGGTCGGTGATGGACCACCGGTCGACCTGCGGGTAGGCGCGGTCGGCGGGGATCACGCTGGAATCGAGCCTGTAGAGGAACGTGCGGCCCTCGTACACGCTCTTGCCGTTGACGGAATCGCCGCCGACCTTGACGGTCACGTCCTTGGCCGGGTTGACCGGCTTGAGCGGGTTGGACACCTCGTTGGTCTCGGCCTTCGTGTCGTTGGTGACCTGGACGGCCTTGTTCCTGACGGTGTAGCCGTCCTCGGCCTTGACGACCTTGTACGGCATGACGACCTGGTATTCCTGGCCGAGCAGCGTCTGGTCGATGGCCGGCTCGTTGAGCGGGTCGTGCCCGCTCGCGGAGGCGTAGGCGGCGAGGTCCTCGGGCTGCGGGTCGCCCGGGATGGTCCTGCCGGTCTTCGGCACGAACGTGTCCACGGTCTTCGCGTACACGTAGGCGACGCCGTCGCGGACCTGGATGTTGAACCTGCCGGTCACGTCCTCGCCGGACTGGTCGAGCACCTCGATGTCGGACGGGAGGATGCTCACGTACTGCTCGTCGTAGTCGTCGGTGATGCCGGCGCGCCACACGCGGTACGCGTTGTCCTTCTGCTTCAGGTCGAGCGTGA
>ENA-OQKS01000508-OQKS01000508.1-human-gut-metagenome-genome-assembly--contig:-NODE-508-length-10644-cov-2.218979_pt1 | contig 10644 bp, 8 predicted proteins | sample MGYA00242804_ERZ504808 | MGnify/ENA primary metagenome ERZ504808 (study PRJEB26092, sample SAMD00036375) | human gut metagenome | host: Homo sapiens | study: EMG produced TPA metagenomics assembly of...
AGAATTTTGTGTGAATATTGTGTGTAGTGGCTGCAACTTCTCAAATCCGTATACCTGTTTTTCACGTTTTGTAGGATATTATAACGTAAATGTAAAACTGGCAGGGACAGGTTCTCTGTATACAGATAAAAGCAGGATAATGAAGCATAAAACAGAGAGAGGATTTTTATAAAATGAAAAATTATGAAGACAAAATATATTCTTTAGGTGAGACTGTAACGGGGCAGACACAGGCCATGTCACAGGCCGTACAGAAAACACTGGAAAATAATGGCGGGGTAGGTATAATGACAGGATCTTATGACCAAAACCTGTCTATTTTGTCTGTGAATAATCTGCTGTTGCATAGTACAGGATATACATTCGATACTTTCATGGAACAGACAAAAAGGCTCATTGAGAAACTTCTTTTATGACGAGGAAGATATACTGGAGCGAGACCGTTTTTTGCAGCTTCACGGAACAGGGGAAGCACAGATCCTTGCAGCAGACGGTACAGTGAATAATGTACGGCTTTGTAAAGAGGATGCGACAGATGAGGCGGGCAGACAGATCTGGGTTATGTCCGTACAGGTCAACTGGGATCATGTAAATTTGGCACTGCTCAATGAGGCTATCTATTCCGGCTTCTGGTATTTTGACTGTGACGAAAACAGTGAGATTGTGAATGCAAACTGGAGTCATGAATTCCGAAAAATGCTTGGCTATCATGACACTCTGGACTTTCCGAATAAACTGGAATCCTGGTCAGATCTTCTGCATCCACAGGATAAAGAAAGAGTAATGGTGCAGCTTCAGGCGGCAATTAAGGATAAGACGAACCAGATAAAATACCAGGTAGAGTATCGTATGAGAATGAAGGATAATCAATACCAGTGGTTTCGGGCATCGGCAGAAGTAATACGCCGTCTGGATGGTTCTGCCAGCAGGATTGCCGGGATTTTTATTAACATTGATGCGGAGAAAAAAGAAATCATGCAGGCACAAAAATCTGCTGCTTTCCACCGGGCTTTTACGAAAGCAGATCTGTGCGAGTATTATGTGAATCTGGAAGCGAATACTTTTGATACCTTTAAGGTTGAACCGTCCCTGATGACAGTCTTTGAACAGAGTCATACATGGGATGAACTGATCCGTCATTTTGTGGATTCCTATGTTGTGGAGACAGATAAGAAGGCGGTATCCTCTTTTTACGACCGTGGTTATATTGCAGAAAGGCTGAAGGGTCTGGAAACCGAATTGGCTTTAGAGTGCCGTATCACTCTGAATGGAGAAGAACGATGGGTCCGCAATGTGGTCATACGTGGCGAAATAGAGGATTCAGAATATGCCATGATCTTTCTGCGTGATATCACAGAGACAAAGGTAGAGAGCGCACGGCATCTGCAGATGGCAGCGGATAATGCTTCCATGGAGCAGCTGATTCAGAGCATAGTGCGTCTGGTTGACCGCTTTGTTGTCTGTGATCTGGAAAATGACAGATATGAATTCTACAATCTGAATGGACAGATGATATATAAACCTCTGGGCTTCTATCATGATTTTCAGATGCAGGTTCTTGAAAAGTATAAGACACTGGAACCGTTGGAAGCTATAGATATTCTGATAGCCCCGGAAAATATCCGGGAAAATCTGAAAAGCGAAAATGATATTTATAAGTTTGAGTATTGCAGCCTGGATGAAAAGACTTATAAAATCGCTTCTTATATTCCCTTGGAATGGAAGAATGGAAAGCTGGAAAAGGTATTGCTGGCATCCATGGATGTGACACAGGAGAAGAAAGCAGAGATTGAATCCCGTCAGGCACTGAAAGAGGCTTACCGGTCCGCAGAAAATGCAAATCGTGCGAAAACAGAATTCCTTTCCAATATGTCCCATGATATCCGGACACCGATGAATGCCATTGTCGGCCTGACAGCAATTGCAGGAGCAAATATTGAGAGCCAGGACAGAGTCATTGAATGTCTCAGCAAAATTACAAAATCAAGCCGTCATCTGCTGGGGCTGATTAATGAAGTGCTGGATATGGCACGTATTGAAAGTGGAAAAATGACGCTGGCACAGGAGGATTTCAATCTGCCAGATCTGGTGGATAATCTTATAACACTCACAAAACCGGTGATTGATGAACATAAACACAATTTAGATATACACATTAATCACATTGAACATGAGAGTGTCTGTGGCGATAGCCTGAGAATCCAGCAGGTATTTGTGAATCTGATGAGTAATGCGATCAAGTATACACCGGATGGTGGGAATATTACTTTTTCCATAGAGGAAAAGCCAAATGGATTTTCGGAACTTGGATGCTATGAATTTACGATTGAGGATAATGGGATCGGTATGTCACCGGAATTCCAGAAAATCATGTTTGATCCGTTCAGCCGTGCGGATGACCACCGGACAACCAGAGTCCAGGGAACTGGTCTGGGAATGGCAATCAGCAGAAATATTGTGAACTTGATGAATGGCACTATTAAAGTGGACAGTACCTTGCACAAGGGAACTAAAATCACAGTAACAATTTATCTGGAGCTTCAGGAAAAAGAAAAAGAACAGGACAAAAATCTGATGAATCTGCCGGTTCTGGTAGTGGATGATGATAAGACATGCTGTGAAAGTACAGTTGCCACACTGAAGGAAATCGGTATTATGGGTGAATGGGTTCTCTCTGGCAGGGAAGCCGTTGAGCGCTGTTATGCACGGCATGAGTTGAAAGATGATTACTTTGCTGTTATTTTGGACTGGAAGATGCCGGATATGGATGGCATAGAAACTGCCAGACAGATTCGGAAACGGATAGGGAAGGAGATTACCATCATTGTACTGACATCTTATGAGTTCAGCGAGATTGAAGAAGATGCAAAGGCAGCAGGTGTAGATGCTTTTATTGCAAAACCGTTATTCCGTTCCAGGCTGACCGCTACACTGCGGCAGTTTGTTTCTGACAAAAAAGAAAAACAGCAAGGAATTATCTGGAGAATCTGTCAGAAGCAGATTACACAGGAAAAAGGATTCTGCTGGTCGAGGATAATGAGTTAAACAGAGAAATTGCAGTGGAAATCCTGCAGATGACAGGGGGCAGAAGTTGAGACAGCCGAAAATGGAAAAATTGCAGTTGAAAAAGTAGGAGGTTTCTCCAAAAGACCGGTATGACCTTATTTTTATGGATATCCAAATGCCTGTCATGAATGGTTATGAGGCAACCGCAGCAATCAGGAGCCTTCCGGGTGAAAAGGGAAAACTGCCTATTGTTGCTATGACTGCCAATGCCTTTGCAGAAGATGTACAGCTGGCCAAAAATACAGGCATGAATGGACATATCGCGAAACCGCTGGATATGAATAAGCTGAATGATGTTCTGGAAAACTGGCTGTAATTGTTTCCCAATTATTGAATTAATGATTTTATCAGGAAAGAATGAGGAAAATAAAAGTATGAAAAAGGCAAAACGTTGTCTGATAGCAGTGGTGTCAGGTGTACTTGTAGCATCTGCTGTCTTGTCTGGATGTGGACAGTCAAAGAAAGAAGTATCTATAAATGATGATCATCTTACCGTTTATCTGTGGGAAAATCGTTTGATGAAAAATATTGCACCCTATATCCATGAACAGTTTCCAGATCAGGATATTGAATTTATTATAGGTAACAATGATACCGATTTATACAGTTATTTTAAAGAACATGATGAATTACCGGATATTATAACAGTACGTCGATTTTCTGGAACAGATGCACAGGACTTACAGCCTTATCTTATGGATTTTGCTTCTTATGATGTTGTTTCCAAGTATTATTCTTATGCGGTGCAATATTATAAGAATGCGGAGGATGAAATCCAGTGGCTGCCAATCTGTGGTATTCCGCAGACGATCATTGCCAACAAAACACTGTTTGATCAGTATGGCGTAAAGATTCCAGAAAATTATGAGGAATATGTACAGGCCTGTCAGCAGTTTTATGATAATGGCATAAAACCGTATTCCATGGATCTTGGTGAAGACTGGTCTAATAATGAAATCATCCAGGCGGCGGCAATCGGTGAGTTTACAAGCCTGGATGGTATTGAATGGCGAAACGGTGCAGAGACTGCAGCGGATGAAGTAAAGTTTGATGATGCATTATGGAAACGTATTTTTTCAGAAACCAGTCAGTTTCTTAAGGATTCGCACTTTGGTAAAGAAGATATCAATATTGACGTCGATACAGGAACCCAGATGTTTGTCGAGGGAAAATCAGCAATGTTTCATGGACATCCGACGGTTATGCAGCAGCTGCAGAAACAGATGGATGCGGAGCTGATCCGTATTCCTTACTTTTCACAGACATCGGATGAATCCTATGTGTACATGACTCCGTCCTTAAACATTGCATTTAACAAAAACCTGGAAAAAGACCGGGAGAAACTGGATACTGCACTGGATGTGCTGGATTGTATGATTTCAGAAGAGGGGCAAAAGCTGATTGCGGATGGAAGCGGTGTTATTTCATTGAATACAGATGTTCCAACCATGATGCAGGATGTGCCTGGACTGGAAGAGGAAATTAATAATAATGCTGTTTATATCCGATATTCCGCCCAAAAATCATTTGATGCAAGTCTTGAGGCTGTTCACGGATTACTGTCAGGGGAAATGGATGAAACACAGGCTTATGATACTTTTCGCAGTGTAATGAATCGTAAAGATCCAGAAGAAAAAGCAATGATGAATTTTGAAAATGAATATTCCATTTCACTGAACGATAGAAATGGCCGTGATGCAGCATCTTCCATTTTAACAACGATCAGAGAAGAAAATGGTGCACAGCTGGCTCTGGCACCATATTATTATTTTACTTCTTCTATGTATAAAGGAGAATGCACCAATAGCCGGGTTGGCATGATGACAGCGAAGAGTTCAGATACAACATTATATTTTGCAAAAATAAATGGTAAACAGGTTTGTGAACTCGTGGAAAATTATCTCGCCGAAGCTGATGAGAATTTTTATGTAACCAATGAATACGAATTACCAATTGCATCTGGTATGAAAATTATCGTCAGTCAAGAGGAAAGTGGATTTTCGTTAAAGGACTTAACAGTTAATGATAAGAAAATAGACAAAGAAAAGGAATACTCGATTCTTCTTACAGACACCACAATGTCCGTTTTGAAAAAAATAAATCCGAAATGTGAGATTGAGCAGCTTAAAGATACAACATTATCAAGTGCATGGACCGAAGCAATGTCAAAAGGACAGCAGCCGTCAGCACCGGAAGACTATATAGAGGTTGAACAGTAAAAGTGGAGATAGAACAAGCGGTAAATAAAAGAAAAAAAATAACAAAGCTGTTGCTTATACTACTTATGATTCTTTTAAGCTTAGTTTGTATCAAGTATCTTATAAGTAAGTCTAATAAGTATATCAGCGAAAATGGAAAAAGCAGTATGGGAGCTGTTGTTGAACAGATACAGCAGACCTATGATCTGCAGGTGAATGGATACTACAGTCGGCTGCATATGCTTGAGGATTTTCTTACTCAAGAGGGAGTGAGATCTATTGAACTGGATAGAAACAAGAAGTTCTTTGAGGCATGGCAGAAAGAATCTGAAAGTACACTTATATTTCTCCAGGAAAATGGAAAGGCAATAACCACTGATGGAACAAAACTTCGGGTTGACATGCCAAGTAAACTTTTGTTGGATTTGAGGAACGGATATAATATTGGAAAATTGGTTTCTCTTGATTACAACCAGAAGAAAAAAGATGGTTATCTGGTTGCAATTCCATGTCAGGAATATACGATTAAGGGGGAAACTTATACGGCAATTGGAACCTTGTATGATCATTCAAAATTAGATTCCATGTTAAGTGTGAAAAGCTATAACGGGAATGCGTATCTGTTTATGCTGGATAACGACGGAAATATTACTTATACAAATCAGAAAGAAGATAAATTTTTCAGGAACTATTTCTTGTTAAAGCATTTAAAAGGAGATCAGGCTATCACTGAGGAAGAGGCTGATTCTCTTCAAAAAAAGCTGGATGGCAGAGAACAGGGGGTAGAACTTGTGGAAAGTGAAAAACCTTACTATCTGGGATACTGTCCGATAGAAAATAATAACACCATGCTGATTTGTATTGTAGAAAAAAAGTGTTGTAGATAATGTACTAAGAGACTATCAGAAAACAATAGTGTTTGAAACAATACTCATGGCAGGTTTTATACTTTTACTTTTTGCCGGATTATTCTACAGTATTTCCAGACTTAGTCTTGCAGATCAAAAAGCAGAATATGAAAAAAGAAATAATGAACTTCATTTACAAACAATGAAGGAAATGGAAGTAGTCAATCAAAAACTGAAAAAGGCAAAGAACGTTGCAACAGAGGCTTTACAGACAGCTGAAAATGCAAATAAGGCGAAAACGGATTTCCTGTCTAATATGTCACATGATATTCGCACACCTATGAATGCAATCATTGGTATCACATCTTTGATCAGACATGATGCAGGTAATAAAGCAAAAGTTATAGAGTATGCAGATAAAATAGATATTTCATCACAGCATCTGTTGGGAATTATCAATGACGTTCTGGATATGAGCAAGATTGAGGCAGGAAAAACAGTCTTCAAATATTCTGACTTTTCTATTCTGGATCTTGTACAGGAACTTAACACTATATTTCATACTCAAATATATGAAAAGCAGCAGACCCTTACAATCATAAAAGAAAATATTCAGCATGAGTGGGTGAATGGGGATCAGGTTCACCTGATGCAGATTTTCAGCAACCTGCTTTCCAATGCAGTGAAGTATACCCAGGAAGGTGGGAAAATTCAGTTCTTTGTAGAAGAATGTGAGACAAAGTCATCTGTCTATGCAAAGTACCGTTTCTTAGTTAGCGATAATGGTATGGGAATGTCGGCAGATTTCAAGGATACAATTTTTGATGCGTTTACCCGTGCGGAAAGTTCCCTTACAAATAAAATACAGGGAACAGGACTTGGAATGGCGATTACTAAGAATCTGGTTGAGGCAATGGGAGGTACCATTGATGTGGAGAGTGAATTGGGACAGGGAAGCTGTTTTGAGGTTCTCTTGGATCTGAAAATTGCAGAGGATAGAACGGTTGCTCTGGCGGCACAAGAAGAAACAGATGAGCAGGATGGTAATATCCTTCAAGGAATGAGATTCCTGTGTGCAGAGGATAATGAGCTGAACGCAGAGATCCTGACGGAACTGTTAAAGATTGAAGGTGCGGAATGTACCATCTGTGAAAATGGCGAAGAGATTTTGAAAGCATTTGAGCAGTCTGCTCCAGGTGATTATGACATGATCCTGATGGATGTGCAGATGCCTGTTATGAATGGTTATGAGGCAACGAAGGCAATCCGCAAAAGTTCCCATAAACTGGCAAAAACGATTCCGATTATTGCCATGACTGCCAATGCATTCTCAGAAGACATTCAGCATTCCCTTGCGGCTGGCATGAATGCACATGTTTCAAAACCGGTTGAGATGAAGGTGCTGGAAAAGACGATAAGAAGTATAAAATCAGGCGGGGGGGGTACCGAACCACAGGTCACTGTACAGTGACGAATGGAAAGTAACCGGACATAGAAGAATCAAAAAGGATAGTTAGGGATGGACAGAAAATGAAAGGAAAAAGAATGATTGCAGGCATTCTGCTTGCGGGAATTTTAGCAGTCACCCTGGCAGGGTGTAAAAACACAGATAACACGAAAGAAGAAACCGAAAAGCCTGTTATTACCCTCGGCAGCGACAGCTATCCACCATACAATTATCTGAATGAGGATGGTGTACCGACAGGAATTGATGTAGAACTGGCTACGGAAGCATTCAAAAGAATGGGATAACAGGTGAAGGTTGTCCAGATCAACTGGGAGAAGAAAAAAGAACTGGTGGAGAGCGGCGAGATTGATTGTATCATGGGCTGTTTTTTCTATGGAAGGACGTCTTGACGATTACCGCTGTCCAGTCCACAACCAAACCGGAAAGCATCTTTCTGAACCGGACGGATGAGAGGATCCCAAAGCTGGGAAATCTGATCATCCTGGGACACCGGGAGCTGATCTATACGTTTCTGGGAAAAGGATATGTAGATGCGGTTGCTGCACACGAGGAATCTATCGTTCAGTATAGGAAGGATTATGATGCAAGCTTCCGTATCCTGGAAGAGCCTCTGATGATCACCGGAATAGGCGTTGCTTTTGCAAAAGAGGATGACAGGGGAATCTGTGAGCAGATGGGCCAGACACAGGAAGAGATGCGTCTGGATGGCACATCCCTGAAAATCATTGAAAAATACCTGGATGATCCCCAGAAGTATCTGGAGGTGGAGAAAAACGGATCCAGCTGCTCGGCGGTCTGATAGGAATCTGTGTAGCTGTAGTCTCTCTGTTTTATTTCTTCCACGCAGAAAAAGCAGAAGCAGAGAAAAGAATGGTGGAGATTGTAAACTATGTGAAAGTGCAGTGTTCCACTACACCCATTATAATGAATCTTCGGAATCCAAAAGTCTCCTCCGTGCCATTGAAAGTGCCAGACAAATGAGTACAAATATTAAAAATGGAAACAGAAAACGGCGGGCAGCTAAGAGAGGATTTCCTGAAAGAAAAAAAGGTAGCCGACGTGACAAAAACATGGGATGGTCAGGAAGCTGTTGAACTGTTCAGAAATAGTGAACCTGGTGAATTTGATGTCATTCTTATGGACATTATGATGCCGGTCATGAATGGTTATGAAGCTACAAAGATGATTAGGTCTCTGGACAGAGAGGATGCAAAGAAAATACCGATCATTGCAATGACAGCAAATGCGTTCACGGAGGACAGAATAAGGGCAAAAGAAGCAGGGATGAATGAACATGTTGCTAAGCCTGTTGATGTGGAATTACTGATAAAAGTAATTCATAAATTGGTGAAATAATTGATACGACAGTATCAAATAAGCGGCGAAATATAGACAGGAGGATTCGTAATGAAAAAGAAAAAATGGAACAAGGTTATGTATGTGCTTTTAGTGATGGTGACAGCCATATCACTCCTGTCAGGTTGTGGTGAGAAAAGTGCAGAAAAAGAAGATGCAGAGACAATCACGGTGTATTTATGGAGCACAAACCTATATGAAAAATATGCACCGTACATCCAGGAACAGCTCCCGGATATCAATGTTGAATTTGTAGTAGGTAATAATGACCTGGATTTTTATAAGTTTCTTAAAGAAAACGGTGGGTTGCCGGATATTATAACCTGCTGTCGTTTTTCTCTGCATGATGCAAATTCGCTGAAAGACAGCCTGATGGATCTTTCCACAACCAATGCGGCAGGTGCTGTCTATGATACATATCTCAGCAATTTTATGAACGAGGATGGAAGTGTAAACTGGCTTCCGGTGTGTGCGGATGCGCACGGTTTTGTAGTGAACAAAGACCTTTTTGAAAAATATGATATCCCGTTGCCAACAGATTACGAGAGTTTTGTTTCCGCCTGCCAGGCATTTGACAAAGTGGGTGTTCGTGGATTTACGGCAGACTATTCTTATGATTATACCTGTATGGAAACACTGCAGGGTCTGTCTGCATCAGAGTTGTCTTCTGTAGATGGACGCAAGTGGCGTACCTCCTACAGTGATCCGGATAATACAAAGAGAGAAGGTCTTGACAGTACCATTTGGCCGGAGGCTTTTGAACGTCTGGAGCAGTTTATAAAGGATACAGGTCTGAGTCCGGATGATCTGGACATGAATTATGATGATATAGTTGAGATGTATCAAAGTGGAAAGCTTGCCATGTACTTTGGAAGCTCTGCTGGAGTAAAAATGTTTCAGGATAAGGGGATTAACACAACATTTCTTCCATTCTTTCAGGAGAACGGTGAAAAGTGGCTTATGACTACGCCGTATTTTCAGGTAGCTTTAAACCGTGACCTGACAAAGGATGAAACACGTCGGCAGAAAGCAATGAAGGTACTGAACACAATGCTTTCAGAGGATGCGCAGAACCGGATCATTTATGATGGGCAGGATCTGTTAAGCTATAGCCAGGATGTGGATTTCCGGCTTACGGAATATCTGAAGGATGTGAAACCTGTGATCGAAGAAAACCATATGTATATCCGTATTGCGTCAAATGACTTTTTTTCCATTTCCAGGGATGTGGTGTTTAAGATGATCTCAGGAGAATATAATGCAGAGCAGGCTTATCAGTCATTTAATTCCCAGCTTCTTGAAGAAAAATCCACTTCTGAGGATATTGTGTTGGATTCAAAGAAAACTTATTCCAATCGTTTCCATACCAGCGGAGGCAATGAAGCCTATTCTGTTATGGCAAACACTCTGCGTGGCATTTATGGAACAGATGTGCTGATTGCAACCGGAAACAGCTTTACGGGAAATGTGCTGAAGGCCGGTTATACGGAAAAACAGGCGGGTAATATGATCATGCCAAACAGTCTTTCCGCTTACAGCAGCAAGATGAGCGGGGGCGGAACTGAAGGAGACGGGTCAGAAACTTTGTGGAAGGCTACCAGGGAGGCTTCATCCCCTTTAATCGTGGTTCTCTGCCTGTAGTCAGTGGCATTTCTGTGGAGATCAGGAAACAGAGGATGGTTATATATTAAAGAAAGTCAAAAAGGAT
>ENA-OQKS01000510-OQKS01000510.1-human-gut-metagenome-genome-assembly--contig:-NODE-510-length-10638-cov-4.347350_pt1 | contig 10638 bp, 5 predicted proteins | sample MGYA00242804_ERZ504808 | MGnify/ENA primary metagenome ERZ504808 (study PRJEB26092, sample SAMD00036375) | human gut metagenome | host: Homo sapiens | study: EMG produced TPA metagenomics assembly of...
CTGTTCGCCGATTAAAGCGGCACGCGAGCTGGGTTCAGAACGTCGTGAGACAGTTTGGTCTCTATCCTCTGCGCTCGTTGGAATCCTGAGGAGGCCTGCCCATAGTACGAGAGGACCTGGGTGGACGAACCTCTGGTATGCCGGTTGTCGCGCCAGCGGCACGGCCGGTTGGCTACGTTCGGGAGGGATAACCGCTGAAAGCATCTAAGCGGGAAGCCTGCTCCAAGATTAGGATTCCATGGATCTTCGAGATCCTGTAGCCCGCATGTTGAACACGTGTTTGATAGGCCGGAGGTGGAAGCCCCGTGAGGGGTGGAGCCGACCGGTACTAACGGGCGACGGCGACACAACAATTCCAATCCTTTCATGGGTTGGTTCCGCGTCTTTCCTGTGCTGGATCGTCCTGGACGGCAATATGCGTTGGGATGGTCATGAGACGATACAACGATAGGCGTTTGCCTCGCGTCCGCTAGCCGGTTCCCAAACCGCCACGGTTCATAACATAATGGCCGGAATGGTTGCCTTGTTTTGGTTGTCGTTCCGTGATCGCGGTTTTGCGGTGGTCATAGCCCTGGTGAGACGCCCGGTCCCATTCCGAACCCGGTAGCTAAGGCCAGGCGCGGCGATGGTACTGCACTCGAGAGGGTGTGGGAGAGTAGCACGCCGCCGCTTCAAACGTTGGGGCCTCCCGGTCGAGCCTTTGGCTCCCGGGAGGCCCATTTTTCATGCTCCCTTTCCGGGCTTCCCGGCGGGCGTCGCTCCAGGAACCCCCGTTTTTTCATCACCTCCCGGACCTCCCGGCAACGCCTTTCGGGCTCGTCGAAGGTCCTTATCCGGAGTCTCCACCGGATGTCCGCTTTGAGAACCACTTTTCTCTTTGATGTTTTTTGATTTGAGATTGTGCTGTGGCACCATGGATACACCATAGGAATCATGTGCCAAGGGGATAGCTATGTTTCTTCTTCCAGATCAGCAACTCAGACGTGCCGATCGAGTGATGCGGCAACGACTTGTGCCATATGTGCACGAAACATTATCGCATTGTCAGTTACGCGCTTTTCGCCAATGAAGGCGAACCCGAACAGAGCGCCGACTTTCTTGCCCGTGTCAGGGAAAACAAAGTGGATTTTCTCGACTTCATGGTTCCTGGTGCCTGGGGCACGATATGGGGTACCACATGGTTCGAGGTTCGTGGACGTATCGACCGTGAGTCGGTCAAAGGCAGAGCCGTCGAACTGGTTGTAGATCTGGGATGGAAACGACATCGTGGCCCGGGCTTCCAAGCGGAAGGATTATGCTATCGCCCTGACGGCAGCGTCATCAAAGCGGTGAATCCAGACAATTGCTGGATTCCGCTTATCGATGCCAATGGCGTGGCGAATGTGGAGCTTGACGATGCCGGTCGTTTCACGGTATATGTCGAGGCCGCATCGAATCCACCGGTCGAAGCTGACCTGCCATTCGCGCCGATGAATCTGGGGGAGCGTGCCGACGGTCGTCCATCCGACTATGTGCTCACCACAATGGACGTGTGCGCTTTCAACCAAAACGTGTTCGACTATCTGATGGACTTGGAAACCGTCACCTCGCTGATGAGGGAACTCAAGGATGATGATCCTCGATATTGGCAGCTGGCCAAAGCGCTGCAACGATCACTCAACACATATGACGAGCGTGATATCGCCGGAACTCTGGAGCCAGCCAAGGAAAAGCTTGCCGGGGTATTATCCGAACCCGCATATTCCAGCGTCATCCATCATGTCGCGGTCGGCCATGCGCATATCGATTCCGCATGGCTGTGGCCCGTGCGCGAAACCCACCGTAAAGTGGCCCGCACGGTGTCCAACGTGCTTGCCCTGATGGACGAGGATCCGGATTTCACGTACGCGATGAGTTCCGCCCAACAGTATGCGTGGCTGGAACAGGAACATCCAGACCTGTTCGCGCGCATGCTGCAGCGCATCAAGGAAGGACGATTCATTCCCGTCGGCGGAATGTGGGTCGAATCCGATAACATGCTGCCCACAGGTGAGTCGCTGATCCGCCAGATCACGTTCGTCATGCGTTACTTCCGTGAGCATCTTGGCGTGGAACCAAAAGGACTGTGGCTTCCCGACAGTTTCGGTTATTGCGGGGCATGGCCGCAAATCGCACGTCGTGCCGGTTTCGAATGGTTCCTCACACAGAAGATCTCATGGAACGACACCACGAAATTCCCCCACCATTCCTTCGAATGGGGCTGAACCAATTCCACGACATTCTTCCCGGATCGGCGATCGCATGGGTGCATCGGCAGGCGCGTGCGGACTACGTGCGCGACATCGCAAGACTGCGTGATATCGCCGCTGAAGCGGGTGCTTCCATCGCATCGGCGCGGGATGATGCCGACATGCGATCGAACGCGGCCATCGTCCCATATACGGCAAAGAATGGCGATTCGTGGATTGCTCGCACCGCGGCAGTGGGAACGCAGGATGATGACGCGAACGGCACCGACGCGGTCGCCGATGAATCCACCATCGCAACGACATGCGACGACGGTCGAATCATACTTGACAACGGTTTGCTACGTGCCATCATCGCACCAGACGGTACGGTCCGTTCACTGATCGACCTTGATAATGGACACGAACTGGTGCCCGACGGCAGTGGAATCGGGTATTACGAGCTTCTCCGCGACGAGCCATACGAGTGGGACGCATGGGACATCCAGCGCGATGCCTTCCTCAGCGCCGAAGGCATCGATGACTCGCATGTGGAACGAGTGACGGAGACAAAACGCGGCGGAGCCACCGTGCACGTGTCCAGCACCGCCGACGGGGTGTCCATCAATACCTGCATCACATTGCGGCCAAAGTCGAAAAGCCTTGAATTCCGGACCAAAGTGGATTGGCGGGCATCCGAACGATTCCTCAAAGTCGACATTCCCATGGCTATCCAGGCCGACCGGGCGCAGTACGAATGCCAGTACGGCATGGTGGAACGGCCCATTCAGAAGAACACACGTTCCGACGAGGCGAAATACGAAAGCTGCACGCACCGGTTCGTACGCGTCGCCGATGCCGGCTATGCGGCTGCGGTCGTCAACGCCAGCACCTACGGTTCCGACGTTTCGCCGATTCACCGGAACACGGCTTCCGGGCCGGTGCGTGGCACGATGATTCGACTTTCGTTGCTGTCGTCCCCGCTATACCCCGATCCGAACACTGACAAGGGCGTGCATGAGTTCATGTGGAACGTTGTGGCGGATGCCAGTATGCCGGCTGTGCTTGACGAGGCGAACCGTCTCAACGTGGCCGTGCTGCCTGCCGTGCCGGTGTTCGATCCGCTGGCGCAGCTCAACCCGGTGGATGGCGTCATGGTGCTTGACTGGGTCAAGCTTGCCGATGACGGTTCCGGTGATCTGATACTGCGCGTCTATGAGGCGGTCGGCGGCGAAGCCCATGCGAGACTTGCCGTCAACGCCGCTTTGGGGAAGGCCACGGTACGCGAGTGTTCCATTATGGAGGATGCGCGGCTGGATGCCGAATTGCCCGCGGCTTTTGCCGACGGTGATCCGTCCGTGGCAAGAACGGCGCAAGGAGCGATGCTGAGCCTGCATCCGTTCCAATTGGCCACGTTGCGCGTCAGTTGTGGAAGCGATGGTGGAAATACTGATGGGAATGAGAGTGGAAGCCTGCGATAGATGAGGAACTGGCGGCGGATGCGCTGAGCCGTGCGCCGCCTATTCCTTGGCTTGAGTCCACGCCTGAAGCTTCATACGATTGAGCTCGGTGTTGGGATCGTACGTGTCATCCAACCGCTCCTGATACATCGCGACCAGTTCTCCGCCGCGGCCCAACGCCTCCAAAGCGGCCTCACGAATCGACTCCCATTCGTACGGCACCACTTCCTCGGGGAACATGACCGTGCACTGGTTCGGTGCGTCACGCTCCACCAGATCGACGAAATTCAGCAGATCCTGCCACCGTTCGGCAGCGATCAGCCGCGCCGCGTACGCGTCGGCAAGCGGCTCGGACGTATGGTTGTCGCGCAGGAAACGATCGGCCTCCTCGGCATCGCCACTGATCCGCATCAGATCGTGCCGCAGGAACTGCACGGCATGGTCGAACTGGTTTTGCGCGGTCTGCGCAAGCTGCTGTTTGGACAGGAATGATGGGTCAAGCATGGCGAGATCGTTCAGTTCCTCGGGGGAGAGGGTGGGCGAACCGCCGGTAGTGGAATCGCCGGCAGCGCCCGTGGAATGCGTGATCGAGTTCGCGGTATCCGCGCCGTCCGCAGCGTCTGTACTATTCGTGCTATGCGCATTGTCCGCGTCAGAGGACGTATCACGAAGGTCATGCGATTGCGTTGCGGTGGCGTCGCGTGCACCCGTATCGCCCGTAACATCACTGTCGATACTGCCGACGCTGTTCATAGTGTCGCCAGTCGTGCTGCTTGCATCGCCATTACCGGACTTCGCTGCGAAATCACGCATCGCGGCAATGCCCTTGTTCAACGCATCGTAAGCGAACATGCGCGTATCGTCCCACTGCGCGAACGACAGTCCGCAAGACAACAACTCCACCATCTGCATGGCGTTGAGCCGGAAATCCTCATTGCACGCCACCTGCGTGATCATGCGCAACGCCTGCTCGCCCGTCATCGGATCGGCGTTGCAGGCCACGGCATCCATGTACACGCGTACGGTCTGAATCAGATCTTTCAGGTAGTCGAAACCCTCGTTGTCACGGTCGGCCACATTGCCGACGAACCTTGCGGTCATCTCCACAGCTTTGGCGAGATTGCCGACCGCGTCAAGCCATCGCGTGCTGATCACCGCGTTGCCGACCACCGCGTCCACGCCGGACAGCGCCTGCGAATCGATCGAAAACGTCGGCATATCGATGCGTGGAATCTCCACGCCCGTATCGGTACGTTCCGCGGTGGGCACCATGGAGGCGAGGGCGTCGAAATACCATTGCATGGGCATGTTGATGACCACGTCCGCGTCGGAAAGATTGGCGACCGGCACATCGTTGCGTTGCGCGGCATCCTCCTGGCTTGCTTCGCGGATGAGATGATTCCACAGGAAAGTCGGCCCGTCGAATTCGGCGGAACTGAGCCATCCGTTATTGACGTAGTCGGTGAGATCGTCGGCTTCCTGCCTGCGATTGAAGCTGCCCATGCGCCCACCTTTCCGTTGCGATGCCTGTGATTGCATAGTTGCGATTGTGCCGCAACAAGTAGCCGCACCAAGTATAGGCGGCGTCGGCTACGTCTGTGGAAGAGAGCGGAAAGGGCGGAATGGAGGGGGAAACGAAAATAATGAACGAAAATGAGACGGACAAAATGGCCGTTACGGTAAAATCGGACTATAATCAATCGCACATAACAGAACATGTTTCAGCGCATTCGGAAATGTTTCCGGGTGCGCTGAACGGTTTTTGGCGCAATATGAACGGAGGGCCAACACAAGATGAACGCACGCAAACTTGGTGCGGCGGCTGGGGTCATCGCTTTGATCGTAGGTCTGTTCACGGGATGCGGTTCGACGAACAGCGCTTCCAATGCGACGTCGGACGGCGATTCGAACAGTGGCACAACCGCGACATATTCCGTGGACGGTGCCAAAGATTCCATCCGCATCGCCTCCGGCTCCGAAAACAAGGAAGTGAGCGGGGCCATCGAACAGGCGGCCAAACAATCGAAAGTGTCAGTGACCGTCGACTACATGGGGTCGTTGGACGTTATGGACGCGCTGCGCAACAAAGGCCATCACGCGGGCAGGGATTACGATGCGGTCTGGCCGGCCAGCAGCATGTGGATCACCATGGGGGATATCAAGCACGTCGTCAAGGACCAGGTCTCCACGTCCACCACGCCGGTGGTGTTCGGCGTGAAGCAAAGCAAGGCTGAGGAACTCGGCTGGGCGAATACGGACGGCACCACGAAGCCGGTGTTCACGAAGGACATTATGGATGCGGTGAAGGCCAAGAAGCTGTCGTTCGCTATGACGTCCGCCACGCAATCGAATTCCGGAGCGTCGGCGTACATGGCGTTTCTGACGGCGCTGAACGGCGGCAAGTCGGCACTCACCAAAGACGATTTGAACGATGCTTCATTACGTAAGTCCGTGAAAACCGTACTGTCGGGCGTCAATCGTTCATCCGGCTCGTCCGACTGGCTGAAGGACATGGTCGTCAACGACCCGGATACGAACGATTCCATGGTGAACTACGAATCGCTCGTCATCCAGGCGGACAAGGCGTTGACGGCGAAGAACAAGGAGCCGCTGCTGGCCGTCTATCCGTCCGACGGCATCGCGATTTCCGATTCGCCGCTTGCTTACGTGGATCGCAGGCAGGACAAAGAGGATGCGTTCAAGCGATTCAGCAAGTCGATCACGTCGAAGGATTCCAAGAAACTGTTCGAACAGGCGGGTCGTAGAACCGGTTCGGACGGCACGCTGGCGTATGCCAAAGATGCGAAGGTGAAGGATTCGTTCCGTAAGGAATGGGGCGTCAAATCGGATTCATCGGTGCTGAAAACCATCACCATGCCATCCTCCGACATCATCGAACAGGCGCTCGACCAGTATCAGACCGTCCTGCGCAAGCCCGCTTACACCTTGTGGGTGGTGGATTATTCCGGATCGATGTCAGGCAAGGGCAAAGCGGTGCCGTGGCCGGTTTGCAGGCGGCCCTCGACACCGATCAGGCACGCGCCTCGCATATCGAGCCGGGCGATGACGACGTCAACGTGTTCATCCCCTTCAACAGCAGCGCGAAAGTGGCGCAGGTCGCGCAAGGCAAGCAAACCGCGACCTTGCTGGCCGCCAGCGAAAATCAGGTGGCAAATGGCAATGCGGACATCTACAATGCGCTGGAAGTCGCGTTGAAGAATCTGCCGTCCGACCGCGACGATTACACGGTGGCGATCGCGCTGCTGACCGACGGGCAGTCGGACACGGCGAAGCTTGACGAGTTCAAGCAGCAGTATGCGTCCGATGGCAAGGGCGTTCCGATTTTCTCCATCATGTTCGGCGACGCGGATTCGCAGCAGCTCGACGATTTGGCCAAGCTGTCCAACGGCAAGGTGTTCGACGGACGCAACGGCAATTTGAGCGGCATCTTCCGCGAAGTGAAGGGCTACAACTGATTTGACGGTGTGGTGCTGATTGGTGCCAATGCCGCGGAAGCGGCGCTTGCCTGTGTTTGCGTTATCGTGCGCGACGTGACGGATGCGGCGCGAGTTGCTGCGTAAGCTGCTGCGCGTGCTGTGAAGTGTCTCTTTTCCCTACACGGAACGACGTGTGAAACAGTGTGTGAAACGTCTGCGCTGTGCGATAGATAAAACGGTGTTCGTGCGAGCGTGACGGTAGAATGGTGTGCTGTGCCGCATAGGGCGGCCAGTCCAATTAGGCCTCTGATGAAAAGGGGGAACCATATGAAGGTTGCAAGTGGCAATGTCCTGTGGCAGCAGCGCAAGCGCAATTGGTGCCGTACGCCGTTCACGTTCACCGTGTACACACTTACCGACCGTGAGCTGAGCGTCAAAACCGGCATTCTGAACGAGAGTTTCAACTTGATCAAACTGTTCCGCATCGTGGATATCAGCGTAGAACGTACATTCCTGCAGCGCATCTTCGGCATGAGCACGATTGTGCTGGATACGCGCGATCAGTCGTCCGGCAATGGCGTAGTGGCATTGAAGAACGTGCTGAACGGATTCGAAGTTCGCAAGGTGCTGCAGGAAGCAGTGGATGCCTCCCGTAGGGAGAACGGCATGTCGGCGCGCGAATTCCTGGGCGGTCCGGGTGGTCCTGCTGGTCCGGGATTCGGTCCAGGTCCTGACGGCCCTGGCTTCGACGGCGGTTTCGATGGGCCCGACATGGGTGGCTACGCCGACGGTCGGTGAGTGACCTTCCGTAGTTTCGGCTACTTTCAGCTCGGACGGCTTGCGTATATATGCTGTACATACAACGTATATACACAAGCCGCTTTTATATGTTTCGATGTGTGGCTGGAGTGATTGCGGGGCTATCTCGCTTATGGATGGCGGATTTTCATGTGCGTCTGCTGGTATCTCGCTTATGGATGGCGGTGTACTGAAGTAAATCGCTTGTTTGGGGGTATGATTCATACCCCCAAACTTCGTTTTTGCTGTTGGAACCGCCATCCATAAGCGAGATGGCATGTGTCAGTGATCCAAATCCGCCATCTATAAGCGAGATAGGTGTCAGAAGGTCGCGAATTACAGGGCGGACTTGCCGGTGAGGTGGCGGTAGAGTTCCGGATCGACCGGTTTGCCGAGCTTGAGTGTGGAAATGACTACCTTTGACTCGCTGCCATCCTCGCCGGGGTTCACCGACGCGTGCACATCGTCCAATGCGACCGCGCTGCCGACGAAGTAATAGGATTTCTCCTGTTCTTCGGCTTTGCGACGGATGAAAATCGGCACAAAATGGCGATTCTGCCATTCCGGAGTACGTTCCGTTCCGTCCAGCAGCCACCGGAATTCGTTTGATTTAAGCGAACGATTGTTCTTGCTGAACCATTCGATCTCGCCGGGATTAAGGAACCGGTCGCCATACTGGCTCGCCTCATATTTAATGAAAATCGGGAGTGAGCCGCTTTCGGTGTCCAATTTGTATCCGCCGACATTCTGCGGCACCTGTTCCGCAGGCCAACCACACAGTCGCATCACATCGAACACACTGTACTTTTCTCCATACAGGAACCCATGATTCTGGCGGATATGATGCTTGCGGGACGATTCCGCCAACGCCAACGCGTTGAACAGACCGGCTTCGACGGTATCCGTGAAGAACGTGCGGAAAGTGGTCTGTTCAAGCATCGAGCGGAACTCGTCGGTCAACCGATAAGCCCCATCATCGCAGAGGCGCACCAAAGGAGTCTGCCCGAAACGTTTGCTGTTCGCGGCGATGAAATAGGAATAATCCAACGTGGCGAACGCGGAACGGCATTGCAACTCGTTACTGTCCGCATCGGGGAACAGCGCAGTCAACAACGTCTGCAAATCGACGATCGTGATCGCATGCTGTGAAGCGACCTCACGAAGCGCAGTCAGCGCATCCTCGGAACAATCCGGATCGATCCGCTGCCAATCCATACCGCACAATGCCGCCAAAACCAACAATTCGTGCGGACGCAAGCCGCGCAATTGCGTGGCGGTCAACATTTTCAGCACACCATTCTGCGCATCCGAAGTCGATTCAAGCTGTTCAAGATACGAAACGGTTGCGTTCTTGCCACGCGACAGGCTCTTCTCACGGGAACGCACGAACGACAGATAATCGTCGTTCTTCGCAGCCATCGTGAACACGAGCGACGCGTCACGGCGCGCGAAATCCATCAGCATCGGGATGCGTCCCAATTCGTACCGCATCTGCTGGTACTGCTGGCTCAGCAATTTCATATTCGACAAATCGGCGGTGTCAAGCGAGGCAAGCACGCGCTCGCGGGCGATTTTGTCGAAGCTGATGGACGAGACGCCGATGGTTTCGCGTTGCAGATTCTTACGGGCTACGTCGCGGTCGCCGGTATTGCCGTACAGTGCGATCGGAATCAGATAATTATTCGCGTAATTGCCGATGAAATCAATGACGACCACGCAATCCTTGCCGCTTGCCTTGCGCAAACCACGGCCGAGCTGCTGCGTGAAAATGATGCTCGACTTCGTTTGACGCAACATCACGATCTGATTGACGTGTGGAATATCCACGCCTTCATTGAACAGGTCGACGGTGAAAATATAGTCCAATTCGCCGTTCTCCAACTGTGCCACGGCAGTGTCGCGTTCCATCTGCGAATTTTCGCCGGTGATGGCTTTCGTGCGGTATGGCCGTTCCGCCTGCTGGTTCATCTGCTGGTTGAACAGGTCGGACAGTCGTTTCGCTTCCTCGCGTCGGCTGCAGAACACCAGACCTTGCACGGGTGTTCCGGCCTCGCTGTAGATCTGTATCTTGTCGATGATGTAGCGCACGCGGTTCGGGTCGGCGAGTTCTTCAAGCCAACGGCTTAGCTCGTTACGTTCCTGGTCGGTCATTGACTCGACCTTGACGTCTTTGCCGGCGATCTTCTCGTCGGGCGCGTCCTGAATGTATTCGTGCACCCCGTAATAGTGGAACGGGCAGAGCATGTCCTCTTCAAGCGCCTTCTGCAGGCGGATTTCGTAGGCCACGTTGTTGCCGAATAATTCGAAGATGTTCGCACCGTCCGTACGTTCCGGCGTCGCGGTCATGCCGAGCATGAAATTCGGCTGGAAATGGTCGATGACGCGTTTATACGATTCGGCGGCCGCATGATGCACTTCGTCGACGAGAATGTAATCGAACTCGTCTGCGTCGAATTGTGCAAGCGTTTCCGGACGCGACATCGTCTGCACGGTGGCGAACACGTATTTGCGATCCGATTCCTTGCTGCCACCCGAAAACAGGCCGAGTTCGCTTTTCGGGCATCCAAGCACTTTTTGGAACGATTCTTCAGCTTTCTTGAGGATCTGCTCCTGTTGCGCGATGTACAGCATGCGATTCGGTTTGACCTGCCGCACGTCGAACGCTGACAGATACGTTTTGCCGGTGCCGGTAGCGGAAACGATGATCGCACGGCTTTCGCCCTGCTTGCGTAGCTGTGC
>ENA-OQKS01000511-OQKS01000511.1-human-gut-metagenome-genome-assembly--contig:-NODE-511-length-10612-cov-4.421173_pt1 | contig 10612 bp, 7 predicted proteins | sample MGYA00242804_ERZ504808 | MGnify/ENA primary metagenome ERZ504808 (study PRJEB26092, sample SAMD00036375) | human gut metagenome | host: Homo sapiens | study: EMG produced TPA metagenomics assembly of...
AACGAATAAATATATTCATATAACTTCTTATAGAACGGATGCTTAGTCAGCGTAGAGGCATCTCCTAATATAATAAGTTTCATGCGTGCACGTGTAATTGCTACATTCATTCGTCGCAAGTCATTTAGAAAACCAATCTGTCCCTCTTCATTTGCACGTACTAAACTGATGAGGATAACGTCTCGTTCCTGTCCCTGAAAACCATCTACCGTATTGATGGTGATAAGGTGTCGGTAAGGCTTGAAGAAAGTATCTCGTTTTATCAGTTGACGGAGATATTGTACTTGTGCTTTATAAGGAGAAATCAGTCCCACATCAATCCGTTCTTCCAGAAAACGGTCTTTACCTATTTTATTGATATAGTTGGTAAGTTGGGAAATGGAGAGTGCCGCCTCCTCTTTATTGATACGGCCGAAGCTTTCACCCACAAACTCTTCGTTGCATTCCATTCCTTCCGTATTTATCCATTCTATCGGTGTGTCATAGTCCAATATACTCCGATATTTTACTTCGGGAGCTGATTTCAGTTCACCCTGATAGAACCATTCTGAAGAGAAACGCATAATTTCATCATTCATTCTATATTGTACCTTTAACAAGGATACAGTGTCGGGTTTGTTGTCTGCAATCTCCTGCATCAGTGTCCGGTCTAATCCTCCACGAGCTGCTTCCATGCATTTAATGGTAGGAGGAAGCTGGCAATAATCACCGGCCAGAATGACACGGTCTGCTTTGCGGATGGCAATCCAGCAGGCAGGCTCTAGAGCTTGTGCGGCTTCGTCTATGAATAAGGTACTGAATTTGCGTCCTGTCAATATTCTGTTGGCGGAACTTACCAGTGTGCAGGCTATCACACGTGCTTCGCCGAACAATGCTTCGTTGATGCGAATTTCCAGTTCGGTGGCACGGTCTTTCAGTGAGTTTATTTTCTGTCGGATATTCTCACGCTCCGCTCCTTTGCGCGAACGTCCGTAGAGCTCGCGTATTGCTTTTCGGATACTCCATAATTGCGGATAATCGGGATGGCTTTCAAAACGGCGTTCATAGGTAAAAGCAAGCATTTTGTCATTGACGCGGGTGGGATTACCAATACGGAGAACGGGAACACCCCGGTCCACCAGTTTCTCGCTAATCCAATCGACAGCCATATTGCTCTGTGCACACACCATGACTTGATTTTCCCGGTGAAGGGTCTCGTAAATGGCTTCTACCAATGTGGTAGTTTTACCGGTTCCGGGCGGACCGTGGACTATAGCAACATCTTTGGCATGCATCACTTTATTTACTGCTTCCTCCTGCGTATTGTTTAACCAGGGGAAACGGGTGAAGCCGAAACTGAAAGTTTCCGCCTTTTGGTTGCCATGAAAAATCTCACGTAACTCTGCCAGACGATTCCCTTTTGCCTTGAGGACTTGTCCCAACGCTTCGAACATCAACCGGTAACTGGTTTCATCAAAATAAAGCTGTACTCCCAATTGTCGCTCGGTTGCCTGTATGCTGAGCAATGCATCTGCCGAGGGGAGAACGATTACCATTCGGTCTTCGTCCACGTAGTTGACAGTTGCCGTAAAATTGAAATAATGTAATTGGCCTGATGCATTTTGCGTAAAAAAGCATACCGGACGGCCGAATTCAAATACATGTTCTATGTCTTTGTCTTCTTGCCTTTCAACTTCTACAACCAATTGATTCAATGAGTTATAATAGCTTCTGCCTGCCGATATAGGATACCAGCACATACCCCCGTTTCACTTTGCGCCCGATGCCCATAGCTTCAGTCTGTTGCCTGAAAGTCTCTTTTTCGTAATCATATTCTAATTTTAGTAACAACTCTTTGCGTTGTAGTTTGTTAATTATATTAGAAAGGGGTATATGTTGGTTCATAATGATGCTTTTTTCTATAAGAATTGCAAAGATAATAATAATCCTTTAGGTAGGACTTTATGTTTTATTTTGTTAAACGTATTATAGATTACACAAGAATTCAAATATTATTCCTATATTGCCAAAAATAAAATAGATTTAAAACTGTAATAATTATAAATGGTAAAAGGTATGGTATATGACTTGGACATGTTAAAGGCCTTTTATGCTTCTTTCGAAAAAGAAGATAGGTCGGGTAAGAGCCGTGTTGCAGCGTCCGCTGACATTGGCTGAGAAAATTCTGTATACACATCTTTATGATGATGCTCAACTGAAGAATTATGAACGTGGCGAGGACTATGTGAATTTCCGTCCCGACCGCGTGGCTATGCAAGACGCGACGGCGCAAATGGCATTGTTGCAATTTATCAATGCAGGAAAGGATTCCGCTGCCGTACCTTCTACTGTGCATTGTGACCATTTGATTCAGGCATATAAAGGAGCGGGCCCGGATATTGCAACGGCTACGGAAACCAACCGTGAGGTATACGATTTCTTACGAGATGTTTCTTCGCGTTTCGGTATCGGGTTTTGGAAACCGGGAGCAGGAATCATTCATCAGGTGGTACTCGAAAACTATGCTTTTCCCGGGGGAATGATGGTGGGGACGGATTCTCATACCCCCAATGCCGGAGGATTGGGAATGGTGGCAATCGGAGTCGGTGGTGCCGATGCTGTGGATGTAATGACCGGTATGGAATGGGAGTTAAAGATGCCGAAACTGATTGGAGTTCATTTGACCGGAAGCTTGAATGGATGGGCTTCGCCAAAGGATGTGATTCTGAAATTGGCCGGTATTCTGACCGTGAAAGGTGGAACGAATGCCATTATAGAATATTTTGGAGAAGGGACAGCTTCACTTTCGGCAACCGGTAAGGCTACTATCTGCAATATGGGTGCAGAGGTGGGGGCTACTACATCCTTGTTCCCCTATGACGATCGGATGGCTGTGTATCTGAAAGCTACCGGAAGAGAGTCTGTAGCAGAGATGGCCGGAAAAGTGGCAAATGATTTACGTGCCGATGCTGAGGTTGTTGCCAATCCTTCTGCTTTTTACGACCGTGTGATTGAAATTAATTTGTCCGAGTTGGAACCTTATATCAACGGGCCGTTTACACCGGATGCCGCAACACCTATTTCAGAGTTTGCCGAAAAGGTATTGGTTAATGGTTATCCGCGTAAGATGGAAGTCGGGCTGATAGGTTCATGTACCAATTCCTCTTATCAGGATTTAAGTCGGGCTGCTTCCATTGCCCGTCAGGTAGCTGAAAAACATTTGGCTGTGGCTGCTCCTTTGATTGTCAATCCGGGTTCTGAACAGATTCGAGCTACCGCCGAGCGTGACGGGATGATTGATGCTTTCCAAAAGATTGGGGCTACTATTATGGCGAATGCTTGCGGTCCGTGCATCGGACAGTGGAAACGCCATACCGATGATCCTGTCCGCAAGAACTCGATTGTCACTTCTTTCAACCGTAATTTTGCCAAACGTGCCGATGGTAATCCGAATACACATGCATTTGTGGCTTCTCCTGAATTGGTATTGGCTCTGACTATTGCCGGTGATTTATGTTTCAATCCGTTGAAAGATACGTTGATAAATCAAGAAGGCGAGAAGGTGAAATTGAGCGTTCCCGAGGGAGATGAATTGCCGTCGGCAGGTTTCACTCAAGGTAATCCCGGTTATTTGGCTCCTGCCGGTGCACAGGTAGAAATTAAGGTGAATCCTGACTCACAGCGTTTGCAGTTATTGGCTCCGTTTCCGGCATGGGATGGAAAGGATTTTACGGATATGCCTTTACTGATTAAGGCTCAAGGTAAATGTACCACAGACCATATTTCGATGGCAGGCCCGTGGCTGCGTTTCCGTGGTCATCTGGAAAATATTTCGGATAATATGCTGATGGGGGCGGTGAATGCTTTCAATGGTGAAACGAACAAGGTGTGGAACCGATTGACAAATACCTATGAGAGTGTATCGGGCGCGGCTAAGCAGTATAAAGCGCAAGGCATCGGGTCTATGGTAGTTGCGGAGGAAAATTATGGAGAAGGTTCCAGTCGTGAACATGCTGCTATGGAGCCTCGTTTTCTGAATGTAAAGGTTATTTTGGCGAAGAGTTTTGCCCGCATCCATGAAACGAATCTGAAGAAGCAGGGAATGCTGGCGGTGACTTTTATAGACAAAGCGGACTATGACAAGATTCAAGAACATGATTTGATTACCGTCAGCGGATTGGCGGACTTTGCTCCCGGAAGAAATCTGACTGTGACTTTACACCATGAAGATGGCACTCAGGATCGTTTTGAAGTACAGCATACTTATAATGAACAGCAGATAGGTTGGTTCCGTGCCGGCTCTGCTCTAAATGCAAGATAAAAGATGAAAAAGACAGTACCTTATATTACAGGAGACGGAGTGGGAGTAGAAATCACTCCCTCCATGCAAGCCATAGTGAATGCAGCCGTGAAAAAGGCATACGGCAGCGAACACGAAATAGAATGGATAGAAGTGCTGGCAGGTGAACGTGCTTTCAACGAAACAGGTTCCTGGTTGCCGGATGAGACGATGGAGGCTTTCAAGAAATATGGTGTGGGCATAAAAGGTCCGTTGACTACTCCGGTAGGAGGTGGTATCCGTTCCTTGAATGTGGCTTTGCGCCAGACGCTGGATCTGTATGTGTGTCTGCGCCCCGTACGTTGGTTCAGCGGAGTGGTATCTCCGGTGAAAGAGCCTCAGAAGGTGGATATGCATATTTTCCGCGAAAATACGGAAGATATTTATGCAGGTATAGAATGGGAAGCAGGTACGCCGGAAGCTGAGAAGTTTTATCGTTTTTTGCATGATGAAATGGGAGTGGCTAAAGTGCGCTTTCCCGAAAGTTCTTCGTTTGGCGTGAAACCGGTGTCCAAAGAAGGAACGGAACGTCTGGTACGTGCGGCATGTAAATATGCTTTGGAGCATGGCTTGCCGTCAGTGACGTTGGTGCATAAAGGAAATATCATGAAGTTTACTGAAGGCGGCTTCAAGAAATGGGGATATGAACTGGCGGAACGTGAATTCGGAGATGCCATTGCGTCAGGCAAGTTGGTGATAAAAGACTGCATAGCCGATGCATTCTTGCAGAATACGTTATTGATTCCCGAAGAATATTCGGTGGTGGCTACCTTGAATTTGAACGGAGATTACATCTCGGATCAGTTGGCTGCCATGGTAGGCGGTATCGGAATTGCTCCCGGAGCGAACATCAATTACAATACCGGTCATGCCATTTTTGAAGCAACTCACGGTACGGCTCCCAATATTGCCGGAAAGGATGTGGTGAATCCTTGTTCATTAATCCTCTCGGCTGTCATGATGTTGGAACATTTTGGCTGGAATAAGGCGGCGGAGCTGATAGTGAATGCCTTGGAATCCAGTTTTGGCGAGGGACGTGCCACACATGACCTTGCTCGTTTTATGCCCGGAGGTGTCTCGCTTGGCACGTCGGCATTTACAAAAGAAATAATAGAAAGAATAAACTCCTAAAAACTCACGGATATGAAGAAAGAATATATCATTTACAAACTCTCCGAGGAAATGAAGAATGCGACCCGGATTGAGAACGAATTGTTCAAGAAGTTTGATGTAAAGCGCGGATTGCGTAACGAAGATGGCACCGGTGTTTTGGTAGGGTTGACCAAGATAGGCAATGTAGTAGGGTATGAACGTATTCCCGGCAGAGGATTGAAGCCGATTCCCGGCAAACTTTTCTATCGTGGGTATGATTTGGAAGATTTGGCACATAGTATCATTAAGGAGAAACGTTTTGGTTTTGAGGAGGTGGCTTATCTGTTATTGTCCGGTCATTTGCCTGACAAGGAAGAGTTGGCTTCTTTCTGTGAGTTGATTAATGACAATACTCCGTTGGAACAGAAGACCAAAATGAATATCATTGAGCTGGAGGGAAATAACATTATGAACATTCTGGCCCGTAGCGTGCTTGAAATGTACCGTTTTGACCCGCAGGCGGATGATACTTCGCGTGATAACCTGATGCGTCAGAGTATTGACTTGATATCCAAGTTCCCGACCATTATTGCATACGCTTATAACATGTTGCGCCATGCCACGTATGGTCGTTCGTTGCATATCCGTCATCCGCGTGAAAAACTGTCTATCGCAGAAAACTTCCTGTATATGTTAAAAAAGGATTATACGGAACTTGATGCGCGCACGCTTGATTTGCTGTTGGTACTTCAGGCTGAACACGGAGGTGGTAATAACTCTACTTTTACCGTCCGTGTAGTTTCGTCCAGCCGTACGGATACTTATTCGGCCATAGCCGCAGGTATCGGCTCGTTGAAAGGTCCGCTTCATGGAGGGGCAAATATCCAAGTGGCGGATATGTTCCATCATTTGCAGGAAAATATCAAGGATTGGACCAATGTGGACGAAATTGATACTTACTTTACCCGTATGTTGAATAAGGAAGCGTATGATAAGTCCGGTCTGATTTATGGTATCGGCCATGCGGTCTATACGATATCCGATCCTCGTGCTATTTTGTTGAAAGAATTGGCTCGTGATTTGGCAAAAGAAAAAGGTAAGGAGGAAGAATTTGCTTTTCTGGAATTGTTGGAAGAACGTGCCATCGCTATGTTCGGAAAGATTAAGAATAACGGCAAGACGGTGTCCAGCAATATCGATTTCTATTCAGGTTTCGTATATGAAATGATTGGTCTGCCACAGGAAATATTTACACCTTTGTTTGCGATGGCTCGTATCGTGGGGTGGTGCGCACACCGCAATGAGGAGCTGAATTTTGAAGGAAAACGCATTATTCGTCCGGCATACAAGAATGTGTTGGAAGAACTGGAATATGTGCCTTTGAAACAGAGATAACGGTTTAGAGGCACCTCGGTTGGCGATAAGCTTTGGTATTATTGTTTTAGCTTGGCGGCAATGAGGTCTGTATTGTTGTAAAGAAAAGTGAGATATCTTCGTGGACAAAGTAAGATATGTTTCCGAGCAAAGTAACACCACGTACATGTTCCACGAAGATATTTTACTTTTTTCAGTGAGATATGGTCGTTCATAATACTCTATATAGAGTACCTTGAAAAATCCTTCAAATCTTTCAGCATGCTCGCAAATGCCCTGCCCGTCGGCTTTTCGGCTGAAGAATTGGGTTCGGGAATCCTTCAGCCGGGATTGGAATCCTTCAGCCAGACCGGTGTCTTTCCAGTTCTTAGGGAATTGGTTTTTCTGAAGGATATTTTCCGGCTGAAACATTTCACAATGCATATCCTTCAGCCGGAATGCCGACGGGCAGGGCGTTTGCGGAATGGCTGAAAGATCTGAAGTAAAAATAAGGCGTTTCGGCATGTAGATACCGTTATGGGAAAAAACAACAGGTCAAATTTTAAAAAGCTCTTGTTCTTTCAATGAAAACGTCTTGTTCTTTTCTGAAAAGAACAAAGCCTTTAAAAAAAAGAACAAGACGTTTGAAAGGTTAGTAACGTGTATGCCGGAAGGTTAATAACGTGTGGGATGATACGTTACTATTGAATATTTTACAATTATAATTCATTATATTGCATACTATACATATCAAAACCGTCAGCCCAATAATTGCGTTTGATTTCATTCAGTGTGAATCCTTGCTTTTCATAGAATTTATATGCTAATTGCGAGGTTCGGACTGTTATTTTTTTGATACTGGGAATAGCCTTTAAAACCTCAATTCTGTATCTTAAAAGCTTTTTACCTAAAGATTTGCCTTGATAGTCGGGATGCATAATATCCCAACTTATTTTTCCAATGGTTCTTTTTTCTGCGAAATTTATCCCGCCGCATCCAACCACTTTCCCGTCAACGAGCAAGACATAATAGAGCTCTATTCCTTTATCCAAATAATTGCTCAAATCATTAACCTCCTCTTTTGCAAAGAAGTTGGGTGTGTTTAATTTAATTAAATTCATTACAACTTCTTTATCTGTCGTCAAATATTCTCTAATTACAATTGAATTATCTTGTGTCATAGAACTTTCGTTTGAAATTTATTGGTAAAGATAGTGATAAAAACGAGAGTTAGAGCGGATAGGTTCAAGAAGGTTGAAAATAAAGGTTTTAGCGAGAATTTGACTGCAAAGATGAACCCAAGCGAAACCCTTCTCAAAGCCAATTGAAACCGGAGTTGCGTTACCATCCCGTTACTCTGTTCCGAATGGTAAAGGCGGTTTTGGGAGGATTTCAAAACGCTGAATTACAGGCACGATTCGGGAATCTTCGACTGTAAAAACGGTCGGATTTTCGGATTTTGGGCTTGCTGCCGTGAAAAAAGTCTGTTTTCCGCCTCGATTGCACTGATTCGCTGCGGTCTGCATTTCGTCGAACAGCTCTACAAGTAATAATTTTGTTTCATTAAAAATCGTAGAGTTATGAGATCGACATTCAAAGTTTTGTTTTATCTGAAATGCAATGCCCCGAAAAAGGACGGGCTTATTCCCGTCATGTGCTGTATCACGATAAACGGCAAAATAGCCCAGTTCAGTTGCAAGCTGGACGTGGAGGAGAAGTCGTGGAACGTGGAGTTAGGCCGTGTCTCCGGCCGCAGCATCGCTGCACAGGAGACCAACCGTATGCTGGATAAAATCCGTGTAGGTATCAACCAAGCCTACCAGAAGATCGCCGACCGGGATAATTATGTTACCGCCGAGAAAGTGCGCAACGCCTATCTCGGTTTGGGGATGAACCATGAAACACTACTGGCGGTATTCCGTCAGCACAACGAGGATTACGGGAAGCAGGTGGGCAAGCTCAAAAGCCCGCGCAGCTATTGGAAATACTGCACCATGTACAAACACCTCTCGGAGTTCGTCGAAAAGCGGTATAAGGTCAGCGACATCGCGTTCAAAGAGCTTACTCCGGCATTTATCACGGACTTCGAGTTGTTCCTGCGGGTAGAAAAGAATCACTGCAACAACACGGTCTGGTCTTATATGATGCCGTTCCGGAAAATAATCTATATGGCCGTCAATAACGGTTTGTTGCAGCGCGACCCGTTCTTCGCGTACAGCATCACGAAGGAGGAGACCAAACGGGGTTTTCTGACCCAAGAGGAAATCACACTCCTGATCAACGGCACATTCAAAAAGAAAAGCTACGAGCTGATCCGCGATCTGTTCATCTTCTGCACCTTTACGGGTTTGAGCTGGACGGATATGGCGAACCTGACGAAAGCCAACCTGCGCACCTCGTTCGACGGGCATCTGTGGATCGACACGAACTGCCAGAAAACAGGCGTCGAAACGAATATCCGGTTGTTGGACGTTGCCAGACACATCATCGAGAAATACGACGGCATGGCCGAAAGGGACAAACTGCTGCCAGTTCCCTGTTACGCCAACTGCAAGAACGGCATCAAAGCAATAGCGAAGAAGTGCGGTATCGAAAAGAACGTCACGTGGCATCAAAGCAGGCATATTGAATTGCCTTTGTCGCTGAATTTGAATAGATTGCAAAGATTAGTTTCTTGATAGGTAACGATTTGGAAACGAGTGAAGTTCTGTATTTTACCTCGTCTTGCATTAAATCAAAAGAACGCCTTTTTGCAATGCAAAGATAGTGATTAGAATTGATTTACAATAAACTTCATCCTGCAAAATCGCAGATTCCTGTGCATTTTTATTGTTCAAATACTGCTAACTTCACTAAAAAATGAGTAACTTTGCAAACTAACAAGTATTGGTTTTGCCATGGTTATAAGAACGATAAAAATTGACATCACATTTGTCAATACGGAAAATTATAGATTTGAGCCTTTATCATCAACAAAAAGAAGCAATAGATAAGATGATAGAGGATCAAGGGGATAAATTATATTCTCTTGTGGACGATATTGTAACCAATGGTCTTAGCCCCGTCGATTTGATTATTGTAACACCCAACGAAGACAGCAATAAGTATGTTGTACTTGAAGGAAATAGGCGAATAACGTCATTAAAACTATTAAATAATCCGACACTAATAGATGACAAATACTCTCCTTTAAGGAAGAAATTTCAGAAATTACAAAAAGAAAAACCTAATGCTATTTCTGAATTGAAGAATATTGCTTGTGCTGTTTTTGAAACCCCTACTGAAGCTGATATATGGATAAAACGTAAACACTCTGGAGAACTTAATGGTATCGGAACTGTCACTTGGAACGCTCAACAAAAGCAAAGATTCGAGGAGAAGACAGAAGGAAAATCATCAATTCCATTGCAAATTATCACTTTGCTGAAATCACAAGAAGAGGTTTCTGATACGATTAAGGATTCATTATCTAAATTAAACATTACCAACTTGCAACGTTTGATGTCGGATCCATATGTTAGAGAACACCTTGGCTTGGAAATTAACAATGGAATTTTAGTTTCAAAGGTTAAAGTGTCCGAAGTCATTAAGGGGCTTTTAAAAGTTGTTACAGACATTCTGAATCCGGAATTCAAAGTTTCTGATATCTATAACAGAGAAAAAAGAAAGCAATATATTGATAATTTTGACAAGAGTCAAAAGCCAGATTTGTCTAATGAAGCATCTGAACAATGGAGTGTTCAAGATATTGAAAACAATAAAGAACAAGCATCAAGAAATAGCGAGAAACAAGAAATAAAAGGGGATAAAAACAGGAAAACAAGAAACAGAGGAGCTTTAGTGCCCAAG
>ENA-OQKS01000512-OQKS01000512.1-human-gut-metagenome-genome-assembly--contig:-NODE-512-length-10610-cov-3.273967_pt1 | contig 10610 bp, 15 predicted proteins | sample MGYA00242804_ERZ504808 | MGnify/ENA primary metagenome ERZ504808 (study PRJEB26092, sample SAMD00036375) | human gut metagenome | host: Homo sapiens | study: EMG produced TPA metagenomics assembly of...
GAAAGGCAGATATGTCGCACAGCATGTCGTCCATGGAGAGTACGTACCCACTGCGTCGTTTGTAAACCCGCCCGGACGGCAAACGCGATGGCTCGGCCTGCGAACGGTAAATGCTGCTACGTGCACGTCGCGAATCTGCAGGTGGCTTACAATCGGTTTGCAAAGCAAACTGATTCTGAGGTTTCATATGGTTGATGATGACGAGGGCGGCTATCGCCCCTTTGTCGTGCCCGACCACGCCAAGGTCTGGGTCGACATGCGCCTGACGCCGCCGACCGATACGGCCGCCGCGATCAACATGGTCGAGCAGGCCACTGCCACCGCCGAGGCCGCGGTTCCGGTTGCCATGGCAGTTTCGCCGTGACGGGCGATCGCCCCGCCATCGAGCGCGACCCGAACTCTCCCCTTCTAGCTGCGCTCAAGCGCGCCGCCGATGACGTGACGGACGCGGACACGACCGTCGGCTTCTTTACCGGCTGCACCGATACCGCCGTCATTGCCGGCAAGACGGGTAACCGCAATTGCATGAGCTACGGCCCCGGCTCGTTGGTGCTCGCGCATAAGCCCAACGAGCCGGGGCCCATGCCGATATCGTTCGCTGCCAGAACGTGCTCATCGCGCTTGTTGACAACACGCTCTGGGACGCAAGCGTCCAAGTTGGGGCATAATAAGCCGCGAACAAACCGACTCGCGCGTTAGGATCGCCCATGAAAGCACTTCCGTTTCCCTGCATCCGCCCAGCTCAGGATCGCGTGCTCGAAGCGCTGCCGCAGATGGGCGGTATCCTGAGCAGCAACGACGCCCTGCGCGACGCCATCGCCGACGGGCTTATACTCAAAGATCCGGGCGCGGCGTATTACGTGTACGAGTGCTCGGGCGAACCGGGTCGTGTGACGGGTGTCGTGGCGATTTGCCCGGTCGGCGTACTGGCGGGCGACGGCGCGACCCCCGCAGGTGCGACCGCAGCCGCCCGCGCAATCGCCGAGCTTAAGGTCCAGCCGCGCCCTGTGTCGCTTACCTACGAGGCGTCGCCCGTCATGGATATCATCCTGGGCGCCGCCAAAGAGGGTGCGTCGCTCTATGCCGTCACCGACCCCGCCGGCATTACGCACCGCGTGTGGGAGGTCAAGCGCGAGGACGCCGTTGCCGCCATCCGAGCCATGCTCGACCAGGCACCAGAGCCAGCGCCGGCTGACGACCCCACCTATGCCGCCGCGCTGACAGGGGCGGCGCAGCTCCTGGCGGACGAGGCCCGCACAGCCGGCACCTACACGGGCAAAGAGCCGTTCAACTTTACCGTTGCTGCGTTATTCCCCGCCGCACAGGTCGCCGGCGGCGCGCCGCAGGTTCCGACGGGTCTGCTCACCCACCAGATCGCACGGTTCTAACAGGGTCTAAACGCCCAGCACAAAGACTCGGCAGCTCAACAAACAAGGGGCGGGGGATACATGCGCATGCATCCCCGCCCCTTTCACATTGAGCAATGATGTCGGCAATCCACGTCGCCACGCCCAGGCTACCCGCGCTGCGGACCCGCTGCCGCCACCAGCGGCTCAAGACCCAGCTCGCGCGCATAATCTTCCTGCGTAAAGACTTCGACCAAGTCAAACGTATCGATCGCATCGTCAAACACGAAATGCAGCACCGAGCAGTTGCCCGGCACACGGTCGCGCTCGTCTGCCGCCGCGCCCTTCACGTAATCCATAAACTCCTTGATAGCCGAGCCATGGCTTACCGCGAGCACGCACGAATGATCCGGGCGTCGCATAAGATCGGTCAACGTCGCCACCATGCGCTCGCGCACCTGCATCTGCCCCTCGCCGCCGAACTGGCGGTAAAAGTCACGCCACGGACGTTCGGGCATCAGCATCACGCGCTCGGCCTCGAAGTCGCCAAAGAACCACTCGCGCAGGCCATCAAGGCGCTCGTAGGCAAGACCCGGCCACAGGCTGGCGATAGTCTGCTCGGTGCGATGAAGTGTGGAGGTGCAGGCATGATCGGGTTCAATGCCACGCGCACGTAAGAACATGCCGGCACGCGCCGCCTGGTCGCATCCCAGCTGCGTGAGCGGCGAGTCACTCCAACCCTGAATAATGCGCTTAAGGTTGAATATTGTCTGCCCATGACGAACCAGATACAGGTCTTTATTCATAGGGGTCCTTTCGTTCGTTACCAATCAAGGAGCGAAAACGCACCGTCGCAATAGCCAAAATGAAGCACGGCACCGTTGTCGGGTAGCTCTCCCCTGCCAGTCACATACTCAAGAAACTCCTGGCAGGAAGAGCCGTGGGAGACTGCCAGTACACAGTCGTGCTGCGGCCTGGCCATGATGTGGGACAGCGCCGCGACCATGCGCGACTGGAGCTCGCCTTCAGACTCGCCACCAAAGGCCACCGGATAATCACCCCAGGGCTGCGGCGGCATCTCGCGATTTGATGTACCCTCCAGCGAGCCCAAATGCCACTCGCGCAGGTCATCGACCAGCTCTATCGAGCGGCCCTCACCAGCAATTAGCTCAGCCGTACGCCGCGCCCGGCCCAACGGGAGGAATACACACGGTCAAAGGTCACGCCACGCGCCTCAAACGCCGCGCGCGTCGCCAGTGCCTGCTCGCGCCCGCGCGCCGTAAGCGGCGAATCGTGCCAGCCCTGCAAAATGTTCTGCACATTGAGCTCGGTCTGCCCATGCCGCACCAAATACAGATCGGCCACATGCCCTCCCCTCGTACCACCACAAAGGGGACGGGCACCTTTGTGGTGGTTTACCGCCGGATCACGCCGCGGCGACGCTCAACTACACCAGTACGTCGGCGAGTAGACGCTTGGGTACGTGGTGTACCTGTGCCTCGTCACGCCAGTAATTAATAGAGCCGTCGGGGTTGGAATCAATTGCATCGATCACCTGTGTCTCGGCGGGAACGCCAAAGACCATGATCAGCTTGACCTCGTACTTGTCGCCGTCAAGTCCCATGACATCAATCGCACGAGGCGGAAAAGCCTTGAACATGCACGCCGCCACCTCGGGCGTAGCGCTGCGGGCGGCGAGCATCATCGTCTGCGCGGCGATACCAGCGTCTGCCTCGGTAATTGGCGCGGCAGGCATGCCCGGAGCGGGACGCTCGGCAAGGATCGCGATATAGCCGGTCGGGCGCTCGCCCTCGACAGGACCCGACCAATCCTTGAGCGCACCAGCCCATGCGAGCTTTTCAAATAAGCTCGAACACTCCTCGGCGTCGCTCACCACATGAAAGCGTAGGCGCTGAGCATTGGCGCCGCAGGGAGCCAGGTGCGCCAGCTCTGCCAGCTCGAGCAAAAACTCGCGCGGCACGCGCATGGACTCGTCAAAGCGACGGCATGTGCGAGCACGACGGACCAGCGCGTCAAACGATTCCAGACCGAGCTTTTCGCAGCCCTGCTTTGCCATCGATTCGACACTCGACGGTGCCTCGGGAACTGCTTCGTTCATAGGAACCCCCCAATACAAGCCAATTGTTCTTAGGAAAATCTAACCTAAAACGCAGGCAATAACGAACAGAGCCGCAATGTTCTACACCTGTTGAATAGAAAAACGCGACATGGGGAACAACGAGAACAAATCGGGACCTTTGGGTTACACTTCGCCCTCCCCGACCCATACGCCGGTGCCTTTAGGCGATACTTGTTGTAGCAACTGCGGCATACGCCGCAAAAACAACAATGACGGCAAACGCCGCGCGGAAAGGAGACCTCATGGGCATCTTTAAGAACGACGACCAGCAGTCGAACCTGTTTGGATTTGACGAGAAAAGCATGGCAGGCAAGGCAATCAAGGCCGTGCGCTGGATCTACGCCGTCACGGGCGTCATCGCGCTGCTTGCCGGCATCGCGCTGCTGTTTGCGCCCGCCAAGTCCCTCGTCTTTTTGACGACCGTCCTGGGCTTCTACTTTGTGATCACGGCTGGCGTCAGGCTGTTCACCGCCATTTTTGAGCCGCTACTGCCCGCCGGCTGGCGCGTGACGAGCATCATCTCCAACCTGCTCATCATCCTGGGCGGCGTCATAATCCTGCGCAATCAGGCCTTCTCGACCGCGACGCTCACCACGCTCGTGGTGGTCGTGGCTGGCTTTGGCTGGATCGTCGAAGGTGTCATGTCCATTCTGGAGTCCGAGCTTTCGTCCAACCGCGCCCTCGCCATCCTGAGCGGCGCGCTCTCCATCATCGCCGGCATGTTCGTGTTTATCTATCCACTGTGGTCGGCAAAGATGCTCGTCATCTTTAGCGGCGCCGCGCTCCTGGTGTTTGGGGTGACGCTGATTATTCGCGCTATCCGCTTTGGCAAGCTGGTGCGCTAGATGCCGCGAACGCTGTTTATTGATGCTGACGCCTGCCCGGTCACGCGTGAGTCGATCGACTGCGCGCGGCGGGCGGGCGTCGCCGTGGTGATTGCCGGCAACAGCACGCAGAACCTGGAGCGGCACATTCGCCGCGACGATCCACGTGATGCCGAGCACGCGCGACGCGGCTTTTGGGTCACCACGCTCGATGTGAGCGTGGGCGCCGATAGTGCCGACTTTGCCATTGTCGAACGTCTGCAGGCGGGCGACGTGGTCGTGACGCAGGACATTGGCCTGGCGAGCATGGTGCTCGGCCGCGATGCCTCCGCCATCGGCGTGCGCGGGCGCGTGTACGACAAGGCGACCATCGACATGCAGCTGTTTATTCGTCACGAAGAAAAGAAGGTGCGCCGCGCTGGCGGTCGCACCCGCGGGCCAGCAGCCTTCACCAGCGAAGACCGCGCCCGCTTTAAGCGCAACCTCACCGAGCTGCTGCGCTAACCAAGGTAGATTTTTGGGACATGCCCGGAAATCTGCCTTTTTGTTTTGGACGGTGTGAGCGCTCAGGATCCGTGGCTCAACAAAAAAACGGGCTTCAAAATGCCATGCGTCGCCGCATTGTGCAGACGCCGTGCATGGCTATTTTGAAGCCCGTTTTGTTAGGCCTACTTAGAGGCCGAAGGCAGATAGGGCGAGGCCCCAGCCCACGCCGATGACGTACATCATGACCAGGAACACGGCATTTTCGCGAGCGCTGCGGTTGGTGCGGAACAGGACCAGGTAGCCCACGCCGGCGGAAATGAGCGTGCCGGCGAGCATCGGTGCCAGTTGCAGTGCGCCTTCCAGATACAGCTGCGTAATGACCACGCTCGCCGAGCAGTTGGGGATCAGGCCGACAAGCGCCGAACCCAGGACGGCGAGCGTCTCGTTGCCACGCAGGAACTGCTCGATCGCAGATTCGCCAAAGGTCTCGAGCACGGCGACCAGAATCAGCGTCACTAGGAAAATGAATACCGATACCTGCACGGTATGCGAGATGGCGCTGCGGATAATCGACAGGACGGGCGCACCTTCGTGTGAGTGAGAGTGACCATGGCCATGATGGTGTTCATGCTCGCCCTCATGACCGTGATCGTGGACATGTCCATGTTCGTGCTCGTCCTCGTCTTCATCACAACCGCAATGGTCGCGCTCGCACAGCTCATGGATGTGATCGGCACTCACGCCAGCCTCGGCCACCTCGTCGATGATGTCACCGCCGCTGTGATCGTCATGCGCGCAGTTAACGTGCGCCGGATTGACAGCGGTTCCCAACACGGTACGGCGAATCGCCACATGCGCACGGGCGTTGCGACGCAGGCCGCGAATGGCAGCATCCACGATAAAGCCCGTGACCAGCGCGATCAGCGCCTTCGAAGCCAAAAGCATCGCCATAGTCTGCACGGGAACCTGCTCGGCAAGTAGCAGCGGCAGCATCTCGTCGGAGGTCGAGAGAAACACCGCCACCAGGGTGCCCAGCGTCACGACGCGACCGGCGTATAGCGTTGCCGCCATGGCCGAAAAGCCGCACTGCGGCACCATGCCCAGCAACGAGCCAACCACGGGGCCAGCGGCGCCGGCACGCTTAATGGCGCCGTTAACGCGGTCGCCCGCAACATGCTCAAGCGTCTCGAGGACCAGATATGTCACCAACAAGAACGGCACCAGCGAGAGCGTGTCCTTGCCGGCGTCGAGCAGAATATCAATCAGCAAATCCATGACGGATGGAACCTTTCGTGTCTTTCGGCAGCATTGTAAAAGTCCTAGCGGTCAACTAGGGTATTGTAATTGTCCTAGGCGTGATGCCAATAGTTGCCCATGGTAAACTATCATCTCGCCATAACTCGACAAACCCGAGCCGCGCGACGCGGCCCGTCCAAGGAGCAGCATATGAACGTTTCGCAAGCACTCGAATACGAGCGCCAGCCGTTTATCCCCATGTTTATCTACGGCGACCACGGCGCCATGGAATCCGAGCGTCAGAAAGGCGAAGAGGCCCTCAAGGTGCTCGAGACTGAGTACTTTACCGCCGAGGACGACCCCGGCTTCGACTTTGCCACCGTGCGCGACCTAGCCGACCGCAACCGCGACCTGTGCGACCAGATTGGCGAGGCGCGCCTGCGCAACGTGACGCCCGCGACGCTTTCGCGCGGCCTGTCCGACGCCGACACCTGCGCTGCCATCGGCAAGATGCAAAAGCGCACCGCCGCGTCCGTCATGCGCGAGATCCGCGGCGACCGCGACGCGCTCGGCGTCGCCTACGCCCGCAAGCCCATTCAGGGCACGGTGCTCGGCATCGACATCGAGACCACCGGCCGCGCACCCGAGCGCGGCTATATCATCAACGTGGGCTGGGAGATCATGGACCTCACCAGCGACGCCGTCCCGCACGACGCCGAGGCGCACTACTGCGGCCTGCCCGATATCTACCGCGGCGAGGATGTGCCGTTGTCGAATATCCACCACATCACCTGGGACGACATCGACGGCAAAACGCCCTTCCGCGAGAACAAAGAGCTGCAAAAGCAGCTGCTCAAGCTTATGAAGAAGTACCCGTACATGGCGCACAACGCCGCCTTTGAAGACAGCTGGTTCAAGATCCACTTGGACGGTTACGCCGAGGCACGCCGCGCGGGTAAGATCATCGTCATCGACTCGCGCCAGATCTGCCGCAGCCTGGACGCCGATGTGCGCTCGCTCCCCCGCGAGTCCGCGCCCGCCGCGCTCGAGAACTGGGCGCGCCGCCGTGGCACCCTCGCCGCCGACGCCAACGAGCAGCACCTGGGCCTCGACGACACCGACCTCATGCTCCGTACCGTCCAGGCCGAGTTCAACCTCAAGAACCTATTTGCCAAGTAGATTGCCAAGCAGAGGCGCCATTCGCGAGCGATACTCGTCGGGCCATAACGCCCCGCGCAAAAGCGACACGCCGAGGCGTCCCTCTCAAGCAACGCAATGCGGGCCGATAACCAAGTGGATATCGGCCCGTTTTTGCACGTCGCTAAGGTACCCACGTTGGCATCAGCGGCCTTATTCGCGCCCACCGATGCCCTTAGCCGCCTTTGGGAGCATTCGATAGCAAAATATTTCACGAATTATATTGACATATGAACATGCGCTCATATACTCGAAAGTAAGTTATATGAGCGCATGTTCATATGAAAGGATATTGCAATGAGCGAACAAGCTGATGAAATGAAGTCCGGCATCGACACCAGCATCGTGCCCGACGTCCCCACCACTTGCTCGCCCGAGGACCTTCCCGACGAGGAGCTGCTGTACGACCTTGCCGACCTGTTCAAGGTCTTTAGCGACACCACGCGTATCAAGATCCTCTATGCCCTCATGGGTCGCGAGCTCTGCGTGGCCGACATCGCCGAAGCGACCGCGACCTCGCAGTCTGCGGTGTCGCACCAGCTGCGCACGCTCAAGCAGTCGCACCTGGTTAAATTCCGACGCGACGGGCGCAACATCCTCTACTCGCTTGCCGACGACCATGTCTACACCATGCTCAACCAAGGCATGAGCCACATCTGCGAATAGCGACCAACCACGGTACCAGCGCGGCCTGCACCCAAGCCGCAAAAACGGGGAAAGGAACCCACCATGAAAAAGCAGTTCAAGCTCGACGAGATCGACTGCGCCATCTGCGCGCGTAAGCTTCAGGACGAGCTGGCCAAGCTCGATGGCGTCAAGTCCGTTTCGGTCAACTTTATGACCCAGAAGTTAACGCTCGAGGCCGATGACGCCGAGTTCGACGAGGTCCTCGACCGCGTCGTGGAGTTTACCGCCGACGCCGAGCCGGACTGCGAGATCATTCTCTAGCCCAGATTACGCCAACCTGCAAGGTCGCGCTTGCCGCGGCCTTTGCTCGCGAAATTATATGAGCGAGTGTTCATACATTCAAATGGGAGGATTGAATCATGGCAACCGCCGATCCCAAGAAGAAAAAGAAGAAGCGTAAGAAGAAAGAGTCCCTTGAGCATAAGCGCAACCGTATCCTGGTAGCGCTAGGCATTTTTGCCGTTGTTTATGCCCTCGACGAGCTCGGAGCTCTCACTATCGCATTTGGGGAGCCCGGCAACGTCTACGCCAGTTTCGTGCTGTTCCTCGTGCCGTTTTTAATTGCCGGCTACGACGTGCTCCAAAAGGCATACAACAACATCCGCCGCGGCAAGGCCTTCGACGAAAGCTTCCTCATGGCCGTCGCGACCATCGGCGCGTTTGCCATGGTGCTCTTCCCCGATACCGATCCGCACATGGCCGAAGGCGCCGCTGTCATGCTGTTCTACCAGGTCGGCGAGCTGTTCCAGGCATACGCCGTGGGCAAGAGCCGCAAGTCGATCAGCGCCATGATGGACATCGCACCCGATTATGCCAACGTCGAGCAACTCGACGGCACACTCGAGCAGGTCTTTCCCGATGACATCGCCGTCGGCACCGTCATCGTCGTCAAGCCCGGCGAGCGCGTGCCCATCGACGGCGTCATCGTCGAAGGCGAGACGCAGCTCGATACCGCCGCCCTTACCGGCGAGTCGGTCCCCCCGCCCGGCCAAAACCGGAGACGATATCATCAGCGGCTGCATCAACATGACGGGTCTCATCCACGTGCGCACCACCAAGCCATTTGGCGAGTCCACCGTCGCGCGCGTCCTGGAGCTCGTAGAAAACGCCAGCGAAAAGAAGGCGCGTACCGAGAACTTCATCACGCGCTTCGCCCGCGTCTACACGCCCGCCGTCACCGGCGCGGCCGCGGTACTCGCGCTCGGCGGCGGCTTGGTCACCGGCGCCTGGTCCGACTGGATCCTGCGCGGCCTGACCTTCCTGGTCGTCAGCTGCCCGTGCGCGCTCGTGATCAGCGTCCCGCTCAGCTTCTTTGGTGGCATCGGCGGCGCGTCCAAGCTGGGAGTTCTCATCAAGGGCTCCAACTACCTCGAGACGCTCGCCGATGTGGATACCGTCGTCTTTGACAAGACCGGCACGCTCACCAACGGCACGTTTTCGGTCGTGGCGGTACACCCCGAGACCGGCTATACCGAGCAGTCACTGCTTGAGGTCGCGGCCCTTGCCGAGTCGTTTTCCGATCACCCCATCGCGCAGTCGGTACGCACCGCCTTCCAGGGCGAGCTCGATCCCAAACGCGTAAGCGACTCCACCAATGACGCGGGCCATGGCGTGACGGCGAATATCGACGGCAAGCGCGTCATCGTCGGCAATGCCAAGATGCTTGCTGCGGCCGGTATCGACGCCCCCAATTGCGAGGTCGTCGGTACGATCCTCCATGTACTGGTCGATGACACGTACGCCGGCCATATCGTAATTGCCGACACCATAAAGGCCGATGCCAAGCAGGCGATTCGCGACTTGCACACTGCCGGCGTCAAACGCACCGTCATGCTCACGGGCGACCGTGAGGAGGTTGCAGCGTCTGTGGCCAAGCAGCTGGGGCTCGACGAGTTCCACGCGCAGCTCATGCCAGGCGATAAGGTCGAGCGCGTCGAGGCATTGCTGGCAGTCGAATCGAGCAAGGGCAAGCTCGCCTTTGTCGGTGACGGAATCAACGACGCACCCGTGCTCACGCGCGCCGACGTCGGAATCGCCATGGGCGCCATGGGCTCGGACGCCGCAATTGAAGCTGCCGACGTGGTGCTGATGGACGACAAGCCGTCCAACATCTCCCGCGCGATCCGCGTGGCGCGCAAGACCATGACGATTGTTTGGCAGAACATCATCTTTGCGCTGGGCATTAAGCTGCTGATCCTGGTGCTCGCGGCGCTCGGCATCGCCAACATGTGGCTTGCCGTCTTTGGCGACGTGGGCGTGGCGATCATCGCCATCCTGAACGCCATGCGCGCGATGGGTGTCAAGAACCTGTAGCACTCGTGGTCCCTCCGGCCGGGGCCGGGTTTGGTTTTGAAAACGTCCTCGCGCATGAGGCCCGTCTTTCCTGCTCCTACGGAGCAACGGAAAGACGGGCCTCGCGCTGCGGAGTGTTTTCAAACCAAACCCGGCCCCGGCCTGCGGTGACGTTGCTGGTGGTTCTTGGGCATCGCTTGCTGGCGGGGTTCCTTGTCTGAGTTGGACTTAGTTGGTGGGGCTACTGGTCCCGGTCGCTGGTTCGCGCTTTGCGCGAACTCCGCGCTACTGGGGATCAATTAGGCTTCCGTTGCTGGGCCCGCCACATCTTCCCGCCCAACATCGATCTTAGCTTCTCAAAGCTCTCCTCGCTCAGGCAATGCTCCATGTGGCAGCCCTCTT
>ENA-OQKS01000515-OQKS01000515.1-human-gut-metagenome-genome-assembly--contig:-NODE-515-length-10587-cov-2.765392_pt1 | contig 10587 bp, 12 predicted proteins | sample MGYA00242804_ERZ504808 | MGnify/ENA primary metagenome ERZ504808 (study PRJEB26092, sample SAMD00036375) | human gut metagenome | host: Homo sapiens | study: EMG produced TPA metagenomics assembly of...
CAGACCGAGAACCAGGAGAGAATTAAAACTCCGTTTCTGAGATGGTTCGAAAATTTAAAAAACAAGAAAAAATGCAGTAGTTGCGCTTGGCTTTATCATTTCCTCATTTTCCTTGCATTTTTCGGAAGCAAAATTGTGCCGTATGGAATCAATGAGTATGATTACAATGCGATTCTGCAGGGACCAAGTATGAAGCACCTGTTTGGAACAGATGAGTTTGGACGGGATCTGTTTTCCCGTATCGTCTGTGGAACCCGGATTTCACTTGCGGTCGGATTCGGCGCTGTTACGGTCGGTGCAGTCTGTGGTACCATTCTCGGACTTCTGGCCGGATATTACGGCGGATGGATTGATTCTATTATTATGAGAATCTGCGATGTCCTCTTCGCTTTTCCGGGACTGATTCTTGCAATCGCCATCGTGGCAATCCTCGGAAGCGGCATGACAAACGTTGTGATTGCGGTCGCTGTCTTTTCTACACCGACCTTCGCACGGCTTGTCCGAAGCAAAACGCTGACCCTGAAAAATTCCGTTTTTGTCCTGGCGGCACGGAACATCGGTGTTTCCGATGCGAGAATTCTGTTTCACCATATTCTGCCGGGAGCCATTCCGGACATCATTGTACAGTATTCCATGTCATTTGGATCTTCCATTCTGACGGCATCGAGCCTTTCCTTCCTGGGAATGGGAGCACAGCCGCCGACACCGGAATGGGGACTGCTTCTTTCCAACGGAAGAAACTATATGACGAGCGCAATGTATGTGACGATTTTCCCGGGTCTTGCGATTTTCCTTACCGTACTGAGCTTTAACCTGTTAGGCGACGGACTTCGCGATGCACTCGATCCGAAACTTTCCGATTGATAAGGAGGAGCAGAAGTGGCTACTGATAACGTACTTGAGATAAAAAATTTACATACGTATTTCTATACCGATGGCGGTGTGATCAAAGCAGTAGACGGTGTCGATGTGAAGCTTCGACGCGGCGCAACGCTTGGCATCGTAGGCGAGTCGGGAAGTGGAAAGAGCGTGACATCCCTCTCTGTGATGGGATTACTGGCTGGAACGAAAGGAAAAATTGCTGATGGCGAAATCCTGCTGGATGGCGATGACATTGTAAAGCTGACGAAGGAACAGCAGAGAAAGCTGCGCGGAAGCAAAATTTCCATGATTTTCCAGGAACCGATGACCAGTCTGAACCCGGTCATGAAGATTGGGGACCAGGTGGCAGAATGCGTTCTGCAGCACGAAAAAAATATCAAAAAAAGAGGCACTGAAAAAGGCAGAGGACATGCTCCGGAAAACGGGTGTTCCGCGTGTGGAGCATATGATGAAGGAGTATCCGTTCCAGCTTTCCGGCGGCCAGAGACAGAGGGTCATGATTGCCATGGCACTTGTATGCAAGCCGGAAATCCTGATTGCGGATGAGCCGACGACTGCACTGGATGTAACGATTCAGGCACAGATTCTGGATCTGATGAATCAGCTGAAAAAAAGAGACAGGTACATCCATCCTGTTTATTACACATGATCTTGGCGTCGTTGCAGAGGTCTGCGATGATGTTGCCGTTATGTACTGCGGCCGCGTGGTAGAGCGCGGAGATGTAAAAACAATTTTCGCCAATCCGTCCCACCCGTATACGAAGGGACTGCTGGGATCGATTCCGAGACTGGGAGACGCCGGAAAAGAACTGAAGTCGATTCCGGGTAACATTCCAAACCCGAAATATATGCCGAAAGGCTGCAAATTTGAGCCACGATGTCCATACGCTTCGGAAAAATGCCGCGAGGAAGAACCGGGATTTTTCCAGATCGAGGAAGGCCATATCAGCAGATGCTGGCTCTGCGAAAGCGGACAGCTCAAAACAGATCACGTAGAGAAGGCAGGTGACTAGGATGTCAGATACATTACTTAGAGTAGAGGATTTGAAAATTTATTATCCGGTTGCCGGAAGCGGATTTGGGAAAAAGGAATTCGTCAAAGCGGTAGACGGAGTTACCTTTGAGGTGAAAAAAGGCGAGGTATTCGGAATTGTAGGCGAGTCCGGCTGCGGAAAATCCACGCTGGGAAGAGGGGTCTGCAAACTGGAAAATCTGACATCGGGCCATGTGTATCTGGATGGAGAAGATATTACAGAGTACAATGACCGGAGAATGCGTTCCATCCGGAAAAAGGTACAGATGGTTTTTCAGGATCCGTATGCGTCCCTGAATCCACGGATGTCCGTTTTTGACATCATTGCAGAGCCGCTGCTGGTGCATCATCTGTATCAGGATAAAGCGGATCTGGAAAAGAAAGTGCTGGATCTTTTGCACCGGGTAGGACTGGATGACTACCATGCAAACCGTTATCCACATGAATTTTCCGGCGGTCAGCGTCAGAGAATCGGAATTGCCCGTGCACTTGCGGTAGAACCGTCTCTGATCATCGCAGACGAACCGGTTTCGGCACTGGATGTGTCTATTCAGGCGCAGGTTCTGAATCTTTTAAATGAACTGAAGCATGACCTGGATCTGACCTATATTTTTGTTGCACATGACCTGAGCGTTGTGGAATACATCAGTGACCGTGTCGGCGTTATGTATCTCGGCAATTTCGTGGAGGTCGGAGAAAAAGAGAAAATTTACAGCAATCCGATGCATCCGTATACGCAGGCACTGCTTTCCGCAGTTCCGGTTCCGGATCCGACGGCAAAAAGAGAAAGAATTCTGCTTGAGGGAAGCATCCCATCCGCCCACAAGCCGCCGACAGGCTGCAAATTCCATACCAGATGTCCAAAATGCATGGAATGCTGCAAAACACAGGCGCCGGAGCGGTATGAAGTGGATGACGGACATTACGTATATTGTCATCTTTATGATAAAGAAAGAAGGGAACAGCAGAAATGAAGCTTTTTATCAGTGCAGACATCGAAGGATGTGCCGGAGTGGCACTGACCGATGAAACACATAAGAAGGAAAGCGTGTACCAGAGATTTGCAGAGGAGATGACCGAAGAGGTCGTTGCGGCATGCGAAGCGGCGCATGAAGCGGGGGCGGATGAGATCGTTGTAAAGGACGGTCATGGAGATGCATCTAACATTGACCCACTGAAAATGCCGGAGTATGTCACCCTGATCCGGGGAAAGAGCGGTCATCCGTACAATATGATGTATGGCATCGACGACAGCTATGACGGCGTGTTGTATCTTGGATACCATGCACCGGCAGGAGATCCGAATTTTTCGATCAGCCACACATCGACAGGAAACAGCCTGTATATCCATCTGAATGGAAAAGTGATGAGTGAGTGCATGCTGAACAGCTATACAGCAGCATCACATCACGTACCGGTGCTGTTTCTTTCCGGAGATGAAGAGATCTGCCGTCAGGCCAAAGAACTGATTCCGGGCATTACGACAGTGGAAACGAAGCATGGTGTCGGTGCGGCAACGTGGTGCAAGGCGAAAGGAAAAGTGATATCCGAAATCCGGGAAGGGGTAAAAAAGGCAGTTGCCGGACAGAAAAAAGAGTGCCAGGTGGCTCTTCCGGAGCACTTTACATATGAGGTAACCTATAAAGACTGGAAAAAAGCGTACACGATGTCGTTTTATCCGGGAATGAAGAAGGTAGATACCTTCACAAATAAGCTGGAGACAGATCGCTGGATGGTATTGTCACAGCACACTGCTTTGTTGTATATTAAGAATATAAATCTGATAGAAAACCAAAGAAAAGAGGATAAAACAATGGATATAGAAATGTTTGGCAAGCTTTCCGATGCATTTGGACCAAGCGGATTTGAGGAGGATGTCATCCGTACCATAGCAGATTACTGCAAAGAATTTGATGTAGAAAAATGACGCAATGAATAACCTGTATGTGCGGATGCCGGGAACAGAGAAGGATTCCCGTCCGGTCATCCAGCTGGATGCCCATCTGGACGCATGCGGTTTCATGGTACAGAATATCCAGGACAACGGATGCCTTGGCATTATCATGCTTGGCGGCTTTCATCTGACCAGCCTTCCGGCACATGCGGTATGGATCCGCACCAGATCCGGAAAAATGGTACATGGTATTATCTGCGCAAAACCGGTTCATTTCATGACAACAGCGGAACGCAGCAGTCAGACTCTGGAAATTGAAAAAATGTATGTGGATGTCGGAGCAACCAGCCGCGAGGAGGTTGAAAATGTTTTCGGAATCCATATCGGTGATCCGATGATGCCGGATGTAACCTTTGAATACGATGCAGAGCATGAGATCTGCTTCGGAAAAGCATTTGACAACCGGGCCGGCTGCGCATGCATCGTAGATACGATGAAACAGCTGGAAAAGGAGCAGGCTTCTCTTGCGGTTAATGTTGTCGGCGCTTTTGCAGCACAGGAGGAGGTCGGAACCCGCGGTGCTGTGGTAACAAGCCAGATTGTAAAACCGGACCTTGCCATTGTATTTGAGGGATCTCCTTCCGATGACTTTTTCATCAGCGCAGGACAGGCACAGGGCTGCATGAAGAAGGGAGTTCAGATTCGTATTCTGGACAACAGCTATATTTCCAATACGCAGTTTATTTCACTGGCTGAGGAAGTAGCAGAAAAATGCGGAATTAAATACCAGGAGAGCGTAAGAAGAGGCGGAAGCACAAACGCAGCAAAAATCAGCGTGACAGGAAAAGCAGTTCCGTGTCTGGTGCTTGGTGTTCCATCCCGCTATGCGCACAGCCATTACAATTTCTGCGCAAAAGAAGACCTGGAGGCAGCAAGCGCAATGGCAGCCAATGTCATTCGTGCTTTAGATGAGGAAAAGATCCGTCATATCTGCCATCAGGATGTACTGTAAAATATTCGATAACGAAAGAAAAAGCATGCCGGAAGCGGGTTCACAGGAAAGGTGAAGCCGTTTTCGGCATATCTGGTAAAAAAGGAGAGTTTACAAGTGAGAAAACCGATCATTGGAATCTTGGGAAATACGTATAAAACACAGCCGGGACTTTTTTCAAGCGCGGAGAGAATGTATGTCAACAGCGATTATATCGAATCAGTTCTGAACAACGGCGGAATTCCTATGGCAATTCCGGCAGTTGCCATGAAAGCGGATCCGGAAGGCATACTTGCTGTGTGCGACGGAATTCTGGTTCCCGGTGGAGAGGACTTAAATCCGTGGTATTATGGAGAAGAGCCAAAACCGCAGATCCAGACCATCCGCCCGGAGATCGACGAGGCGTGGTTTGCACTTGGACGGGCAGCAAAAAGAGATGGGAATGCCTATGCTTGGCATCTGCAAAGGAATTCAGTTTTTAAATGTCCTGTGCGGCGGTGATCTGTACCAGGATATCTATACACAGAAGGAAACTACAATTCTGCATCTGCAGTCCCTGGAGCGGTCGTATCTGCATCACCATGTAGAAATTAAAGAGGGAACCCATCTGGCAGAAATCCTTGGGGCGGGAACCCATGCGGTAAACTCCATGCATCATCAGGCAGTGCGTACGCCGGGAGGAGGACATCGTGGTTTCTAGCAACGGCGCCGGATGGAACCATCGAGGCGATAGAAAGCCGCAACGGACAGATTGTGGCCGTACAGTGGCATCCGGAAGGGCTGATCCACTCAGCGCCGGAGATGAACCGCCTTTTTGCGGATCTGGTAGAAAGAAGCAGCAGATACAGAGAGAAAAAGTAACGATTTGGAACCATGTAAAAGGAAAGAAAAACCGGGATGGGACTTTTGAACCGTTACGAAAAAATAAGAATGGATAAAGATGCGATTCTAAAAGCAGAGAGCAGGAATCGTTCGGGAGGCAAAAAAAGAATGAACAGAACAATAAGAGTATCGGCGGCGGGTGATATTCTGATTATGAAACGGCTTCTGCCGGGATATCAGGATGTTTTGCCGATTCGCGAATTTCTGATGCAGGGAGAGGTTCGGATGGCGAATCTGGAAACAACGATATCGGACGGCAGCTGTTACGCATCGGCGTATTCCGGCGGAACATGGCTGACGGCAGATGCGAAGTGTCTGGAAGACACCCTGCGTTACGGTTTTAATTTTCTTGGGATTTCGAATAATCATACGATGGATTATTCCTACGAAGGACTTGCATCTACGATCAGCGAACTGAAAAAAAAGGATAGTGGCATATGCCGGAGCAGGCAAAAATCTTTACGAAGCATCGCGTCCTGCCATTCTGGACACAACAGCGGGACAGATTGCGGTGATTGATATCTGTTCTACCTTTGAAAATGCAGCCAGGGCGGGAAGCCAGACGGAACGGCAGCCTGGCAGGCCGGGCTTAAATCCGTTGCGCTTTTCGGAAAAATATACCATTACGGAGAAACATGCGCAGGATCTTGCAAAGATTGCAGAGGTGACCGGAATCAACGGACTGCGGGATCTGCACCGGCAGGAGGGATTTATAGCTCCGCTTTCCGAGGGTGTCATGGAATTTGGCGGGAAAATGTTTGAAATCAGCAAGGACGGAACAGAGGGAAGAAGCTCCAGCCCGAATCCGATCGATGTGAAACGCACCGTCGATGCAATCCGGGAAGCGAAGATGACATGTGAGGCAGTCCTGGTTATGGTACATTCCCATGAAATCCGTAAGGACAATGACGAAGAAGTGGATTATTTTCTGGAGGAATTTGCACACGCCTGTATCGATGCGGGCGCCAGCGCGGTGATCGGGGGCGGAACGCATCAGCTGAAGGGAATCGAATTGTATCATGACTGTCCGATTTTCTACTGCCTCGGTAAATTTTATTTTTGAAAATCAGTATGTACGCCTTCTGCCTGCGGACTACATGGAAAAATATGGTCTGAATATTCACACGGCAGCATCCATCGGAATCGCCAGGCGGCAGGAGCAGTCCTCACATTCCCTCTACGAAATTCCGGAGGTCTATCGGAGTGTGCTGCCGTATTTCGAGATCTGTCAGGGGAAATGCACACATCTGGAGCTTCTGCCGGTCGAGCTTGGTATGGACAGGGAAAACGCAGAAAAAAATATTCCATACGTGGCAGACGAAAAAACAGCAGAAAAAATTGCAGAATATCTCACCCGTGTGAGCAAGAGATATGGAACAGAATGGGAATACAAAGAAGGAAGGATTGTACTTCATGCGTAAAAAATGGGAAATAGAAGAGGAATACCGAAACTTTTGCCGGAACAACAAAGAACTTGCGCTGCAGATGCTGCGGGAGCTGACACTGACCCCGACGGAAACGGGGAAAGAGGATCAGAGAATCGCATATTGCATGGAATGGATGAAACAGCAGGGCATGGAGTCGGTTCATACGGATGAGCTTGGAAATGTAATCTGGGAGTATCGGCCGGAACAGGAAAAGAAGGTTCTGTATACGGCGCATCTGGACACTGTGTTTTCGCTGGAGGAACCACTGGAGATTAAAGAAGACGGAATGATCTGGCGTTGTCCCGGCATCACAGACGATACCGTGAATGTTGTGATGCTTCTGATGGCGGCAAAATACGTTCATGAGACAGAGCCGGAGCTTCCATGCGGTCTGATTTTTGCAGCGGATCTTGGAGAAGAAGGGCTTGGCAATCTGTGCGGAGTTCGCGCGCTTGTCGACCATTATGAAAAAAAATCTGTGCGGAATGGCAGCCTTTGATCTGTATCGGGATAAAAATGTATCCCATCTGCATCGGGTCTGTCCGGTATCGGATTTCGGCAAAAACAAAGGGCGGTCATTCCTTCCTGAATTTCGGAAGAAAAAATGCTATTGCAGAGCTTGCGGGCCTGATCGGAGAGCTTTACCGTTTTCAGACGGATGCAGCATCTCATACAACATACAATGTGGGAAAAATAGAGGGAGGAACCTCTGTTAATACGATTGCGCAGGATGCCTCCATGCTGTTTGAATTCCGTTCGGAGGATTACAGGAGCCTGGAAGCCTGCGAAACATATCTGGAGGAGACCATAGCAGCATGCCAGAGTGAGGAGGTACAGTATTCCTGTGAGCTCGTCGGAAAGCGGCCGTGCGCAAGAGAAACCGATCCTGTCCAGATGGCACGTATGACGCGGTGCGCACAGAAAACGCTGAAGGCAGCCGATGGGGAAGAACCGGTATGCTCTGAAGCATCCACAGACTGTAATATCCCATTGTCACGGCATATTCCTGCCATCTGTGTCGGTTTCTGCCGGGGCGGAGGAGCGCATACCAGAGAAGAATGGCTCGATGTCGCCAGCGTAGAAGATGGCATGTGTGCAGCCGTAGCACTCGTATGCCGGCTTCCGTGGATGTGCTGCGAGAGCAGAGTCGTTGTAAGGGACGGGATAGAGGATCGAAAAGAGAAAGAAGAAATCCGGCAGCTGCTGGAGCTGTGCGATCAGGATTTCGTTCCGCCGCTTTCCCACCGCAACAGTACATCCCAGACGAACTGGGCCGAGACAGAAGAAAAGACGGATGGAATTGCAGAATATCTGGAAAATATCTGCAGTCAGCATGTGGTGCTGTGGAAGGAAGAGGGAGTCGTGCGGGCCTTTATGACCTGGAAGGATCATTTTAACTGTGAAAATCTGGAAGCATATCCGGATTCCTGCTATCTGACCACCCTCTGCGTTTGGCCGGATTACCGCGGACAGGGAATTTCGGAGGTAATGTATGCAGAAGCAGAAAAGGATATCGCAGCAAAAATTTCCGGGAAGCCGGATTACTCTCCGTACCTGGTCCACGAACGGGGCCCAGGAGCATATCCTGGACAAGCTGGGATATAGTCTTGTCCGGCGGCTGAAGGATGACAGGGGAGAAGGAATTGATACGGTTTATTTTGTGAAAAAGGAAGAAAACGACAGATAACATGGTGCTTGCAAATCGCAGCTGAAGATGTCATAATCGGAAGCATAAGACAGCAAAAGGAGGGCTATAGCTATGCCTTGTACAACCATTTTAGTTGGAAAGAAAGCATCGTATGACGGTTCCACCATGATCGCGCGAAACGACGATTCTGGTGCAGGCCATTATACATCGAAAAAATTTGTAGTGATTCACCCGGAGGAGCAGCCGAGAACCTATAAAACCGAGATTTCTCATCTGACCATTGAGCTTCCGGACAATCCGATGCGGTACACTGCAGTGCCAAACGCAGAAAAAGGCGAGGGTGTCTGGTCGGCAAGCGGCGTGAATGCAGCGCAGGTCGGCATGACTGCGACCGAGACAATCACATCGAATCCGCGTGTGCTGGGTGCTGATCCGCTTGTCGTTTATCAGCCGGCGGAAGACGGAAAGAAGAGGTTCCGGCGGAATCGGCGAGGAGGACCTTGTTTATATTGTTCTTCCTTATATTAAAAGCGCCAGAGAGGGTGTCAAAAGACTGGGCAGCCTGCTGGAGCAGTACGGTACATACGAGATGAACGGCATTGCATTTCAGGACCACGATGAGATCTGGTGGCTGGAGACGATCGGCGGCCATCACTGGATGGCAGTGAAAGTGCCGGATGACCATTATGTGGCCATGCCGAACCAGCTCGGCATCGACCATTTTGATCTGGAGGATGCACTCGGCGAACAGAAGGAATATATGTGCTCAGCAGACTTGAAAGAATTTATTGAAATATATCATCTGGATCTTTCTATGGATGGAAATTTTAATCCGCGCGATGCTTTCGGAAGCCACGATGATTCCGATCACGTTTACAATACACCGCGTGCCTGGTTCATGGAGCGCTATCTGAACCCGCACACGAAAAAATGGGACGGACCGGATGCCGATTACACACCGGTATCCGACGATATTCCGTGGATGATAGTTCCGGAGAAGAAGATCACCGTAGAGGATGTGAAATACGTACTGTCCTCCCACTATCAGGGAACACCGTACGACCCGTATGCCGCATACGGCGATAAATCGTGGAAAGGGGCATACCGATCCATCGGTGTCAATCGGACTGATTTCCTTTCTGTCATCCAGATGCGCCCGGATCACAAAGGAGACAACGGCATTCTGCAGTGGATTGCATTTGCGTCAAATGCATTCAATGTGCTGGTTCCGTTCTACACCGATGTGACGACAACACCGGAGTATCTTTCCAACACAACGGGAGAGGTTTCCACAGATAACTTCTACTGGGCAAGCCGCATGGTGGCAGCAATGGCAGATGCATCCTATAAGTCTTCTATCTTTCACATTGAGCGGTATCAGGAAAAGGTGATGGCAAAAGGCCATGCACTGATCCACCAATACGATGCGCTACTTGCAGGGGAGACAGACGAAACAAAACAGACACAATTGAGAGAAGAAGCAAATAACAAAATCGCTGAAATGCTGAAAAAAGAGACGGGTGCAACACTGCACAAGGTACTCTTTGAACTCAGCAACCAGATGAAAAACGCGTATTCCAGATCGGATGCGTAAGGCTTTTTCAGGGAAAGAATAAGAGAATGGTTCTGCGCGCAGGAAAAATTGCGCGCAGAATCATTTCCTGTCCGGAACCGCCTCGAACAAACAGGGTGTTACAGTTCGTCGGAAACCAGTGAACGATACGATCCTGATAAAAAATCTCAGCGTACTTTGGTGAATTTTGTTGACAACAGGCAGTTCCTGTGCTACATAAACCAGCGACATGGAAGAAGGTTCTTTTTTTATGCCTG
>ENA-OQKS01000518-OQKS01000518.1-human-gut-metagenome-genome-assembly--contig:-NODE-518-length-10557-cov-2.892713_pt1 | contig 10557 bp, 11 predicted proteins | sample MGYA00242804_ERZ504808 | MGnify/ENA primary metagenome ERZ504808 (study PRJEB26092, sample SAMD00036375) | human gut metagenome | host: Homo sapiens | study: EMG produced TPA metagenomics assembly of...
GGAAGAGGTCGGCCACAACCCGAACCACAGCTACTACGACTATAAGTCGACCCCCACCCCCTGCCCTGCCTGCGGCACTCCCGGCCCGGCGGTGAGCGAGGGGGTCTTATTCATAATCTGTCTCTGTTACTTTTCAGTACGTTTTGCTCTATAAGTGGGGGAAAAGGAGGGAGAACTCATGTCTGTTGACCCTATTTTCTGGCTTCTGGCCGCCATCGGCTTCGTCGTTCTCGAGGCCATGACCCTGAATCTCGTCTCCATTTGGTTCGCCGTGGGCAGCGCCGCAGCCCTGCTGAGCTGTCTGGCCACCGGCTCCTTCCGGGTGCAGGCGGTGGTGTTCATCGCCGTCAGCACCCTCTGCCTGCTGGCCCTCAAGCCCCTGTGCGCCCGGCTGCACAAGCCGCCCACGGCAACGAACGGCGACCGCACCCTTGGCCGGGAGGCCGTCGCGCTCACCCCTGTCTCCGCCGAGACCACCGGCCGCGTCCGGCTGGACGGCGTGGACTGGAACGCCCGCTGCGCCACCCCCGGCGACACCCTGACCCCGGGCCAGCGCTGCCGGGTGGCCGAGATCCACAGCACCCTGCTCATCGTGGAGCCCATCCTCACCGAGACCGCCGCACCGGTGGCTCACTGATATGAAAGGAGCGTCCCTATGCCTATCATGCTGTTCCTTATCCTCATCCTCATCTTTGTCATCCTGCTGGTGGTCGTCACCAACATCGTCATCGTGCCGCAGTCCATGGTCTACGTCGTGGAGCGTCTGGGCAGCTACTCCGAGACATGGAGCGCCGGCCTCCACGTCAAGATCCCGTTCCTCGAGCGGGTGGCGAAGAAAGTCAGCCTGAAAGAGCAGGTCGCCGACTTTCCCCCTCAGCCGGTCATCACCCGCGATAACGTCACCATGCAGATCGATACGGTGGTGTTCTTCCAGGTGATGGATGCCAAGCTCTACACCTACGGCGTCAACCAGCCCATCGCGGCCATCGAGAGCCTGTCTGCCACCACCCTGCGCAACATCATCGGCGAGATGGAGCTGGACCACACCCTCACCAGCCGCGACACCATCAACAGCAAGATCACGGCCATCCTGGATGAAGCCACCGACAAGTGGGGCATCAAGGTCAACCGTGTTGAGGTCAAGAACATCATCCCGCCGCGCGAGATCCAGGAGGCCATGGAAAAGCAGATGAAGGCAGAGCGTGAGAAGCGCGCCGTCATCCTGAAGGCCGACGGCGAGAAGCAGGCCGCCATTACTGCCGCCGAGGGCGAAAAGGAATCCGCCATCCTCCGCGCCGACGCCGTCAAACAGCAGCGCATCCTCGAGGCCGAGGGCGAGGCACAGGCCATCCTCGCCGTCCAGAAGGCCAACGCCGACGCCATCCGCCTGCTGAACGAGGCCATGCCCAACGATAAGGTGCTGGCCCTGCGCAGTCTGGAAGCGCTGGCCAAGGTCGCCAACGGCAAGGCCACCAAGATCATCATTCCTTCGGACTTGCAGAATCTGGGCGGCGTCGTCCCCAGCATCAAAGAGCTGATGACCGACCCCAAAGATGCAGAATAAGAGGTTTCTCCTATGATTTACGATACCCTGAACAATCTCCCCAACTATCTCGGCATGAGCGACAACCTCGACGCTGTCATCGAGTTCGTCATGGCCCGGGACATCAACAATCTGCCCGTCGGCAAGACCCGCATCGACGGCGACAAGGCCGTGGTCACGGTGAGCACCGTCACGCCGCAGACCTCGGACAAAACGCTGTTCCAGCGCCGGGACAACCACCTGACCCTTGAGACCGACCTTGAGGGCAGCGAGCTGTTTGAAGTTTCGCTGGGTGAGCTGACCCCCACCAGGCCCGCCGATGAGGCTGCCGATCTGACCGTCGGCACCGCCGGCACCAGCATCGCCGGGATGCTCTGCGAGGGGCGCTTTGCCCTCTATCTGGCCGGTGAACCCTACAAGTCCGGCCTGAAGGCGCAGGGCTGCGGCAAGCTGAAAAAGGCCGTGTTCAGCATCGAGCTGGACGAGGACGAAGAAGCCGAGTAATTTCAAAGAGCAAAGCTCCACGCAGCGTAGGTTGTGTGGAGCTTTTTGTTATGGTATCCTTTGGACAGAGAGAAACAATCACAAAGGAGAGTTTTTATGGATTCTTACGTTACCGGCACTGCCATCCGGCAGCTGCGGGAAGCCAAACACATGACGCAGGCAGAGCTGGCCGAAAAGCTGGCCGTCAGCGCAAAGGCCATCTCCAAGTGGGAGACAGCCCACGGTCTGCCCGATATTTCCCTGCTGGAGCCGCTGGCGGCGGCTCTGGGCGTCAGCGTGCTCGAGCTGATGCAGGGCGAACCCGTCGTCAACCGGAACCGTTCTGCCAACCTGCTTCGCTCCAAGCTCTACGTCTGCCCCCTGTGCGGCAATGTGCTCCACGCCACCGGGCAGGCTGTCGTGAGCTGCTGCGGCATCACCCTGCCGCCGCTGGACATCTCTGAGGCGGACGACGCCGACGAACACCATCAGCTGACGCTGGAGCGGGTGGAAGATGAGCTTTTCGTCACCATCCACCACCCCATGACCAAAGACCACTACATTTCCTTCATTGCCTGCCTCACCGGCGACAAATTGCAGCTGGTCAAACTTTACCCTGAGGGAGACGCCAGCTGCCGTTTCAAAATCACCGGTGCGGGCGTACTCTACTTCTACTGCAACCGCCACGGCCTGATGAAGGCCCCGGATTTCCGGGCCGCAGCTCGCCATACGCTGTCCCAGAGCTCCATCTGCGGGAGCCGGACGAGGGCGACCGGGAGCAGGTCATGGCCTACCGGGAAGAGTTTCTTGCCATCAGCTCCCGGATGGACGGCACTTCGGCGCTGGACAAATACGACGACTTTGGCCAGTGGCTGGCTGACATCCGCAGGCTGAAAGACCCGGCCACCACGCCTGCCGGGTTCGTACCGGCCACCCAGTATCTGGCTCTGGACGAGCAGGGGGCATCTTGTCGGCATGACCAACCTGCGCCACCACCTCAACGACTATCTGCTGGCCTACGGCGGCCATATCGGCTACAGCGTCCGCCCCTCGGAGCGGAAGAACGGTTACGCCAGCCAGATGCTCCGTCTGACCCTCGAAAAGGCCCGGGAACGCGGCATCTCCAAGGTGCGCATCTGCTGCGACCACTACAACATCGCCTCAGCAAAGCGATTCAGTCTAACGGCGGCGTACTGGAAGATGAGATGTTTGACTCCTCCGATGGGATGCTGACCCAGCGGTACTGGATCGAGAATCGATAAAACACAAAAAGGCTCCGGCAGTGCCGGAGCCTTTGCTCTTATTCAAAAATCAGCCCAGATGGAGCATATCAATGAGCACGATCATGGCCAGACCGTAGTACACCACGACGGCCACGAGGTCGTTGATGGTGGTGATGAGCGGGCCGGACGCCACGGCGGGGTCGATATGGATCTTATGGAACAGCATGGGGATGACCGTACCCACCAGGCTGGAAATGACCATCGCCACGATGAGGGAAACACCGACGCAGCCGGAGAGCAGGAACGCCTGCCCCCACGCATAGGCTTTGAAGAAGTGGATATAGCAGCCGAGGAAGCCCAGCGCCATGACGGCCAGAAGCGCACCGTTGACCAGACCCACCCGCATCTCCTTCCAGAGCAGATGCAGCTTTTTGGAGGTGGTCAGGTTCGCGTCCACCAGCACGCGGATGGTGACGGCCAGCGACTGGGTGCCGACATTGCCCGCCATATCCAGCACCATGGACTGGAAGCAGATGACGATGGGCAGGACAGCCACCACCGACTCGAAGGCCCCCACCACCGAGGACACCAGCATCCCGAGGAAGAGCAGAGCGATCAGCCAGGGCAGACGCTTCTTGACGCTCTCGAGCACGCCCTCGTTCAAATCTTCTTCGCTGGTCAGGCCGCCCAGCTTTGCGTAATCGTCGCCCATCTCGTCATCGACCAGTTCGACGACATCCGCCGAGGTGATGATGCCCACCAGCTCGCCGGCATCGTTCAGGACAGGCAGAGAGCGCTCGGCGTAGTCTACGATGCGGTCGATGCAGTCGCTGATCTTTTCGTGGTCGGTCACATAGGGGTAGGACCGGGCAATGAGCTTTTCGAGGCGGTCCTCCGCCCGGGCGATGATGAGGTCTTTCAGGTCGATGGCGCCGTAGAACTTGTCGTTCTCGTCCACGACGTAGAGGGTAGAGATGTTGTCGTTCTCGCCCGCCTGCTTCACCAGCTCACTCATGGCCTGCCGGATGGTCATGTCCTTCCGGATGCAGATGTAGTTGGTGGTCATGCTGCTGCCGATCTCGTCCTCGCCGTAGGAGAGCAGCATCTTCACATCTTCGGCGGAGTCTTTGTCCAGCTGGCCGACGATCTTGGCTTTATCCTCTTCCTCGAGGTCGTCCAGAGCGTCCACGGCGTCGTCCGAGTCCATGTGGGAAACGACGTTGGCGGCCTTCTCGCTGGGCAGTTCTTTCAGGTAAGGTTCTGCGTCGTCCAGATAGGAGAAGATCTCGGCCACGGTATCCACGCCCAGAACGGCATAGAGCTTCTGGCGCTCGTCGGGCGTCAGGGCTGCGAGGGCGTCGGCAAGGTCGTTCTCGTGGTAATCCGAGAGCTTTTCGGCCAGCTCTGCCTGCGGCAGGCCGCTGTGGATGAGGGCGAGTATTTCCTGCTGGTAGTTCTTCTGCTGCATCTTGGGTTCCTCCTCCCCTTTTGGGGCATAAAAATACACCGCGTCGTCTTTTGGTCAGACTCCTGCGGTGTATCATGGGCAGATGCATTCAGGACGCGGCAGATTTGATCCATACTGCCCGCATCGCAGGAGGAGCGTTGTTTGGGGTTGTCTAAATGGTCGCCGGACATCGTGTTCGCTTCCTCCTGTAAAGTATTTGCCTTTTTCGGCCCCGTCATCATACTACGGCTGGACGATTTTTTCAACCCCTTTTACAAAATTTTTACCAGATTATTGCCAGATCGCACAAAAGAGCAGCCGCTCTCCCGTGAGGAAAGCGACTGCTCTCAGTTGTTTTTCAGAAGTTTCGCTTAGTATGCGATGCCCCAGTAGACCATGGTCTTGGCGGGCTTGCCGCAGCAGGGGCAGACATCGCTCAGGTGCTCCTGCTCGAAGGGCATGCAGCGGCTAGACAGGCCGACTTCTTCCTTCATCTTCATCTCGCAGGCCAGGTCGCCGCACCACATGGTCTTGATGTAGCCGGTGTTGGCCTTGGCCAGCTCCTTGACCTCGTCCATGGTGGTGGCAGCCCAGGTGCGCTTCTCACGGTTGGCAAGAGCGCGCTCGTACAGGTCCTTGCGCAGAGCCTCCAGCTGGGCCGGGATCGCGGTCTCCAGCTCGTCCAGAGAGACGAACACCTTCTCGCGGGTGTCGCGGCGGACGAGGACGCACTGGTTCTTCTCCAGGTCCTTGGGGCCGATCTCGAGGCGCAGAGGCACGCCCTTCATCTCCCACTGAGAGAACTTCCAGCCGGGAGCGTTGTCGCTGTCGTCCAGCTTGACGCGGGCGTACTTGGAGATCTTCTCGGCCAGCTCAGCAGCCTTCTCGGAGACGCCGGGCTTGTGGGCGGCGATCGGCACCACCACGACCTGGATGGGGGCGACAGCCGGGGGCAGGATGAGGCCGTCGTCGTCGCCGTGGGTCATGATGATAGCGCCCACCAGACGGGTGGAAACGCCCCAGCTGGTCTGGAACGGGTGATGCAGCTGGTTGTCACGGCCGGTAAAGGTCACATCGTAAGCCTTGCTGAACTTATCGCCGAAGTAGTGGCTGGTGCCGCTCTGCAGGGCCTTGCCGTCCTTCATCATGGCTTCGATGGTGTAGGTAGCCTCCGCACCGGCGAACTTCTCCTTATCGGTCTTGCGGCCCTTGACAACAGGGATGGCCAGGTCCTGCTCGCAGACGTCTGCGTAGCAGTTCAGCTGCTGCTGGGTCTCAGCCTCAGCCTCGGCGGCAGTCTCGTGGATGGTGTGGCCCTCCTGCCACCAGAACTCGCGGCTGCGCAGGAAGGGACGGGTGGTCTTCTCCCAGCGCACGACGCTGCACCACTGGTTGTACTTCATGGGCAGCTCGCGGTAGCTGTGCAGCACGCGGGACCAGTGGTCGCAGAACATGGTCTCGCTGGTGGGGCGGACAGCCAGACGCTCTTCCAGCTTGTCGGAGCCGCCCATCGTGACCCACGCCACCTCCGGCGCGAAGCCATTGACCAGCTCGCCTTCCTTCTGCAGCAGGCTCTCAGGGATCAGCACGGGCATTGCCACGTTCTCATGGCCGGTAGCCTTGAAGCGGGCATCCATATCCTTCTGGATGAGCTCCCAGATCGCCTGACCATAGGGGCGCAGGATGATGAAACCCTTCACGCTGGAATACTCGACCAGCTCTGCCTTGACGCAGATGTCGGTATACCACTGTGCGAAGTTCTCCCTCCGTGACGTGGTGACTCGCCTGTACGAGTCTTTTTGTTGTCTTTTGCCATTTTAATCTTATCCTCCCAAGGCCGTGCGCCAAACGCTCATCGTTCCGCACGAACCCATATATAAAGCCCCGCCGCCTACTCTGCCGTGTGCAGAGGCGCGGATGCGGGGCTTTTTTGCTTGTTGGTCGCTCAGCCCTTGTGGCTGTCCACAAACTTCACCACATCACCCACCGTGCGCAGGTTCTCGATGGCGTCGTCCGGCACCTCGATGCCAAACTCATCCTCCAGCGTCATCACCATATCCACGATGTCGAGGCTGTCGGCCTCAAAATCGCCCATAATGTCACTGTCCATCGTGATCTTAGCGGGGTCGATGTCCAGCTGTTCTGCCAGCAGTGCGCGGATCTTCTCAAACGTATCCATGATAGTGGTCTCCTTTTGCTTTAATTTCGCATCTTCACGCTGCGCAGACCGTGGCAGCCCTTCCCGCCTCCCCTTTGGCGGGCAGACTGTCTCCCTGCGCAGAACGCTCTCTTTCTTTATATCCCATGATATGCTTATTGTCAAGCCCCGTTTTGCATCCGGCATGGTTTTCCGGGCAAAAATTCCGTTCAAAATTTCTCTGCCAGCCCTTTTCTGCTTGACAGACGGGGGCTATTTTCTTATCATTATAGAGTGGCAAGTTTATGGGGACTGACCAGCAGCCCCAAAGGAGTTTTCAACATGAAGCTTTCATTTACCAAAATGCAGGGCTGCGCCAACGATTATATCTATCTCGACTGCCGCGAAAGCGGTGTGCCGGAGAACATCGCAGCCCTTTCGCAGGATCTCTCCCGCCGCCACTTTTCCATCGGCGCGGACGGAATCATCTGCATCTGCGCCCCGGTGACGGCCGGCGCAGACGGACGGATGCGCATCTTCAACGCCGACGGCAGCGAGGCCCAGATGTGCGGCAACGGCGTACGCTGCGTGGCCGAGTGGCTTTACACCCACGGCGTCGCCAAAGAGACGCTCGTCGTGGACACGGGCAGCGGCCCTAAGACCATCACCCGCAAGGGCCGCCAGCTCTGGCAGGTGGAGATGGGCGGATACTCCGCCATGGCGGCGGCTCTGCCCGCCGTGAATATGGGCGAAGGCCCGCTGGTGGACTGCTCCCTCACCGTGGAGGACAGGACCTGGCGCGTCACCTGCATCAGCGTGGGCAACCCCCACTGCGTCACCGTCGTGGACGATGTGGACAGCCTGAAGCTCGAGGACATCGGCCCGGCGTTCGAGAAACACCCGAACTTCCCGGAGCGGATCAACACCGAGTTCGTGCAGGTGGTGGACTCCACCCACCTGAAAAATGCGGGTGTGGGAGCGGGGGCAGCGGCGAGACCTGGGCCTGCGGCACCGGCACCTGTGCCACCGTGGCGGCGCTGACCGAGCTGGGCGTCTGCCCCGCCGGGGAGGACGTCCACGTCCAGCTGCGCGGCGGTGAGCTCATCATCCGGATGCTGCCGGGCAAAAAACTGCTGATGACCGGCAGCGCTGTCACCGTATACGAAGGCGTCACTGAAGTTTAAGCATCCCTGCCCTCTCCGTTATGTTTTTGGCTCTCCCTCTGAGGGAGCCGGACGCGGAGCGGCCTGAGAGGGCAAGCCACTTATAAAGAAAGAATTGAGGGAAAGTATCATGAAAATGAACAAGCATTACAATGAGCTGAAGGCCAGCTACCTCTTTGTGGACATTGCCCACAAGGTCGCCGCCTATCAGGAGGCACACCCTGAGAAGGAGATCATCCGTCTGGGCATCGGCGACGTGACCCAGCCGCTGGCCAAGTGCGTCGTGGACGCCATGCATGACGCCGTCACCGAGATGGGTACCAAGGAAGGCTTCCACGGCTACGGCCCCGAGCAGGGCTACCCCTTCCTCAAGCAGGCCATTCAGGGCTACTACGCAGGCCGCGGCACCAAGCTGGACGAGGACGAGATCTTCATCTCCGACGGTGCAAAGAGCGACCTCGCCAATGTGCTGGGCCTGTTCGACGTGGACAACACCGTCCTCGTTCCGGACCCCGTCTACCCCACCTATGTGGACGACAACGTCACCGATGGCCGCAAGATCATCTATGGCCGCACCAGTCAGGAGAACGGCTTCCTCGGGATGCCGGACGACAGCGTAAGGGCTGACATCATCTACATCTGCAGCCCCAACAACCCCACCGGCGCTGCCTACACCCGCACCCAGCTCAAGGCATGGGTGGAGTACGCCAGAAAGAACAACGCTATCATCCTCTACGACGCCGCTTACGAGTGCTTCATCTCCGACGGCGAGCTGGCCCGCAGCATCTTCGAGATCGAGGGCGCCCGCGAGTGTGCCATCGAGATCTGCTCCTTCTCCAAGATCGCAGGCTTCACCGGCACCCGCTGCGGCTACACCGTCGTTCCGAAAGATCTGGAGCGCGACGGCATGAACATCAACAAGCTCTGGCTGCGCCGCCAGACCACCAAGTTCAACGGTGTGCCCTATGTCGTGCAGCGCGGCGCTGCCGCCGTCTTTACCGAGAGCGGCATGGCTGAGATCCAGCACAACCTCGACTACTACCGCAAGAACGCCAAGGTCATCGCCGACGCTCTGGACGAGTGCGGCGTGTGGTACTGCGGCGGCAAGAACAGCCCCTACATCTGGCTGCGCTGCCCCGGCAGCATGAAGAGCTGGGAGTTCTTCGACTGGCTGCTGGAAAACTGCGGCGTCGTCGGCACCCCGGGCGTGGGCTTCGGCGAGTGCGGCGAGGGCTATTTCCGCCTGACCGCTTTCGGTGACGCCGAGAAGACCAAGGTGGCTGCCGAGCGCATCAAGACCGCCATCAAGGCACTGTAAATTTATCGCACAAAAGAGGAGGCACCCGCCGGGGCGCCTCCCTTTTTGCTTGCAGTTCAGCGGTTGAAGGTCGTGCTGAGGGTCGTGCTCCACTCCCCGCCGGGGGCGAGGCAGGCCGCTGCGGCACGCTGCTCCCACTCCTGCGGATCGTCCACCGAGGCGGGCAGCGAGTTCCACGGCTCGATGCAGACGAAGCGCAGGGGCTTGGACAGGGCCGACCAGATGAGGGTGTAGGGGAAGCCAGCCACATCGCAGACGATGCTGCGGCCCGTGTCCTTCTCGTAGATGCCCAGCGTCCTGGTGCGCAGGCCTGCCATGCAGAAGCTGTCGTTGTCGAAGAGGTCGTTGGTCAGCTGGATGGCCTGCTGGTTCTTCCACTGGTAGTAGCATTTGCCCGTCAGCAGACCGCCCCCGCTGGCGTCGAGGATGACCGGGCTCTCGGGCTGGTCGAAGCGGAACTCGTAGTCCTCGACGGTGTGGCTGTCATCGAACGGCACCTGAAAGGCCGGGTGGTAGCCGATGCCGAACCGCAGCTCTTCGGCACCGGGGTTCGAGACGGTGAGGGTGTGGTGAAGGGTCTTTCCGTCCAGCCGGAAGGTGCTGGTGAGCACGAAGTCGAAGGGGAACTTCTCCGCCTTCATTGCCTCATCCGGGCGCAGCTCGAGCCGGATGGTGTCGCCCTCCGCTTTCAGCAGAGTGTGCTCCACGTCCCGGGCAAAACCGTGCTGGCCGCCCTTGTAGGTCTTGCCGCCATGGGTGAAGCTGCCGTCTTTAAGCTTGCCCGTCCACGGGAAGAGGATGGGCGCGTGGCGCTTCCAGACCGCCGGGTCGGCCTGCCAGAGCAGCTCCTCCCCCGCCGCGTTCTTCAGGCTGACGGCCTCGGCACCGTGCGTGTCCACCGTTAAGGCTCAGAAATTCGTTTTGAATGGTCGCCTGCATTTTTCAGTATCTCCTTTGTCCTTCTTATTTTTCCGGGGCCTGCTGTTTCCAGTATACTCCCCCGTGTGCCAAAAATAAAGCCCCCTTCCCATGCTTGCACAAAATCGTCACTGGGCAAAAGCCTTCACCCCTTGGGGACAGATTTCCCCCCGACCGGGGGAAGCCTTTATTCGGAAGCACGATTTCCATGCTCTGCTTGCTTCAACAGGGCTGTGCCAGCGGCAGGGTGACGACAAAAGGTAGTGCCCGTTTTCGCTGCTGCTCTCCACAGTCACACTGCCGCCGTGCAGTACGGCGATTTCCC
>ENA-OQKS01000519-OQKS01000519.1-human-gut-metagenome-genome-assembly--contig:-NODE-519-length-10532-cov-2.206728_pt1 | contig 10532 bp, 12 predicted proteins | sample MGYA00242804_ERZ504808 | MGnify/ENA primary metagenome ERZ504808 (study PRJEB26092, sample SAMD00036375) | human gut metagenome | host: Homo sapiens | study: EMG produced TPA metagenomics assembly of...
ACTTCAAGAACGTGATGACCTCATCCCGTAAGAAGCCGCCGTTCGCATCGCCAACATGGGCAAGTCCTTCCGTAACGAGATCCACCCGGGTAACTTCACCTTCCGTACCCGTGAGTTCGAGCAGATGGAGATGGAGTTCTTCGTCAAGCCCGGCGAGGACGAAGCCTGGCACCAGTACTGGATCGACGCCCGCACCCAGTGGTACCTCGACCTCGGCGTCAAGCCGGAGAACCTGCGCCACTACGAGCATCCGAAGGAGAAGCTGGCCCACTATTCGAAGCGCACCGTCGACATCGAATACAAGTTCGGCTTCCAGGGTTCCGATTGGGGCGAGCTCGAAGGCATCGCCAACCGTACCGACTTCGACCTGTCCGCGCACGCGGAGCACTCCGGCGAGGACCTGAGCTACTTCAACCAGGCCACCGGCGAAAAATACGTGCCGTACGTCATCGAGCCGGCCGCCGGCCTGACCCGTTCCCTCATGTGCTTCCTCGTCGACGCCTACGACGTGGACGAGGCTCCGAACACCAAGGGCGGCGTGGACAAGCGCACCGTCCTGCACCTCGACCCGCGTCTGGCTCCGGTCAAGGCCGCCGTGCTGCCGCTGAGCAAGAAGCCCGAGCTGCAGTCCATCGCCCACGATCTGGCCGCCGACCTGCGTCAGCACGAGTGGATGATCGACTACGACGAGGCCGGTGCCATCGGCCGCCGTTACCGTCGTGAGGACGAGATCGGAACGCCGCTGTGCATCACCGTCGATTTCGACACGATCGACGACCAGGCCGTCACCATCCGCGAACGTGACACGATGCAGCAGGAGCGCGTCGCGCTCGACAAGGTCGCCGACTACGTGGCCGCCCGCGTGTCCGAGAAGCGCGTGCGCTACCCCGAGGGCCCCGTCAGCATCACCGGCACCAAGGCCGCCGACGGCGGCACCGACGTCGCCAAGGAGACCGGCGTGGACGAGTCCGCCCCGGTCAAGGTCGCCGAGGCCGGTGGCCTGTACTGATCGATACCCGGCCCGACTACACCGGGCCGGGTGCTGAACATCATTCGGACAGCCCCCTTTTCACCAAGGGGGCTCTTGTACATTCAAGACATGTATGGCATGAGCCGTGCCGATTCGTGGGGGAGAGCCGTGACAGACACCGTTGAACAGACCATCGCCGTCGACGCGCATGAGACCGACGTGCTCGACCCGCGCACCGACGCACCGGCCGGGAAGGAACCGGTCACGATGGCACCAGTCGATCTCGGGCCGATCCACGTGCCGACGCCGGTGGTGCTCTCCCCGATGGCGGGCGTCACGAACTGGCCGTTCCGCGTGCTGTGTGAGGAATACGGCCCGGACGGCCTGTACGTGGCCGAGATGATTACGGCGCGCGCGTTGGTCGCCCGCAATCCGAAGGCGCTGCGCCTGTGCCGGTTCGCGCCGAGCGAGCGCATCCGGTCGCTGCAGCTGTATGGCGTGAACCCGGCCATCGTCGAGCAGGCCGCGCGCATCGTCGTCGATGAGGACATGGCCGACCATGTGGACCTGAACTTCGGCTGCCCGGTTCCCAAGGTCACCCGTCGTGGCGGCGGGTCCGCGCTGCCGTGGAAGACCGACCTGTTCCGCGAGATCATTCAGCGCGTGGTGAAGGTGTGCTCGACGGCGAACATCCCCGTTACCGCCAAGATCCGCGTCGGCATCGATCACAGCCATGAGACGTTCATGGAAGCCGGCCACATCGCGCAGGAGGAGGGGTGCGCGGCCGTCACGCTGCACGCCCGCACCACGGCGGAATACTATGGCGGCCATTCGGACTGGAGCCGCATAGGCGAACTGGTCGGCGCGCTGGACATCCCGGTGTTCGGCAACGGCGACATCTGGGGCGCCGACGACGCCCTGGAGATGGTCCGCGAGACGGGATGCGCCGGGGTCGCCATCGGGCGCGGATGCCAGGGCCGGCCGTGGCTGTTCGCCGATATCAGGAACGCCTTCGCGGGCAGCGACGAGCGCGTCAACCCTACGCTGGGGGCCGTATGCGACGTGATCATGCGCCACGCCCGGCTGCTCGTCGAGTTCTATGACGGTGACGAGCGCATGGCCGTGCACGACCTGCGCAAGCACATCGCCTGGTATCTCAAGGGATTCCCCGTCGGAGGGACGACGCGCAGGGCGTTCATGGAGTGCGAGAACCTCGCCGACGTGGAGCGCGAGACCTCGCGTCTCGATCCCGCCATCACCTTCCCCGAACGGGTGAAGGACAAGCCTCGCGGCCGTGTTCGCTTTGCAAAAAAAGTGCATCTGCCGTACGGTTGGCTCGACTCGCGGGTCACCACGCACGAGGAGCGCGAGACGCTGTTCGGCGACGATCCGATGGACGCCGGATACTGAGACGGCATCCGGGTCATGGGCTGAATGCGGCCATGGTGTGTCGTTTTGTGCAAATGAGATGGAAAAACGTTGATACACGCCGAGAAAATAGCTTTATAATCAATGGTTCTGCGATAGAGTTATGCGTAACCGTGAGTGACAGGAGACAATGGTGAGCGAGATTGCCCAGACTGACAATTTCAACGACAGGACCAACATCAAAGTCGTCGGTGTCGGTGGAGCCGGCGGTAATGCCGTCAACCGCATGATCGCCGAAGGCCTGCAGAACGTGCAGTTCGTGGCCATCAACACCGATGCCAAGGATTTGCTGCGCTCCGACGCCGATGTGAAGATCTCGTTGAATGACGCTTCAAGCCGTGGATTGGGTGCCGGTGCCGATCCCGAGCGGGGCAGCAAGGCCGCGCAGGATCACCAGTCCGACATCGAGGAGGCGCTCAAGGGCGCCGACATGGTCTTCGTGACCTGTGGCGAGGGCGGCGGCACCGGCACCGGCGCGAGCCCCATCGTCGCCCGCGCGGCGCATCAGCAGGGGGCGCTGACCATCGCCGTGGTCACCCGGCCGTTCACGTTCGAGGGACCGCAGCGTTCCGCCTCCGCCGATCTGGGCATCGAGAACCTGCGCAAGGAGGTCGACGCCCTGATCGTCATCCCCAACGACCGGCTGCTTGAGCTGTCCGACCGCACGATCGGCATCGTCGACGCCTTCAAGACCGCCGATTCGGCGTTGCTCGCCGGTGTGCAGGGCATCACCGACCTGATCACGATGAACTCGTACATCCATGTCGACTTCTCCGATGTCACCGCCATCCTTCGCGGCGCCGGCACCGCGCTGTTCGGCATCGGCTCCGCGCGGGGCGAGGACCGCGCCACGCAGGCCGCCGAGATCGCCATCAGCTCGCCGCTGCTGGAATCCAGCGTCGAAGGGGCTCACGGAGCCCTCATCAACATCGCCGGCCCGACCGACCTCAAGCTGCAGGAGGCCTCTGCGGCCACCGAGCTGGTGCGCAAGGCCATCCACCCCGAAGCCCAGATCATCTGGGGTCTCGCGCTCGACGACGCCTACGGCGACGAGGTCCGCGTCACGGTCATCGCGGCCGGTTTCGACGCCGATTCCAAGAACACCAACGTGCCCTCGATGAAGGGCTCCACGACCGCCGCATCCATCCCGGCTTCCCACACCACGGACCCCGTCACGCCGACGCATGCGCACGACCAGCAGCAGCCGGTCGCGCCGAGCATCCCCGTGCGCACGCAGCCGTCCGCGAACACGCCTATGACCACCACCAATCCGGCGGCGCGTCAGGTGCCGGATTTCGCGCTGCGCAAGGGCGGCCCCGCGTCGATGCCGATCGATGACGAGACCTCCGAGCACGATATCGTCTCCTCCGGTGACCTGGGCGACCTCGATATCCCTGATTTTCTGCGCTGAGCCGAAAGGAACTGAACAGTCATGGCTGGGTTTATGAAGAACGCGATGCAGTATCTGGGCATGGCGGATGTTGCCGAAGACGACGAGCCGATGGACATCCAGGATGAGGATCCCGGATTCGACGACGATCATTCGGTCACTCCGGTGTCCCAGGCTGCGCCATCGTCGCCGACATCCGCGCCCAGCCGTGAGTCGAATCCGTTCCAGGGTCGCGTGAGCCGCATCACCACGATTCATCCGAAGTCCTACGAGGACGCGCAGCTGGTGGGGCGTGCTATCCGCGACGGCGTGCCCGTCGTGCTCAACCTGACCGGTGTCTCCGAGGCCGTGGCGTACCGCATCGTGGACTTTTCCGCGGGCGTCGTCTTCGGCGTGCGCGGGTCCATCGAGCGTGTCACTCCGCGCGTGTTCCTGCTCAGCCCGGCCCAGGTGAACATCAAGGTGGAGGAGCCGCAGGCGCCGTCCTCGGCGCACGACCTGTTCGCTGACTGATCTGCCGGCGGTCGGCCGGATTGGCGGCTGTAGACGATTCGTCGTCATGACAGCGGCGGCGGTAATGCCCAGTTGACGTTCAGCTGACGGCAATGAAGCTGTATGCCGTTTTGATAGGCTGGAAGGCATGGTGTTCACAATAGTGCGTCTGGTGATTGACTGGATTATCGACGCTTATATCACGGTGCTGTTCGTCCGTATGATCCTGGATTGGGTGTCGGTGCTTGCGCCGCGTTGGTATCCCAAGGGCGTCGTCGCATCGCTGATCAATGTCGTCTACCAGCTCACCGAGCCGCCGTTGCGCTGGCTGCGACGCTACATCCGGCCCATACCGATGGGGCCTATAGCGATGGACGTCAGCTTCATCGTGCTGTACACCGCACTTGTCGCCTTGAGAATATTGGTGTAAATCGCGCCGTAATCAACGCATACGGTGAGAGTTCTTTCAGGGTTCGTGCTAGCATCGGAAGGTGATACCAACACAGCGAGGCATCGTGCCCAAAGCGAGGTGTAAGTTTTATGGCTCTTTTGACGCCTAAAGATATACGGGAGCATACCTTCCAGACCGTGCGTTTCAAGGAAGGCTATGATGTCGACGAGGTTGACGATTTTCTCGATCAGGTGACGGAAACCGTCGAGGCGCTTGGCAAGCAGGCCGTTGCAAGTGGCCAGGCGACGCAGTCCCTTCCTCCCGACGTCGCCAAGCTCAACTCCAAGATTTCCGAGTTGACTGCGCAGGTACAGTCACTGCAGAGCGAAAACGAGCAGCTCAAGTCCGCGGCGCCCGTCGCCAGCAAGGACGATCAGGCGGCTCAGGTGGCTGCAGCGAAACTCACCGAAGCCGAGGAGAGCAACCGCGCGCTGTCCCAGCAGAACGAGCAGCTCAAGGATCAGGTGGATCGCCTCAGCGGCCAGATCGACCAGCTGACCGCGCAGGCCGCCCAGGCCTCCGGCAAGGCCGATGTCGCCGCGCAGCTCGCCGCGGTGCAGAACGAGCGCGACCAGTACCGCGTCAGCGCCAGGGACATGAGCGGACGTCTGCAGGAAGCGCAGCAGCAGGCCGCCTCCTACCAGCAGCAGCTCAACGATGCCAAGAAGCACCTCGATGCGTTGCAGCAGCAGGCCGCGCAGGCCTCCGATCTGGCTCGTCAGCTGGAGGAGTCCAAGCAGCGCGAGAACCAGCTGCGCGAGCAGGTCGCCAAGGTCGAGCCGAGCACGGAGACCGGCAGCCTGCAGAAGATCGCTGGTGCCGCCGCCGCTGCCAGCAGCGAGCCCGAGCGCGCCACCGCCATGCTGACGCTGGCCATGCAGCTGCACGACCAGTACGTCGACAAGGGCAAGGCCAAGGCGAAGGAAATCACCGAGGCCAGCCAGAACAAGTACAACGATCTGGTCACCAAGGCCAACGACTACTCGTCCCGTACCCGTACCGAGGCCGATGAGTACAACAAGCAGGTTCATTCCGATGCCGACGCGTACTCGGAGCGCACTCGTTCCGACGCCGACGCCTACTCGGTGAAGACCCGTCAGGATGCCGACACGTACCGCGAGAACACGCAGCAGCAGGCCGACAACTATGAGGACGAGGTGCGTCGTCGCGCCGGCGAGTACGACAGCAAGACCCGCTCCAACGCCGATGAGTATGCGCAGCAGGTGCGTGACAAGCTCACCACCCAGTCCAAGGTCATCGAGGGCAACATTCAGGGCCTCAAGCAGTTCGAAGCCGAATACCGTGCGCGTCTGACCGAGTTCCTCGGCCAGCTGTCTCGTCAGGTGTCCGATACGAACAACTACAGCCAGATCGGCAAGCAGGCGGAATAGTCGATGAAGGATATCCAAGGACGGCTGCGTGTTCGCGTAGCCGTCTTTGCATGTGTGGCGGCCGTGGCGCTGGGCATCGATCAGCTCACCAAGATGTGGGCGCAGCAGGCGTTGGGCGACGGGCGTACAGTGCCGCTGATCCCGGGCCTGCTTTCGTTGACGCTGGTTCATAATCCGGGTGCATCGCTCGGTCTCGGATCGGGAAGCACATGGCTGATTTCGCTGCTCGCCGTGGTGGCGTGCGTGGTGATGGCGGTGCTGGCGGCACGCACGATATCGATGCGCTGGACGGTGATGTTCGCGTTCGCGTTCGCCGGAGCGTTCGGCAATCTGATCGATCGCGTGGCCTATGCGGACGGGTTCCTCAATGGCAAGGTCGTTGATTTCCTGAATTATGGTTGGTCCGTGGGCAATGTCGCCGATATCTATCTGGTGATGGCCGGCATCGGCGTCGTGGTGCTGATTGTGCTGGATGTGCCGTTCAGTCGCAAGGACCTCGATCGGATTGAGCATCTGGGGGAGGATGCCGGTGACGTGGCGCGTGACGGGGAGTCAGACGGCACGGCGGACGAATCGCAGGACTCGTCAGCGATGGTGCAGGATGCATCGTCCGGCTCATCCCGGACGGAGGTGACCGTTTCGAGCCGTCAGCCTGATGACTCGGAGAGGAGCGCTTCATGAGCCGTCTCGTTCCGGCGCCCGACGCATTGGTGGGGTCACGATTCGACGTGGCGGTTTCCAAGATGCTGGGCATCTCGCGTGCCAAGGCGGCGGATCTTATCGAATCCGGCCAAGCCCGCGTGCTGAATCGTGCGATCGCCAAGTCGGGCACGCTGCTGTATGGGGAGACCGTCGAATTCGACATCGCCGAAGAACGGCATGAGCCGGAACCGGTGTGTCTCGACATGGCCATCGTGTATGAGGATGACGATGTCGTCGTGGTCGACAAGCCCGTGGGCGTCGCTGCACATGCTTCGGCCGGATGGACAGGCCCCACCGTATTGGGCAGCCTGCTCAAACGCGGCGTGCGCATCACCTCATACGGAGCTCCCGGGCGGCAGGGCATCGTGTCGCGGTTGGATGTGGGCACGTCCGGCCTGATGCTGGTGTGCAAGTCAGAGCTGGCGTACAAGGAGATGCGGCGGCAGTTCTCCGAGCATGAGGTGGTCAAGACCTATCATGCGATGGTCCAGGGCAACCTCAAGGAGGACAAGGCCACCATCGAAGCGCCCATCGGCCGCGCCAAGGTGTCGGACTTCCGCTTCTGCGTCACGCCGTCGGGCAAGCCGGCGGTCACGCATTGGGACGTGCTGGACCGATTCGGCGAGGCGACGCTGGTTTCGGTGAATCTCGAAACCGGACGCACGCATCAGATTCGCGTGCATTTCTCTTCGATCGGGCATCCTCTGGTCGGAGACCCGATGTATGGGGCCAATCCGGTGCTGGCCGGGGAGCTCGGCCTGGATCGGCAGTGGTTGCATGCGATGAAGCTGGAGTTTCGCCACCCCCGCACCCATCTCTGGACGTCGGTCGAATCCCACTACCCGGCCGATCTTGCCCATGCACTGGAACTTATGCGCGCCAGGCATGCCTCAACTGGTCTGGAAGCCGCCGACTAGCGTACCCAATCGGCCTGTCGCGTAGCGCTGTCATCCTACTGTCGCCCCCCCCCGCTGGCGGGGGCTGTCGCGTAGCGACTGGGGGTGGTCCAACGCCAATTCGCGCCCCCGCTGTTCTTACTTATCGCGTTTCTTCCATGCAACGACGGAAGTGACCACGCCGGCCGCCGGCAGCGGTACGCAGGCCAACGCCGCGACGCCTTCAACCAGCAGCAGGATGGCGTCTGCAGGATTGTAGACGCCGCGATTGAGATACATATAACATGCGATTGCGGCCAGTGCCGATACTGTGCCGGCCGCCAGCAGCGCAAAGCCGAGCGTGCGCAAGGCATTATGCGATGAGGAGCAATATTGGGCCGATGTCGCAGTCGGCATGGTCGGCGCGGACTGCACGGTGACCGGCGGCGAAATCCTCATAGTGTGGCTGATTTGCGGACGTCATTGTTCCTCCTGGTGGTTCGTTGCCGCGAATTGTCTGGCGACGGCGGATCATCCTTGATGGCAATCTATGCGACGGAGACACTCTTTGTCCAGCGGAACGGACAATGTGGTCGAAGGCTGCCGAGTTATCCACATTTTGGGCGTGTCGTGCCGGATTCGATTCAGCTTTCGCGAGTTACATGTGGCATTTTCGCAGTGTTTACTGATGGTCGTCATTCGCTGCCATACATGTCCCTCCTGTACAATGACCATGTCATGCATGATGAGACAAGGGGTGAGCATGTATACCTCGTTGGACAGGTTCCGCATCAAGCCGGGCAAAGAGGATTTGGCCCGCGAATGGTTCCGATATCTGAACGATCACTTGGCCGAAGCGAATGCGACGATGCCGGCTGAGGGCGCGCATATCGAGTCATGGTTCCTGCACGAGGAATCGGACGGACTGTACGGATACGTGTACGTGATCTACGACGACAATGATAAGGCTGTCGAAGTGTTCAAGGAGAGTGAGAATCCGTTGGACATCAAGCACAACGAGTACATGAACGCCTGCATCGACTACCACGACTACGCCGAGATGAAGCCTGCCGTGGCGCTGGGCGACTACTCCGTATTCCGGAGATGATTGGTCGACGGTTCGTCGACGCCGTTGTGTTTGCAGACTCGTTTGTACAACTTATGCATTTCGGTCAAATGCATAAGTTGTACAAACGATTTCCCTAGAGACCCTACTTGCCTTGCTGCGTTTCGTTGGAATTCCAGCGTTTTCGGGAATACCCGTGACTCGCGGCAACGGGTATGTGTGCTGTTTCCCGCGATTATGCGGGACAACGTCCGCATTATGGCATTTCGCGGGCGTTGTACACGCGGCATTGCACTCGGGTCGGAAACGCGCGGAGCAAGTTCTTCCGCCTCGCCGCCGGGGCGGAAGAACCATATGCACTGAAACGCGTCGCCCGAGGAATAACGCAGAGGACGCTCCGCCAGCGCACAATCAGTTTTTGTGCAGTTTGGCGTTGAGCTCAATCCCCGTCTTCCGGTAGCGGGCCTCAATGCGGCCGTTGACGGAGTTGCGGATGAAGAGGATGTTGTCTTTGCCGCTCAGATCGGCGCCCTTGACGACGTCCAGCGGTTCGCCGGCGGCGGCTTTGGCCTTGTCCCAGACGGTGATCTTGGTACCGGCGGTGACGTACAGGCCTGCTTCGACGACGCAGTTGTCGCCGAGCGAGATGCCGATGCCGGCGTTGGCGCCGAGCAGGGAGTGCTCGCCGATGGAGTTGCGGAGCTTGCCGCCGCCGGACAGGGTGCCCATGATGGAGGCGCCGCCGCCGATGTCGGAGCCGTTGCCGACGACGACGCCTTGCGAGACACGGCCTTCGACCATTGAGACGCCCAAAGTTCCCGCGTTGAAGTTGACGAAGCCGGCGTGCATGACGGTGGTGCCTTCGGACAGGTGGGCGCCGAGACGCACGCGGTCGGCGTCGCCGATGCGCACGCCGGAGGGGACCACGTAGTCGATCATGCGTGGGAACTTGTCGATTGACAGCACGTTGACGGTGGCGGCGGGAGCGGCGGCCGGAAGCCCGGCGGAGGCGGCGAAGGAGCGCGCGGCGCTGGTGGCGGCCGCTTCGACGTCGAGCTTGCGGGCGTTGAAGTCTTCGACCGCGAACGGGCCGTAATTGGTCCAGACCACGTTCGTGAGCTTGGCGAAGATGCCGTCGAGGTTGAGGGTGTTCGGCTGGGCGAGGCGCATGGAGAGCAGGTGCAGGCGCAGGTAGGCGTCGGCCGCATCCGCGATCGGGTCGTCAAGGGAGCTTACGGTGAACACCGGTTCGCGGCGCACGCCACGGGCGTCGGCCTGCGGCTGCGCCAGCGCCCCGAACTCGTGGTTGGGGCGGTTCGCGCCTTCGGGCGCGGCGCCGAGCGTCAGTTGCGGATACCAGACGTCGAGTGTGTTCCCGGCTGCATCGATGCTGGCCAGTCCCCAGCCCCATGCGGTGCGTTCGTTCGTCATGCTTGTCTCCTTGGTGGATGAACGGTAGATGCTTCTATATTATGGGCAGATGGGCACGTATGAGGCTGCCGTTCCGAATCATTGTGGCGCGGTTTCGTCACGGGAGAAAATCTAGCGGGGCGGCTACGATGAAAAGCTATGAGTGACTACAGGACCGAACGGGAGCAGCGTGAGCGCCGCCGCCGCATCATCATGCGTGCGGTGTGCATCGTCATTGCCGTGGCCATGCTCGGCAGCCTGGTCATTCCCGCGGTGTATGCGGGTCTTTGACGCGATCATTGGCGTCCTGCCGTGACGCGACGGTGCTTGAGATTTCGCATATGGTCGGCGAGCGTC
>ENA-OQKS01000520-OQKS01000520.1-human-gut-metagenome-genome-assembly--contig:-NODE-520-length-10508-cov-2.299971_pt1 | contig 10508 bp, 5 predicted proteins | sample MGYA00242804_ERZ504808 | MGnify/ENA primary metagenome ERZ504808 (study PRJEB26092, sample SAMD00036375) | human gut metagenome | host: Homo sapiens | study: EMG produced TPA metagenomics assembly of...
CCGTCCAGATAGGCTGTGACACCTTCCGGATAGTCGCTTGCGGTGCTATCGGCGGTTTCGGCATAAGCCTCCGATACGGGTGTCAGCACGACACTCGTTGCCCCCAATAGCGGCATGAGCATCATCGAACCTGCCGCAAGCAGGGCGATAGGTTTACGCATGTCTCCTCTTTCCGTTTTTTCTTTCTATGTTAAAGACCTTCAAAGAAAAGTTTGGGGAGGCGGGGAGTCATGCTCTCCCACCTCCCCAAACTAGGCGGTGTAGGGAAGGAACCCTATCGGCCCCTCCCCTACCGGTTCAGTCCGTCACTTTGTGGAGCCGGACAGATGAGCGCCGTTCGAAAGGGAAGCGATGCGACGCTTGCCTTCGGAAACGACCGCCAATCCCAGTCCAAGCACTGCAAGCATTCCGATGAGCGGAATGATGAAGCCGCTTGCGATACCGGTCTTGGCGAGTTCGCCCACGATTACGGTCTCGCCCGGAACACGGGCATCACCGTAGTGGACGAGCCGCTTGGTGGACTTCTCCACCAGCTTCTCACGCCAGTAGTAGGTTCCGGCGTCGGACGGGGTGACTTCCGGCGAATCGACCGTGGTCGCGTTCTGCGGGACGTTCACGGCGTCGGTGGTGGCGACCGTTCTTGGTCGTCCTTCACATCGTTGCCGTTCTGCTTCCACAGCTCGAACACCAGCTCGTAGTCGTCGTTAGGAATCTTGCCTTCGATGAGGGCGGTATCCTTGACCGGCTTGGTGGCGGTGCCGTTGGTCTGGGCCTTGGTCGTGACCTTCACCACGTCGGTGGTTTCACCCGGCGTGCGCGGCTTCTCGGTGTGAACCGGAGTGTCGCACGGATGGTCTTCGTCGGTGTTGCCGGTCGGCGGGACGCACGGCGGAATGTCGGTGTCCTCGACCGGATTGTAGATGCTTTCACGCCAGTAGTAGGTTCCGGTCTCCTTGACCTCGTAGGTCGGGGAGTCGGCTTCCTTCTGACCGGCCTTGAGCATCACCTTGTCGCTGGTGAACACCTTCTCGTCCTTGCTGGAGTCGTCGCCATCGGACTGCTTCCACAGGGTGAAGATGATGTAGGAGCCGTCAACGACGTTGCCTTCAATCTTCGCCTTGTCTTGAAGCTTGGTGCCGGATTCTTCCAGACGGTGGGTGGTGGTGGTCACGTTGACCACGTTGACGGTCTCGTTGCTTACGCGAGGCTTTCCGGTGATGGTCGGGGTCTTCTCGACTTCCACCTTCTTGTCGTGGTCGGCCGAAGTGGTGTGCTTGGTCGGCACGTATACGTGCTCACGCCAGTAGTACACGCCAACCTTGTCAACGGTCACATCCTCCAAGTCCGCGAACGCCTGACCTTCGGAGAGCGTGGTGCGCTTCGTGGTCAGAACCTCCTCATCCTTGCTGGAATCGTCGCCGTCCACCTGACGGTAGAGGGTGGCGTCCGCCTGAGAGCCTTCCGGCACGCGTCCTTGAAGGAGCACGGTGTCGTGGAACTTCTCTCCGACGTGTCCCAGCGGTTTGGTCTTGGTGGTCGCGTCGATAATCTGGACGGTCTCATCGGCCACATGGGCGCGGTCGGTGAAGAAGTCCTCGGACTCCAGATGGCTGGTGTCCTTATCGTTCTGCGGCTTGTTCGGCTGTCCGTCACCGGCGAGGTTCTTCGTCGGACTGGTCAGACTGAACACCCAGTAGTATTCGCCAACCTTGGTCGGAGTGTACTCGGGGCTTTCCACTGTCACCTTGCCGTTCTTCAACGCTTCGGCGGCTTCCTCGGCGGTGATGAGGTGAGCGCCGTCGGACGGGGTCTGATAGCTTGCGACGAGCATGCTGTCGGAGGCTTCGCCGTTATCGGATTGAGGTTCGGCATCGGCGTCAGTATCGTTGGAGCCTTCGCTCTCGCCCTGCTGTTGCTCGGTCTTGTCAATCAGATAATCGTCGTCGTCGGCGGTGTTGGTCTTGTACAGGTTCCAAGAGACCAGAGTGCCTTCAGCCGGATGTCCGGTGATGGTCACGGTGTCCTTGGTGGGCTTGTTGACCTGCTGCGCCACCTGAGCTTCGGAGGAAGCCTTTACGATGCGGAACGATTCACGCGGGTCACGCTGGGTTCCCAGCTTGACGACCTTGTGGTTCGTGCTCGGGTCGCTGATTTCGATGACCCAGTAGTAGTCGCCCACCTCGTTCATCTTGTGTTCGGGGCCGTAGGCTTCGGTCTGTCCGCTGGTCAGATGCACGTAGTCGCCGGTGAAAAATCTTCTTATCGGTCTTCACGTCGCCGTCTCCCTGCTTGTACAGGAACCAGCGTGCGTCCAATCCTTCGGTCAAATCGTCGCGGATGTCACCGGACTGCTTCCAACTTCACGTTTGGTCAGGTCGGCATTGGTCTTTGACCACGGTTCCCACGTAACGTTCGGTGGCGATATCGGTCTGCGCTTCGATGGAGCGGAAGGACTCGTTCTTGACCTTGCCTTGCCGGTGTGCAACGGAGTGTTCTGGTCATCCTTCGGCAGGTTCAGAACCTCAACCCAGTAGTAGTCGATTGCGTCCGGAACCTTGAGGCTCGGGCTGGTCAACTGCTGGTCGATGCTGGACTTGTTGAAGCCCAGTTCCTTGAGGGTGGCGGACTTGGTGGAGGCGACCTTCTTGCCGGTTGCGTAATCATGCATCTCGAAGGTGAGCGTCGCGTTCTCAGGCAGGTGGCCTTCGAGTCGTGCGACATCCTGAACGGTACCGTTCTTGGAAGCCCACTTGTAGGTGCTGGTGGTTACACGGACTGCGTGGAAGGATTCGTCTTTGATGCGCTTGTCGGAGACTGCCGGGTTGATGTTGTCAGGCTGGAAGGCGGTACCGTCCGGCTTGGTGAACACCCACTGCCAGTAGTAGTCGGCGGGGTCGGTCAGATGTACGGAAGCGGAGTCGAGGGTCTTCTGGGCTTCGGTCAGGGCAACCGGGTCAAGGGTCTTGACGACGGTATCCTTGTCCGCAGTCTGATTCTCGGCTTGCTTGTACAGCTTGAACGCGACCTTGTAGTCCTTGAGCATATAACCGGTGATGGTGAGCTTATCGTTCACATCGTTGCCGTTGGTGACATCGACGTAATGCTCGCCTTCGCTGGTGTGGATGTTCGGGGTTCCGGTCACGTTCGTGGTCAGCTTCACGACCTCGAACTTCTCGGATGCGATGTTCTTGCCGTCGAACAGGAGCCAACGGTCGGCGTAGCCGTCTCCATTGCCCTTCTGCTTGGCGGTGGCATTCTGCCAGTAGTCACCGGCTTGGGAGTCATCGTCCTGAGTGGTCGCCTTGGCGGCGGTCATCCACTCCTTGGTGATGACACCGAATGCGGAGTTCATGCTGGTGTCTCCACCAGTGCCCACGCCGTTGCCATCCTTGTGAGGCATTTCCGGAGTGTAAATCTTCACACGCCAGATGTAGGAGCCGACACCCGGATTCTTCACGCTCTTGGAGCGGAAGGTGACACCATTGAGGTGGGCGCCGATGGCCTTGGACGGAATATCCACGCGACCGGTAGTGGCGACCTTTTCGGAGGCAATGCCATTATGGTCGGAATCATCCTGCTTGGTGGCCGCGTCCTTACGAACGTTGCCATCCTTGCTCGTGCGCCACAATTCGGCCTCGTACTGGGAGCCAGCCGGAATGTTGCCCTTCAACGTGATTTCGTCGGACACGTTCATGCTGTCGAGCCACAACGGTTCGGTGCTCTTGGTGTCCATGTGAATCACGTCGAACTCTTCGGATTCGTCGTCGCCGCCATACCAGACAACATCACGATTGTTGTCGGCAGGGTCGGTTCCAGCGCCCGGAGTGGTGGACGGGACGGTAATCTTCACACGGTAGTAGTACTTGTTCGCAGACCAGTCGGACGGAATCGGGAACGTGGAGGATTTGACGTTCTGGTAGTTGTCCAGACCATCGGTACCCACATACGGATGGTTCTTGTCCGGGTCTTCGCTCTTGGCGAGTTCACGAACCTTCGGGAGGTCTTCGGCATTGTACTGCTTGACCATCTTGCCAGCGTTCGCGCCGTCCTTGGCCCAGATTTCAAACTGGACTTTGGCACCGTTCGGTGTTTGAGCGGTCTTGCCGGTGGTGTAGGTGTCTCCGTCGATGGATTCGCCGTCGAACTGCTCATACGAGGTCTGGTGGAGCACGTCGTAGATTTGCGTGGTCTTGTCCTCGTAATTGCCGTTCGCGTCGCTCAGCCACTTCTTGGACACGGTGGTGGAGAACTTCTGCACCGGGGTGCGTTCGTAGCTCTTGTAACCGGTCTTGTGGTCGGAACCCTTTTCACCGTAGATATGCTGGTCGAGCACGCCGCCCTGCGGGGTCTTCAACGTGGCCTTCCAGTAAATCATGCCAGCCTTGGTGGTCTTGAAGCTCGGGTCAGTGACCTTGAAAGTCAGCTTGCCCGGACGGTTGCCTTCCTGACCGGCCTTGATTGCGGTGAACTTGTTGGTGTCGATGGTGACGGTCTTCTCGGCAATCTTGAACAAGCCTTGGTCGCCGTCATCCTCTTCGGCCTGACGGTACATTTCCACGGTGACGGTGGAGCCTTGCGGAATACGACCGATGACGCCGGTCGGATTGCTGTTGCCTTCACCTTCGTGAACCTGACCATCAGCGGACTCGGCCTCACTGGTCTCATCGTAAACGGTGATTTCATCGTACAGCTGTTCGCCGGTCGCACCCATCTTCTGCGCGTTGGACGTGACGATACCACCCGGATTCACCTGAACGGTTTCGGACGGCAGACCCAAATCGTGGGAAGCCAACTGCTTGCCTTGCGGAGACCACAGAGTCGCAACCCAGTACACGGAACCGGAGTTATCGGTGTGGGTGGTAGGGCTGGTGACGGTGAACTTCTTGGACGCGGAGGCTTCCGCATCGGAGTCCTTGATGTTCACGCGCACGTTGTCCAACAGCTTAGGAGCATTGGCATCCGGGTCGCCGGATACCGCGTCGTAAGCGGTGAACGTGACGTAGGAACCCTTGAGCACCTTACCGGAGATGGTCGCCTTATCAGCGAACTCCTCGCTCGGCTTGACCTTGCCCTTGGTCACTTGGGTGGTGATGGTCGGAGGACGAACCGTGACGGTTTCTTCCGGAAGTCCAAGGTCGTGGGTGGCAAGCTGGCGTCCCTGCTTGTCGTACAGGGTTGCCTTCCAATACACGTTTCCACCGTTCATGGTGTTGACGGTCTTGGACTTGACGGTCACGGTCTTGTCCTGAGCGGAGTCCTTCGCCTGAGCCGCAGTGATGTTGACCTTCTGGTCTTTCAGCAGAAGGCTGGCGTTGGTGTCGGGCTTCTCACCGACCGCATCGTAGGCGCGGAACACCACGAAGTCACCCGCGTGGACGACACCCTTGATGTCGGCGGTGTCGTAGAAGTTCTCTCCGACACCGACGCTCGTGGAGGACACGTGCGTGGTGATGGTCGGATACTTGACCTGAACGGTTTCACCGCCAACACCCAAATCATGGGTGGCGAGCACAGTGCCGTTGGCACGGTGCAGGGTGGCCTTCCAATACACGTTTCCGCCTTCGGTGGCGTGGGTCTTCGGGCTGGTGACGTTGATGGCCTGTCCGTTCTGGCTTGCGGTGACATCCTTGGCCGGAATGTTCACACGCTCGGAGTCGAGCAGTTTCGCACCTTGGGCGTTCGGAGCGCCGTCAACCGGAGCGTAGGCGGTCGAAGGTGACATAATCGCCGGACTCGACCTCGCCGTTGATGGTGGCGGTATCGGTGAACTCCTCGTTGGATGGAAACCTGTTCCTTGCTGACCTTGGTGGTGATGGACGGGTTCTTGATAAGAACGCTTTCGCCGGTGGCACCCAGCTCGTGGGTGGCGAGTTCCATTCCGCCCTTGTTGTAGAGCGTCGCCTTCCAGTAGACGATACCGGCCTTGGTGGCGGTCACGTCCGGGGAATCAACAGTGAAGCTCTTACCAGCGCCGGAAGATGCAATCTTGTCGGCTGGAATGTCCACACGCTTGTTGTCAAGCAGTTTCGCGGCATTCGTATCCGGCTTGCCGGAAACCGCGTCATAGGCGGTGAATGTCAGATACGCGCCAGCATCAATCTTGTTGTTGATGACGGCGGTGTCGTGGAACGGACGACCGACATAGGTCTGCTGTGCGCTGGTCTTGGTGGTGAGGGACGGGCCTACCACTTCGATGGTCTCGTTCTCCAAGCCGATGGCGTGACCCGCGAGAGCCTTTCCTTTGGCATTGTAGAGTTTCGCAACCCAGTAGACCTTACCAATCTTGTTGGTGCTGATTTCCGGGGACTTAACCTCGAACTGGGTGGTGTCGGAATGGTCGGCTTGGTCGTTGGTGACGTTCACGCGAGTGTTGTCCAACAGCTTGTTGGTGGACACGTCCGGCTCGCCGGACACGGCGTCATACGCGGTGAAGGTGACATAGGAGCCACGCGGAACCAGACCGGAGATGGTCGCGGTATCGTAGAACTTCTCACCTTGGGTGACGGTGGTCTTGTTCACGTTGGTGGTCAATGTGACGGGTTGCGCGTCCTGAGTGACGAAGGAACGTTCCCACGGATTGTTGTACGCGCTCTTGAATCCTTTCGCACGGTCGGAGCCGGGGAAGTCGTAGATGAACACGTAGTAGCCGCAATGGGCCTTATCCGTGACCTTGATGTTCACATCGGTGGCAACGGTCTTGGCGTCGCTACCATCGCTCGGATAGAGAACGATTTTACCGCCGCCGACCTTGTACTTGCCGTTCATGGCCGGAACCTCCCATTCGCCAACCAGCTTGTGGTTGGCATCCTGAGTAGGCTCCTCTTCGGTGGTCGGAACGTACTTCTCATCCTCATCCTTGTTGCCGGTTCCGGAGCCAGCCCACCAGACACGAATCTTGGCCTTCGCATCAGCACCGAAACCATAGTTCGTATTACCGGTGAACTTACCGTAATCGGACGGCAGACGGCTGATGTTGATTTCATCAAGGATGTCCTTGTTCATACCGGACTCCTGCTCCAACACGGTGGAGTCGTGGTTCGGCGGCAGAACACTCACGGACGTTTCCTGAGCCTTGCCGAACTCATCGATGTAATCGCCTTTGATGTAATCCTGCTGGGACTGGTCTGCCTTGACTTCAACCCAAACCCATGTTCCGAACAGTCCGGCGTCCTCATCGGACACCTGATAATCGTCCAAACCGTTCACACTGTCATAGTCGATGCCACCGGTAGCGGCCTTCGCCTTGACGGTGTTGGTCTGACCGCTCTTGGTGAAGCTGGTGGTCGCGGCGGCAACCTGACGGATGCCATCGGTTTCACGCAGACGCTTCAAATAGTTGGTCGGACTCTCACCATTGTTCTTCTTGATGACTTGAAGGATATGCTTGGAGTCACCGACGAAATAGTAGCCCTTGAATTTGACGGGCACGTTGTCCGCCCACTCGTCGTCGGAGGAAGCGACACCGGAGGTCACACGGTCTTCGACCGGGGAGCCACGGGTCAACTGTTTCTTACTGACGCTGGTACTGACGGTCGGCTGAAAATCACGCGACACAGAGAATTGGACATCACTCGTCTGATTCTCAGGGTCGGAAGGCCGCATCATATCCTGACCGGGGGAATTTAGAACGGCGGCAGTGGGAACATTAATCGAAACATGGCCTGTTACTTTTCCGTTGCCGGTTGCCGTCCACGGAATATGCATTGCCTGACCGGTGGTCGTACCACTGATTGTATTGGTTCCGGTCTGGTCGAATTTCGCCGGGCCGTTCAACGTCGCAGTGTACTGAATGCCAGCAATGTACTGTCCGCTAGAGTTCTTAACGCCGGGGTCAACAGTTCCGGTACGCTTGCCAGAGGTATAGGCATAGGCGGCATTAAGGTTAGCGGGAAGAGTGTTATATGCATCATTCCAAAGATTCGCCGCATTGGAAGCGACGGCATTGATATCCGCACCTTCCAAACCAGCCGCTACCAGCTGACGGAAATGGCTACTGCCTTGGTCAAGATGCTCATGAATCGCATAAGCAACCGAAGCCTGAGTGAAATCACTGCTATCACCCTTATGCTTCTCAACCAGCCACGCACCAACCTTATGGTTCACATCCGTAGCCTTATTCCAAGTACCGGTATTAGTAACAGGTTCACCGGCCTCAACACAGTACACCGGATTACCGTTCTCATAACGTTGCGGACCAAGAGAACTACCGTGAGTACCAACCCACCAACTCCCAGAACGCGTCGCATTGAACCAGTAGCCGGGGCCGTCAGTCGTGGCGGCAAGCGCACTACCGGTCGTTATCACTCCAGAAGCCAAGGTAGCCGTCGCCGCAACCAGTGCGACAGCGGCCTTCCCCACCCGTTTAAGAATGGAGTCCTTGACTTTCCGGGAAGTTTTACTCAATGGATTACCCATAGACTAACTCCTCTAGAGGTTTGTATTGTTGTTCCACATATATCAGGTTTTTCTACAATCAACCTTCGGAAAAACGGAATTTTCTTATAGAAAGAGGATATGTTTTTTCGTTTACCTATCCGCTACCGGTACCATTTAATCCAAGAACACGAAACGAGGCGATGATGTCGAGAACATTCAAGGACAGACCATATGCGCTTATCGAGGACGAGGCCCGTTCACGCGGTTTCAGTCACACTTATGATTGCGGACGGTTTCACTGGGAGTATGTCGAAGTCGCAAAATACGCGTATTCACGGAAGAGGAATCCGCATATTCCGGCACGTCGGTGGGAGGATTGGCGGTGGATTGAGGACGATTGGTATACGGATTACGGGAATAAAACCCGAATCCGTGACTCACTGAGCATCGCCGTTAACACTTACAACAGCGGCATGATGGATGAGGATTGGGATGAACCAAACGTATATCAGCGGCGTAGACGCTGGTATTGCTAGGATTGGAAGACTGCCGTATTGCTACTGTCTCTTGTTTTTGGGCTGTATAGCATATCTTTTGTTGCGACATGCCGATTCTCGTGTTATAGTGGATTTGTCCACATTAAAGAGTAGTGTTCGCCTACCCCACATGGGAGAATCGAACATAAGAACCAAGGAGCAAAACAAAAATGGAAAAGAACCAAAACCTTGAGGAGATGCAGGAAACCACCATCCTCACCCAAACGAAACGACGAGGAAACGCCAAGAAGCCCGCCAAGAAGACGATTATTGTCAGTACTATCGCGGCGGTTGTTGTCCTTGCCGGCGTGGGCGGTGGCTACGCGTATGCGTCCAATACAACATACGATTCCTATGAGTCCCAGCTTGAGTCAGCCAAGGAGGCTGACTCGAAGCTGGTGAAGACACTTGCGGAAGCACGGACGCTCGTCAAGGCTACGAAGGAAACGGACGTGCTTGACAAGACCATGTTGGACTCCTTGACGAAAAGCATCAAGACCGGGGATGCCCTGAAAGGCGTTCCGACCACATCGCATGCCACTAAGTGGAACCTGTGGGGCACGACCAAAGCCAATACCATTGTTGCCGACGATAACACCGAAGCCAATGATTCCATCGACGCCATCAACAAGGCCATGAGAAAGGTGAACAAGTCCAAGACGGACAAGCAGGTCAAGGATGCGAGGTCCACGCTCGACAAGACCATCAGTGATGCGGAAACTCTATACAAGGATTCCGAAGGCAAGGTGCAGGACAACAAGACCCGTGAAAGCTTGAAAACCGCCATCGACACGGCAAAGAAAACCGTTGACGACAAGAAGTCTGACGTGAAAACCCTGAACGCGCAGAAAGACGCCGTGTCCAAGGCTGTCAAAAGCGTAAACGACTCCAAGACTGCGAAAGAACAAGCCGACGCGGAAGCCAAAGCCGAGGAAGCCGCACGCCAAGCCGCACAACAGCAGTCGCAAGCCCAAGCCCAAACCTACTCGAACACGAACTACAATCGTACGAACAGTGGCACCAGCACCTACAGCGCTCCGACGCAACATGCCCAGACCCAACAGTCTGCGCCACAGCAAAGCCAGAACCAGAATAATAGTTCCTCTAATTCTGGATACACCAAGCTCTGCGCGACATTCGATTCTCAGGGCAACAGCACATATTACACCCCCTGCAACTAGAAGTTAAGGATACAGGTCTAACTGAATTCGCGAACATTATTTACGGTATTTTCTGAGACGATGGCGAGCACTTCATGCTCACCATCGTCCGCGTAAGCCGCAAGTATTTTCTCGGGTTCTAGCACTGTCTTCCAGATAGTGCCCTGCCTACCGAATCTGCCCGCGAACTTTTCCGCGACTTCGAGATTGCTCGTCCAGCTTAACCCCATATGCACGCTCTTGTCGATTTCACCCCTGTACACTGTTATAGGCTTGTCGAACGTCTTCTCCAAAGCACCCTCTCCCCCAATGCAGGGCTTGGTCTGCTGGAGTAGCTTGACGAGGTGCCTGTCGAATTGGCGTGATGGGTATTCCTCGTTCTTTCTGACGTTCAATGCCGTCATGCGCTGGTATTGCCTGTCGTTCAGTTCTTTCC
>ENA-OQKS01000521-OQKS01000521.1-human-gut-metagenome-genome-assembly--contig:-NODE-521-length-10496-cov-2.858231_pt1 | contig 10496 bp, 9 predicted proteins | sample MGYA00242804_ERZ504808 | MGnify/ENA primary metagenome ERZ504808 (study PRJEB26092, sample SAMD00036375) | human gut metagenome | host: Homo sapiens | study: EMG produced TPA metagenomics assembly of...
GCGCTCGATGCGTACCTCAAGAGCGCCCTCGAGCAGAACATGCTCGACCTGTTCGATGTATGCAACCGCACCGTGCTCTACGTGAGTCACGATATCGACGAGGCGTGCCGTCTGTGCGAGCGCATCTGCGTGATGCGCAACGGGCATGTTGAGGAGATCGGCTCCATCGAGGACGTGGTTCGCCGTCCGCAGACGCTGGCGGCGCTGCGTCTGACGGGGTGCAAGAACACAAGCCGGGCGCGCAAGATTGGCGACGAAGAAGTTGAGGCCCTCGACTGGGGCATGACCTTTAACGTGGGTCGCGAGGTTCCCGATGACGTGGCATATCTGGGTATTCGTGCGAGCTACTTCCATGTGGACAACCGTGCCGAGCGGGGTCGCAACAGCTACGATTTGCACGTGGCGCGCGTGAGCGATTCGCGTTTTGAGCGCCTGGTGCTGTTGGATGCGCCGCGGGCCGATGCGCCCACGCGTCTGCAGTGGAAGGTCAACAAAGTGGGCATGCCTGTCGACGAGCTACCGCAAGCAGGCGAGACGCTGCGCATGCATTTTGATGCCAGCAGGATCCATTTGGTTTGTCGATAGCGCCGGGTAATGCCGTCGGGGATATAAGCCTCGTCGGCTTTATCTTGTCGCACGACGAATGAGGGATGACAAACTCTTATCAATTAAGATAATTATTTATTAAACGACGGCACACGACGCTGTCGTACGCATGACGGCGGTGTTCGTCTGGACGACAACCGTTGATATAGTTGACCTTAACTTGTAAAGGAGGGTGCGCACATGCCGCAGACGACATATATTCGCCGCGTTGCCGCGCGTGCCCTGTATATGGCTCGGAGCCGCATATGAGCAGGTATGTTCACGGCTCCGGGAGAGACGACGCACAACTAAATAACCGTCCGCAAGGCAGGTTCCCTAAAATTCCGGGTTTGAGCACGGCCGGGCAATCGCCGTCCGTCGTGCATCGATACCGCTGTTATCCGTTTTTGGTTCGAGAGGGGAACCGTCATGGCTGAAGAATTCGATTTCCATCCGATGTGGGAGAGCCTCGGCATGAATCTTGCCGACCACGACATGCTGCTGGGCGCCGTGGGCCAGATGTACGGCGATATGTTCCTGACGCAGAACAATCGCCCCAAGTCCACGTCCTACCTGGACTTTGTAGCCACCAACATCCACAGCGGCCGTATTAAGGAGATGCTCGACAAGAAGGAGGCCGGCGAGGCCACCAAGATCGTGGGCTCGTTCTGCGTCTACGTGCCCGAGGAGATTGTGCTCGCCTGCGACGGCATTCCCGTGGGCCTGTGCTCGGGTGCCGACTGGGCGACCGACAAGGTCGAGGAGCATCTGCCGCGCAACACCTGTCCGCTTATCAAGAGCTTTGCCGGCTTTAAGCTGGGCGAGGTCTGCCCCTACATCGAGTCGAGCGACTTGGTAGTCGGCGAGAACACCTGCGATGGCAAGAAGAAGGCCTACGAGTTCTTTGCCACGCAAAAGAACATGTACGTCATGGATATCCCCAACGTACACGACAAGTCGACGCTCGTGACCTGGAAGGCCGAGGTCAAGAAGCTCGCCGCCAAGATCGAGGAAGAGTGCGGCGTCACGATTACGCCCGAGCGCCTGAAGGCCGCCATCCACGCCGTAAATGAGAAGCGCCGTGCCCTGCAGCGCCTCGCTGCCACGCGCGCTGCCGACCCGGCGCCCATCAGCGGTCTCGACAGCCTGCTGACCGTTCAGGCCGCCTTTATGGACGACACGCCGCGTCTGACCGGAGCCATTAACGATATGGCGGCTGAGTGCGAGCAGCGTGTCGAGGCCGGCGAGGGCGTGGCGCCCAAGGGGACCAAGCGCATCCTGTACACCGGCACGCCCATGGCCGTGCCCAACTGGAAGCTGTTCAACCTCATCGAGAAGGCCGGCGGCGTCGTGGTGGGCGAGGAGTCCTGCACGGGTTCGCGCTACTACAAGGATCTGGTCGACGAGTCCGGTGAGACGGTCGACGAGATGCTTGATGCCATCGCCGAGCGCTACTTTAAGATCAACTGCGCCGTCTTTACGCCCAACGACCAGCGTATGAAGGACATTGTCCAGATGGCCAAGGACCTGCATGCCGACGGCATCGTCGACGTGGCCCTGCAGTTCTGCACGCTCTACGAGATGGAGTCGTTTGCCGTGGAGAAGGCCGCCGAGGAGGCCGGCATTCCGTTTATGCACATCACGACCGACTACGCCGGCGAGGATGCAGGCCAGCTACAAACCAGGATTGAGGCCTTCTTGGAAACCATTTAGGGCTATCCGTCCCGGCGGCTTTCCCGGACACCCGATCTTGCCGTTCAAACCGTCGCTTGCTACCAAAGTATGCGGCGCTCATCTTTCACGGCAACCTCGGGCACCTGGGAAAGCCGTTTCCTTGGTTGGTTAAAAGGTTCGTTAAGGAGTTATATGTCGGAAAAATATTGAGCAGCCGTTGCCGTCCACGTTTGAGGTAGTTCAACGAGCAGCGCAAGGCGGCGTTTATTCGCGTCAAGGATTACAAGCAGGCGGGTAATCGCCTGGTCGGCTTCCTGTGCAGCTATACGCCACTCGAGATTATCGATGCCGCGGGGGCCGCAAGTGTCGCTCTGTGCGGTACGTCCGATGAGGTGATTCCCGAGGCCGAGAAGGTGCTGCCGGCAAACCTCTGCCCGCTCATCAAGTCGACCTACGGCTTTGCCTACTCGCAAAAGTGCCCGTTTACGTACTTTAGCGACATGATCATCGGTGAGACCACCTGCGACGGCAAGAAGAAGATGTACGAGTTACTCAACGAGCTCAAGCGCACGTACATTCTGCACCTGCCGCAGGGTCGCGATCGTGCCTATGAGCGCGAGGGCTGGTACGAGGAGTGCCGCCTGCTCAAGGAAGAGCTCGAGAACTTCTACGGTATTACGATCACCGATGACGACCTGCGCGCCGCTGTCCGTCGTCGCAATCGCTTGCGTGCGGCCCAGCTCGAGATGTTCGCGCTGCAGGCCAACCAGCCGGCGGCCATGAGCGGCGTCGACCTGATGAGCACCATGTTCGCCGGTACGTTCAGCTTTGATATCGAGGCCTATACGCAGCAGCTGGAGCAAAAGGTCGCCAAGCTGCGTGAGTCCTACGAGGCTGGCGAGCGCCCGATTGCGGCGGATGCCAAGCGCATTCTGATCACTGGCTGCCCGGTGGGCGGCGTGATCAACAAGATCGGCCGCACCATCGAGTCCAACGGTGGTGTGGTCGTGTGCATGGACGACTGCTCGGGCGAGCGCACGGCGGCCATGATGATCGACCCGGATGCTCCCGACATCCTGCGCGCCATCGCCGACCGCTACCTGGACATCAACTGCTCGGTCATGACGCCTAACGAAGGCCGCATGGGAAACACGCTGGCTATGTGCGAGAAGTACCATGTCGATGGCGTGGTAGAGAGCGTGCTGCAGGCCTGCCACACCTTCAACGTTGAGAGCGCGCGCATGCAGGAGGCTGTCGAGGGTGCGGGCATTCCGTACATGAAGATTGAGACCGATTACAGCAATGGCGACATGGGTCAGATCGAGACGCGCATCGCCGCCTTCATCGAAACCCTCTAGCTTCCTCAGACACCGGATCTTGCCCCTCAAACCGTCGCTTGCGTACCCAAAGTACGCTGCGCTCCTCTTTCGGGGCAATCTCCGGCACCTGAGAAACCTAGAGCTAAGGCGCCTGAACGCGCCGCTACCTTTGATGTTTAGATTGGGAGAGAGCCATGATAGGGATCGGGATCGATATCGGGTCTACGGCGGCTAAGACTGCCGTGGTCGACGGGGAGGGTTCGGTGGCGTGGACGTGCGTGCAGCCAACCGGGTTTTCCTCGGTCGATGCTTCCGAGCGGCTGCGCGAGGCGCTGGCAGCGGCCGGCTACGACGTGACGGCCGACGACGTGCGCGTGGTCGCGACCGGCTACGGTCGTGTCGCCGTGCCCTATGCGCACAAGGTCGTGACCGAGATTACCTGCCACGGTACCGGTGCCGTGCGCCTGTTTGGCGATCACGGCACCGTGATCGACGTGGGCGGTCAGGACACCAAGGTCATTCAGCTTAAAAGTGGCCGAGTGGCCAAGTTTGCCATGAACGACAAGTGCGCCGCCGGCACGGGGCGCTTTTTGGAGATCATGGCCGACCGCCTAGGTATTTCCCAGCAGCAGATGGCCGATCTGGCACGTTCCGGCGAGCCTACCAAGATTTCCAGCATGTGCACGGTGTTTGCCGAAAGCGAGGTCATCAGCCTGATCGGTCGTGGCGAGCCGCGCGAGAACATTGCGCGTGGCGTGATCGACAGCGTGGTCTCGCGCGTGGCGACCATGGCCGGGCAGGCCGCGGGCGCCCCGTACTACCTGACCGGTGGCCTGTGCGAGAACGCCTTCGTGGTGGAGCGGTTGGGCGAGCTACTGGGGTCGCCGGTGACCACCTCGCCCCAGGCTCGCTTTGCCGGAGCGATCGGCGCGGCGATTCGCGCACAGGCGCTCAATTAATGCATCCGCCGTCGGCTCGCATTCATGCGTATACTGGGAGAAAATGATTGACCGATGAGAGGAGGTATCGATGGCTGACGATCAGATTAAGCTCACGTCTATGACGGCCGCGAGCGGTTGAGCCGCCAAGCTGGCTCCCGGAGCCCTCGCCCAGGTCCTGGGCGATTTGCCCAATGTGCATAATGACAACTTGCTCGTGGGGTTCGATACCTCCGACGATGCGAGCGTCTTCAAGGTGGGGGAGAACCGTGGGCCTCGTGCAGTCCGTCGACTTCTTCCCACCCATGGTGGACGACCCCTTCCTCTTTGGCCAGATCGCCGCCGCCAACTCGCTGTCGGACATCTACGCCATGGGAGGCACTCCCTCGCATGCCATGAACCTGCTCTGCATCCCCAGCTGCCTAGGGGTGGAGGTGGCCGGTCAGATCTTGGCGGGCGGCGCCGACAAGTGCGTCGAGGCGGGCTGCACCATCGCGGGCGGCCACACCATCAACGACGATGAGCCCAAGTACGGCCTGTCCGTCTCGGGTTTTGTGCAGCTCGACCGCATGCTTGCCAACGGTGGGGCGCGCCCGGGTGATGTACTGCTGCTCACCAAGCCGGTGGGCTCGGGCATCATCACCACGGCCATTAAGGGCGAGCTTATCGAGCAGGACGAGGCCGCAGCCATGTTTGACTCGATGTGCACCCTCAACGAGGCGCCGATTCGTCTGGCCGAGGGGCTCGAACTTCACGGCTGCACCGACATTACGGGCTTTGGCCTGATTGGGCATGCGTGCGAGATGGCCGAGGGCTCGGGCGTGCAGATTGAGCTTGCGTCGGGGGCGGTGCCGCTCTTTGACCAGGTGCTCGACATGGCGCGTCTGGGCATTATCCCCGCTGGCTCCTACCGCAACCAGGACTTCTTTGGCCCGCGCGTGACGGCCGACGAGGACCTTGAGCCGGGCATGTTGGATGCGCTGTACGATCCACAGACTTCAGGCGGTTTGCTTATTGCGGCGCCCGCGGCGGATGTGGATGAGCTTGCGCGCCGTCTGGATGCCGAGGGGCGTATCGCCGCCGTTGTCGGTCGCGTGTGCGAGCCGGTGCCAGGCGGTCCTGCCGTCCACGTTGTCCGTTAACGACACGTTTATTGAGCTCTGTACCGTTCTAAAACGATTAATTCGAAAGGAAATACTATGTCTACCAAGATTGAAGTCAATGCCATGGGCGATGCCTGCCCGCTGCCCGTCGTCAAGACGCTCAAAGCCCTGAAGCAGCTTGATGGCGAGGGTACAGTCGTGACCTCGGTCGATAACGAGACCGCCGTCAAGAACATCTCCAAGATGGCGCAGGAGAAGGGCTGCACGGCCTCAGTCGAGAAGGTTTCTGACGCCGAGTGGCACGTGACCGTGGCGACCTCTGGCGCCGTTGCCGTGGCTGATCCCGAGCAGGATGGCACTGCCTTCTGCGATGCCAGCGCCGGCAAGGGCAAGCTCGTCATTTCCGTCTACACCGACTGCATGGGCCGCGGCGACGACGAGCTGGGCCACAAGCTCATGAAGGCCTTTATCTTTGCCGTGACGCAGCAGGAGGAGCTGCCCGCGACCATGCTGTTCTATAACGGCGGCGCCAAGCTCACCGTCGAGGGCTCACCGGTACTCGACGACCTGAAGGGTCTGGCCGAGCAGGGCGTCGAGATCCTTACCTGCGGCACCTGCCTCGACCACTATGGCATTAAGGACCAGCTTGCCGTGGGCGAGGTCACCAACATGTACGTGATCGTGGAGAAGATGGAGCAGGCCGTGCGCGTCGTGCGCCCGTAGCGTATTGGTTGGAGTTGCCATGAGGGAGAAGCGCCCTGCGCTTGTCATCACGTTTCCTACCACGGCGGCCGCCATGGGGTGCGAGACCCTATGCATCGAGCGCGGCCTTCCCGGGCGCACGATTCCCGTGCCCGGGGAGGTCGCTGCCGGCTGCGGTTTGGCATGGAAGGCGTTGCCTGCGGATGAGGAACTGCTGCGCGGCGAGCTTGCCGCGGCGGGCGTTCCCACCGAGGGCTTTACCGTGATCGATATGTGGGAGGTCGTGCGATGATCTACCTGGATAACGCGGCGACGACCATGCACAAGCCGCAGACGGTCATCGATGCCGTGACGCAGGCGATGTGCTCGCTCGGCAATGCCGGGCGCGGTGCCACGTCGGGTGCCCTCGATGCCGCTCGTACGATTCACGCTTGCCGTGCCAAGCTCGCGCGCCTTTTGGGTTGCCCGAGGGCGGACCATGTGTGCTTTACGCCCAATTCCACCGCGGCGCTCAACACCGCCATCAATGGCGTGGTGCGCCCCGGCGACCGTGTGGTCACAACGGTGCTCGAGCACAACTCCGTGCTGCGTCCGCTTAACCGCCTTGCGGCAGAGCAGGGTGTGACCGTTGAGCATGCGGGTTGCGACGCGAATGGCGTGCTCGACTACGATGAGCTCGATCGGCTGGTCACGCCCGGTACACGTGCCGTGGTGGTGACGCATGCCTCTAATGTGACCGGCAACGCGGTCGACATTGCGCGCGTGGCGGCCATAGCCCATGCGGCCGGCGCGCTTGTGATCGTCGATGCCTCGCAGTCTGCCGGCACGGCGCATATCGATATGCAGGCCATGGGGCTCGACATTGTGTGCTTTACCGGCCACAAGGGATTGATGGGCCCGCAGGGGACCGGCGGCCTGGCCGTGGCAGAGGGCATTGACGTGGCCCCGTGGGCCATGGGCGGCACGGGCGTGCACAGCTTCGATGCGCTGCAGCCGCTTGAGTCGGCCCACGCGCCTTGAGGCGGGCACGCTCAACGGTCATGGCATCGCTGGACTTTCTGCCGGTCTCGACTTTATCGAGGCCCAGGGTGGGGTGGAGACGATTGCAGCTCACGAACGCGCGCTCGCTGATCGCTTCCTTGCCGGTGTGCGCGAGATTCCGGGGATTAAGCTCTACGGTGCCTTTGACCAGCCGACGCGCTCGGCGATCGTGTCCCTCAACGTGGGCGATATCGACTCTGCCGGAGATCTCGGACGCGCTCATGCAAGGGTGGGGATTGCGACGCGCCCCGGTGCCCATTGCGCTCCGCTCATGCACCGCGCGCTCGGAACCGAGCGCCAGGGTGTTGTTCGCTTCTCGTTTGGGTATTTCAACACGGACGAGGAAGCCGACACGGCTATCGATGCTCTGTGCGATTTAGCCTGTTAAAGCTGCTAGAACGTTTATACTTGCGGGACGGGCCTTTTGCCCGTCCCGTTTTTGTTTCGACCCGAAAGGTGTGCCTATGGCCTCATCCGCCCCGCGCGGTCTGCGCTCCGACCATGTCGTTACCGTCGGCATCGCCCTGTTCTCGATGCTCTTTGGCGCCGGCAACCTCATTATTCCGCCGCTGCTGGCGCTGCAGGCAGGTTCTGCCACGCCGGTCGCCATGCTCGGCTTTCTGATTGCAGCCATCGGCCTGCCCGTCATGGGCTTTATCGCTGTCGCGCTCGCCGGTACGGCCCGCGAGCTGGCCGGGCGCGTGCACCCCAAGTTTGGTGAGTTCTTTGTCGCGGCTGTGTATCTGGCCATCGGTCCGTGCCTGGCCATTCCGCGCACGAGCTCCACGGCGTTCGAAATGCTGGTGCCGCTGCTACCCGAGGGTGTTTCGCTCGGCACGGCACGTCTGGTGTTTGCCATCGGGTTCTTCGTCGTCGCGTTTGCGCTCACGCTGCGTCCGGGCGTCATCACGCGCGTGCTTGGTCGCATTACGGGTCCCGCGCTTATCGCGCTCATCGTGCTGGTTGTGGGTGCTGCCGTGATCTCGCCGCTGGGACCGGCTGCCGCGCCTCAGGCTCCCTACGATGCAGGCGCCGCCGTGCAAGGCTTTTTGACCGGCTACCAGACCATGGACCTGCTCGCGTCGCTCGCCTTTGGCATTATCATCGCCGAGACCATCCACGAGCTGGGTGTTACCGATGACAAGCGCGTGGCCTTCGAGATTTCGCGTTCCGGTGTGATCGCCGGCGTGCTCATGGCCGTCATCTACTGCGGCCTGGCGCTTGCCGGTATGCAGCTCGGCACGGTTATGCCCGATGCCACCAACGGCGCCGCCATCCTCGCCCGTTCGGCCTCTATGCACTTTGGTCTTGCTGGCACGGTTGTCGTCTTTGCGATTTTCTTCCTCGCCTGCATGAATGTGTGCATCGGCCTCATCAGCTGCTGCTCGCGTTACTTCTGCGAGACGTATGTGGTTGAAGGGGGAGCGGAGGCCTCCGAGGAGGCCATGCGCCGTCCCTTTGCGATTCTCGCCTTTGTGTTCGCAGCGTTTTCGTGCGTGCTCTCCAACGTGGGCCTCGACGTGATCCTTATGTTCTCGGTGCCTATGCTCAATGCCCTGTATCCCGTTGCCATCGTGCTGGTACTGATGGGCCTGGTGCACGGCTTTTGCGACGCGCATCCGCAGGTATGGGTCTGGGTCGGCGGCGTTGTCGCGGTGCAGAGCGTGATCACTTCGATCCGCGATGCGTTCTTTGCTGGCGCGTGGCTGCCGTTCGATGCGTTGCCGCTGGCAGATATCGGTGCTGCGTGGGCACCGGTTGCTGTGGTGGCATTTGTGATCGGTCTGCTCCATAGTCGTTTTGTTGCACATTCGAGGAGCTAAGGCATCAATGCTTGCACAGGTGGGGAGTCTCCCCTATAATTTCCTTCGCTTTGGGACACGCAAGGTTTAGACCTTAGCTGCTCAACACCTTCGGGACGTGGCGCAGTTTGGTAGCGCGCCTGCTTTGGGAGCAGGATGTCGCAGGTTCAAATCCTGTCGTCCCGACCATATCTTGCGGGCGTAGTTCAATGGTAGAACCCCAGCCTTCCAAGCTGATGACGCGGGTTCGATTCCCGTCGCCCGCTCCATAGGATAGTTTTAACGGCTTTGGCTTCATTTGGCGCCAGAGTCGTTTTCATATACATGCCGGGGACCCCACATCCCCTCCTAAGTTGCGGTGAAATACGGACTGTTTTTCGGCTTTTATGGCCCATGTAGTCCGTATTTCACCGCAACTAATTGTAAGGGTGGATTTTGATGCCGTTGGGAGGGTCGTAGCGACCGTCTACCGAGAGTGGAAATATTTTTTGAAGCTCTGACCTGCGACGTCAAGCTTTTGGTCAGCTTTTGGCAAGGTATTTAAATGCCGTTCTGCGATAGCGTAAAGGCGTTCACTCGTTCTTGATTGTTATGGTGCGGGTCATGTCCAATAAAGCTAAACATTTTCCAAAGTCATATGCCAAGATGCTGTTTTCCGCTCTCGGGATTCATCATGACGAGCAGCTATTGATAACGACTGATCCTTGGGATGAGCGGCGCGCGCGTGAGCTTATGCAGGAAGAGCTTCTAATTCGACTCTATAACCATGTGTACGCCGATCCTGTTTATTGGAGCCACCTTGACGTGGAAGCCCGCATTTTCCAGCTTGCATCTGCTATTGCGGCCGTCGAACCGGATGCCATTTTCTGCGGTTCAACGGCGGCATTGCTGTACGGTATCGGCTCTGCTTACTCGCTGCTTAATGCCGTTCAGATGTTGTTGCCGAGATCTACCAGGCGCGATACATATGAGTTCGTTGAGTATCGTCGATGGCGCCCAGGTGAGTTATGGCGGCTCGGCCCGTTTACGCTGACGGACCCCTATCGGACGGTGGTCGATATTGCCCGCGCGAGTGCATTTCGGTATGCGCTTGGCTACGCCGATGGATTGGCTCGTGAGTATGATGTCGACCGCGAGGAGCTGCGTGCGTATGCACAGGCCAATTGTCGCGGTTTGCATGGCATCGCCCGTGCGTTTGGCGTGTTCGAGCATATGGACGGGAGGTCGGATAACGGGGGAGAGTCCGAGGCGCGAGCGGCAATGATCCTTGCTGGAGTCGTTGCGCCTGAGCTTTAGGTTGAGATTGCTCGACCAGGAAATGCCGGCTATTAT
>ENA-OQKS01000522-OQKS01000522.1-human-gut-metagenome-genome-assembly--contig:-NODE-522-length-10481-cov-3.111648_pt1 | contig 10481 bp, 8 predicted proteins | sample MGYA00242804_ERZ504808 | MGnify/ENA primary metagenome ERZ504808 (study PRJEB26092, sample SAMD00036375) | human gut metagenome | host: Homo sapiens | study: EMG produced TPA metagenomics assembly of...
TTCATCGCCAGATAATCGCCACGAGCGCTCACATTTTCCAGTGAAACGTTCGAACAAGCCCATAATGTTTCCTCGGCATTGACGAAATCAACATTCCTCAACGCAACATCATGGCACCGGCGGAAATTCTTCGGCGCTTCAAACGTGCAATCCTCAACACGAATGGTATTCGTATACCACACGCCCGCGCGTGCCATCTCGAACCATGTGCAATCCTTTGCCAAAATATCCGAGCAATACCACAGCGGATACTTCCATTTGAACGAACTCGACTTAAGCTCAATATCATGCGCATGCTTCAACGGTGATTCGCCATCATCGAAAATCGTGTCGATATATCGCTTGCCTGATGCTTGGAATTCGGCGCGTTCGCCGGTCAGTAACGCCTGACGAACCTCGTGCATGTCACTCACTGATAACTCTCCTTGAAAACGTTCTGTTGCCAAGATAGAAAGTTCAAGTACTTGAAGTCAAACGCATGCCCATGTTTCGCTGGCGGGCGAAGCGGATGAGCGATGGAACGCGTTATAAGCAATGTCGATATGCGTGCGGGTGTTTGCGAAACATGACTGTCGGTACCATGAATTGAACGATTAGACAATTGGGTGGTTACAAGGCATTGTGGTCGCGAACGGGCTTGCCACGTATGGCAGGGAGGAATGCGGATGAGCCAGCGGAATGGGGGAGTGAAAACGCGTGCGTTCAAAGCCGCGTTTCCCAAAGTGCTGCCGATTTGCATCAGCTTCTTCTTTCTGGCCATGTCGTACGGAGTGCTTATGGGAACCCGCGGGTTTTCGTTCCTGTGGCCGTTGTGCATGAGCGCGTTCATCTACACCGGTTCCATGGAATTCGTTACGGTGAATCTGCTGGTTTCCGCATTCAATCCGTTCGCCACGCTTATGTTGGCGCTGATGATGGGAACAAGGCACCTGTTTTACGGACTGTCCATGCTGGGGCGTTTCAAGAACATGGGGGCGAAAAAAACCGTAATTTGATTTACGCCATGTGTGATGAGACGTTCGCGGTCAACAACAGCGCGCAAATACCGGCGGATGTTGACCGCGGCTGGTTCTATTTCTTCGTGTCGCTGCTGAATCAGGTTTCCTGGGTGGCTGGAGCGACGCTCGGAGGCATTGTCGGCGGGCGATTGACGTTCGACACCACCGGTTTGGATTTCGTGATGACCGCATTGTTTGTGGTTATTTTCGTGGATCAATGGTTGACAACGAAACGCAAAAGCCATATGGCGGCGTTGACGGGCATTGTGGTGCCGGTGATTTGCATGGCGCTGTTCGGTGCTGACAATTTCATGATCCCGTCGTTGATTGCCATGCTGGTGATGTTCATTATGTTGCGTCCGTATTTGGATGATTTGAAACCTGATGATGTTGGGAAACGTGATGATGCTGATGGTGCGGTCGAATCCGCTGCGGATCGTAACGAAGTAGGGGAGGCGCGGTCATGATCATGACCACATGGCAGGGCGTCGTCACTGTACTGATGGCGGTGCTTGGCACCATCATCACCCGTTTTCTGCCGTTCGTGCTCTTTCCCGAGTCAAAGAAACCGCCGCACATCATCGACTATCTTGGCAACGTGCTTCCGTATGCTATGACCGGACTGCTGGTGGTGTATTCGCTGAAAAACGTCAATCCTTTTGCTGGAAGCCACGGCATTCCCGAAGCGATCGCCATCGCCGCGATCGTCGTGCTGCACGTATGGAAACGCAACATGCTGCTCTCGATCGCCGGCGGCACCGTCGTGTATATGGCATTACTTCAGCTTGTTTTTGCATGATTGTCTGTTTTGTAGGATTGCCCAAATCTGAAGTGAGTTTTATAGGGATTTTCCACAGTTGTTATTGCTGATATCCCATATCGTGAGAAGAAATGCGTTGATGCGATTGACGCGCCTACTCTTTTTCTTTAGCCAATAAGGAGCTGTGTTGAGCGGCTCTGGCTGTATAGAAGAGTTATATCTAACGAGAGAGAACAATATGACTAGTGCAGCAAGCACTGCCAATGCCGCGGTTCCAGCGCCCGGCAAACTGGAGTTCAAGGATGATTACACGCCTGAGGAAGCGGAACGCGTCATCCGCAATTCGAAGGGGCTCCCTGTCGGTGTGAAGCCGAAGATGGTGTGGACGTGGCCGAAGGCCCTGCTGTGGGCCGTCATCGCCATTGTGTGCGTCTATTGGTTGGGCTATTCTGGCGGTTCCCGTGGCGAGCAGATCAGCGCCATCTGGTTCGTGGTTGTGGCATTGTGCTCCTACGCGATCGCTTACCGTTTCTACGCGTACTATATTCAGATCAAGATCATGCGTACCGACGATGCGAACGCGACGCCGGCCGAGCGCGTGCATGACGGCGCCAACTTCGAACGTGCCGACCGTCGCGTGCTGTTCGGCCAGCATTTCGCCGGCATTTCCGGTGCGGGCCCGCTTGTTGGTCCTATTCTGGCCGCCCAAATGGGTTATCTGCCGTCCGTGATGTGGATCATTCTCGGTGTGATTTTCGCCGGCGCCGTGCAGGATATGCTCATGCTGTGGATCTCCGCCAAGCGTCGCGGCCGTTCCTTCGGCCAGATGGCAACTGACGAAATGGGCAAGTTCGGCGGCACTATCCTGTCGATCTTCCTGATCGTGATGACCGCCATCGCCATGGCATTCCTGGCGCTCGTGGCCATCAAGGCCATGGCTTCCTCGCCGTGGGCCGTGTTCTCTATTGGTATGACCATTCCGATCGCCTTGATCATGGGCTGCTTCCAGCGTTTCCTGCATCGTAGCGTTATCGAAACCACGGTGCTCGGTTTCGTGCTGCTCGTGATCGACATCATCGCTGGCGGTTGGATCTCCAGCGTTCCGGCAATCGCCGACGTGTTCACGTTGAACGCCAAGGAACTGGTTATCGCACTGGTGATCTACTCCTTCGCCGCCGCCGCGTTGCCGCACTGGCTGCTCGTCACCCCGCGTGACTACCTGTCCACGCTGATGAAGATCGGCACGCTTGTGCTGCTCGTGCTTGGCATTCTCATCGCCAATCCGTCCGTGCAGATGCCGGCTCTGACTGAATTCGCGTCCACCTCCACGGGACCGACCTTCGCAGGCGACCTGTTCCCGTTCCTGTTCATCACCATCGCGTGCGGCGCTCTTTCCGGCTTCCACGGCGCAGTGAGCTCCGGCCTGACCCCGAAGGCTGTGGAGAAGGAAAACCAGATCCGCATGATCGGCTACGGCTCCATGCTGGTTGAATCCTTCACCGCCGTGATCGCACTGATTGCGGCCATCACCATTTCCCAGGGCGTCTACTTTTCCACGAACATGTCCGCCTCGCAGATCTCCACCGCTTCCGGCGTGACCCTGACCGCCACTTCCACTCCTGACGAGCAGGCTGAGGCCGCGGTCAAGGCCGTGGATTCGATGAAGGTTTCCGACATTGAAGGCAACCAGATGAAGGTCACTTGGGATTCTGTCGACGAGAACGGCAATGCCAAGACCTATGAAGGTGCCGACGCTTTGAAGCAGGCCGCTTCCGACATTGGCGAGAACACCATCGTTTCCCGCACCGGCGGCGCCACCACGTTCGCTATGGGTATGGCCGACTTCCTCAAGTCCTACCTCGGCGGTCATGACTCCATGGCCTTCTGGTACCACTTCGCCATCATGTTCGAAGCGTTGTTCATCCTCACCACCGTTGACAACGGCACCCGCGTGGCCCGTTACCAGATTGGTGAGTTGCTGGGCAACGTGCGCAAGCTGAAGAAGTTCGCTGATCCGACGTGGAAACCGGGCAACATCATCACCACACTGATCGCAACCGCCCTGTGGGGTGGCCTGCTGTGGGTCGGCGTGTGCGATACGAATGGTGGTATCAACGCCATGATGCCTATTTTCGGTATTTCCAACCAGCTGCTTGCCGCCGCATGCTTCATGTTGGTCACCGTTTGCGTGGCCAAGCTTGGCTATAAGAAGTACCTGTGGATTCCTGTTGTTCCTCTCGTTTGGGATGTGGCCGTGACCTTCACCGCCGACTTCCAGAAGATCGTCGGACCGATCAGTTACTTCGCCACCGCTTCCAAGTATCAGACGCTGATCGATGGTGGCACTTTGGAAGGCGAAGCGTTGGTCAACGCCAAGGCCGCACTCTCCAATGCGTACCTTGACGGCGTGCTCTCCGTGTTCTTCATGGTCATGATGGGAGTCTTCCTGGTCGTCGGCATCTACCAGACCGTGAAGATTCTTGCCAAGGGCAAGTTCGGTGTGGAAACCACGTCTGAGGAGCCGTTCGTGGAATCCGAATGGTTCGCACCGTCCAGCCTGATCGCCACCAAGCTCGAAAAGAAGGTGCAGCGCGAATACGCGGCCAAGAGCTATGAGCTGGCGCAGAAGGAACAGGCCGCAGCCTGATGCAGGGATTCACCACCATGGTCAGACGAATCTGGTCCGCATTATTGAAAGCCAAGGCCGGATTCGTCTGGTATGTGCGCGAATTCAGCGGAGAAGCGAAATACGACCACTATCTGGAGCATTTCGCAAGCGAACATCCCTGCGAAACCCCGCTGACCGAACGCGAATACTGGCGCATGCGAGAGGAATACGATCGCAAGCATCCCAACACCAGTTGCTGTTGCTGAAACTAACGGCCATGCATAAACAATCCCCGTCTTTCATTTCGGAAGACGGGGATTGTTTTTCTTATATTTATGTTGCTTGCTTGCGATTATTCCTATACCGAAGATATTCGATTGCATGTTCCGCAATCAATATTTCGCAATCAAGAAGCGAGTCCCATGCTGTATTTCAATGTCATCACACGAATCGCGGACTGCGTTACTTTGTCTGCAAAAGCGGAATCAGCCGCGGCCTTCGCATTCAAACCATCCAAAACCTGCTGAACATAATCGAAAGCGCCAATGCAGGCAAGATCACCGCCGGCCTCAACCAATCGCACACCCAAATCACTCGGCTGAATGCCACCCAACGCAGTGGCGGACAAAGAATCCGAAGTGATGACACCTTGGAATCCGACCGTATTGCGCAAATAATCCGTTACCAAAGCGCTGGAGAACACGGCGGGATTATTCGGATCAATAGCCTGATAGGTGGCAAGCGACATCATCACCATGGAAGGGTTCGCCTCCAACGTACTGTTGAACGCGCCGATTTCCGCACCGTCCAACGTGGTGGTGGTATCAAGAATGCCGTCGGCGGTGAAATCGGTGTTGCCCGTCACCGAACCCAAACCAGGATAGTGCTTGATGGCGCTGCCTACACCCGAATCCGCCATGCCCTGAATGAACGCCTTGGCATGGTCGGCATTGCCGTCCGCATCAAGACCAAAATCACGATACAGTGCGCCGATCGGGCCATTGGAAGCCCTATCTACCGTTACCGTGCCCACCACCGGCGCCAAATCAACATTGATGCCGGCCGACTTGAGTTGGGAACCCCATACGGCAGCCGATTGCCGTAGCTGGTTGGTCGACATTGAACCCTGATTGGTGGCGGAAGGCATCTGGTCGAAACCAGCGCCTTGAAGATGCTGCACCAAACCACCTTCCTGATCAGTGGTCATCAACAGCTGATTATTGGCCGGCGCATACGATTGCAATGCGGATGTGGCTGCGGCGACACCGGCCGTTCCCGAATTCCAGTTGCCGATGATCAGCACCGAACCGACATGCTGGTTCACAATGAGATCCTGTAACGAGGAAGGATCGGATCCCGCATACAGGGGTGCCATGACGAGCTGACCGACGCGCTCTGCAAGACTCATGGCATTGACTGCAGCCACAGCTCTGCCATGCGGCGAGTCATCCACCACGCTTGGCACGTTGGATTTGTCAAGCGCATCATGTGATGCATCGGACTGCTGCGAATTGGATTGCTCGGATTGGTTGGAGCCAGCATTCAAACTCGCGCTGGATGAACACCCAGCGAACGATAGCGGCAGTGCGATGGCGCACAGTGCGGCAGCACAACGAGCGAAATGAACGTGAACTCTCCTCATAGTGTCATTATCTATCACATGCCGGTGATGGCGAATACGATCGCATAAGAAAAGAACGGGTGGATTCGTGTTCGTGAATTGCGTAAACATTAGGCTAGCGGCATAAAGCCGTTCCGTGCCTGTCGATAGGCTATTAGTATGTCTTTTTTTGATATGTTTGGTCCCATGTTCGACCCGGAAAGCGGTCCGAACCGCTCCCAAGGGCAGCGTGCCAATAAATCCGGCAACGATGATCCCATCATTCTCAATGTCGAAACCGATGGTGATAACACCGCCCGGTCTTCGGCGAACATGCCTCCAAGAGGTCCGTCCGGTCCGCGTATCACACGCCAGCCGAACCGTCCGCGCAAATCGTCGAACGGCAACAAGATTCTAATCGGTGTGGTGCTGGCGCTTGCCATCATCATCGGCCTGTTCTTTGGCTTGGCGCAGTTCATCACCGACGTCATGTGGTATGCGCAGCTTGGCTTTCAAAGCGTGATTTGGACGCAGTTGGGTACCAGGGTAGGCCTGTGGGTGGCGTATGCGCTGCTGATCGCCGCGGTCGGATTCCTGTCCGCGTCGCTGGCGATCTGGGCTCGCCCCGATGCTGCCGATGGTTCCACGATTCGTATTAACGGCGACACCATCGAAGTGGGCAAGGGCGTGAGCTCAAAGAGTGCACGTCGTGTGGCTGTGGTGATTTCATTGATCGTCGGCTTGATGTTCGGATCGCAGTTTAATGCGAATTGGTCTGAAATCCTGCTGATGTTCAACGCGCAGAGTTTCGGCACCACCGACCCGCAATTCGGCATCGACAATGGTTTCTATGTGTTCGTATTGCCTGGCTTGAAGCTGATCATGTCGGCAGTGTCGTTGCTGCTGCTTGCCGGCATCATCTTCTCCATCGTCACGCATGTGATGATGGGCGGCATCCGAATCACCATGCCAGTGCATGGTCGTGGACTGTTCCACATCACCAAGCGTGCGCGTAGACAGATCGGCATCTGGCTGATGCTCAACATGTTCGCATGGGCGACGAATCAGGTGCTTGGCGTGTTCTCCCACCTCACGCAGGAGGGTAGCCGCATCACCGGTGCCACGTATACCACGGTCAACGCCACGATTCCCGTCACCTTCATCATGGCTGCCATCACCGTCATTCTCGGTGTGATTCTCGGCGTGTGGATCATGAAGTCGCATGCGTTGGAAGGCCAGGCTCCGATTGCGGTGCGTGCTTCCGAAGCGCTTAAAGCGTGGAAGGTGCCGACCGTGGCCATCGCATCCGCCATTGTGGTGAGCTTGGTGCTTACCGTGGCATGGCCGATGCTGCTGCAGCGTTTCCGTGTGAATCCGAACGCGCAGGAAATGGAATCTACCTATATCCAGCGTAATATCGACGCCACCCGTGAAGCATACGGTCTGAACAATGTGAAGACCGAACAGTATCAGGCCACTACGGAAGGCGAGGCTGGTGCGTTGGCTGATTCCGCGGAATCGACCGCGCAGATCCGACTGCTCGATCCGCAGATCGTTTCCCCGACATTCAAGCAGCTGCAGCAATCCAAGCAGTATTACACGTTTGCCGATACTCTTGCCGTCGACAAGTATGAGGTCGACGGTGTGAGCCAAGATACGGTGATCGCAGCACGAGAACTTGACCTTGCCGGTCTTGACAATCGTAACTGGGTCAACGACCATACCGTATACACGCACGGCTATGGTGTGGTGGCCGCCTACGGCAACAAGGTGACGGCCGACGGCCAGCCGAAGTTCTTTGAGGCGGGTATTCCAACCCAAGGCAAGCTCACCGAATCCGAACAGTATGAGCCGCGTATCTACTTCTCGCCGAACGCTTCCGAATATTCGATCGTGGGCGCTCCGGAAGGTACGCAGTCGTGGGAGTTCGATTACCCGACCGGTTCCGAAGGCGCCACCAACACGTTCGGTGGCAATGGCGGCCCGAAGATCGGTAATATCTTCTCCCGACTGCTGTATGCCATCCGTTTCGGCTCCGACCAGATTCTGTTCTCTAACCGTGTGAACTCCGAATCGCAGATCCTCTACGATCGTTCCCCGAAGGAGCGTGTGGCCAAGGTCGCGCCATACCTGACGCTTGACGGCCGTGTGTACCCGGCGGTCGTGGATGGTCGTGTCAAGTGGATCGTCGATGGCTACACCACGTCTGACGCCTACCCGTATTCGCAGATGACCGATCTGGGCGAAGCCTCCAAGGATTCCACTACGGAATCTTCGGCCACGGTGAGTGAGCTGGCTTCGAAGAACGCCAACTACATTCGCAACTCCGTGAAGGCCACCGTCGATGCGTATGACGGTTCCGTGGACCTGTACGTGTGGGACGAATCCGATCCGGTGATCAAGGCATGGCAGAAGATCTTCCCCGGCCAGTACCACCAGTTGTCGGAGATTTCCGGCGATCTGATGAGCCACCTGCGTTACCCGGAAAGCCTGTTCAAGGTGCAGCGAGAACTGTTGACCAAGTACCATGTGTCGAGCGCCAGCCAGTTCTTCTCCGGTGAGGATTTCTGGCAGACTCCGGTCGATCCGACCGAATCCCAGCAGGCTCAGGAACGCGACATTCTGCAGCCGCCGTACTATTTGACGCTGCAGACCGGTGGATCCAACGAACCGGTGTTCTCGTTGACGTCGTCGTATATTCCCGCAGGCACGTCAACTCGAGAGATTTTGACGGGATTCCTGTCTGTCGATTCCGATGCGGGCCACGAAAAAGGCAAGATCGGCGCGAACTATGGCACGCTTCGATTGCAGGAGTTGCCGAAGGATTCCAATGTGCCAGGCCCCGGTCAGGCACAGAACAACTTCAATGCGTCGGCCGACGTGTCGAAGGAACTTAATTTGCTTGAATCCGGTTCCACCAATGTGCAGCGAGGCAATCTGCTTACACTGCCGCTCGGCGGCGGATTGGTGTACGTGCAGCCGGTGTACGTCAAGTCTTCCGGTTCCACCAGTTTCCCGCTGTTGAAGAAGGTGTTGGTGGCCTTCGGCGACCAGGTCGGATTCGCCAACACGTTGGACGAAGCGCTCGATCAGGTGTTCGGCGGCAACTCCGGTGCATCCGCTGGCGATGCTGAAAACGTCGACGGCTCGACCAGTGGCAAGACTGATACGTCCGATACCAACGGCGATGCCTCCACCGATGGTTCTTCCGGAACCGATGGCACGGATTCGTCATCTGGAACAGACTCGGGCAATGACAGCAGTTCCGGCAATACCGGTAGTAGCTCCGGCACGATGAGCAACGGTCTGAAGAGCGCGCTTAACGACGCTTCCCAGGCAATGAAGGATTCCGACGCGGCTATGAAGAAGGGCGATTGGTCCGCTTATGGCGAGGCGCAGAAGAAACTTCAGGAAGCGTTGAACAAGGCGCTCGAACTCGAGCAGTAGTTTCCGCACAAGTTCCGTACGATTGCTGTTTGCATAAGGCGGGAGACTGGTTCCATATGGGGAACCGGTCTTCCGCCTTCTGCATATGCCCGGTATGCTCAAAAAACATGATCGAGTATTCCTACCGCATCGCGACACAAGACGACATTCAAGCCATCACCGACATTTACAACGCTGCAGTCATACGAGGTGGATCATCGGCCGATATAACTCCACGCACATACGAACAGCGCAAAGCATGGGTTGAATCGCATCATGATCCGTATGCGGTGTTCGTTACGGAAACGGTAGATGATGACGGAGAGAGGCGGATCATTGGATTCAGCGCGCTTTCCGTTTTCTACGATCGCGCAGGATACGACGGCGTCACCGATCTCGCCTATTATATCGATCCGCAATGGCAGGGCAGGGGAGTCGGTACATACACACTCACCAAACTGCTTGAAGAATGTCGAAAGCGTAATATGCGTAAGGCATGCGGCATTATTTTCGCAGACAATGCCGGTTCGATCGCACTGATGAAACGGTTCGGTTTTACACAGTTTGGCCTCATGCCAACTGCCGCCACCGATTCCACCGGCACCATGCGTGACATGAGTTACTGGTATCTCGACCTGTAAGTACAATCTTTGCGGTTATCAAGACGAGACAACGTGACGCAATATGAACGCGCACAAACGTATGTATGAATGAATGGAACGATTTCAATGGCATCTGATTTCTGGTTGATCGCAGGACTTGGCAATCCGGGATCCAAATACGAAGGCACCCGTCACAATATGGGATTTATGGCGGCCGATCTGTTGGCCGAACGTTGGTCGGTCAACTTTTCCGACCATAAAGGGCTTGCCATGCTCGGCAAAGGCGTGATGAACCTGTCTGGCCGTAACGTCAAATTCTTCCTGGCAAAGCCGCTCACCTACATGAACGAGTCAGGTAATGCGTTGGCTTCCATCAGTGCCTACTATCAGATTGAACCAGACCATATTGTGGTGATTCACGACGACATGGATCTTGATTTTCGGACGTATCAAAGTCAAGGCAGGTGGCTCCGCAGGCGGCCATAAC
>ENA-OQKS01000523-OQKS01000523.1-human-gut-metagenome-genome-assembly--contig:-NODE-523-length-10480-cov-2.231913_pt1 | contig 10480 bp, 12 predicted proteins | sample MGYA00242804_ERZ504808 | MGnify/ENA primary metagenome ERZ504808 (study PRJEB26092, sample SAMD00036375) | human gut metagenome | host: Homo sapiens | study: EMG produced TPA metagenomics assembly of...
GTGCTACGATATCAACATTCTGATCGATATCAAGTTTTCCGACTTTTACAGTTCCTTCATATTCTTCAGCTAATTGTGCTACCACTGGTGCCATCATCTTACAAGGTCCGCACCATGTTGCAAACATATCTAACTAATACTGGCACATCTACTTTTTAATACTTCCTCTTACAAAATTATCACTTGTAAATGTATATTCCATAATAATTCACCTATCCTTTGCTATTTATTTAAACATCGTTTTGCTTCGTCTAGTGACTGAAAAAAATTGACAGACCCATCTGTTCATGCATGGATGCGAATATAGAAACAACTGGATCTTGCATCGAAACTTTCCTTGTTTCATGATTATATTACCACTTTTTGTTTATTTTATGCAATCCTTTTACTTGGCATGACGATATGCGACTAAACGACAGATTGGATTTCCTTTAGCTGAAAATTTCTCCTCGTATTCTGTCATGACATTTCCTTCATTATATTCGCTGTGATGAAGATCGTATGTGTGATTTTTCCAGGGATCCATCTTGCTTCTTCTACCTGCTCTAGGGAGAAAGTCAAATAAATCTTTGTTATCTGTCTTAAACATAACTCTTCCTTCCGGTGTCAGAATATTATCATATCGTTCTAAAAATCTTGTAGATGTCAATCTTCTCTTTGCATGGCGGTCTTTTGGCCATGGATCAGAGAAGTTTAAATAGATCCTGTCTACTTCATCTTTATCAAACACTTCTTCGATATTCTCTGCATCCATACGGATCAAACGAAGGTTGTCCTGTTCAAAATCTTCTAATTTCTCTACAGCTCTTACTAAGACACTTGAATTATTTTTCGATTCCAATATAGTTTACTTCTGGTATTTCTTCTTGCCTATTTCTATGATAAACTGTCCTTTTCCCATTCCTACTTCGATGTGGATCGGATGGTCATTTTGGAATACCTCTGCCCATTTTCCTTTCATCTGCTCTGGCTGTTGGATGGAAAACTGATTTTCTATGATCGTCTCTCTCGCTCCTGGTACATTTCTTAAACGCATTTATATTCATCTCCTTTGTCTTTTTCTCGAATCTTTGTTGATTATATCATAGACGATGGGTATAATAAAGAAAAAGTATGCGCCTTAAAAAGGCTTAGGATCTGCACTTCAAGGAGGAAATGCCCATGGAAATCGAAAGAAAATTTATCGTCCACAACTTACCTGATAATCTGGATTCTTATCCACACTCTGAGATTGAACAGGGCTATCTTTGCATGGAACCTGTGATTCGTATCCGCAGAATGAATAAGCAGTATTTCTTAACTTTCAAGAGTAAAGGATTGATGGCTAGAACTGAGCATGAATTTCCACTTGATAAAGCAGCTTATGAGCATCTACTTCCAAAGGTGGATGGGATTTTAATTCTAAGACTCGTTATAAGATTCCGGATGAACATGGATTTATTATTGAGCTGGATGTCTTTCATGGAGAATTATGAGGGGCTTGTAATGGCTGAGGTGGAATTTCCTAGTGAGGAAGTCGCTGTAGAGTATGAAGGGCCTGAATGGTTTGATGATGAGGTTACGTTTGTATTCCCGGTATCAGAATAATAATTTGGCGAATAAATAATTGTTTGTCATAATCTTTGACGTATATAAGAGATATAAAATAAATAAAAGGTGGCTAAACACGAATTTCATTGACGGATTTTTTACAAAACGCTTGTTCGCAAACTTTCCTTGCGAAACTCGCTTCGCTCAGACATCGCACCAAGTTTGCTGCGATTTTGTAAAAAATCCTATGAAATTCTATCGTTTAGCTACCTTTTATTTATTTTATATCTCTTATATACGCTGAAGGTTATTGGTAATAACTATATATTCTATATTTATTATCATGTAAATTTTGCTTACAATTTTTTCCAAAAATGATAATGGTTCTATTTTATATTATTTGTCTACCAAAACTTTACATCGTTTTTTATAGCAGGCGATTCCGTAGTTTAATATTGTTTCGTAGCCTTCTTCTTCTAGTTTCTGATCGTAATTCTTTTCTTTGATCTGTTTTAGTTGCTTTTTTGGCATGCTTTATCTAGTGTTTTGATGTTTTTCTGCATATTTTACTTCTATAATGATTCCGATTCTGGCTTGTTCTGCTTCGATCATGATATCGCTGTATCCGTCTCCGCTTTCTTGGTTTGAGGTAATGTACCAGTCTGGGTCGTAGCTTAGTAAGCCTAGGAGGACTCCATGGTAGAAGTTTTCTTTTTTGGTTGTGAAGGTGTCTCGGATGCTGATGGTTTTCATTAGGTAGTTATTAAATTGTTCTTCGATTGCTTCTGCGTTTCCTTCTTCAAATGCTTTGCAGAAATCTTTTAAGCGGTTTTCGTCTTTTCTTGTGGTTTCTTTGAACCATTCCTGAATCTGTTCGATAAAGATCTGTCGGATGGATTCGTTTGGGATTATCAGAGAGTAAGTTCTTCCTTGTGGTTTTCCCTGTTGGGTGAGGTAGCCTGTTGCGAAGAGTACACTCCAGAGATTCTCGATCGTGCTGTCTAGTTCGTTGTATGTTAGTTCTAACCTGATTTCTTTCTGGATTGCTTTTCCTTCAATTAATTGTTCAATTTCTCTTCTTGTCTGTTGGTTTGCTTTCTCTATAAAGCGTTTTACGATATAATTTCCACTTGTATTGATCCAGTATGGCTGTGGTGTCGCATCTGGTTCTACTTTTAATGCTCGGCAGTGATTGATTACATCCCATGGGCAGTAGATATCTGTGTTTCCAAAGCGATAGCCGTCATACCATTTCTTTGTTTGTTCGAAAGCTTCTGGTACTTTGTAATATTGTAATATTTCTTTTACTTCTTTGTCTGTAAATCCAAAGTACTCATCAAAATATTGGTCTGTGATAGAAAAGATATTGAAGTTATTTAGTCCTGTAAAGATGCTTTCTCTGGCAATTCTTAAGCAGCCTGTTAATACGGCCATGTATAGATTATCATTTGTTTTTAATGATTGTTCTAACATGTTTCGAAGTAAGATGATCATTTCATTATAGTAGTTATTCTCGAACGCCTTGTCTAATGGGACATCATATTCGTCGATCAATATGATAACTTTTTCCATAATATTCTTTAAAATAGAAGATAAAATCCACAGTGCTGTCATTAACTCTGTATCTTTCATGTTATCTGACATTAATGATTTCATCTGTTCTTTTTGTTTTTCGTCTTAACTTATCTCCTGACATTCGAGCGTATAATCGTCTGGATTCTGCTGCCATGATATATTTCATCATAGCTTTTGTCATCTTCATAAATTTCCTTGCTTTCGTCTCCCTTTTAATTGAAACTGAGATTACTGGAAATTTTCCCTGATATTGATCGCATAATTCTTTGTCCTTTGAAATTTCAAGGCCTTCAAAAATTGCCTGATCATTTCCTATTTCAAAGAAATATTTTAACATACTCATATTTAAGGATTTTCCGAATCTTCTTGGTCTTGTGAATAGATTGACTAGGCCGTGTTCATTTAGCAATTGTTTGAGCAGGCCTGTTTTATCTACATAGTAATAGTTTTCTTTTATCATATCTTCAAAGTTTTCAATTCCGATTGGAAGTTTCTTTTGCATGAGGTTCCCTCCTTTCCGCATTTATCTTACCTTTTTGTTCATATTTTACTATCTGATTATTTTATATGCAACTCAAAATAATCTTTTAATTTTTTCATAGCCTTAATAAAAGTTTCCTGTGTGGCATCTTCTGCCAAATGATAATCCTTTAAGTAAAGAAAGCACATATGAATATTCTTATGCGGCAGAGCCGCCTGTCCAGTTTAGACTGAGCCATCTGTCCAGGCGGAGTGAGCCACTATAATATCTGCGAGTTTACTCGCGTAATGATTTATCTAGTCCGTAAACTTCGCGCATAGAAATATCATGTTCAATATCAATACCTCTGATATTGATCCGATAACTGTCATATGCAATACGATCTAATATAGCATCTGCCAATGGACTGTCTGAACCTCCAAGTTGATCATACCATTCTTCAAATTCATACTGAGAACAAAAGATGGTAGATGATTTTTTACGTCTTCTGTGTAAAAGTTCAAAAATATCTCTTTGTTCTGATTCAGTTGGCTTTAATAAAAGCCATTCATCTAAAAATAAGAAGAACCGGATTTGCATATTTAGCCATGATCTTTTTGTAATTGCCATTGTCACGAGCCAGCTCAAGATCAATCAAAAGATCAGGTAACCGAACATACTTGGTATTAAAATATTGTTTACATGCTTCCATACCAAAGGCACATGCCATGTACGTTTTTCCGCAACCAGTTGCACCTGTGATAAAGATATTTCTATGTTCAGATATATATTCACATGTAGCAAGACGAGTGATCAATTCCTTGTTCAGTTTACGTCCGGATGTATAATCGACATCCATGATACTTGCATCTGGCTGATCAAACTCAGCTTTTTTGATCAGTCTCTTTAATCGATTACTTTTTCGGTTATTATATTCGATATCTACAATCATACCGAACCGGTCTTCAAAAGGAACTTCGTTAAATTCAGGATCATTCAACTGATTACGAAATGAATCTGCCATGCAGCTAAGTCGCATTTCAATTAATTTATCAATTGTGCTTTGATTTGTCATAGTTATTTACCTCCGATAATAATCAGCACCTCTTGTGATGCCGTGTGCTTTGTGTGTGGATTCTGTATGATCAGCTTCCGATTTCAGTTTTTTTGAACTGGTCACAAGAATGTTTTTAATGCTCTTATAACTCGGTGACGAAGTATAGGATAAGGCTTTTTTACAAGCAGTTTCCAATAAAGTATCAGAGTACTTTTCAGCAAGCTTCAGTAATCCCATACAACTTCGGTAGGTTTGCTGCTCCACACGTTTGGAGGTTAAGATTGCATTGACTGCATGATATGTATTTATTCCAATCTGTTCAGCCCATTTACGGAAACGATCACCATTCCATTCAAGATATTTCTGATGATCCTCTGGCATATGTGCTGTAACAGTACTGTATTGACCCGGACGTCCTTTTAGTCGACGATGAGAAGCAATACGATTGTGATTATAAAAGATCTCAACTGTATTATCTGTTATTTTTACATCAACTTTCTTTTTGATGTATTCATAAGGAACTGAATATAGCATTTTATCCACAGATATGTGATAATTGAACTGAACTGTGGCGGTTTTCCAGTCGCTTAGTTCAAAACGGGTAGCAGGTAATGGGGATAGCAAAGGCTTTTCATTTTCAAGGAATAGCTCCAACCGGCTACCTTCCTTTTTTTGAAAGAGTTTTTGGTTAAAAGTCAAAAGTTTTTTTCTGATAGCCCGATTTAATTCCGCAAGTGAAAAGAACTGTTCATTGCGAAGTGCTGCTGTGATCCACGTAGATATATTTCCAACGGTTCCCTCTGCATTCGGTTTATCTTTAGGACTTCTGACACGAGCAGGTATGATCGCAGTTCCGTAATGTTCAGCTAATTCCTGATAGATTTGATTGATCTGTTGATCTTTCCGTTTTCCGTTATGGATAACTGCTGTTTTACAATTATCTGGCACGAGGATCTTTGCAACACCGCCAAAATATTCATACATATGAATATGAGCCTTGATCCATGATCGTTGTTTCATATCCAAAAAAGCTTCAACGTAAGTATACTGACTGTATGTCATCACACCAACAAAGATATGTGCCTTGATGATCTCTCCTGTATCTGGATCGATGATCATTGCAGGATCACCAGCCCAGTCAACTTCGATCTGCTCTGCAGGTTTACGTTTGATATGCATGGTAGCACGATGTTTCTGCTCATCCTGTTGAATGTGATAACAGAATTGAGAATACATCAATGGTTCATCTCCATTTGCACGGCAATCTTCAATATATTCTGTCCAGAGAAGTTTTTTACTGACACCATTGCGGAGTAGTTCTTTTCGGATGTAATCATAATCAGGCATCCGACGGTTTGATCTGTTGTGTAGTTTTGGATATAACAACTGCTCTAATACTGCATCTGTCTGATCATCTGATAATGGCCAGGAAAGATTTAACTCCTTAGCACGTTTTAAAACTTTTGAAACAGTATTTCGAGAACATGGAACACTTAAAGCAATGTTCCGATTACTAAATCCCAGACTGGAAAGTCTGAGAATCTCACGATATTTGGTCATCGTTAGGACCTCCTTCATAATAGATTTACACCTAATAAAAGTGTATAAAACTATTATAAAGGAATCGGCTCAATGAATCCGGAACAGTGGCTCAGCCTAAAATGGAATGGAGGCTCAACCATGTCGGACAGATGGCTCAATCAGTCCAAGATTATTCATTAAAACAAGATAAATCAAAGAATTGTATGGATAAACTTTTGAAAAGGAGTGATTTGAAAAATGATGCAGAAGATTCAAAAAATTTGGAGGTGCGATGTTTACACCAGTACTTCTGTTCGCATTTGCAGGTATCTCAGTAGGAATAGGTACTCTGTTTACAACACAGGCGATCATGGGAGGTCTGGCAGCACCAACAAGCATGTGGTACAAATGCTGGAACGTATTTCTACAAGGTGGATGGACAGTATTTAACCAGTTACCATTGTTATTCGCAGTATCATTGCCAATCGGAATGGCAAAGAAACAAAAATGCAAGATGTTGCATGGAAGCATTAGTTTTATATATGACGTTCCATTATTTTGTAAACACGATCTTAACTCAGTGGGGTGGAGTATTCGGAGTTAACATGAATGCGGAAGTCGGTGGAACAAGCGGACTTGCAATGATCGCAAGTATCAAAACATTAGATATGGGTATGGTTGGAGCTTTAGCAGTATACCGGAATACGTTAATTTATCTACATAACAGATTTTTTGATACAGAACTTCCTGAATGGCTTGGTTCATTCTCAGGATCAACATTCGTATTCATGATCGGATTCTTCGTAATGATCCCAGTTGCAGTATTAGCATGTGCCTTCTGGCCAAAAGTTCAGTTAGGAATCACAGCATTCCAGGGATTTGTAAAGAGTGCAGGAGCTATCGGAATCTTTGTATTCAACTTCCTTGAAAGAGCGTTGATTCCATTTGGATTACATCACTTATTATACTCACCATTCTACTATGATAACGTTGTTGTACCTGGTGGATTATATGCTTACTGGGCAAAATTATTACCACAGATCGCAGCATCCACAGCATCTTTAAAATCTTTCTGTCCAGAAGCAGGATTTACAGCAAGTGGATTTGCAAAAATGTTCGGATGTCTTGGAGCAGCATTAGCATTCTACAGCACAGCAAAACCAGAGAAAAAGAAAAAAGTATTTGCACTGTTATTACCTATCACATTAACAGCAATCGTATGTGGAGTTACAGAACCAATTGAATTTACATTCTTATTCGTAGCACCTATGTTATTCGTAGTTCATGCATTTTTAGCAGCAACACTGGCAACAACTATGTGGCTTGCAGGAATCGTTGGTATCAACTCAGGTGGTCTGATCGAAATCGCATCACTGAACTTGATTCCATTAATGAGAAACCACTGGCAGCAGTATTTATTAGAATTGGTTATTGGTCTGATCTTTACAGCTATCTGGTTTGTAGTGTTCAGATTCCTGATCTTAAAATTTGATTTCAAAACACCAGGACGTGAAGACGAAGCAGAGATTGAATTTGGATCAAAAGAAAAATTCAGAAACAAACAGGCAGAAAAAGGTGGAAAAGCAGGAGATCCTAAGCTTGAGTTATGCGAACTGATCCTTGAAGGACTCGGAGGAAAAGACAATATCGTTGATGTAACAAACTGTGCAACCAGATTACGTGTCAACGTAAAAGATGAAACATTATGTAAAGACGATCCTTATTTCAAAGCAATCGGAACACATGGATGTTCTATCAATGGAAAAGCATACCAGGTTATCATTGGATTAAAAGTTCCTAGTATCAGAGAAGTATTTGAAACATTATTATAATCAATAGTATAAATTCGGAGGAAAGAAGAAATGGCAAAGAAAAAATATTCAATCACAGTCGCAGGTGGTGGAAGTACATTTACACCAGGTATCGTATTGATGCTTCTAGATCATATGGACAGATTCCCAATTCGTTCCATCAAGTTTTATGATAACGATGCAGAGAGACAGGAAACAGTTGCAAAAGCATGTGAGATCTATTTAAAAGAAAATGCACCAGAAGTAGCATTTGATTATACAACAGACCCAGAAACAGCGTTCACAGACATCGACTTCGTATTAGCACATATCCGTGTAGGAAAATACGCAATGCGTGAAAAAGACGAGAAGATCCCTCTAAAATACGGAGTACTCGGACAGGAAACATGTGGACCAGGAGGAATCGCTTACGGAATGCGTTCCATCGGTGGAGTTATTGAGATCCTTGATTACATGGAAAAATATTCACCAAATGCATGGATGTTAAACTACTCAAACCCAGCAGCGATCGTTGCAGAAGCAACAAGAAGATTAAGACCAGATTCCAAGATCTTAAATATCTGCGATATGCCAATCGACTTAATGGAAAAGATGGCAAACATGGTCGGATTAAAATCCAGAAAAGAAATGCAGTACGGATACTATGGATTAAACCACTTCGGATGGTGGAACAAGATCTATGATTCTGAAGGAAATGATTTAATGCCACAGATCAAAGAACATATGGCAGCAAACGGATATGCAGATGCATTATCAGATTCCAACCAGCATGTAGATGAAAGCTGGGTACATACATTCCAGAAAGCAAGAGATGTATATGCAGTTGATCCAGAAACAATTCCAAATACATACTTAAAAATACTATCTGTTCCCAGATTACGTTGTAGAAACATCAAATCCAGAATACACAAGAGCAAACGAAGTTAATGGATGGAAGAGAAAAATTACATCTTCGGAGAATGCAGAAAGATCATCGAAAAAGGAACAGCAGTCGGAAGTGCATTCGAACCAGATGCACATGCAACATATATCGTAGACTTAGCATGCGCGATCGCAGAAAATACACAGGAAAGATTCTTACTGATCGTACCAAACGAAGGAGCAGTAGAGAACTTTGACCGAACAGCAATGGTAGAGATCCCATGTATCGTAGGAAGCAACGGATATGAAAAGATCTGCCAGGGAGCGATCCCACAGTTCCAGAAAGGATTAATGGAACAGCAGGTAAGCGTAGAAAAACTGACAGTTGAAGCATGGATCGAAGGAAGCTATCAGAAATTATGGCAGGCACTGACATTATCTAAGACAGTACCAAGTGCAAAAAGTAGCAAAACAGATCTTAGATGACCTGATTGAAGCGAACAAAGGTTATTGGCCAGAATTAAAGTAATAAAGATTTTGCAGTACAGGAGGAAAGAATCATGATGAAAACGATTCAGAAGAATGTAACAGTAAATTCTTCAATTGAGCGCATATTTACGATCATTAAAGTATTATTGGCAGTAAGTCCATTTATGGCATTAGGTTATCTTACAGCCAAAGGAACTGCAGGTGCTAATCTACAGACGATCCTAAGTCAGAATCCACATTATACCGTTATGTTCTTAGTTGCCATGGTTAATCCATTTATCGCATACTTGTTAGGCTTTTTACAACAGCATTTGAATAAAGCTGATTATGGATATGCGGTTGTGAATATGGCATTGATGATCGTTGCAGAAGTAATGCTTCAGAACTTCTTATATGTAGCCGCATTAGCTTTCCTTCTATATAAAACGGTTAAAACATATCAGATTCCAGTGAAAGACTCTGTAGAAAAAAGCCTAAAAAATCATTTTCTGAGAGATATTTCAGGAAGTATCGTAGTTCTAATTTTTGCTGGAATTTGTATGTTTGCGATGTTACAATTAAAATAATTGTTATCTGACTTTTAAATATGTAAAATTCATAAGTCCCAGAAAAAAGCGTAAAGTTTTGTTCTGGGACTTATTTGTTTTGAAAGAATATGTTAAATTGGTAGAAAAGATAGAAAATAATATTCATGGAGACAGAAATCAAGGGAGAAATGTTATGAAAAATATAAAAGTTATAATGTGTGATATTGATGGAACACTGTTAAATAGCAAGGGAATTGTTACCCAAAAAACAATTGATGCGATAAAGAAAGTTCGAGAACAAGGAATCTTGTTTGGAATATCAACAGGAAGAGACGTTCCAAGTGTAAAAAGGTTGTTTGGAAAATGGGGAATTGGCGGACTTGTTGATATGGTCGTTGGAAGCAACGGGGGTGAGATTTATGATTACAAAACCGATTATTATGAAGAAAATTTTGCCCTTCCAGGAAACCTGATCGCAAATATCATGGAGCACTATAAAGATATGGATGTGAATTTTGCAATTCATGGGGATGGCGTTTTGTATACTCCGAAAGAAGATGAACTTATCAAAATTCTATCTAAAGGTGATCAGCTTCCATATGAGGTCATTGATTTTGACGAGTATTTAAAAAAAGATCGTTTAAAACTT
>ENA-OQKS01000526-OQKS01000526.1-human-gut-metagenome-genome-assembly--contig:-NODE-526-length-10408-cov-2.612392_pt1 | contig 10408 bp, 9 predicted proteins | sample MGYA00242804_ERZ504808 | MGnify/ENA primary metagenome ERZ504808 (study PRJEB26092, sample SAMD00036375) | human gut metagenome | host: Homo sapiens | study: EMG produced TPA metagenomics assembly of...
CCTCGCGGGCGGGCCTTCTCGGCGCGGAGCTCTTCCAACTCGGGCGCGCTCCTCGTCGGACAATGGTTGGGACTCAAGCTCGGCCATGGTACCGCCCTTTCTTTTTAAAAAAAAGCCGCCGACACAATGTCAGCGGCTTATCAAATCCAAGGGTGGAGACGAAGGGAGTCGAACCCTCGGCCTCTGCCATGCGACGGCAGCGCTCTCCCAACTGAGCTACGTCCCCAGGACAAGTTGATATTTTACCTACGGCTCGCCAACTGTCAACGCCCAATAACCAGTCTTTTTGAGACGGGGCCATTTTGACTACCTTTCGAGCAAACAATCCTCTCGATGATTTTTTAATCCCCGTCCCAGAAAAATCATCGGCGAACGCGCTACTTTGCGCTGGTGAGGACGCCGGTGGTGTCGAACGCTGGGGTAAAGCTCTCGTCTACCGCGCCGCCCTCTTGCCAGAACATCGTCGTAAAGCCCAGGTCGTCGGCATGGTCGAGCACCTGCTCGTATTCCTCGCGCGTCACGGCACGCGCCAGGTCGCCGCCCTGCTCGCGCATGAGCGCATTAGGCGTGTACTGGTTCATGACCGAGATCGGCACATCGCCCACCGTCTGCCACACCAGGTCCAGCACGCGACACGAATCGTCTGTATGTCCCGGCAGTACCAGGTGACGCACGATCATGCCGCGCTTCATGAGCCCGTCCTCGTCCACCAGCTCTCCCCCGCGGCGTTCGATCTCGCGTGCCATTTGCGCCAAGCCCGACACGGCCACACGCGGGTAGTCCTTAATGCGGGAGAGCGACTGCGCAAGCCCCGCATCGGCATATTTAAAGTCGGTAAGCCACACGTCGACCAAATCGCCGAGCGCCGCCACGGCACTCGCGCGCTCATAACCGCTCGTGTTGTAGACGATTGGGATGGACAGCCCGCGCGCCCGTGCCGCGGCAATCGCAGCCGGCAGCAGGTGCGCGTAGTGTGTCGCCGTCACCAGGTTAATATTGTTCGCACCCTGGTCCTGCAGCTCCAACATAATCTCGACCAGGCGCTCGGGCGAAATCTCAAGCCCAAAATTGCCCGTCGAGATCTCGTGGTTCTGACAATAGACGCATTTGAGCGAGCAGCCGCTAAAGAAGATCGTGCCCGAACCGGCCTCGCCCGAGATAGGCGGCTCCTCCCACATATGAAGCGCCGCGCGGGCCACCTTGAGCGTGTCGTTAGCACCGCATACGCCGTGCGCACCCTCATCGCGCGCCGCACCGCAACGTCGCGGACACAAATGGCAGGCGGGCGAAAAAAGTTCGGTCAACGACGTCGGCATAAAAACATGCTCCAAAACAACGATTCAGCAGCTCAAACGTAAAGGGCCAGGCCGCGTAGACGGCTCCGTCCCTAAGGCGCCGTAATCGTCCGACACGATTTTTGTAATGTCAAGACTGGAATCCACAAAGTGCGGCTTTATGATGTAGGTATTCCGCCCCCCGCGGAGCAACTGGGTGAACCGTCGCGTTTATTTAGGGAGCCCACACAGTCGTACCTAGTACAGGTATCCTTCGTTGTTAAGGACGCTGGAACAGTCGATGAGGGCACCCACCTGTTTTAGGTGGGTTCATTTTCGTAACGTGGGGGGTGGTTTTCTTTTGCCGAAACTCGCCATTGCAAATCTCGCCCAGATTCCCAAAAGGCACCAGACTGAATCCCACCATCACTCGAATATCTGGTAAGCACGTGATTATCGCCCCGTGCAATTCCTCACACCCTCCTTGGTCGAGTATCATGGGTCAGCTATACCCTTTGCGGCATGGCATCCTTTGACCTTTTCCTTCGACGCTTGGCGGTTTATCGATTCATGGCTTCCTCCACGAGCTTCATACCGTACCTTTGCGTGGCGGTCGCGGCTTTTATCACGACCTTCCTTGCGGTGCCCCTGGTCAAGCGCCTGGCAATCAAGCTCGACGCCGTCGACTATCCTTCCAAGCGCCGTATCAACACGAAACCCATCCCGCGCATGGGTGGCACGGCAGTCTTTTTGGGCCTCGTCGTCGCTTGCATCGTGCAGATCCTAGGTACCTGGTACCTGGGCTGGCCGCCCGTTTTGGTGCCCCACCCCCGTCTGCACATCAGCTACCCCATACTTGCGCTTTCTTTTACCGTTATCTTTGCGACCGGTGCGATCGACGACGTCCTCCAGCTCAAGCCCAAGCAAAAGCTGGCCGGCCAGGTCCTCGCCGCGCTTATCGCCTGCGTGGGCGGCCTAAAAATCGGCGTCATCATCAACCCGCTTGCCCCCGGCGAGATTATGCTCGGCTGGCTCGCCTACCCCATCACCGTAGTCTACCTGGTGGCGTTCACCAACATCATCAACCTCATTGACGGCCTTGACGGCCTGGCGACGGGTATCTGTGGCATCGCATCGTTCACGATGTTCTCGATGGCCGTTCTCTCGGGCCGCATCGATGCCGCCGCGCTCTCCATCGCGTTGTTTGGCGCCTGCTTGGCCTTTTTGCGCTACAACTTCAACCCCGCGAGTATCTTCTTGGGCGACTCGGGTTCGCTGCTGCTGGGCTTTGCGCTGGGTTCCATCTCGCTGCTCAACGTGAGCCGCACCGCCGCGCTCACCTCGCTCATCATCCCGCTCATCGTGGCGGGCGTGCCTATCATCGATACGTTTAGCGCCATTGTGCGCCGCAAGCGCGCCCACATTAGCATTGGGCAGGCCGACAAGGGCCACATCCACCACCGCCTCATTCAAGAGGGCTACAACCAAAAGCAGGCCGTACTGCTCATCTATGCGTGGTGCATTATGCTTTCGGCCGGCGCCGCCGCCATCAATCAGGTCGAAGTGCCCACGCGCGTGCTCATCTTTACCGTGCTCGCCATTGGCTCGGCGGCCTTCGCCAAGCACCTGCACCTGTTTGAGCCCGTGCTGCGCCACCATTACAACAAGCGCACGCACGAGGACGAGCTGGTAACCCCCGACGACCCCGCCTTTAAGCAGGAGGAGCAGGCAGCCGAGGAATGTAAGGAAGAGCGCCACCACAAGCTCTAGGGTAAGCTGCCGAGGATGTGCCCGGGCGCCGCTGACCATGCGCAGCCCCGTGCCCATCGTGCAAGCCACCTCTCCCCCGCCCCTCGCTTACTTACGCCCCGACCCTCCAATAAACGCGTTATCATCTTGACCCATGAACATACGTTAGGAGCAATCATGCCAAACGAGAACAGCTACGAAGTCGCGCTGCAAAAGAGCAACGCCATTCGCGAGGGCCTGGCCAAGACGCCCGAGAAGTTCACCATGCTTACCGGCGACCGCCCCACCGGCCGTCTGCACCTGGGCCACTACTTTGGCACCCTCAAGGGCCGCGTCGAGCTGCAGAACATGGGCGCCAAGACCAACGTGCTCATCGCCGACTACCAGGTCATCACCGACCGCGACACCACCGAGCACATCCAGGACAACGTGTACAACATGGTGATGGACTACCTTGCCTGCGGCATCGACCCCGACAAGACCATGATCTACGCGCACTCCGCCGTGCCCGCCGCAACCAGCTCATGCTGCCGTTCCTGTCGCTGGTCTCCGAGGCCGAGCTGGCGCGCAACCCCACCGTCAAGGCCGAGATGGAGGCCTCGGGCCACGAGCTCACCGGCCTTCTGCTCACCTACCCGGTGCACCAGGCCTGCGACATCCTGTTCTGCAAGGGCAATGTGGTGCCCGTCGGCCGCGACCAGCTGCCGCACATCGAGCTCACCCGCACCATCGCCCGCCGCTTTAACAACCGCTACGGCAAGGTGTTCCCCGAGGTCGACGCACTGCTGTCCGAGACCCCGCTGCTGCCCGGCCTGGACGGTCGCAAGATGAGCAAGAGCTACGGCAACGCCATCAACATCTCGATGACCGCCGAGGAGACGGCCAAGCGCATCAAGAAGAGCCAGACCGACTCCGAGCGCATGATCACGTTTGATCCCGAGAACCGCCCCGGCGTTTCCGGCCTGCTTTCGACCGCCGCGATCTGCACCGGCCGTTCCGAGGTCGAGATTGCCGAGGAGATTGGCATGGGCGGCTCCGGCCAGCTCAAGAAGTACGTGACCGAGGCCGTCAACGAGTACTTCGCGCCGATCCGCGAGCGTCGTCAGCGCTACGAGAACGATCTGGACTATGTGAAGGACGTGTTGCACGAGGGCAACCGTCGCGCCAACGAGATCGCCGAGCAGACCCTGGCCGAGGTTCGGGACGCCATGGGCATGGTGTACTAGACCGATCTGCTGGCTTGAGCTTTTGATTGCTTTAGGGCGGACGCTACGGCGTCCGCCTTTTTTGTTGCCCGACCGGTTCGGCTCCGGCCACCGCACTCCCCCGATAAACAGGAACGGGCCCGCCGGCAGTCAGTTGCCAGCGGGCCCGTTCCCGAAGTACACCGTTGAATCGCACAGAGGGGAGGAATGCGAATCAAACTCAACAGGGCAGGCTTTTTCATCGCCTAATGCCTGCTCCGTTGCTGAATATAATATAGTTCACCGTGGCTTACTTTGTAGCCTCAATATGCGCCGCCACACCTTCTCCATAAGTTAGCCCCGGTAAACCTACAACGGAAAACCACCACAAAGGGGACAGGCACCTTCGTGGTGGTTTTGGCCACGGCAGAACTGTTAGAGTCCAGCTGGCCAGCGACAGGCGGCCAAGTCGACGTGCATGGAATCGGTAAACGCCACGCCCTCCCCCATTAAGAGCTCGCGCTGAGCATCGGGACCGCCAAAGGCAAAGCCCTCACAGATACGGCCGTCGGCAAACACCACGCGATGACAGGGAATTTGACCAGGGCGTGGGTTGCTATGCAGCGCATACCCCACATAGCGTGCACTTCGCGCGCGACCGGCGAGCAGCGCCACCTGACCGTACGTGGCGACCATCCCCTCGGGGATCTGCTCGACTACCTCATACACCTGCTACAAAAAAAGCCCTCAGACGCCATCGCTCGCTCCCTTCTCCGCAATTAACAGCAATAAAGAAATGACTCCCGTTGGGGACGGAAGGAAAACGGATCATTCACGGCCTCCGTGCGGTCGATGATTCCGTTTTCCTCCGTCCCCAAGGGATCATTTGTTGGCAGGTTGGTTAGCTGGCGGGATGGAAGAAGGCTACGGCTACGGCACCGGGGCCTACGTGGGTACCGATGGTGGCACCGATGGTGTGAACGGGCAGCTCGCCCTCGGTGTTGCCAGCCCACAGTGCCGCGCTGTCCTCGATATACTTCTTGAGCACCGCATCCGAAAGGCCCGTATAGCCGAGCGCCAGCGGCATGGAAAAGTCGATGCCGCCCGCCTTTTCGACCTTTTGGTTCAGCAGGTTGCGGCCGTTCTTGGAACCGCGCGCCTTTCCCAGCTGCACAATCAGACCGTCCTCGGCAGCTACCACGGGCTTTACGTTGAGCAGCGTACCCACGGCGCCGGCAGCAGCAGACAGGCGACCGCCGCGCACCAGGTACTCCAGCGTCTCGAGCAGGCCGATAACCACCACGCGGTCGCGCACGGCCTCGACCGCCGCCGCGATCTGGGCCGCGCTACGGCCCTCGTCCACCAAGCGCAGCGCATACTCGACCAGAATGCGTTCACCCAGGGTGACGTTGTTGCTATCAACCACGTACACATCGCCGCCCGGCGCCTCGGCTAGTGCGGTACGGGCGCTCTGATTGGTGCCCGACAGCTTAGCGCCCACGGTAATAATCACAGCCTCATCGCCGGCTTCGCGAATCTCGGCGATAGCCTGCGAGAACGCGTACGGGTTGACCTGGCCGGTCTTGGGCAGCTCATCGCGCTCCACGAGCATCTCGTAAAAGCGCTGGTGATCGATGTCGACGCCATCCATGAACACATCGGTGCCAAAGGAGACGGACAGCGGCAAAACGTCCAGTGCCGGGTGCTCGGCCGGCGACATATCGCTTGCGGAATCGGTAATAATGCGGACGGACATAGCGAATCCTTTCTTGCGCAGGTCCAGCGCAGGGAATTTTGACAGCAATGCCCCGGCACGGTATACGCGCTCAAACGGGACGATGCAGTTGTTAATGGGAAGCAAATGCCTTGGTGGCCCTACAGCTCGCGCAAGGTGTTGAGAATCGTACGCAGCGACGCATACATCTGCTCGCGCTGCTCCACACCCATAGCCTTACCGGTGGTATCGAGCACCTCGCGAATGATGCGGTCCGCCTCGCTCATGCTCTCGCCGCCCAGAGCGGTCAGGCGCACCGGAGCACGATACTTAACGGCGGCATCGCCCGAATCATCGACCTCGACGTAGCCGCCCTCCTCCAGATGCGCCAGCGTGCGCGAGACGGCAGCGCGGGTCACGCCAGCCATGCGGGCGAGGTCGGCACCAGTCAGGCCGTCCTTGCTGCGCTCAAGATAGTACAGGCACATGATGTCGGAGCCCTTAAGGCCCAGCCTTGCGCCCTCAGATGTCTTAATGCGCTGGATCTCCTTGTAGAGTCCGCTGATCAGTCCGACAAAGTCCTCGAAACGTGTCTCGTCGCTCTGCTGCATGGGAGACGCCCGCCTTTCGCTTGCATAATGCTAACGGTTAAACATCTTAACCGTACCCAGCGGCCGCCAGCACTGCGCGCCCTATTTGTTAACTCATCAACATAAAAACCACCACAAAGGGGACAGGCACCTTTGTGGTGGTTTTGACCGGCGAGTATGATTTGCAGAAGTTGCTACAGCTCCACGCGGGGATTGTCGCGGGTCACAAGCGTCTTAACGACAACCGTCGCCCCCAGATAGCGCTCAAGCAGCTCGGCTAAGCGATCGATGGCGGCCTGACAGTCCCCCATGCGCTCGGGCTCTACGCACTCAATCGCCAAAAAGGCGTCGGCCGAATCGTCGGATAGAGCCGTTCGAACGCCGTCGCGCCAGTTCCAGCAGCGGCACACGGCGCCCGCATCGTCAATGTAGGCGAGCTCGCCGGGCAGCGTCGGGTCGTCCGCTTCCTCGCCAAGCGGCAGGAACGCGTCGCCACCATCAGTGACCGCCAGGCGCAGATCGCCCTCAATCGCATGCAGATCCTCGCCTCCCACGGGCAGTGCATAGGACAGCGACACCGTGTTATAGATATCCACCGCGGGCGTAATGTGGCCCACCGGCTTGCCCTTGAGCACGCGCTTGAGCAGGTTCTCGATTGAACAGCGCGCGCCCTTTTTGGTCTTGAACAGACGATAGGCCTCGCGCCACGCCTTGACCGGTGCGTTCTCGCTGATTGTATCGCTGGTCAGATGACGCTCCGCATCGATATTGGCACGGTCGAGCAGCGCCGCTATCGCGTCCACATCCTCTTGAGGTATCTGGGCCGCGGGCTTCATACCCTCCACGACCACAACACCGACCGCCGCCTGAGGAAACAGCTCCCAAAAATGAATCCTCGGCAATAAAGCTCTTCATACGTGCTCCCTTCATTGTGCGCGCCCGAGTGAGGGCGCCTAAACAAAAAGCGCCCTTACAACGGCCACCTTCAAAGTCCTACGGTGCCGTCACAAGAGCGCTTGCGCTGTCCCCATCCGGAGAAGGGGACGATATGTCAGGCGTATTGTAACCTGAGTCATCCGCGCGAGCAAAACCACCACAAAGGTGCCTGTCCCCTTTGTGGTGGTTTTGGGTCTGAGGCGACGCTAGTGGCGGAGCCCCAGCAGGCCGCGTCCGCGATGACGGGCGTCGGCGGGCACCTGAGCGTGCGGACCGGCGGCCTTGACGGACTCGGGCAGGTGCGAGTACTTCTTCTCGAAGTTCTCCTCGAACATCACGGCCAGGTTGTGCGCGGCCTCGTCGTAGCGAGCGGTGCTCTGCCAGTACTGGCGCGGCACCAGAATGCCGTCGGGCACGCCATGGCACGTGGTGGGAATGTCGACGTTAAAGATGTCGTCGTGCACGAACTCGCTGTCCTCGATGGTACCGTCGAGGGCGCGGGCCACCAGGGCGCGCGTGTAGGCAAGCTCGATGCGATGGCCCACGCCATAACCGCCGCCAATCCAGCCGGTGTTGACCAGATAGACGCGGGTGCGACCGTCGGCGATACGCTCGCCGAGCATCTTGGCATAGACCATGGGATCGAGCGGCATAAACGGCTCGCCAAACAGCGAGGAGAACGTGGGCGTGGGCTCGGTGACGCCGACCTCGGTGCCGGGGATCTTGGCGGTGAAGCCCGTCACAAAGTGATACATGGCGGCATCGGCCGTCAAACGCGAGATGGGCGGCAGCACGCCAAAGGCATCGCAGGTCAAAAACAGCACGACGCTCGGGGTGGTGCCCATACCCTTGGTCCACGCGTTGGGGATATGCTCGACGGGATAGGCCACGCGCGTGTTGTGCGTGATCGAGACATCATCATAGTTGGGCTTGCGATTCTCATCGAGCACCACGTTTTCGCAGATGGCGCCAAAGCGAACGGCGTTGAAGATCTCGGGCTCGTGGAACGCGTCCAGGCCCTCGCACTTGGCATAGCAGCCGCCCTCGATGTTGAAGATACCCATGTCGGACCAGCCGTGCTCGTCATCGCCGATCAGCAGGCGCGTGGGGTTGGCCGAAAGCGTGGTCTTGCCCGTGCCGGAGAGGCCAAAGAACACGGCGGTCTCGTGCGTGACGGGATCCATACTGGCCGAGCAGTGCATGGGCAGCACATCGTCCTCGACGGGCAGCAGGTAATTCATAACGCTGAAGATGGACTTTTTGATTTCGCCGGAGTAGCCGGTGCCGGCAACCAGGATCACACGCTCCTGGAAGTTGATGACCACGGCCGCGCTGGAGTTGAGGCCCTTGATGGCGGGGTCACACTGGTAACCCGGCGCGGCGAGCACACAAAAGTCCGGCTCACCGGTGCGCGCAATTTCGCGGGCGAGCGGACGGGCGAGCATCTGCTTAATGAAGAGCGCCTGGCTGGCACGCTCGCAGGCGACGAGCAGGCGACGCGTGTGGTTGCGGTCGGCGCCCGCCATGCCGCGCGTGACGAACACGTCGCGCTCGTTGAGGTAGTCGACGATACCGGTCTTGATGGTCTCGTAGCTCTCGATCAAAAGCGGGCGGTTGACGGCGCCCCAGGCAATCTTGTCGTGGACATCGGGGGTGTCAACGATAAAGCGGTCATTGGGAGAACGACCAGTGCGCTCCCCCGTCTCGATCACCAGCGCGCCGTTGGATGCCATGCGACCTTCTTCGCGGCGGATAGCGTGCTCGACGAGCTCCGCGGCGGGTAGATCGACCAACAGGCGGGGCTGATTCTCGGCGGGATCTTCGACCAGCGTAATGCCAAAGTTGGACAGAACTTCTGCAGGGGTAACACCAGGCATGGGGCCTCCTTTAAAAACGCGACACGCGGACGCGGCGCGCACTTTACTCACGTAAAGCCCGTTGTACCCGATATGCAAAAACGTTTTTGCGGCAACGGCGAAGCGACCGCCCAACGGTCAAAAATCGCAGGCAAGCGGCCTAGTCATTGGGGACACTTTTGAACAGGCAACGACCAAGCAGTGTCCCCGGATGCCGGCACTTAGGGACGTTCCCAAAGTGCCGGCACATAAGGAACGTCCCTAAGTGCCGACTACTGAATGGCGCCGCCGAAATTATTGAACAACCTGTTCAAAAACACGAGCAAACGCCGTCGCGTCTATACTAGAGCGCAGCATTAGAAAGGACTCCGCCTTGAGTATCACGCCCCTCGATAGCATCCGCCGCGCCATCGCCCGCCGCAATGGCGTCGCCGGCCCCACTGTAGCGAGCAGCGGTACAGCAAAGGCTCAGGGCGGACGCATCGAGAACGGTCTCTTCCCTGCCTCGCACACCGCCGAAGAGCTCGCGCGCATCCAGGAGCTGAGCCAGCGCAACGCCGGCGGCCCCGATAGCGACCAAGCCACACGTCGCCGGCGCGAGCGCGATCGCAAGCCCGGTCCCGTCCGCCGCATGGTGAACGCCTGGTGGAACCGTCTGCTCGGCGCCGTCTATGGCGGAGGCTTCTCCACGCAGGAAGCCGAATACGAGGAGCACGCCACCAGCCGCGACTACCTTTGGAACACCCTCGGCACTGCCGTGTGGGGCATGGCGTTTCCGCTGCTCACCATCGTGTCCACGCAGCTCGCGGGCGCCGAGGAAGCCGGAAAGTTCTCCATCGCCTTTGTCACCGGCACGCTCATCATGATCGCGTGCAACTACGGCGTGCGCAATTTTCAGGTCTCGGACATCGACGAAACGACGTCCTTTGCCTCCTACCAGCTCAACCGCTGGCTTTTGCGGAGCATTCGCGCTGGCCTGCGGCCTTGCATACAGCAGTGCCCGCGGCTACGACGCGCAGATGGCAACGATCGGCCTGGGCGTCTATCTGTATAAGGCGATCGACGGCGTGGCGGACGTGTACGAGGGCGCCTGCAGCAGGCCGAT
>ENA-OQKS01000527-OQKS01000527.1-human-gut-metagenome-genome-assembly--contig:-NODE-527-length-10389-cov-2.650263_pt1 | contig 10389 bp, 9 predicted proteins | sample MGYA00242804_ERZ504808 | MGnify/ENA primary metagenome ERZ504808 (study PRJEB26092, sample SAMD00036375) | human gut metagenome | host: Homo sapiens | study: EMG produced TPA metagenomics assembly of...
AAAGTCAGCCTTGCCCTATCAGCAAGGCACTTCCGCTCCCAAAATCGCAAAACTTTCTCGTTTTGCATGGACTTGCCCGGCCCGCCAGTGGCTCTCCCCTTGGGAGAGCTGTCAAAACCTGCAAGGTTTTGACTGAGAGGGCTACAAAAATCTTGACAGAATCCGCACATCGTGTTATCATACATAAAGATAACACTGTATACAGAAAGCTGTATGCGAAACTTTGGAGCTTAGAGAGGTTTTCAACTATGGAACGTATTAAGACTATCGCTACTCGTGACCTGACCAAGAGCGTCGTGACCGGCGGCTGCGGCGAGTGCCAGACTTCTTGCCAGTCTGCCTGCAAGACCTCCTGCGGCGTCGCAAACCAGAAGTGCGAGAACAGCAATAAGTAATCATTGCAGACCCTATGCCGCCTTTGCAGGGCGGCATTTTTTTATGGCAATTACAGATTGGAGAATGAAATGGTACATCAGTATCAACTGAACGGATATAACATCGTGCTGGACAGCTGCAGCGGCTCGGTCCATGTCGTGGACGACGTGGCTTACGACGTCATTGCGATGTACAAAGAGCACTCTGCCGACGAGATCGTGGCCGCCATGCTGGCAAAGTATGCCGACCGCCCCGACGTCACCGAGGCCGACCTGCGCCAGTGCCTCGAGGACGTGGCCTCTCTGGAAGCCGCCGGCAAGCTTTGGGCTCCCGACGTCTACAAGGATATGGCCTTCGACTTCAAGAACCGCCAGACCGTGGTCAAGGCGCTCTGCCTCCACGTCGCCCACACCTGCAACCTCAACTGCTCCTACTGCTTCGCCTCGCAGGGCCGCTATCAGGGCGACCGCGCCCTGATGAGCTTTGAGGTAGGCAAGCGGGCTATGGACTTCCTCATCGAGAACTCCGGCACCCGCCGCAACCTCGAGGTCGATTTCTTCGGCGGCGAGCCTCTGATGAACTTCGACATGGTCAAAAAGCTCGTCGCCTACTGCCGCGAGCAGGAGAAGATCCACAACAAGAACTTCCGCTTCACCATGACCACCAACGGGATGCTCATCGACGACGATGTCATCGACTTCTGCAACAAGGAGTGCCACAACGTCGTGCTGAGCCTCGACGGCCGCAAGGAAGTCCATGACCGCTTCCGCAAGGACTACGCAGGCCACGGCAGCTATGACGCCATCGTGCCGAAGTTCCAGGAGTTCGTGAAAAAGCGCGGCGACAAGAACTATTACATGCGCGGCACCTACACCCACTACAACACCGACTTCACCAACGACATCTTCCACATGGCCGACCTCGGCTTCACGGAGCTGAGCATGGAGCCGGTCGTCACCAAGCCCACCGACCCCCAGCGCCCTCACCGCCGAGGACCTGCCCATCCTGAAGGAGCAGTACGAGATCCTTGCCAAGGAGATGATCAAGCGCGACCGCGAGGGCCGGGGCTTCACCTTCTACCATTACATGATCGACCTCACCGGCGGCCCCTGCATCTACAAGCGCATCTCCGGCTGCGGCTCCGGCACCGAGTACATGGCCGTCACCCCCTGGGGCGACCTCTACCCCTGCCACCAGTTCGTCGGCGACCCCAAGTACCTGATGGGCGACATCTGGAAGGGCGTCACCAACACCGCCGTGCGGGATGAGTTCAAGCACTGCAACGCCTACGCCCGCCCCGAGTGCAAGGACTGCTGGGCCAAGCTCTATTGCTCTGGCGGCTGTGCAGCCAACGCCTACCACGCCACCGGCAGCATCACCGGCGTCTACGAGTACGGCTGTGAGCTGTTCAAGAAGCGCGTCGAGTGCGCCATCATGATAAAAGTTGCTGAGAACCAGGAGCTGGCAGCTCAGGGCATCGAAGTTCCCATCGAGCTGGGCGGCACCTGCAACGCCTGCGCAGACGGCGAAGCCTGCGAATAAAGCCATGAACACTCCTGTCGTCGATTTTGTCCGTCGCTACGCCCGGCAGCGCACCACCCGGATGCATATGCCGGGCCACAAGGGCCGCGGCCCGCTGGGCTGTGAAGAGCTGGACATCACCGAAATTGCGGGCGCAGACGAGCTGTACGAAGCCGAGGGCATCATCGCTCAGAGCGAGGCCAACGCCACGCAGCTCTTCGGCACCGCCTGCACCTATTACAGCACCGAGGGCAGCAGCCAGTGCATCCGGGCCATGCTCCACCTTGCGCTCCAGATGCGGCCCGCAAAGGCAGGCCGTCCTGTCCTGCTGGCGGCGCGGAACGCCCACAAGGCCCTGCTTTACGCGGCGGCTCTGCTGGACTTCGACATCCAGTGGCTCTGGCCCGCGCCGGACGCCGCCGGGGCGCTCTGCACCTGCCCTGTGGAGCCGGAGGCGCTCTCTTCTGCGCTGGACGAGCTGGCCGCCGAGGGCCGCACGCCCTTCGGCGTCTACCTCACCAGCCCGGACTATCTGGGCTTCGTGCAGGACATCGCGGGGCTGTCGGCGGTATGCCACGCCCACGGCCTGCCCCTTCTGGTGGACAACGCCCATGGCGCCTATCTCCACTTTTTGAAGGAGGGCAGCCGCCACCCCATCCAGCTGGGCGCGGACCTCTGCTGTGACTCGGCTCACAAGACCCTGCCCGTCCTCACGGGCGGTGCCTATCTGCACCTTGGTTCGTCCGTGCAGGCCGACGAGGCCGCGGTGCGCAATGCGCTGGCCCTCTTCGGCTCCACCAGCCCCTCTTATCTCATTTTGCAGTCGCTGGACGCCGCCAACGCGGTTTTGGCCGACGGCTTCCGGGAGAAGCTGGACATCTGCCGCTGGCGGCTGGGGATGCTCTGCCGGGAGCTGGATGCCCTCCGGCCCGGGCTGGCACTCCCCCTCACCGGGGCGCACCGTGAACCCCTCAAGCTGACGCTGGACGCCTCCGTGCTGGGTCTTTCCGGCCAGCAGCTGGCGCAGGCTCTGCGGGAGCGGGGTGTGGAGTGCGAGTATGCCGACCCCCGTTACGTCGTGCTGATGCCCTCCGCCGAGAGTTCTGCGGCAGAGTTTGCCTGCCTGCAAACGGCCCTGCACGCCATCTGCGATGAGGCCCCTGCTGCCGATGTCTCCGTTACGGCTGACGATCCTGCCGCTTTCGCGGCATTGGCCGGGGCGCTCGAGGCACAGCCCCGCCGCTTCACCATCCGGGAAGCTGTCCTTGCACCGCAGGAGATGATCCCTGCCGCCAAGGCCGTGGGCCGCATCTGCGCCGCACCGGCGGTCTCCTGCCCGCCTGCCATCCCCATCGTGGTCAGCGGCGAGACGGTCCCGCCGGAGGCCCTCCCCCTCTTTGTCCGCTATGGCATTGAGAAGGCGGCCGTTGTAAAAGATAAAGTGCAAAAAGCATTTTCGTACTCTTCAGCCTCTTTTTTCACTCTATATTCAGAGTTCCCCCTAAGATTCAGCTAAAAGTCCCGCACATTTCTTGACAGGCTTCGCATATTCTGGTTTAATAGAATTGGATAAAAGGGAGTAAAGGGCGCTCCACCTTATGGGAGCGCTGCATGGCAGCGTCAACACGGCAGAAATGCCCGATGTCATGTGTTCGCTTGAGACTTTTTGTCACAGTAATTGGTGCTGTGGCGGAAGTCTCTTTTTTTCGTCATTGCGCCGCAGATTTCAAAGGAGGCAATGACATGGATTTCTGGAACGCATTCGCCAGTCTCTTTTCCAATTTCGGGAACCTGACCTGGCAGATGGTGGTGATGTGGGGCATCGGCGCCCTGCTCATCTACCTTGCCATCGCAAAAAAGATGGAGCCGAGCCTGCTTCTCCCCATGGGCTTCGGAGCCATCCTCGTCAATCTGCCCTTATCGGGCGCTATCACGCAGGGCGACACCGTCGGCCCCATCTCGGCTCTGTTTGAGGCCGGAATGTCCAACGAGCTGTTCCCTCTGCTGCTCTTCATCGGCATCGGTGCGATGATCGACTTCGGCCCGCTGCTCGAGAAGCCGTGGCTGATGCTCTTCGGCGCAGCGGCGCAGTTCGGCATCTTCTTCACCCTCTTCCTCGCGGGCTTCTTCTTCGATTTGAAGGACGCCGCTTCCATCGCCGTCATCGGCGCGGCAGACGGCCCCACGGCCATCTTCGTGGCCAACGTCCTGCACTCCCAGTACCTCGGAGCCATCATGGTGGCGGCCTACAGCTACATGGCGCTGGTCCCCATCGTGCAGCCGCCGGTCATCAAGCTGCTGACCACCCAGAAGGAGCGCCGCATCCGGATGCCCTACCAGAAGGGCAGTGTCAGCCAGCTGACCAAGATCTTGTTCCCCATCGTCGTGACCATCATCGCCGGGCTCGTGGCTCCGGCCAGCGTAGCACTGGTGGGCTTTCTGATGTTCGGCAATCTGCTGCGGGAATGCGGTGTGCTGAACACCCTGAGTGAAACGGCGCAGAACATCCTCGCAAACCTCATCACCATCGTGCTGGGCCTGACCGTGGCCGGCCAGATGACCGCCGACAAGTTCGTGCGGCCCGACACTCTGCTCATCCTTGCGCTGGGCCTCGTGGCCTTTGTGTTTGACACCGCCGGCGGTGTGCTGTTCGCAAAGCTGGTGAATCTCTTCCTCCCGGAGGGCAAAAAGCTCAACCCCATGATCGGCGCAGCCGGCATCTCGGCCTTCCCCATGAGCGGCCGCGTCGTCAACAAGCTGGGCCTCGAGGAGGACAACCAGAATTTCCTGCTGATGTACTCCATCAGTGTCAACGTCTCGGGCCAGATAGCCTCTGTCATCGCCGGCGGACTGCTGCTGACCCTGCTGAGCTAAAGGAGGGACTGATATGCTGCATCTTACTTCGTGGATGACGACTCTGCCCATCATGGTCATCGGGATGGTGAGCATCGTGCTGGTCATCGGCGTCATCGTGCTGGCTGTGATGTTTTTGAACAAGCTGACGAGCCGGAAATAACTGCAAAGGGCTGCTGTACGACGCTGTACAGCAGCCCTTGTTTTATTGATCCGCCCACGCCTTTCCGATCGCCGCTCTTGGCGTTCTGCCCGGTGTCATCCGGCTCGTCGTAGCCGTCGTGCGGCTCCTCAGAACAGGTCGAGCATATTGTCCAGATAGATGGCCTCCCGGACATGCAGCTGGTATTCCGGTTTTGTCATGTAGTAGAGCAGAAATTCCAGTACCAGCGCACTGCCCAGGCCCCGGCCCTCGATCTTGAAGTTGGAAAATCCCATCGGCATATAGACATCCTGAATGTCCCTGATGCCGATAAACCCCGGATTTTCCATCGCCTTCGAGAAGCGGTAGCCTTCCTCCGCACCCGGCGCGTGACAGATGTGGTCAGGGCAGGCTTCGCCGAGATTCTTCCGGCTGACATTCTCATAGCAGCGCTTTCTGTCCCGGCATCCGACCCAGCAGCACTCGTTGCAGAGAAATTCCACCTTGTCTTTCTGCGCCTGCGGCAGACTGTCCAGCGCTTCAAAGGCTTTGTTCAGCCGGAAATCCGGCACCACATAGCGGAACTCTTCCCGGGCCGTCTCCGCCCGGAGCTGCTGAAACTCTGTCAGCACCTTGGTCGTGGAGGACACGAAATAAAGCCGCGGATAGTGTGTTTTCAGGTAGTCCAGCAGCAGCTCCGAGTGGACGATGACGCCGCTCTGTACCTGGTCTTCTCGCTCAAACAGGGCGCAGAGGGCGTTGCACTTTTTATCCGAAAGGTGTTCCTCCCGGAGGAGCGAGTTGCTGAAGGTCAGCCGCGCCGAGATGCCGTATTCCCGCGTCAGGGCAAGGACTTCTTTGGGATCATGCTCCCCGAAGCCAGCCCGTCCCCCGCCCCAGACGCAGTCGGCCGGTGCGCCGTAGATGGAGCCGATGTCGCACCAGTCATAAAAGTATTCTCTGTGCGCCCTGAACAGGGGCAGGAACTCCCGGTACAGCTCGTAGAACTCGAACAGTCCGGGCAGATGATAGTAAGCTTTTTCTTGTTTCATTTTTCACTTTTTCTTATGCGTTTTGCGTCCTGACCTCTACCGTCCGGCCGCCGAGGTTCTCATAGATGCGGTGGGAGACGGAGAGCACCGTGCGCCCTTCGGACGCGCGGCGAAGCGCTTCAAGGACACGGGCCTCGGTCTCAGCATCGAGGTTGGCCGTTATCTCGTCCAGCAGCAGCACGGCAGGGTCTGCCGCTGCGGCGCGGGCGATGGACAGAAGCTGCCACTCGCCCTGCGAAAACATCCCGTCAGTACACACCGTATCATAGCCGTTCGGCAGGGTCTGGATGGCGGCATCCAGACCGGCAAGCTTCGCGGCGTTCCTTGCCATTTCTTCGGTGATGCCGGGGTCGCCCAGCGTGATCTGTTCCAGCACCGTACCCGGCACACGGGCAAAATGCTGCTCCACACAGCCGATGCAGGTGCGGCGCCTGGCGTCCGTGATGTCCGCCACGTCCACGCCGCCGATAGTCACCGACCCGGCTTCCGGGTGATAAAGTCCCAGCAGCAGCTTGAAGACTGTGCTCTTTCCGGCACCCGTCCGGCCCACCAGCGTCACCTGCTCGCCCTGCTTGACGGTCATGGAAAAATCGTTCAAGACGTGCTTTTCGCCGTAACCGAAGGTCACATGGGAGAGCACCACATCGCCCCGGGCAGAGGTCTCCCGCTCCTTGGGGAGTGGTGCGTTCCGGCTGGTCAAGGAAGGCGTCGATGCGCCTGACGCCCGCCATCGCCGACTGGATGGTCTGTATCTCCATGCCAAGGCTCTCGAGGTGGGCGGCAAAGATGCGGGAAATGTAGTTGATGACGGCCACCGAGGTGCCGACCGACATCCCGAACAACGTCAGGACAGCCGCATTGCCGGAAGCCGAGAGGAGCATGACGATGCCGACCACGGCGGCATTCAGCACCAGCACGACGGGCGAATAGATCGCGTTGTAAAAATTCGTCCTCTCCATCGCGGCATAGCTTTCGCCGATGCACCGGTCATAGCGGCGCTCCATGTAGTCTTCCAGACCCAGAGCCCGGATGGTGCGGATGTTGTGCAGTGTTTCCGGGACCTGGCCGGACACAGCGGCGGCCGCCCGGCGGTTATCCAGCTGCGCTGCCAGCATCCGCGTCTGCACATGGCGGGTGAACGCGGCGAACAGCGGCAGCACCAGCAGCAAGATCAGCGCAAGGCCGGTATTCTTCACAGCGATGACCGCCATGATGGAGAGGATGCGGCAGGCGTCTGCCGCCATGCTGATGATGCCGGAGGTGAACAACGCCTCCACCGTATCCACATCGCCCGAGAAGCGCGCGGCCACCTCGCCGGGGTTCTGCCCCACCAGCGTGCCGGCGGGAAGCCTGGTCAGCTTCCGGGACATTTCAGAGCGCAGGGCGTGGGTCATTTTCTGGCCGAAGAGCACCAGCAGGCTCGCCTGCGCCGAGGAGAGCATCCCTTCCAGCGCCAGACTGCCGAAATAAAGAAGCACCGCGGGGAATGTCAGCGGAAGCCCGGCCGTCAGCCCGTCGATGATGCGGGCCAGCAGCAGCGGCGGCACCAGAGACGCCGCCACCGATGCCGCCGCACACAGGACGGTCCCCGCTGTGAGAAGGCGGTGGGTCACGGCGGCCATCCGGATGGCCTCAAACACACCATTTTTACGCCTGTTCTCCATCCTGTTTCCCTCCTGTCTGGCTTTCGTACAGCTGACGGTAGACCGAGGCCGATGCCATCAGCTCCTCATGGGTGCCGACAGTGGTCTTTCCTCCATCCATAAAGACGATCTTCTGCATCTGCGGGAAGTGGTACAGGCGGTGCGAGATGAGAAAGACGACCTTATCCCTGGCATATTCCTGCAGGTCGGCAAAGACCGTATTCTCCGTGTCCCGGTCGAGGGCTGAGAACGGGTCGTCGAGGATGAGGACAGGGCGCGGATGGGCCAGCGTCCGGGCCAGTGCCAGACGCTGGGCCTGTCCGCCGGAAAGACGGGTGCCGCTGCTGCCGATGACGGTATCGAGGCCGTTCTCCATCGCCAGCACCTCGCCTTTCAGCGCAGCAGCGGCAAGATAGGGCATGGCGTCCTGCTTGCTGCCGCAGAGGACATTGTTCTGCACCGTGTCGGCGCTCAGCTCCGGGTCGTGGCCCAGATAGCCGACGGTGGCCGAAATCTGACGCGGGGTCAGCGCGGAGAACTCCTTTCTGCCAAACTGCACCGAGCCTTCATAAGGGGCCTCGCAGAGGAAGACCCGGCCAAAGGTGGATTTGCCGCAGGCCACCGGGCCGGTGACACCGATGATGTCGCCGGGATGGGCTGTCAGACTCAGACCAGAGAAGATGGGGGTGTCGCCGTAGGCGAAGGAGAGGTTCCTGAGGGTCACATCTTCTGCCGCCGGGACATCCAGCGCGTCCAGCTGCTCCGGCGACTTCATCAGAGGTTTGATGCGCTTCCAGGAGACCTCGGCCTTCTGCACCACGTTGAAGAGCTTGGCCACCTTGGAGGATTTGACCACCAGCTTGGTGAAGCAGGAAAGGAAGGTGGTAAAGGCCGCGATGTCCCACACACGCCAGCCGGTGCCGAGGACATTCTTTGCGCCGAACCACAAAATGAACAGTACGCCTGCCTCTGACGCTGCCAGATAGAGCGGCGGCAGGGCCGACTGCCACACGTTGTTCTTCACTGCCCTCTTTTCGTAGGTATCCAGTGCCTCTTCGTACCGCTCCACGCGGGCGTCTTCGCAGCCGTAGATGCGGTAAGTCACGGCGTTCTGGGCGCGGTCGAGGGTGGCGGCACTCAGTGCGCCCGCCGCCTTTTTGTAGGCCGCACCGGCCCGCTGGACCGGCTTTTTCATCCATGCCGCGCAGACGTAGGAGAAGGGCGTGAACAGCAGGCTCAGCAGAGCCAGCCGCCAGTCGTACACCAGCAGCATGACCACATGACCCGCCAGCGCCACGCCGGTATCAAAGACTTCGGTGGTGAACTTGCGCATACCTTCCACGCAGTCGTCCACATCGGAGATGGCCTTGGTCATCAGCTCACCGGCGCCCTCTTTTTCCAGCGAAGCCCGGCTCTGGCGCACCAGATTGGCGTAGAGGATGCCCTTCATCCGGCGGTTGATGTTGTTGGCAAAGCGGCGGACATAAAAGCGCTTGATGAACCGCGACGCCTGCACCAGCAGGGTGACGAGGATATAGGCCAGAACCAGCAGCGCCATTTGGGCCGCTGGTTCGCTGCCGCTCAGGATGTCCGCCAGGCACTGGGCCAGACGGCCCTCGAACCACGGAGTGGCCAGCAGGCCGATGTTATAGATGAGGCCCGACAGGGTCACGAAGGCCAGCAGGAGCCACTCGGCCCGGAAATAAGAGAACACCCGGTCCGGGCGGAAGGTCTTCTCATTTTTCATCGGTAATATCCATAGACGGCCTCCGGGTCTTATCTCAAAAAGATGTATCTGCATCGTTGTATGTACAACAATCATAGTACAAAACCACTCTTTGTCAAGAGCGGCAGTGGATTCTTTCGTCTTCTTGCCAAAGTCGGCGACCATGGGATGAAAATGCAGGTCGTAAAGATGGAATGGAGGTTTTGATATGAAGTATCTGAGAATACCGTGGGGAATGCGGGCGATGAAGGAGCTGGGCCTGACCCCTGCCCTATGCCATCCGGATCACACCATGCTTTTCCCTGCCGAAAAGATGCCGGAACGCAAAAAGCCCCCGGAGAGCCTTTGGGCAGCTCTCCGGGGGCAAGTTCTATGCACCGGTGTTCCTCACACCGATGCACAGGCGTTATTCAATTTCAATGAGGTTGGGATTGACCGGCAGAGCCTTCTGCTGCTGAGGTGCGGGCAGCGTGATGTGCAGGATGCCATCCTCGAACTTTGCGTGGATGTCCTCCTTCTTCACGGCGTCGCCCACATAGAAGCTGCGGGCGCAGGTGCCGGAGAAGGTCTCGCGGCGCAGGTAGCGGCCCTCTTTATCCTTCTCGTCATTGCTGTGGCTGCGGACGGCCTGAATGGTCAGGTAGCCGTCGTTCAGCTCCATCTGAACGTCTTCCTTCTTGCAGCCGGGCAGGTCAACGGCAACGTCATAGCTGCCGTCGGCGGTCTGCTTCACATCGGTCTTCATCATGTTTGCACCGCGCTTGCCGAAGGTCTCACGCTCTTCACGGTTCATCGCACGCTCCAGCGCACCATCGTTCCAGAACGGGTCAAAGAAATCATCGAACAGGTTTTCATGGAAAATAGTCGGCATAAACATAAATCATTCCTCCAATCCCGGCGTTCGGGTCGGGTAAAAAATCTGAAGCGTCCATTCAGAAGGGCTTTCCGGGGTAGGCCTAGCGGCTCTCCTTTTGTCCCTTCCTCCTGAGCACGCCACTGTTATAGCACCGTTCATTAGCAGTGTCAATAGAAGAGTGCTAAAATTCATAAAAGAATAACACTTTTATAAAATCCTAT
>ENA-OQKS01000528-OQKS01000528.1-human-gut-metagenome-genome-assembly--contig:-NODE-528-length-10386-cov-3.100010_pt1 | contig 10386 bp, 12 predicted proteins | sample MGYA00242804_ERZ504808 | MGnify/ENA primary metagenome ERZ504808 (study PRJEB26092, sample SAMD00036375) | human gut metagenome | host: Homo sapiens | study: EMG produced TPA metagenomics assembly of...
GTCAGATCCGTTTGTTCGAAAAACCCTGACGATACGGAATTGCCTGCATTACGCAGTTCAAATCAAATCGGTATTCTGGAAACTATTAAGCTTCACCCTCGTATTATTTTTACGTCTTCACGCATATGGTTTTCTGTCAGCAATCCTCGTTTTCATGTCCCGGCTTGGAATTGACAGTCTGTAGACGATTCCTGACAAATCTTTCTTTTTTCTGAATGTTTTTAACTTTGCTTGTTATTTTTTCATCATTATAGTATGATGAATACAACAGCCAATTTTTTCAGAAAGGGGGAAAAACGCATGGGTATTACAGCTTACCTGCCGGTTTACTGGCTGATCGCACTCGTCGTTTTTTTAGTGATTGAAGCAGCAACACTTGGTCTTGCGACGATCTGGTTTGCAGGTGGGGCGCTTGTTGCTTTGATCGCTGCCATGTGCGGAGCCGGGATTGTAATTCAGATTGTACTGTTTCTTGTTGTATCGCTGGTACTTCTGTTTTTTACACGTCCGCTCGCCGTTCGCTTTCTGAATAAGGATACACTGAAGACGAACGTGGACCGTGTGGTTGGCATGGAAGGAGTCGTGACGGAGGAAATCTCCAATCTTGCGGGAACCGGAAAGGTTTCGCTTGGAGGAAACGTGTGGACTGCGCGTACAGAGAACGAAGGAGGTACGATTCCCGTGGATGCAGTCGTTACGGTGCTCCGTGTGGAAGGCGTCAAGCTGATTGTAAAGGTCAAAGAAAAAGAAGGAGGAAATGAAACATGAGTGGTGGAGGAGTTGCAGGAATTTTATTGATTTTGCTTCTTGTGATTGCATTGTTTATCGCAGCATCGTGTGTGAAAATTGTACCGCAGGCTAGTGCTTACGTGGTAGAGAGCCTTGGAAAATACAAGGACACCTGGGCAACCGGTCTTCATTTTAAGGTTCCGTTTATCGAGCGTGTAGCGATTCGCGTAAACCTGAAAGAGCAGGTGGTGGATTTCCCGCCGCAGCCGGTTATCACAAAAGATAATGTTACGATGCAGATTGATACCGTTGTATTCTTCCAGATTACCGATCCGAAGCTGTTTGCATACGGTGTTGTCAATCCGCTGATGGCAATTGAAAACCTGACGGCAACAACGCTTCGAAACATCATCGGAGATCTGGAGCTCGATGAAACGCTGACATCCCGTGAGATCATCAACACGAAGATGCAGGCTGCGCTTGATATCGCGACCGATCCGTGGGGTATTAAAGTAAACCGTGTCGAGCTGAAAAACATTATGCCTCCGGCAGCCATCCAGGAAGCAATGGAGAAACAGATGAAGGCAGAGCGTGAACGCCGTGAAGCAATCCTGATTGCAGAAGGAGAGAAAAAATCGACCATCCTTGTTGCCGAAGGTAAAAAACAGTCGGCCATCCTCGATGCAGAGGCTGAAAAACAGGCGGCTATTCTTCGGGCAGAGGCAGAAAAAGAGAAACGAATCCGTGAGGCAGAAGGTCAGGCAGAGGCAATCCTCAAAGTACAGCAGGCAAATGCCGATGGTATCCGCGCGATCAAAGAAGCCGGTGCGGACGATGCTGTTCTTACCTTAAAGAGCCTCGAGGCACTCGGTGTTCTGGCAAATGGAAAGGCAACAAAGATTGTTGTTCCGTCCGATCTGCAGGGACTGGCAAGTCTGGCCACCACATTCAAAGGTATTGTGGAGGAACAGAAAGTGCCGGCAGGAAAAGAAGTGCAGAAGTAATCAGAAATAGTTAGAAGAGATCAGAAATAAAACAGAGATAAAGAAATAAGTAAAACAGGATTCTCCCGTGAAAAGCATCAAGCCGGACACGGGAGAATTTTTCTGTATGAAAAGTACAATGAAATGCATAAAAATACATATATTATGAATATTATAAAGAAAATACGTAAAAATATACATTTTCCTCTTGACAGATGAACAGGTCTGTTTCATAATAGAGACTATTCAAGGAAACCAAGGGGCAAAAAACCTTTTGACCCAACATCACAGTATAGGAAATAATAAAATACACCATATGCAGATATAAGGAGGAACAAGCCATGGATTTAAAAGGACGCGATTTTCTGACATTGAAGGATTTTACACCGGAAGAGATTGCCTATCTGCTGGACCTGTCCGCAGAGCTGAAGGAGAAGAAAAAGAAAGGCATTCCGGTGGATACCCTGCGTGGTAAAAACGTTGCGCTGATTTTTGAGAAAACCAGCACCAGAACCCGCTGTTCCTTCGAGGTAGCTGCACATGATCTCGGTATGGGAACAACGTATCTGGATCCGACCGGTTCCCAGATCGGCAAAAAAGAGAGCATTAAAGATACAGCCCGCGTTCTTGCCGGTATGTATGAGGGAATTGAATACCGTGGATTTGGTCAGGAGATTGTAGAAGAACTGGCAAAATATTCGAAAGTTCCGGTATGGAACGGACTGACGAATGAGTATCATCCGACACAGATGCTTGCCGACATGCTGACGATCCAGGAAGAATTCGGCCATTTAAAAGGCATCAAACTCGTTTACATGGGCGACGCCCGCTACAATATGGGAAATTCCCTGATGATTGCATCTGCCAAGATGGGAATGGATTTTTGTGGCCTGTGCACCGAAGAAATACTTCCCGAACGCAGAGCTTGTGGCTCAGTGTGAGGAGTATGCAAAGGAGAGCGGTGCAACTATCACCCTCACCGAGGACGTAAAAGAGGGAACAAAAGATGCCGATGTTATCTATACCGATGTCTGGGTATCTATGGGTGAGCCGGACAGCGTATGGGAGGAGAGAATCCACGATCTGACTCCGTACCGTGTCACAAAAGAAGCAATGGCAAATGCAAAAGATACCGCCGTATTCCTGCACTGCCTGCCGTCCTTCCACGATCTGAAAACAAAGATCGGAAAAGAGATCCACGACCGCTACGGCCTGAATGAGATGGAAGTAACCGATGAAGTATTTGAATCTGCGCAGTCGAGAGTATTCGAAGAAGCAGAGAACCGTATGCATACGATCAAAGCAGTTATGGCAGCGACTCTCGGAGCATAAAGTTTTGGGTGGAAAAACCGGAATAGACTGTGTATAATAGAATAACGAAGAAACACGCACAGCAGCGCTGCGGAAAACTCTTCCGCAGCGCTGCTGTTGATTTTACGAAACGAAGAAAGCGTGCTTCTTATGTGAGAAAGCGACACGAGGAGTGTGAAGATACGATATGCTGGAAAATAAGAGAGCTGAGACGCTGCGCCTTCTACGGGAATCCGGGAAAAATGTTTCCGGACAGGAGCTGTGTGAACATTTTGGAATTTCCCGCACCGCAGTATGGAAGATGATGAATCAGTTGAAGGAAGAGGGATACGAGATTGAAGCCGTTCAGAATAAGGGATACCGCCTGTTAAACGAGCCGGATCTCGTAACGAAGGATGAGCTGGAAAGCCGCACGCATACGAAATATGTCGGACAGACGGTTTATTATAGCCGCGAGGTGGATTCGACAAACACGTGGGCGAAGCGGTTGGCGGAAGAGGGTGCGCCGAACGGCACCCTGACAACAGCCGAGACGCAGACTGCCGGAAAAGGCCGCCGCGGCAGAGTCTGGAAATCGCCGGAGGGAACCTCTGTTTCGATGTCGATTCTGCTGTACCCGGATCTTGAGCCGGCCAAAAGCACCGATGCTGACGATTGTAATGGGACTTGCCGTAGTGCAGGGTGTGCAAAGAGCGCTCGGTGTCGATACGAAAATCAAATGGCCGAACGACGCAGTGCTGAATGGGAAAAAGCTCTGTGGTATCCTGACAGAGATGAGCGCACAGATTGATTATATCAATTATGTTGTCATCGGAACCGGAATCAATGTCAATCAGATGGAATTCCCGGAAGAAATTGCGGAGATTGCGACCTCACTGGCGATAGAAATGGGTCATTCCGTCAACCGGGCGAAAGTGGTCGCAGCAGTGCTGGAGGCATTTGAGGAGGACTATGAAAAATTCCTGGAAGCAGGGGATCTCTCTGAGCTGAAGGAAGCATATGAGGCTGTGCTTGCAAACAAAGACCAGCCGGTGCGTGTACTCGATCCGAAGGAACCGTTCGAGGGCGTTGCACTTGGCATCACGCCGACCGGTGAGCTGCGCGTGCAAAAAGAGGACGGAACGATCACTGAGGTGCATTCCGGCGAGGTTTCGGTGCGCGGCTTATACAGCTACGTATAGAGAGACCGGAAAAGGAAAAGAAAGGAAAAATTATGTATTCAGATAATGAAAAAGTAGTGCTTTGCGGAGCAAGTGCATACGAACAGAAATATTATTTTAACCAGGATTTTGCATCCCTGCCACAGTCTGTGCAGGATGAGCTTCATGTTATGTGTGTTATGTTTACAGTGGAAATCGGCGGTATTTTTACCATGTGGTTCGACAGCGACGGAAGTCTGCAGTTTGAGACAGAGGCCGTAGACGCAGATGCGATGTACGACGAGATTGGCGGTGCTCTTCGGATTAAGCAGTATCAGGAAGAAAAAAAGGAGCTGCTGGAATCCCTGGAGCTGTATTACCGTGTCTTCTTCCTCGGTGAGGAGGTGCCGGAGGAGGCGCTGATGGAAGAGGACGGAGAGAAGCCGAATGGAAAATAAGAAACGTACACTGCAAAAGATGCCGCCGCTGAAAATCGGAAACGTGGAGATGCCAAACCCACTCGTGCTTGCACCGATGGCGGGGGTGACGGATCTGCCGTTTCGTGTTCTGTGCAAGGAGCAGGGCGCGGGCCTGATCTGTATGGAAATGGTGAGCGCGAAGGCAATTTTATATAAGAATAAAAATACCGAGGATCTGATGACGATCGATCCGGGTGAGCATCCGGTGTCCCTGCAGCTTTTCGGCAGTGATCCGGAGATTTTGGGGCAGATTGCCGCGCAGATCGAAGAAAGGCCGTTTGATATTCTGGATTTTAACATGGGCTGTCCGGTGCCAAAGGTTGTCAATAACGGCGAAGGCTCGGCCCTTATGAAGGATCCGCATCTGGTGAGGGAAATCGTGACAAGCATGGTAAAGGCAGTGAAAAAGCCTGTAACCGTAAAGATCCGAAAGGGCTTTAACGAAGAATCGGCGAATGCTGTGGAAATTGCGAAGATCCTCGAGGACTGCGGAGTGGCTGCAATTGCGGTTCATGGAAGAACGAGAGCGCAGTTTTATTCCGGAAAAGCAGACTGGGATATCATCCGCCGGGTAAAAGAGGCAGTCTCGATTCCGGTTATCGGAAACGGAGATGTGACAGATGCGGCGAGTGCCGAGGCACTGGTGGAGCAGACCGGCTGTGACGGTATCATGATCGGACGCGGCGCGGAAGGAAATCCGTGGATTTTTAAACAGATTCTTCATTATATGGAAACAGGCGAAACGCTTGCAAGGCCGACCCAGCATGAGGTAAAAGAAATGATGCTCCGCCATGCACGGATGCAGGTGGAATATAAGGGCGGCGCGATCGGCATCCGCGAGATGCGCAAGCATGTTGCATGGTATACGGCAGGCTTTCCGCACTCGGCAAAGCTACGCGCGGCGATCAATCAGGTGGAGAGCCTGCAGGCGCTGGAACAGATGCTGAATGAGTGGGAACGAGGATAAAAACAAGTCAAAAAGGTACCTATGATATGCCAATATTGATATATCATGGGTGCTTTTTCTGTGCTATACTGATAAACAGAGGTATTGGGACAAAAAACACAAAAGAGGGAGTGTAGTGTATGACTATGAAGGAACTTTTCGCACCGTCCGACATGACGGTGGGAAAGCCGTGGGAAAAGATTGTAGCTTTTACAATCCCTATGCTGATCGGCAACATTGCCCAGCAGCTCTACAACACGGTTGACAGTATTGTAATCGGAAAATATGTCGGGGACAACGCGCTTGCGGCAGTTGGAAGCGCCAGCCCGATCTTAAACCTGCTTCTGGTTCTGTTCGTCGGAATTTCCGTCGGCGCCGGCGTCATGGTGTCGCAGTATTTTGGAGCAAGACAAAGAAAAGAGCTTTCGATGACGATCGGAAACTGCGTCACGCTGACAGCAATTTCTTCCATCATTATTATGATTCTGGGAGCCGTCCTCTCAAGGCCGCTGCTGGAAATGCTGAAAACACCGGATTCTATCATCGACTGGTGTACCTCGTATCTGGTGATCCTGATGGTGGGCTGTGCCGGCAGTGCGTACTATAACATTCTATGTGGTATCCTTCGCGGACTCGGCGATTCGATTTCGGCGCTGATTTATCTGCTGGTGGCAACGGTCATCAACATTGTATTGGATATTGTATTCGTTTCCCAGTTCCACATGGGCGTTGCCGGAGTTGCATACGCGACCGTGATTGCGCAGGCAATTTCTGCAGTACTCTGCATGTGGCGTCTGATGCGTATGACCGACATTTTTGATTTCAGACCCAAATACCTGAAAATGAAAAAACAGTATTCGATGGAAATTATCCGCCTTGGTCTGCCGTCCGGTATTACCCAGGCGATCTTCTCCATGGCGATGGTTATCGTACAGTCGCTGACCAACAGCTTCGGTGAAATGGTTATCGCCGCGAATGTTATCATCATGCGTGTCGATGGCTTTGCAATGATGCCGAACTTTTCGTTTGGTACCGCGATGACAACGTATGCCGGTCAGAACGTCGGCGCACGCCGTATGGACCGCGTAGAGCAGGGTGCAAAACAGGGAACACTGATTGCAGTCGGAACCTCAACGACTATTACCCTTTTAATTGTTATTTTCGGCCATCATCTGATGGGAATCTTTACGAATACCACAGAGCTCGTAACATTAAGTGCCAATATGATGAAGATCCTTGCGGTCGGCTATATTGCCATGGCAGTAACACAGTCGCTTTCCGGCGTCATGCGTGGAGCAGGCGATACGATGACCCCGATGTGGATTTCGATGGTTGTTACCGTTGTAATCCGTGTGCCGCTGGCATACGGTCTGGCCTTTCTGACCAGAACGCCGGAGCTGCCCAACGGACGATATCAGGTACTCTGGATTTCCATGCTGGTAAGCTGGTGCATGGGTGCGCTTCTGACGCTGATTTTCTATAAAAAAGGAAATTGGAAAAAGAAAGCACTGACAGGAAGCTCATCCGAAAAATAAAGGAAAAATAAGAGAAAGATGCAGGAAGGATTTGTGAAAAAGAAAATCTTTCCTGCGTTTCTTTTTTTCTTGACATTCCGTGGGCAATCCTTTATACTACTTTAATTGTTAGGATAGGCGGAGTCTATCCTTATTTCAACCGGGAATACTGAAAATACAGCGCATTTCCGGAGAGTTTACAGAATAAAATCAGATATGACTGGATACAGAAACGATAGAAAGGGTGTATAAAATGGAACAGAAAAAAACGATTCTTACCTATGCCGGCCTGAAAAAACTGGAGGACGAGCTTCATGACCTCAAAGTAAACAAACGTAGAGAAATTGCCGGTAAAAATCAAAGAAGCAAGAGAGCAGGGAGACCTTTCCGAGAACGCCGAGTACGATGCAGCAAAAGATGAGCAGCGTGACATCGAGGCAAGAATTGAAGAGATCGAAAAAATCCTGAAAAACGCAGAGGTTGTTGTTGAGGACGAAGTAGATTCCGATAAGATCAATATCGGATGTAAAGTAGACGTACTGGATCTGGAGTATGACGAAGAAATCGAGTTCCAGATCGTTGGTTCCACCGAGGCAAACAGCCTGGAAGGAAAAATTTCCAATGAGTCTCCGGTAGGAAAAGCTCTGATCGGCGCGCACAAGGATGATATTGTCGATGTAGAAACACCGGCCGGAATTATGCAGTACAAAGTACTTTCTATCCAGAGAAATATCTAATAAAATACAAAGAAAAGGGAGTGAAGAGATTGGCACAGCAGACACAGGAACAGGATATTAACCACTTACTGAAGGTTCGCCGCGAGAAACTTGCAGAGCTGCAGCAGAACGGAAGAGACCCGTTCCAGATTACAAAGTTCGATCAGACACATCATTCGCTTGAGGTGAAAGGTCTTTACGAGGCACATGAGACTGAGCTGTTAAAAGATCGCCAGGAGCCAAACGTAGAGGGAATGGATGAGGAGCAGGCGAAAGAAGCTCTTAAAAAAGGATTACGAAGAGAGAAGAAATATCATGGACGCAAGCCCGATCCATGTGGCAATTGCAGGACGTATGATGTTTAAGCGAGTCATGGGCAAGGCATCTTTCTGCAATATTCAGGATTTACAGGGAAACATCCAGGTATACGTTGCAAGAGATGCGATCGGAACAGAGTCTTACGCTGATTTTAAAAAATCTGATATCGGTGATATCTTCGGAGTGGAAGGATTTGCTTTCAGAACAAGAACAGGTGAGATTTCTATCCATGCAGAGAAGGTGACACTCCTCTCCAAGAGCTTACAGATCCTCCCGGAGAAGTTCCACGGTCTGACAGATGTAGATACCCGTTACCGTCAGAGATATGTAGACCTGATCATGAACACAGAGTCTAAAGATACCTTTATCAAGCGTTCCAAGATTCTCAGTGCGATCCGCAAGTACTTAAGCGGAGAAGGATTCATGGAAGTTGAGACTCCAATGCTTGTACAGAACGCAGGTGGAGCAGCAGCAAGACCGTTCGAGACACATTTCAATGCCCTGAACGAAGATCTGAAGCTTCGTATTTCCCTGGAGCTGTACCTGAAGAGACTGATCGTCGGAGGACTCGAGAAGGTATATGAGATCGGACGTGTATTCCGTAATGAGGGTCTTGATACAAGACATAACCCGGAGTTCACTCTGATGGAGCTTTACCAGGCATTTACAGATTACCACGGCATGATGGATCTGACAGAGAACCTGTATCGTTTTGTCGCACAGGAAGTGCTCGGAACGACACAGATCGTATACAAGGGAATCCCGATGGATCTCGGTAAGCCGTTCGAGCGTATCACAATGGTTGACGCAGTGAAGAAGTACGCAGGCGTTGACTGGAATGAAGTTGAGACTCTGGAGCAGGCAAGAGAACTTGCAAAAGAGCATAATATTGAGTTTGAAGAGAGACATAAAAAAGGTGATATCCTGAATCTCTTCTTTGAGGAGTTTGTAGAGGAGCATCTGCTTCAGCCGACGTTCGTTATGGACCACCCGGTTGAGATCTCGCCGCTGACGAAGAAAAAGCCAGAGAATCCGGAATATGTAGAGCGCTTCGAGTTCTTCATGAATGGATGGGAGATGGCAAATGCTTACTCTGAGCTGAATGACCCGATCGACCAGAGAGAACGTTTTAAAGCCCAGGAAGAACTGCTTGCCCAGGGCGATGATGAAGCCAATACAACAGATGAAGACTTCATGAACGCACTGGAGATCGGTATGCCGCCGACCGGTGGTATTGGATTCGGCATTGACCGTATGTGTATGCTTCTGACAGGAGCTGAGGCAATCAGAGACGTGCTGCTCTTCCCGACAATGAAATCACAGGGCGCTGCTAAGAACGAAGCAAACAACGCAGCTCAGTCTGGTGCAGCAGCTCCGGCAGAGACAAAAGTAGCTGAGAAGGTTGATTTCTCCAATGTGAAGATTGAACCAATCTTTGAAGAAATGGTTGATTTCGATACATTTGCAAAATCTGATTTCCGTGCAGTTAAGATTCTTGAGTGTGAAGCAGTTCCGAAATCCAAGAAGCTTCTGAAGTTTGTACTGGATGACGGAGAACGCAAGGATCGCGTGATTTTAAGTGGTATTCACGAGTATTACGAGCCGGAAGAACTGGTTGGTAAGACAGCAATCGCTATCGTTAACCTGCCACCGAGAAAGATGATGGGAATTGATTCCGAGGGTATGCTGATTTCAGCAGTACACGAGGAAGATGGTCACGAGGGACTGAACCTTCTGATGGTAAATGACAGAATCCCAGCAGGTGCTAAGCTCTATTAAGATGATGTAAAGATGTACCGTTTTACCAAATAGACGGGACGTACTTCATTTGATAAAAAACTAAAAAAAACAGCGATTTACATCAAACTTACATCAATTGATGCAGAAATCGGTGCAAGCAAGAAAAAATCGCATAATTAGTGCAATGAGTGGGCAATTCCAATCGGAGTTGCCCATTTTCTAAAATGAATGGAAATGCAAATCGGTATTTAATGCTTAACGAGGAGGAATAAACATGGCGAAGAAAGAAGAAAGATTTGAAGTTATATTTAGAGATGGAAGTTCGCTTAAAGATGAAGGGATTCGACAAATTCTTGTAGATAAGGAGACTGGAGTTAATTATCTTGTTGGAAATCTGGATACGGGCTGGTATTACACCTCTTCTGGATTCTGAAGGAAAAGTCATAGTTACTAAGTAAAATTAAGTTTGTAGAATTAAGAAATACGGAATTTATTAAGGTAGGATATGGAT
>ENA-OQKS01000530-OQKS01000530.1-human-gut-metagenome-genome-assembly--contig:-NODE-530-length-10356-cov-3.370808_pt1 | contig 10356 bp, 11 predicted proteins | sample MGYA00242804_ERZ504808 | MGnify/ENA primary metagenome ERZ504808 (study PRJEB26092, sample SAMD00036375) | human gut metagenome | host: Homo sapiens | study: EMG produced TPA metagenomics assembly of...
CGCGATCTCGGCGCAGATGTCCTCGACATCCGTCGGGGGCCGGGGTCATCCTCGGTAATCACGATTCGGCGGCATACTTGCCAGCGGCGATGCCCATCGTGGTGCGTCGATCGACACCCTTACCGCCCGTAGCGCCAAATACAACCGCCAGCTCGCGCTCGGGATAGTTCTCGCGCAAGTCGCGCAGGAGTGTCTCGAGGCTCATGCCGTTATGTGCAAAATCGACGATGCCCAGGATTTTGCCCGATACGGACGGATAGAGCTCCATACGACCGGGAACGAAGACGCCCTCAAAGCCATGGACGATACCCTCTTCGGAAATGCCCAGGGCCTCGGCGCAGGCAATAGCGGCAAGCGCGTTGGACACATTGAACTTAACCGGCGTGGGAATCACAATGTCACGCGTAAAACGGGGCGTGCGCACCGTTGCCACCACGCCGCAGTCGCCATTGCGAATCGCCAGCGCAAGCACGTCGGCACGCTCGTCGGTCAGGGAGAACGTCACCGTACGTTCGCAACGAGATGCCGCCTCGAGCACGCGATCGACCTTATCCATATCGAGATTGACCACGGCAAAACGGCTCTGCAAGAAGATTTTGAGCTTGCTGGCAAAGTAATCCTCGAGCGTCGGATGCTCAATCGGCGAAATGTGATCCTCGCCGATATTGGTAAAGGCGCCGACTTCAAAGTCAATCTTGCCCGTACGCTCGTATTTGAGGCCCTGACTCGATGCCTCCATAACCAGCCACGGGGCACCCGCCTCCGCAGCATGCGCGATGCGAGACTGCAGCAGGAAGGATTCGGGGGTCGTCAGCTTGGAAGGGCCCGTCTCGATGCCGTCGTCGAACTCAATGCCCGTATTAAGAGCGGGTCGATGACAGCCCGTAAGCTTGGCCTCGTTGGCGAGGATGCCGCGCAGATAAAAGCTGCAGGTCGACTTGCCCTTGGTGCCTGTAAAGGCGCAGACCTTCACCTTACCCGACGGGTGCCCATAAAAGGCATCTGCCACCACGGCGAGCGTGCGACGAATATCGCTCACAATCACCGCGGGAAGATCAACATCGTAATCGACCTCGGAAACGTAGGCCACGGCGCCATCGGCGATTGCCGAAAGCAGGTACTCGCGCTTAAACGCACGGCCCTTGCAGACAAACAACGTGCCCGGACGCACCTGGCGCGAGTCATCAGTCGCAAACTCAATGCGCTGGTCGCACGAAGCGCTCGGTCTGGAAACAACAAGGTCATCTTCCTCGAGCAACTCTATATAGCGCATCAGAGTTAGCTTCTCTTGTGTCGGACTCGACATACAAAGACCTCTCTCGCTAAATTCAGCCTTAAAGGGCAGAAGACGTCCCGCGGCAGAAACGATGAAACATTCTGTATTATCAACCATCCTAATATGCCACCTGACCTTACGCGCATCACAGCCTTCTAAAAAATTGCATGGACTGTGCCGTGGTCTAATAAATGGCAACGGTGTTCACCCCGTGTAAAAACAAGGAAATCTGGGTGCTGTTCTTTAACATAGCGTTCGCAACCACGGCCCGCCGCTTCGTCTGAAGATCGGGACGTGGTTTTTTCGGTTCGCTCGGCGCTTATGCCCTATCACGAAACAAAAGATTGGCATGATAGTAAAGATTATTTGACATCAGCTGCCACAATCCTTGCGGCAGTACACCTGAGCCGTCAGCAGAAAGGATCTTGCATGTGCGGTTTTGTCGGTTTTACCGGTACAGATGAACAGAGTGAGCTGGTTCTCACGGCCATGATGAATCGCATCATCCACCGTGGTCCCGATATGGGCGGCCAGCATATCGTCGACAACGTTGCCCTTGGCTTCCGTCGTCTTTCGATTCTCGATCTTTCCGAAGCTGGAGCCCAGCCCATGTCGAGCGACGACGGCAAGGTCACGATTGTCTTCAACGGAGAGATCTACAACTTCCAGGAGCTTCGCGCCGAGCTGGAGGCGGCCGGCTACGCCTTCCACTGCAACGCTGATACCGAAGTCCTGGTACACGGTTACGAGGAGTGGGGCGAGGACCTGGTCAACCGTCTGCGCGGCATGTACGCGTTCGTGATTCACGACCAGAACAAGAACAAACTCTTTGGTGCTCGTGACATCTTTGGTATCAAGCCGTTCTATTACTACCAGGCATCCGATGGCTCGCTGCTGTTTGGCTCCGAGATCAAGAGCTTCCTGGACCATCCCAAGTTTGAGAAGGCTGTCAACCACGACGCGCTGCGCCCCTACCTGACGCTGCAATTCCCCGCCACGGAGGAGACCTTCTTTAAGGGCGTGTTCAAGCTTGCCCCGGCGCATTGCTTTACGTATGACCTGACGACCAACACCATGGACATCAAGCGTTACTGGAGCTGTGACTTCACCGACGACAACTCCAAGACCTTCGAGGAGTACGTGGACGAGTGCGACAAGGTCGTGCACGAAAGCGTCGCTGCGCACCGAATCGCCGATGTTAAGGTGGGCTCGTTCCTTTCTGGCGGTGTGGACTCCAGCTACATTGCCGCCTGTCTCATGCCCGACACCACGTATTCTGTCGGCTTCGATTACAAGAACTTCAACGAGACCAACTACGCCGCCGAGCTTTCCGACAAGCTGGGCATCAAGAACGTGCGCAAGATGATTACCGCCGACGAGTTCTTTGATGCACTGCCCGATATCCAGTACCACATGGACGAGCCGCAATCGAACCTGTCCAGCGTGCCGCTGTACTATCTGGCGCAGATGGCTTCCAAGGAGGTCACCGTCGTCCTTTCGGGCGAGGGTGCCGACGAGCTGTTTGCCGGCTATGAGTGGTACGAGGACACCCCCGAGATGCGCACCTTTAAGAAGCGCGTGCCGCTCGGTGTACGTCGCGCCCTGGGCTCACTCGTTCAGCATCTCCCCTACTTTAAGGGTCACAACTTCCTGACGAAATGCGCCGAGGTTCCCGAGCGCTGGTATGTGGGTCAGGCAAAGGTGTTCGATCCCTCCGAGGTCGACGAGGTGCTCAAGCCCGCTTATGACACCGGCAAGAACGCCGCCGAGATGTGCGCCGAGTACTACAAGCAGGTTCCCAACTGCTGCGAGCTTTCCAAGAAACAGTATCTGGATATGAACATGTGGCTGCCGGGCGACATCCTGCTCAAGGCCGACAAGATGTGCATGGCGCATTCTCTGGAGCTTCGCGTCCCGTTCCTGGACAAGAAGGTCATGGAGTTTGCCGAGCACATTCCCGCCAACTACCGTGTTAACGAAGAAGGTTGCAAGCTCGTCCTGCGTCACGCCGCCAACCGCACGCTGCCCGACGAGTGGGCAACGCGCAAGAAGGTGGGCTTCCCCGTACCGGTCAAGTTCTGGCTGCGCGAGCAAAAGTATTACGACTACGTAAAGGAATACTTCACCGCGCCGTGGGCTGCTGATTTCTTTGACACCGATGCGCTCATGAAACTGCTCGACGATCACTTTAAGGGTCGCGCGCTCAACCAGCGCAAGATCTATACCACGCTGACGTTCCTCATTTGGTACAAGCGCTTCTTTATCGACGAGGACAAGGGCGCTAAAGTCGCCGCTTAGTTTTCGTTATGAATTAGCGGTGAACCACGCAGGGTTTCCGCTATACTCAATCCCTGCGGGCGATTGGCGCAACGGTTAGCGCAGGTGCTTTACACGCACAAGGCTGGGGGTTCGAATCCCTCATCGCCCACCATTGAATTGGAAACGGTCCTCGAAAGGGGACCGTTTTTGTTTGGGCCCATCGCAGAGGGATTCGAACCCGTCAGCACGTCTGTCGCAAAGGCCGTGGCCTTTGCAGATTGATGACAAAAAGGGTTCCAGACCGTCCAAAGATGCATCAAATGACGCACCGACAATCTGGAACCCGTTCAAACTGGCTATGTTTTACTCTCGCTAAGCCAAAACACCCGCCAGGATCTTGATCAGGTTGTCCACGTCGGCCTCTTCGCACACGAGCGGCGGCAGGAAGCGCAGCGTATGTGCGCCTGTAGCGTTGATCACGGCACCAGCCCCCAATGCACGGGCCACGACGTCGTGTGCATCACCCGCGGCAGCATCCAAATCGCAGCCGAGCATCAGGCCGCGACCACGCACCTCTACCACATGCGGAAGCTTAGCCAGCGCCTGCTCCATATAGGCCGCCAACCTTGGCAGCATGCTCGGCATAATCGCCGTGCACAAGCGCGGAGAGCGTCGCGGCACACGCCGCGATGGCCAAGCAGCTGCCACCGAAGGTCGAACCATGATCGCCGGGCTTAAAGACGTCGGCGATTTCCTTCTTTGCCACCACGGCACCCATAGGCACACCGTCGGCAATGCCCTTGGCAAGGCTCATGATGTCGGGCTCCACGCCATAGGTCTGGAACGCAAACGGCTTACCCGTACGAAAGATTCCGCACTGGACCTCGTCGGCAATAAGCACGGCACCCACCTCGTGCGCCAAGTCGCGCGCCGTAGCCATAAACTCCTCGGTCATGGGGTGCACACCGCTCTCGCCCTGAATCGGCTCGAGCATCACGGCGCAAATTTCACTGCCCAACTGCTTAAAAATTGCACGCAGTTCATCTACATCGTTGGGTGTGCAGGCCACAAAGCCACCCGGCAGCGGGCGGAAACTGTCCTGCAGCCAATCCTGCATGGTCGCGGCAATGGTCTCGAGCGTACGACCGTGAAAGCCGCCGCGCATGCACACGATGGTGTTGCCACCGTTGCCGGCACACTTGGCGTACAGACGCGCGAGCTTCATCGAGCCCTCGTTGGCCTCGGCACCGGAATTGCCAAAGAACGTCTCCCACACCCGCTCGCCCGCAGCCGGAGCGCCAAGCGCCGCCGCCGTGGTCTCGTCGCCGGCGGCAATCGCGTCGGCAAGCACGCGCGCACCGTCCGTATCATCGTTAGCGAGTTTGGACAGCAGCGCCGCGACCTGGCCACGCTGCTCGATGTAAAAATAGTTGGAGACATGCAGGAGTTTTTTGGTCTGAGCCTCGAGCGCCGACAGCACTGCCGGGTTGCCGTGGCCCAGGCTGCACACGCCGATGCCGGCAAGAAAATCGAGGTATTCGCGGCCATCGTCGCCGGTGAGCTTCATGCCGCGGCCTTCGACAAACTCGACCGGAGAGCGACCGAAGGTGTGCATGACGTAGTAGGATTCGAGCGATTGTTGTGCTGCAAGTGACATGAGATACCTTTCGTTAAGCGCCAAGTAGCGCGGAGTTTGGGCGTAATGGCGTAGCAATTTTGAGCCGGCTAGACCGTTTGAAGCTTCTCGACCTCGTCGAGATTCTCGGTCAGGCGCGCCGCAAAGGTCGAAAGCGGGTGCGGGTGCGTATCGAACTCGTAGGCCGTCTCGGTAGAATGGATCACGGTGCCGACGCCGGCATCGGTCAACAGCTCAAGCAGCAGCGAATGCGGCGTGGTACCGTTAATGATATGGGCGCGGAACACGCCACCGGCAAGCGCGTCGACGGCCGCACGTAGCTTGGGAATCATGCCCTTATCGACCTCGCCACCGTAGAGCATCTCGTTAACCTCGTCGAGCGTTAGGTTAGAGATAAGCGAATCCTTATCGCTAAAGTCCTTGTACAGGCCATCGACGTCGGTCAAAAAGATCGCCTTATGCGCGTGAAGCGCTGCCGCGACGGCACCGGCGGCGGTATCGGCATTGATGTTGAAGAAACCGCCGTCCTCCCCCGCCGCGACGGTAGCGATGACGGGGATGTACTCGCTATCGAGCAAACGCTCGATATAGTCCGTGTTGACGTGCGTCACTTTGCCCACGCGACCGAGCTCGGGGTCGAGCGGCTCGGCGATGAGCGTGCCGGCATCGCTGCCCGACACGCCCACGGCCAGGTTGCCGTGGTGGTTGATAGCAGCAACCAGCTCCTGGTTAACCTTGCCGCCCAGCACCTCGCGCACGATATCCATAGTCGCCGGCGTAGTCACGCGCTGGCCGTTCTTAAACTCGACGGGAATATCGTAATGGCTCAACGCCTCGTTGATGGCCTTGCCGCCGCCATGCACGATGACGGGGCGCATGCCGATAATCTTGAGCAAAACGATGTCGCTCATCACGTCGCGGCGCAGTTGCTCATCGACCATGGCGGCTCCGCCATATTTGATAACGACCGTCTTGCCGGTCAGGTTTTTAATCCACGGCAGCGCTTCGAACAGCAGCTGCGCGGTTGCTTCGTTGGATTCGCTCGAACGACAGTCGCGTGCGAATTTCATAATCTGCCTCATCTTTCGTATCGTTATCACGCCGTGCTTCGCTGTCCGCAATGCGGCAAGATGCGCAGCGTGCCTGGAATCTAGGAACGGTAGTCGCCGTTGATGGAGATGTACTCGTGCGTGAGGTCGCAGGTCCACACGGTCGTTGCCGCGTCGCCTGCACCCAGGTCGGCCGAGATCACGATCTCGGACGCCTCAAAACGTCGCAGAGCCTCGTCCTCGTCAAAGGGAACAGTCAGACCGTCGCGGCAGACCGGCATGCCCATCATGTCGATGGAAACGTCTTCCTGATGAAACTTCACGCCGCACTTGCCGAGCGCCATGGCGACGCGGCCCCAGTTGCAGTCGTGACCGGCGATGCAGGTCTTGACGAGCGGCGAGTTGGCGACGGCACGGGCGGCGATATCGGCATCATTCAGAATCTCACCGCCGAAGATGCGTTCCAGATAGCTCATCACCACGGAGGCAAACATGTTCGAGGGCACCAGATAGTGGTAGGTGCAGGCGTCGTCGCTGGGGCGGAAGCCGGACCAGGTCATGCCGGTGTACGCCACCGGCGACCCCTTGCCGTTATTGCTCAGCGATTCGGTGGGGATGTCCGTGTCGCGGATGAAGAAATACGGGGAGTTCTCGTGATGCTGTTCGGTCTCGAAGACGTCAAGAATCTTCTTGACGCCGGCAATGAATTCGTCATTGAAATGATCGGTGTTGCCGGTGTTCGCATACAGCATCCAAGCCAGCTGAATGGGGTAGCACAGCGAGTCCACCTCGTACTTGCGCTCCCAAAGCCAGGGACTGGAGAAGTCGGACTGATCATCCTTGTCCCAGGAAGTACCATTCGGCTCCTCGTTGAAGGCATTCGCATACGGGTCGATGGTGATGTAGCGGAACTGCTGCCGCACCAGACCGGCGATCAGGCTCGCAATGTCGCCGTCTTCGGCGGCAAGGGCCAGATACGGGCGCAATTGTGCGGTCGAATCACGCAGCCACATGGCCGGGATATCGCCGGTAAGCAGGAATGTGGTGCCGTCGTCATGCCGTTTGACCGTGGTGGTCAGGGTGTCGGCAAAGCAGGCATTGAAGTTCTCGGCCCAGGCGGCGTGTTCGGTGCCACACAGGTCCGTGATGTGCTGCATGAAATCCGAGACCGACTTCGGTATCGCGGTGGTCGTCATAAATTCAACTTCTTTGTTTGAGGGATATACATATCAAGGGAACAGCATTATTCTAAACCGCTTTAGTTCATGACACGCGAAAGGATGTGAAGAGCGTGGCCGTGAGTACACCATATGAAAAAACCGGTGAGATTTCCTGTTCGGAGAATCTCACCGGTTGCGGTCAGTCGATTCGTGAAGTCACACGAATGACGAACAAAGGGGGCGGAATCAGGCCTCGTTCTTCTCGTCCATGGCCTTGAGCTGGGGCGGGGTGTACGTGTCGCGCTTGAATTCAGTCAGGAAGTACAGGCCGACGACCAACAGCTCGATGACGGGCAGGACGAAGGAGCACTGCATCGTGGTGGCATCGGAGAGCGCGCCTTGGACCATCGGCAGAATGGCGCCGCCGACCAGATCCATCACGATGATGGCACCTGCGGCCTCGGTGCCTTCCTAGGTTTGCGGGCGGCACTTCGGGAACTCGACGACGGCGAACAGCACGATGAACAGCAGCATGATGGCCATGACCACCATGTACGGCTGCAGCGTGTGGCCGAGCTGTTCGGTGCCGAACGCCTTGGCGGCTTCGGGGTCGGAAGCGCGCAGTTTCTCCATTTCGGTGTGCAGGTTGGAATCCTGGAACACGAGGTACTTGCCGAGCAGAATGCCGGTGAGCAGGCCGAGCGCGTTCATGGTCTGGGCCACGTTGAGACGCAGCGTGCTCAGGCGCTTCGGGCCGAGCAATGTAGCGTAGGTGTCGGCCGAGGTCTCCAGGAAGCTCAGGTCGATGGCCTCGACGAAGATGGCGAACAGCACCGAAGTCATTGAAAATTGCAATACTGGCGTGCGGTCAAGGTAGCCGTCGGGGCTTTCCACCCACGCCACGTTCTTGGATGCGGTCTTGTCCATGATATGTATTCCCTTTTTCTCTATGAATGGACGTACGACAGATCGATCGGTCAGTGGATGATGACTAGGGTGTGTTTGCACTGGTTGGGTTTTTGGCTGTGTTTTTCAGGTAGACGGCGATGAGGATGAGCTGGAGGTCGGCGAGGAAGGTCTCGTCGAGCCAGCGGTACGCCTCGGTCTGGAATTTCACGCCGAATCGGCGGTAGATTCTTTGCCTGGGATTGACGGGACTCTGGTAACGGGCCTGCCAGGAGACGATGCTTCCGTCCGCGTCCTTGCAGGCGACGACGCATCCCCATTTCCGTCTTTTCCTGTCTCCATTGGACATCGGTCATTTTGTCTTTCTCTATTTCTAGAAAACCATTAGAAGAAAGCATAATTACTTATGCCGGAGATTTTAAATAAGGAGCTATCCTTCGGTCGCGGGGATTCTATCTTTCGGGAAAATCGGGATTGTTCAGGGCTCTTGGAGTGGTTTTGACTGGAATTTCAACAATCTTCAGTGACCTGTTTCCTGATGTCACATCCCAAAGAAGAAGCATCATGCGCATGTCACCTTCGGAGGTGCGCATGATAACTGTAGTCATGGCTCCAAGTGTCTCATGGGCTTGAGACCGGGGCTGGATATTCCTTGCTCTTCGCAGGAATGCGGGTTGTGATCAGGGATATGGGGTGGCTGGCCACCAAGGTTGAGACCAATGCATTGGGTAATGATGTGTCGAGCGGTTCCGGCGTTTCGCTGTTGGGCCGTGATTGCGATGCCTTGTTCTTCGATAATCTGTGTCACGTTGGCCCTGTGGATCCAGTTCGCGCCGCAGTAAGTGCCTGACGTTTCACCAAGAAAACGTCCGCAGCCCCCTACCCTTGTGGCATGATTGGTGGCGGTGAAATCAATGACGAGTCCGGCGAAACGTCACCAGTCCCGACACGCGGATTTATTTGGCGAAAGACATCTTTAATGAGCCGCAAGCGCTAGGCCAACACTTGCGGCTCACATTATAGATAAAACTAGTCCGGCTTTACCAGACAGATTTGGTTATCTAATTATTGTTATTACTCTTTATGGGAGGATAGCCATAATATACGGAACCGTAATGCGGTGAAGAAGTATTGTACTTTAACAACGTGTATGATTCTGCCTCGCCAACTTTTGTAATACTTTTTGCTAGACTGGCTGGTGTATTGATGGCTCCAGCGTCAACTTTACTGCTGCCACTAGCAATTGAATTCCAAATTTTTGAAGCGAAAGTAGAACAGTTGTTAAGATAGCCCCATTTATCGTTATTTTTAATATTAGAATTCACTGTATTTAAATCAATTTGCCTTAAGGGTAATTGAATGGAAACATTCTGAAGATTAATACCATTGGAATTAAGCTTCGAATCAAGATTGAGCCACAGACCCTTATGTTCTCTACTGACATCTACAGATTCATCCCAAGTGCTTGCTGTTATAGATTTACCATCAGCAACGTTAATCCCAGCAATGTTTGCCGTAGAACCAGACAGGTTTGTGATCATAAGCCAAGAATGACCGAGATTCGTGAAACTAGATGATGAGCCGGATCCTGTAGTGGAATAAATCCGCAGTAAAGCTACAGCCTCTGCAGCGCGCGTTTTGTAATTAGCGCCCCGAGAAGGAGATGAGATAATTCTCAGATCTTCGTTATCTGTGGCTTTCTCGAGATCTTCCAGAGAAGCATTAGACGGAAAGCTAGATAGGATAGGACTCCTATAGGGAGTTTCGATAGATTCTGCTGCCGACGCATTTACTGTCACAGTTCCAGCCAATATTACAGATACTAGAGCAGTGACAATTTGTTTGAGTTTCTTCATTTATTTCTCCTTTTTGTCAGAAATAAAATAGTTTCGACAGCACCAGCAGCGACAAGGAAGGGAACCGCTCGTAAAAAATAAGATATGAAGGAAAGCTAGACACGTATTCTGGATGGCAGGTAGTCAAAAATAAAGCCGCTTACTGTGCGTAGGAGTCCGGCACACACTAGGAGACCTGCAAGAATGTGGCAAATTCGGCGCATATTGACTCGAT
>ENA-OQKS01000534-OQKS01000534.1-human-gut-metagenome-genome-assembly--contig:-NODE-534-length-10280-cov-2.917955_pt1 | contig 10280 bp, 9 predicted proteins | sample MGYA00242804_ERZ504808 | MGnify/ENA primary metagenome ERZ504808 (study PRJEB26092, sample SAMD00036375) | human gut metagenome | host: Homo sapiens | study: EMG produced TPA metagenomics assembly of...
CTAATCAGAAGGGAATCACCTGTGCGGTATCGCAACAGGATATTTCAAGAATCATTCGACCGAAAGAATATCTGCATCTCGATGACTTCTATCATGCCGGAGAGCTTGTGGCGCGGATAATTGGAAGGATTGCATAAATATGCAAAATATAAAATAAAAACTGGATAAAAACTTGCAAAATAAAAGAAAATTATGTATAATTTCAAATTAAAAAGAGCAAGGGAGAAAAAGAAATGGCTGAGATTTTTAACAAACAACGCAATGTTCTCCAGCTTCATGATTGTTCTGATCGTGTTTGCACTCGGCGACATTGTCGGTAAAATTACAAAAGGAAAGCTGTCCGGAATGATGGTCGTCATGCTTCTGTTCCTGGTAGGCTTTCTGACGAAACTGTTCCCGGCGGACATCATCGACCAGGGAGGCCTTACGGCGTTATCGAAACTGGCAATCGCGATAGTACTGTTCAACATGGGTACGACCCTGAACGTGAAACAGCTGATCGAAGAGTGGAGAACCGTATTAATGGCGGCACTCTGTATGCTGGCGTCCTGCCTTGTGATGCTTCTGGCATCCCCGATCATCGGATTTGACACTGTGCTCGTCGGCATGCCGGTTATCAACGGTGCGGCAATGGCGACTTCGCTGATGGCAAGCGCCGCAGCAGAAAAAGGGCTGGCAACGGCAGCAGCACTCTGTGCAGTCATCTATTCCGTACAGAAATTCGTCGGTGCGCCGATCGCATCTGCGATGGGTATCCGCTATGGAAAGAAACTGCTGAAAGCGTACCGCGAGAATCCGACACAGTTCCAAAAGCAGGAGACCGGAAAGGGTGCTTCCGCAAAAGTTTTCTTTGCAGACAAACATAAAGAATGGTATTCTGCCAACGTCATGATGGCACTCGTGGCAGCCGGTTCCTGGGTTGCCCATATTCTTGGCGATCTGACCCCGATCAACTACAGCATCTGGGCTCTGCTTCTCGGCGTTGTCTGTGTTGCTTCAGGACTCGTTCCGACGAAACCGCTGCAGAAATCGAACTCCTACGGCCTCATGATGATTGCTGTCTTCGGTTCCATCATCCCGTCCCTGGCGAAAGTTTCCTTAAGCGATCTCGGCACCATGGCATTCCAGACAATCGTTCTGTTCGCCGCAGCGCTGATCGGTGTTGCACTGGTTGGCTGGGTTCTTCCGACCTGGAAACTCGTGGGCGACAAAGACCTGGCAGTCGGCATCGGTGTCGAGCAGTTCCTCGGATTCCCGAGCAACGTAGTCATCTGCCGCGAGGTCGGCGATGCAGTCGGAGAGACACCGGAGGAGAAAGCGTTTATCGAAGATACGCTGAATGTGCCGTATGTCGTGGGAGGAATTACGGTTATCACCGTTCTTTCGACGATGCTGGCTGGTATTTGTCATTAACATGCTAGTAAAATTCGAACAAAAATACGAAAGTTAAAAATGACCTTGATGCAGAGGAACGATCCCCTGCGCAAGGTCATTTTTTGATTTACAGGAAATTTCGTTGAATTTTCCTGTAAATTAAAAAGCCCTCCGGGCAGGATTCTTTCTTGTGCTTCCATGCCGGGCAGCAGGCCGGAACTGGAGAGAAAGATGGAGAGACAATTGACTTTACGGGAAAAGGAAAAAATATCCCCCCACCCGGCTTGTGAGAGCCTGAAATATCAAATATAATGAACGAACAGTACATGGATCAGGCGCGCAGATCATGGGAGTACAAAGCAAAAAAGCGGTCAGTCCGGGTAAAAACGGTCTGAAAATGGGAGGAAAAGGATGAAAAAGAAAATATTATCTTTGATGCTGATGGTGTCTCTTGCAGCATCCCTTGCGGCATGCGGTCAGGACAGCGGGAAAAACAGCAACAATACAGATTTGTCGAAAACAGAGACGGAAGCTTCTTCCGGCCAGACAGGGGAGGAAGAGACGACCCTGGTTTACGGTTCTGCTGATTATACCAGGATTAATCCGGCGATGGATGAGCACGGTGAAATTAATCTGCTGCTGTTCAACGGACTGACCGCACACGATGCGGATGACAACATTGTTCCGGGTCTGGCAGAAAAATGGGAGTACGATGCAGAAACCTGCACCTACACCTTTCATATCCGGGACGGCATCCAATGGCATGATGGAGAAAAATTTACGGCGGATGATGTGAAATTCACCATCGAAGCGATCATGGATCCGGAAAACGGATCTGAAAATGCACCAAATTATGAGGATGTAGAAGAGATTACAGTTATAGATGACAGCACCGTTTCCTTCCGCCTTTCCGAGCCGAACGTGGCTTTCCTGGAATACATGACGATGGCCATCCTGCCGAAGCACCTGCTGGAAGGTGAAAACATGCAGGAATCGGATTTCTTCCGTGCACCGGTTGGAACCGGCCCGTATAAACTGGAGAGCTGGGACGAAGGCCAGTCGATTGTTCTGGTAAAAAATGAAGATTATTACCTTGGGGCACCAAAGATTGACAAGGTCATTTTCAAAATTGTACCAGATGATAATGCACAGGCGATGCAGCTGGAATCCGGCGAACTGGATCTGGCGCTGCTTGACCCGAAAAATGCGCAGAATTTCAAAGAAAAAGACGGTTTTACCTGCTACGATATGACAACGGCAGATTACCGCGGAATCTTATTTAACTTTGCGAATGATTACTGGACGAAAAACAGAGACATCATTCCGGCGGTATGCTATTCTATTGACCGTCAGGCGATCATTGATTCTGTACTTCTTGGCGAGGGAATGCCGGCATACAGTCCTCTGCAGCGTAACATTTATAATAACGAAAATGTAGAACACTATGATTACAATCCGGAAAAAGCACAGGAAATTCTGGAAGCGGCCGGATGCACCAGAAACAGCGATGGTTTCTATGAGCGGGACGGCGAAGAAATCGGTTTTGTCATCAGCGTGATGTCCGGTGAGCAGGACCGCATTGATATTGCCCAGGCAGCAGCACAGCAGCTCCGGGAAACTGGTATCAACTGTACCGTAGAAATTCCGGCACAGATGGACTGGGGCGGACAGATGGCCTGCCTGATCGGCTGGGGAAGCCCGTTCGATGCGGACGATCATACATATAAGGTTTTCGGCACGGACAAAGGGGCGAACTATTCGAGCTATTCCAATGAAAAAGTAGATGAGTATCTGTCTCTTGCCCGTCAGAGTGACGATCCGGAAGTGCGGAAAGAATATTACGGAAAATTCCAGGAAGAACTGGCAGAAGATCCGGCCTATGCATTCATCTGTTATATTGATGCAAATTATGTGGCAGATTCCGGTATTCAGGGCATTTCCAAAGACACGGTGCTGGGCCACCACGGCGTTGGTATTTTCTGGAATATTCAGGACTGGACAATCGAAGAATAAAAACAAAAAAGCAGACGAAGGAGGTATGGTTACCTCCTTTTTGTCTGTACAGGAGAAAAACGGAATGAAGGAACGATTAAAAGTGGAACATCTTTCCGTCAGCTTTTTTACGGATGAGGGGGAAGTACAGGCGGTCCGCGATGTCAGCTTTTCCCTGAATGCAGGTGAGGTGCTCGCTGTTGTAGGCGAGTCAGGCTGCGGAAAAAGTGTGCTCTGCAAAAGCATTATGAAGCTGCTGCCGGAGAATGCAAAGATCAAAAACGGAAAAATTCTGGTCAATGGAGAAGAAATTGCAGGATACGGGGAGCGAAGAATGCGGGAACTGCGGGGAAAACTGTTCTCGATGGTTTTCCAGAATCCGATGACTTCCTTAAATCCGACGATGACAGTCGGAGCGCAGATTGCAGAGGCAGTGCGGGCGCATCAGAAAGACATGGGAAAAGAAGAAGTGGAACAGAGAGTGACAGAACTGATGCAGCTGGTGGGAATCGAGCAGGCAGAAGAGCGGAAAAAGGCATATCCGTATCACTTTTCCGGCGGAATGCGGCAGCGGATCGTACTGGCGATTGCGCTGGCGGGCAATCCGGAAATTCTGTTTGCTGATGAGCCGACGACAGCGCTGGATGTGACGATTCAGGCACAGATTCTGGACCTGCTTCGGGAAATTCAGAAAAAACTGGGAACGGCGACGGTCTTTGTCACACATGACCTTGGCGTTGTAGCGCGGATCGCAGACCGGGTAGCGGTCATGTATGCGGGAAAAATAGTAGAGATTGGAACCGTGGATGAGATTTTCTATGATCCCCGTCATCCGTATACGTGGGGACTGCTGCGTTCCATACCGGCGTTTTCGAGGGGAAAAGAAAGCCTGCCGTCTATCCCGGGAATGCCGCCGTCTCTTCTCCATCCGCCGAAGGGCGATGCCTTTGCCAGCCGCAATGCTTATGCGCTGGAAATTGATTTTGAGGAGGAGCCGCCGATGTTCCGGGTTACAGACAGCCATTATGCGGCAACATGGCTGCTGGATGAGAGAGCACCGAAGGTTGTGACGCCGATAGGAGGAAACACAGATGGAACATGAGATTTTGCTGGATGTGCGTCATCTGACCCATATTTTTCCACTGTCCCGGAAAACAGCAGTCAAGGCAGTCGATGATGTATCGTTTCAGATTCGAAGAGGAGAAATTTTTGGACTGGTAGGAGAATCCGGTTCCGGAAAATCTACCGCTGCACGCTGTGTGATGAATATTTATCAGCCATATGCCGGCCAGATTTATTATAAAGGGATTGATACCTGCGACAGAGGCCAGTTCCGGAAAAATAAAAAAATGCTGCAGACGACACGCCAGATGATTTTTCAGGATTCCGGTTCCAGTCTGAATCAGAGGATGAAGGTCCGTGACATTATTGAGGAGCCGATGCGCGTGCAGAAAATCCGGCCGCTGCGGGGAAGCTATGAGGAGGAGGCCAGATTCCAGATGAAATACGTGGGGCTGGATCCGGAATATCTGAAAAAATATCCGGGAGAATTGTCCGGCGGACAGCGGCAGCGCGTTGCGATTGCACGGGCACTGACGATGGAGCCGGAGCTTCTGGTGGCGGATGAACCGATTGCATCGCTGGACGCGTCGATACAGGCACAGATTGTGAATCTGTTCCGTCATCTGCAGAAGGAGCACGGTTTTTCGTTCCTGTTTATTGCGCATGATCTGGATATGGTCGAATTTCTGTGTGACAGAGTAGGTGTGATGTACCATGGAAAACTGGTGGAGACCGGCCCGGCGCGAGCCGTGTTTGAAAATCCGCTGCATCCGTATACGAAAGCACTGATCGCGGCCATTCCGATTCCGGATCCGCGAAGGGAAAGAGCGCGAGCTGTACCGGATTTTTCCAATACAGAATTTCCCCGGACGGGAACACTGCGGGAAGTGGAAAAAGATCATTTTATGCTGATGGAGGGAGGCGATGCAGGATGAAAAGCCGGAACAGAGTGCTTTACTATGGAAAAAAAGCAGCGGCATTTCTGGCAAGTGTTCTGCTGCTGTCTGTGCTCGTATTTTATATTTCAAGGCTTGCGCCGGGAGATCCGCTGGTATCATATTACGGAGAACGCGTGGAAAAAATGACGCCCGAAGAAAGAGCGTGGGCCGAAGAAAAATTGGGACTGAAGGATCCCATTTCCGTACAGTATATCCGCTGGGCAGGCAATGCGCTGCATGGGGATTTCGGAATTTCGTACAAATATAAAATGGATGTAACGCGCGTGATCGAGGGAAGAATTGGAAATACGCTGGTGCTTGGCGGCATTGGATTTCTGCTGATTTTCACCCTCGCGCTGCTTCTTGGAATTCTCTGTGCATGGAAGGAAGATACATGGCTGGACCGCATCATCTGTAAGGTGGGAACCATCACGGGATGTATTCCGGAATTCTGGCTGTCGCTGCTTCTGATTCTTGTTTTTTCCATGCAGCTCAAATGGCTGCCGAGTTCCGGTGCCTACTCTGTTGGAAAACAGGCAGATTTTTCTGATCGTGTCTGTCATCTGATCCTGCCGATGACGGTCGTAGTGCTGAGTCATTTGTGGTATTACGCATACATGATCCGCAATAAAATTCTGGATGAAGTGCGGGAAGAGTATGTGCTTCTGGCAAGAGCCAAGGGGCTGAAACGAAAGACGGTTCTGTTCCGGCATTGCCTGCGGAATACGATTCCGTCGTATCTTGGCATCATGGCCATTTCTGTTCCGCATGTGCTGGGGGGAACCTATATTGTAGAAACGGTTTTCTCGTATCCCGGTATCGGAACGCTGGCGTATGAGAGCGCACGGTACAAAGATTACAATCTTCTGATGCTGCTTTGCCTGATGTCCGGAATCGTTGTGATTCTGTGCAATATGGCGGCACAGATCATCAATGAGAGAATTGATCCGCGGATGCGGGAGAAAGAAGCCGCAGAAACATCGGAGGTAATGATGCTGTGACAGAAAAAACACAATTATTTCAATTTGCAGGAGAGAGGCCTGCAGAAAAACAGAAGCAGAAAAAAGAAAAAATGGTATCAGGACCGGCCGGTGGCAGCAGAGCTTTTTCTGGGTCTTCTTGTGCTGGGCTGCCTTTTCTGTGGGCAGATCATGACGAAGGATCCCTCGTATATGGATCTGAAAAACTGTTCCGTCATGCCGTGCCGGGAATTTCTGTTTGGAACCGATACGATGGGAAGAGATATTTTCTCGATGATCTGGTACGGCGGCAGAATATCGCTGGCGATCGGTCTGCTTTCTACGCTGATTTCCACTGTGATTGCCGTTCTCTTCGGCGCAGTCAGCGGATGTGCACCGGCGTGGCTGGACGCGCTTCTGATGCGGCTGACCGAGATCTTTTTGTCGGTGCCGAATCTTCTTCTTGTCATTTTTCTTCTGGCCGCTGCGGGAAAATCCAATGTGATTACGATTTCTGCCGTGATCGGAATGACAAGCTGGACAAGCATTGCAAAGGTTGTGCGGACCGAAGTACGGCAGATCCGGAACAGTGAATACGTGATTGCGTCGCGCTGTATGGGAGGCAGTTTTTTTCTATATTTTTATGGCACCATCTGGCACCGAACTTTTTTTCGTCTATTATGTTTATGGTGGTTATGAACATCCGAAGTGCGATTGTAGCAGAATCCACACTGAGTTTTATGGGAATCGGTCTTCCGCTGGAGGTGATTTCCTGGGGCAGCATGCTGTCACTTTCGGAAAAAGCGCTGATGACAAAGGCATGGTGGATCATTCTGATCCCGGGTGTTTTTCTGATTGTGACGCTGCTTAGTTTTACAAGCATTGGAAATTATCTGCGGAAGCAAGGCAAACAGAAAACAGAGAAATCTGTGAGCTGTTCAGAGCGGCTGCGGTCTGTGGGGAATCCCTGCAGACTGCAGCTTTTTTGTCTTGCAATCAAATACAGGGATTGCTATAGTGAAAAGCAGAAAGAGTATTTTTAATACCTAAAAAACAGCGGGAGGAGAAGGAAATGCTGAAGAGTCAGGAAATGCGGAAACTTGCACCGGAGATGGATCCGCTCCGGATTGGAACAGGATGGAAAAAAGAGGATCTTGAAAAACCGCAGATTATGGTGGAGAGTACGTACGGGGACAGCCACCCGGGAAGCGGCCACTTAAATCTGCTGGTCGAGGAAGTGCGGAAAGGCGTTGCGGAAGCGGGGGGCTTCGGGGCGCGGTATTTCTGCACCGACATCTGTGACGGCGAGAGCCAGGGAACGGACGGCATCAACTACAGTCTTGCGAGCCGCGAGATGATCGCCAATATGATCGAGATCCACGCGAATGCGACACCGTTTGACGGCGGCGTCTATCTGTCGAGCTGCGACAAGGGTATGCCGGGCAATCTGATCGGCCTTGCGCGTGTCGATATTCCGGCGGTTGTTGTGCCGGGCGGAACGATGAATGCGGGACCGGAGATGCTGACACTGGAGCAGCTTGGCATGTACAGCGCAAAATTTGAGCGCGGTGAGCTCGACGAGGAGAAGCTCGACTGGGCGAAATGCAATGCCTGCCCGAGCTGCGGTGCCTGTTCGTTTATCGGAACGGCATCCACGATGCAGATCATGGCGGAGGCACTCGGCCTTGCCCTGCCTGGAAGCGCTCTGATGCCGGCGACAAGCCCGGATCTTCTGGCATATGCACGGGAGGCAGGCCGCCAGGCGGTAAAACTGGCACAGATGGAGCATATGCGGCCAAGCGATCTTGTGACGAAAGAGAGTTTTGAGAATGCGATTCTTGTCCACGCGGCAATTTCGGGAAGCACAAACTGCCTGCTGCACATCCCGGCCATTGCGCATGAGTTCGGCATCGAGATCACCGGCGACACATTCGATCGTCTGCACCGCAACGCAAGATATCTGCTCGATGTCCGCCCGGCAGGAAGATGGCCGGCAGAGTGCTTCTATTATGCGGGCGGCGTTCCGGCGATTATGGAAGAAATCAAAGATCATCTGCATCTCAATGTGATGACGGTGACTGGAAAGACGCTCGGAGAAAATCTGGCGGAGCTTCGTGAAAATGGATTTTATGAGAAGTGCAGCGGATGGCTCGCAAAAATTCAATGAGCGGTATGGAACTTCGATTATAAAAGAAGATATTATCCGCCCGTATGACAAGGCGATCGGAACGGACGGCAGCATCGCTGTTCTGCGCGGAAACCTTGCGCCGGAGGGAGCCGTCATCAAGCACACGGCCTGCCCGAAAGAAATGTTCCACGCCGTCCTCCGTGCCCGACCGTTCGACAGCGAGGAGGAGTGCCTCGATGCCGTGCTGAAACATAAGGTTCAGAAAGGCGACGCCGTCTTCATCCGCTACGAAGGCCCGAAAGGCAGCGGTATGCCGGAGATGTTCTATACTTCCGAGGCAATCAGCAGCGACAAAGAGCTTGGAAAGAGCATCGCGCTTATCACCGACGGCCGTTTTTCCGGCGCCTCCACCGGCCCGGTTATCGGCCACTGCAGTCCCGAAGCTGTAGACGGCGGCCCGATCGCACTCGTCGAGGAAGGGGATTTGATTGAGATTGATGTGAAGGAACGAAAACTTAACATCATCGGAATCGCCGGTGAGCGCAAGTCCATGGAAGAAATCGATGCGATCTTAAAAGAACGCCGCCAAAACTGGAAACCGCGCGAGCCGAAATACAAAAAAGGCGTACTCCGTCTTTTCAGCCTCCACGCAGCAAGCCCGATGAAAGGGGCGTATCTGGAATACTAAAAATACTTGCGTTTTTCTGGGATGGTCTTTAGAAGTTAAGGCAGAGCAAAAAATGGAGGAAGGAGCAACAGAAAAACAAGTGAAAGAAAATACCTAAAAAACAAACTGTTCCTGTATAATGTTGCATCTCTTCAGAAAATGGTCGGAAGTCCAGATTCTGTCCAGAAGAATGTGATGCTGGAGAACAATTCGCTGTCGGCGGAGCAGATTACCGGTGTGGAAAACCGAAAGAGCAAGGCAGGCGAAGCCGTTCTTCCGGTACTGCGCAGTGTTTCGCTGTTTCTTCTCGGGCTGCTTGGCGTGCTTCTGATTCTGCTGACGCTGCTTGTGATTGCGGCGGAGGCGGCGCGGATCATCTGCCTTGGACCGGCGGAAAAGAAACAGCAGAAGGAGCGGCCGGGCAGGCGGATCCGAAGAACGGAAGCAAGAATTTACCAGTATCTTTGTCTGTGGGGCATAGATGCCGGTCTTGGCTGGGAAACAGCAGCAACCGATGCAGAACTCGCCCGCAGATTTCCGGCGGTCGAACCAGGCGAATATACGCGTGTCTGCCATCTGATCGAGAAACATATCTACGGCGAGAGTCTGCTGTCTCCTTATGAGGAACGTACGCTGAACCATTTTCTGGAAAAGCTGATGGAGCCGGTACCGGGCTGCAGCTGGAAAATGCGGCTGAAGCTGCGCTATGCGTGTCTGCGCCGTGTGAATACGAAGAAAAAGAAGAGAAAGCACAGCGCTTTCCAGCAAAAATAAGGGTTAGGAAAACAAATGAAAAGAGGGATTTTACGATGAAATATGTAACATTTAATATTCGCTGTGATTTTGGCCAGGATGGAGCCAATAATTTTATCTACCGCAGACCGCTGATTCTGGAAAAAATCAGACAGGAAAAGCCGGATATCATCGGTTTTCAGGAGGTACTGCCGCATGTGGCTGCCTGGCTGAAGGAAAATCTGACGGAATATTACATTGCCGGATGTGGAAGAGAAAAGGATCTGACCGGTGAGGCAATGATCATTGCCTATCGGAAAGAACGTTTTCAGAGTGTGAGCCTGGAAACCTTCTGGCTGTCACCGACACCGTACGTGCCGGGATCCCGCTATCCGGTACAGAGTATGTGCCCGCGTACTGCGACGGAT
>ENA-OQKS01000535-OQKS01000535.1-human-gut-metagenome-genome-assembly--contig:-NODE-535-length-10274-cov-3.413324_pt1 | contig 10274 bp, 9 predicted proteins | sample MGYA00242804_ERZ504808 | MGnify/ENA primary metagenome ERZ504808 (study PRJEB26092, sample SAMD00036375) | human gut metagenome | host: Homo sapiens | study: EMG produced TPA metagenomics assembly of...
GACCAGCAAGAAACGCACCGTATCATCCATCTGAACGCCGTTGGCAACCAGCAGCTTGCTCATCAACGCGGCGGAATATGCGCCGATCGCCTCGAAACCGCAGCAGCCGAGCGTAAGCTGTCCGAGCACACCGATCGTCAGATTCAACGACGTGGTCATGATCACCGCAATGCAGCAAGTCATGAGAATACCCTTGACATACAGGGAAATAGCGCCCGTTTCACATACCGCAACAAGAATGCCGAACAGCACAAGCACGCCAATGGCACACAATGCATACGATTGCTTCGTGGAAAGCATTGATTTCTTCATAATCACACCTTCTCGCTTTCCGGCTCGCCCATCAGACCGGACGGCTTGACCAGCAGCACGATGATGAGAATGCCGAACACAATGGCGTCGGAGAACGCCGACGTGATCACACCGGCCGTAATCGTACCGATATACGCCTTGGTAAGACTCTCGGCCACGCCGATCAGCAAGCCACCGACCATAGCGCCCGGAATGGAACCGATGCCGCCAAGCACCGCGGCGACGAACGCTTTCAAGCCCAGCATGGCACCCATCATCGGAGAGACCTGCGGGTAGGAAATGCAGTACATAAGCGCCGCCACCGCAGCCAGGCCGGAGCCGATGGCGAAGGTCAACGTGATGGTGGAGTTCACGTTGATGCCCATCAGAATCGACGCTTCCTTGTCTTCGGACACCGCACGCATGGCCTTGCCCCTGCTTGGTGAGGGAGACGAACAGCTGCAACGCGACCATGATGGCGATGCCGAGCAGCACCGTTATGATGGTCGCTCCGTCGATTTTGAGTTTGCCAAGCACCAGCGTTGGAATTTCAACGATGGTTGGCACGGTCTGATAATCAGCGCCGAACAGCGCCTGGGAGCCGTTTTCAAGCAGCAGGCTCATGGCGATCGCAGTGATCAGCGCCGTCATATTATTGCCTTTTTCACGCACCGGCTTGTACGCGGCCCTTTCCACGATAATACCCACCGCCACGCACACAAGCACCGCCGGAATCACGGCGAACCATGCGGGCAGACCGCAGGCGATAATGAACGGAATGGTAAGCATCAGCGCGTAGGAGCCGACCATGATGAAGTCGCCGTGCGCGAAATTGATCAGTCGGATGATGCCGTACACCATGGTGTAGCCGAGGGCCACAAGCGAATACACGCTGCCGATTTTCAGACCGTTGAAGATCTGACCGATGAACATAATGACCGAATCGCTCATCATCCCTCCTTTCTTGTTGTTTCGTCAGTTGAAGTCTTGTTTTTCTTGATTCCTCGCGTTTTTTCGCTATTTCGCCGGCTGGATGGTGTCTTTGTATGTCGGTTCGCCGTCGCTCATTTCCAGCACAATCACCGATTTCTTCGGAGAACCATGCTTGTCGAGCGTGAATGCGCCGGTCACGCCGGAGAAGCTCATACCTGCGATGGCGTTGCGAATATCGGCACGAGTGGCGTTTTCACCGGCTTGTTCGATGGCCCGCTTGAACATGTAGACGGAATCGTAACCGAGCGCGGTGAAGGTGTTCGGCGATTCGCCGTTATTGGCCTTCTTGTATGAGGTGATGAACTGCTGCACCTTCGTGTTGGACTTGTCATCCGGCGAATAATGCGTGGTGTACAGCACCTTGTTGTAGTTCGCTTTGTTTCCCGTGGTTTTGAGGCCGTCGTAGCCGTCGGGGCCCATGATGTAGCCCTCATAGCCGACCGCTCGCGCCTGTGGCACAATGTACGGGCCAACCGTGGAATAGTAGTACGGCGCATATAGGAATTCCGCACCAGAAGCTTCGATTTTCTGCAGCTGCGACGAGTATTCGGTATCGTCGGCGCTAGAGGAATTCTCTTCCGCCACCACGTCGAGTCCGTTCTTCTTCGCCGCCGCAACAAAAGCCTTGCCCACACCAGACGAATACGGATCGCCCGTGCCATACAGCACGGCCACTTTCTTGACCTTCAATGTTTCGGCCGCATACTTGGCGGCGATCTCGCCCTGGTAGGAGTCCTTGAAGCAGGTGCGGAACAGGTATCCGCCCGTTTCCACGGAATCGGCGGTTGCGGCCGGAGCGATGGTCGGCATCTGGTTCTGGTCGGCGAGCGGCGCGACGGCACCGGAGGTTGACGAAATGGTCGGTCCGAGCACGGCGATCACGTTCTTGTCGCCGGCCAGACGGTTAAAGGCGTTGGATGCCTCGATCACATCACCCTTGTCGTCCATGGATTCCAGTTTGATCTGTTTGCCGAAGATTCCCCCATCGGCGTTGATTTCCTTGACCGCCAGTTTGAACCCGTTCACTTCGGCTTCGCCATAGGCTGCGGCTGCACCGGATTGGTGGTGACCGAGCCGATGGTGATCACATCGTTATCCGCGATGGTGGCGCTCTCATTACTGGTGGCGTACATGTTGCCGCCCGAACAGGCTGCAACACTCACTCCCATAACCGCCGCAAGACAGAGTGCGGCCAGTTTTTCGGCATTCTTGATTTTCACTGCCGTTCCTTCTCTTCCTGTCAGCGCAACCGGACGCCTCATCTTGTGGATGCTTCCGCAACCGGTATGCTTACCGCTGAACTGGTCTAATGCAATGGTCGGACTTCCAACTGGAACTCTATTGCAACAGAAAAACCACGTTCCCCTGGAAAAATCTCTTATTCTGAGACGCGTTGCATCACTGCTTTTTCGCGGTCATGTATCGCGGGCGACCTGTGTAATCGTTATGCACCATCACATTGCTGAATCCATATGACAGCGCGAATGCAGACAATCGTTCACCTTGCGTAATATCGTGTTCCATTACCAGCAAACCGCCGTTTTTCAGCAGTTTTGCGGCACGGGCGATAATGCGTTCCGGAATAAGCGTGCCATCTGCGGAACCGCCGTATAGCGCAAGATCGGGATCGTAGTCGCGTACTTCCGGTTGCTGCGGAATATCCGCAAGAGGCACATACGGAGGATTGGTGAGCACGATATCGATCGTGCCGTCCAGCTGGTTCAGCGTCGGTGTTTGCGTGGCATCAGCGATTTCCAGATGATAGTTGCTGGCGATGCTGGGGTACTTTTTTGCGGTTTCGTTGAGATTGACGCGGGTCCATTGCGCGGTTTGCTCGCTTTTTTCGACCGCCCACACCTCGCTGCCGGGCACTTCCGTCACGAATGACAGGCCGATTGCGCCGCTTCCCGCGCACAGATCGACCACTTTCGCCGAATACATGCCGTGCTTGGTGATCCAGTCGACACCTTCCTGCACCACGAGTTCGGTTTCCTGACGCGGAATGAACACGCCCGGACCAACCTTCAGATCGAGGTAGCGGAAGGGCGCGTGGCCGGTGATATGTTGCAGCGGTTCACGCTTGGACCTGCGATCCACCATGGTGTGGAATCGCTTCAACGCAGCGTCTTCACCGCTCTGCTTCGCGCCTTGCTTCGCCAGTTCGGATGTTTCGCTTCCCATCAGCATGGCCTTGTCGACGGTCTGCAGGTCGACGCCGAATACTTCGGCGGCCAATAATTTGGCATCGTGCTCCGGAGTGTCAACACCGGACGCACGCAACATGGCCGAAGCGGATCGCACGAGTTCGAATACGGTAGCCATCGGCCGCCTTTACTTCTGATGGGCCAAGCGATCGGCTTCGTCAGCCTGAATGTCGCTGTCGATCACAGCCTGCAGATCGCCGTCAAGCACGGCGTCAAGGTTGTACGCCTTGTAGTTCGTGCGATGATCGACGATACGGTTCTCCGGGAAATTGTAGGTGCGGATTCGTTCGGAACGATCCAGCGAACGCACCTGGGAGTGACGCATGTCTGCGGCCTGTGCGGCTTCCTCCTCGTGCTTCATGGCGAGCAGGCGGCTCTTCAACACGCGCAGTGCGGCCGCACGATTCTGGATCTGGCTCTTCTCATCCTGCATGCTCACCACGATGCCAGTCGGAATGTGGGTCATACGAACTGCGGAATATGTGGTGTTCACGGACTGGCCGCCCGGGCCAGAGCTCATGAAAATGTCGATTTTCAGATCTTTCTGATCGATTTCGATCTCATCGTCATCTTCATCGGCTTCCGGGAATACAATGACGCCCGCTGCGGACGTCTGAATACGACCCTGCGATTCGGTGACGGGGATACGCTGCACGCGATGCACGCCACCCTCGTATTTGAGGGATGCCCATACGCCGTCTTCCGGAGCGGGAGTGCCCTTGGCGCGGATGGCGAGCTGCACGTCTTTGACGCCGCCCAGTTCGGTGGTGTTTTCGCTTTGCAGGGTGACGGTCCAACCGCGCTTTTCCGCATATCGCATGTACATGCGTAGCAGATCGCCGGCGAACAACGCGGCTTCCTCGCCGCCGGTGCCCGCCTTGATTTCCATGATCGTATCGCGCGCATCATCGGGATCGCGCGGAATCAACGCGGTGCGCAGTTTCTCCTCAACTGCCGGAAGCTCGCTCTCCAAACGTTTCGCTTCTTCCGCGAAATCCGGATCTTCGGAAGCCATTTCCTTGGCTGCCTCCAGATCGTCTTTCACCTGCTTGTATGCGGTGTATGCGGAAACGATGACGCCCAACTCGGCGTGACGACGTCCCAGCTTACGCATCTTATCCGGATCCGACGCGACTTCCGGCTCGGCCATCTGCTGTTCGATATTATGATATTCCTCAAGTGCGGTAACTGCCGCGGGGAACTGCTCGTCTGCCAATGTACGCCTTTTCTATCTGCTTATAAATCTGCGCTTCAGCGTGAACGCTTCGCTGAACTCCACTCAACCTGTCCATCATATAAGGTGCCTTGGAAACGCTGCCGAAGCGCGGTATTTCGCAGGCATCCCACGCATCTTACGAATATCTCGATCGCATGCACGCCAGCGCATGCGCATCCGTCGCATAATGAAAAACGCCAGCCCACAATCGGACTGGCGTTTTTCATTGCCTAAGCAATAAGACTCACTTGGCCTTCTTGCCGTAACGCTTCTCGAAGCGAGCCACGCGGCCACCGGTGTCGAGGATCTTCTGCTTGCCGGTGTAGAACGGGTGGCAGTTGGAGCACACGTCGACGGTCATGTGATCGCCGTTGTAGGTGGAACGGGTGACGAAGGTGTTGCCGCAAGAGCAGGTGACCTGCACTGCGTGGTAATCAGGATGGATACCCTGCTTCATAGTTTGTCTCCTAGAGATTCGGGGGACCCGGGTCGCTGAGCCCCTATGGCAGAGCGTGAACCGGATAACCTTGCAGAGTATATCAGAAGCCTTGACTTTGTGAAAGAGTGGGGCGTCACGGGCTTGAACCGTGGACCGGCGGATTATGAGTCCGATGCTCTAACCGACTGAGCTAACGCCCCACGTTGCAACATGCGAACATGCCAACTTGGCAAGTTTAACAAATGGGTGGACTAGTTTTGCTTCATGAAACGCAGCGGATTGTCGATAAAGCGTCGCAAACCGATTTCCGCAGCGCCCATCAAGGCCGGACGATCGACGATATCCGCCACAAGCACGCTTGCCTCGACTTCCGGATACGCCAGCACTTGCGGGCGTACCATACGTTCGATTCTGCGAATCAGTTCAGGTTCGAAACGCGCCCACAAGCCGCCGAGCATCACCACGTCGACGTCACAGACATTGATGGTCGATGCGATTACGGAAACCATGGCCTCCAATGCTTTTTCCACAACGGCCACGGTCTGCGCATCGCGCTGGTGCCAGCGGTCGATCAATTCGTCGATGGCGCTGCGGGTCGCGGCGGCATCGCTGCTGGCGATTCCGGCCGCGCTCACCATGGAACGCCTGCCCGCATACACTTCAAGGCAGCCGCGACGGCCGCAACGGCAGACGGGACCGCGCATGTCGACGGAAACATGGCCCAATTCGCCACCGAAACCGTGATCACCGCTCACCACACGCCCTTCGCGGATCACTGCACCGCCGATACCCACGTCGGTCGACATGTAAAGAAACGAATCCGTCGGCTTGATCCGCCCAGAATCCTTACGCTGCGTGGCATAGCCGGGAACCTGTGCCAACGCGGCGGCATTGGCCTCGTTGCAGGCAACAGGATCAAGTCGCTTGACCACATCGAACTGCTTGAGATCCAAACGTTCCCAACCGAGATTGCGCGCGCCAAGCAATCGCAGATCATCGGTGACGAGACCCGGCAATGCCAAACCGGTACCGGCAAGCACATAACCTTTCTTGGCAAGCGCTTCTTCCTGCTGCAAAGCCAGTTCGTCGAGACGGGCGAAAATCGCCCGCTCGTCGGCGTTGGCCATGTCGGCGTCGACCCACTGCTCCCCCACAACGGAACCGTCAAGATCGAGCACCACCGCGCCATAACCGTCGGTGTTGGCCTGCAATCCCATGCCGCACAGGCGTCCACCTTTGATTTCAAGCGGAATGCTGGGGCGCCCATACAGCGATTGGCCGGAAGGCGCGCCTTCCACCAGAATCTCATTGTCGAGCATCAACGACACCAGTACCGACATGGCCGCTTTGGTCAATCCGGTTTTCTTGGCAAGATCGGCGCGACTCATTGGTTCGGTGGCACGCAACAGCGAGTCGAGCACCACGGAAAGATTATGGTTTCGCAAATCGTCTTGATTGATACTCCGCAGTGAAGCCATGGTTCCCTCCTCTTTGACGCGTCTTTGCCGAAAAAGCGCACCGTCTCAATAGTTAAATCACTTTATGATGGTACACTAGACATTATAGTTCATTCATCTAACTAAATGAGGTGGCGAACGGTGCATTTCCCTTGCATCGTGTTGCGCCAGCTCACTGCAAGGAGACACAATGACTCGAACTCTCGTGGCCGGCGTCGACACCTCGACCCAGTCCTGCAAAGTGCGCGTGACCGACGCCGAAACCGGTGAAATGGTGCGCTTTGGCCAGGCCAAACACCCCAATGGCACGTCTATTGACCCGAAATTCTGGTGGGACGCGTTCCTCGAGGCAGCCCAGCAGGCCGGCGGACTTGACGACGTTGAGGCACTGGCCGTTGGCGGTCAGCAGCACGGCATGGTGATTCTCGACCAGCAAGGCAACGTGATTCGCGACGCCATGCTGTGGAACGATATAAGCTCGGCGCCGCAGGCCGCGGCCCTCATCGAAAAGATGGGCGAGGCTCCCGCCGAAGAAGGCGAACCGGAAGATGTGATTGCACGTGGTAAGCAGCGTTGGGTCAAGGCCGTTGGCTCCTCCCCCGTTGCTTCCTTCACGCTAACCAAGGTGGCGTGGGTGGCTGAAAACGAACCGGAAAACGCCAAGAAGATCGCCGCGATCTGCCTGCCGCACGATTGGCTGAGCTGGCGTATCGCCGGCTACGGCCCGGTCGCAGAAGGCGAGGACGCACACTTGGAAGCGCTGTTCACCGACCGTTCCGACGCTTCCGGCACCATCTATTACGATGCCGCTTCCAACGAATACCGCCGCGATCTGATCGCCATGGTGCTTGAGCCAGCGGAAGGTGCCGAAGCGGCACGTGAGCATGCCGACGCAATCATGCTGCCGACCGTGCTTGGACCGCACGATGCCGCCGCAGTCAAGGCAAGCCCGGAAATCGCCGGCAAGAACGTTGAGGGTGGTTGCATCATCGCACCGGGCGGCGGCGACAACGCCATGGCGTCCCTCGGACTTGGCATGAGCGTGGGTGACGTTTCCGTTTCATTGGGCACTTCCGGCGTGGCAGCAGCCATTTCCGAAAATCCGACCTACGATTTGACCGGTGCCGTTTCCGGCTTCGCCGACTGCACCGGCCACTACCTGCCACTGGCCTGCACCATCAACGGATCGCGCATTCTTGACGCCGGCCGTGCAGCCCTCGGCGTCGACTACGACGAACTCGCATCCCTGGCATTCGCTTCCGAACCGGGCGCCGGCGGTATTACGCTGGTGCCGTATTTCGACGGCGAACGCACGCCGAACCGTCCGGACGCGACCGCAACCCTTTCCGGCATGACGCTGGCCAACACCACACGCGAGAACATGGCCCGCGCGTTCGTCGAGGGCTTGCTGTGCTCCCAGCGCGACTGCCTAGAGCTTATCCGTTCGCTTGGCGCTGAGATTTCCCGCATTCTGCTTATCGGCGGCGGCGCGAAGTCCAAGGCAATCCGCACGCTCGCGCCGAGCGTGTTCGGCATGGACGTGACCCGCCCGACCACCGACGAGTATGTTGCCATCGGCGCCGCCCGTCAGGCCGCCTGGGTGCTGTCCGGCGAAACGGAACCGCCCGCATGGCCGCTCACCATCGACGGCGTGGAAACCGGCGAACCGACTGAAGCCGTGTACGAGGCCTATGCAAAGGCCCGCGGCTGATCAATCAGCATAAATCGCACTAAAACAACGCAAAATGGGTGCCGTCACAACCAACCGCAACGGCACCCATTTTCGTCTCAAACAAAATCGTGCGATATTCCGATCAAATCGTGAGGTCAAAACTGAAATCGTGCGACAACACGTCTAGCAGTAGGGCAACACGCGAATTCGCTCTGAGGGAACACCGTAACCCAACGTCAGACGATACCCTCGACATCGGCGAAGGCGGGATCGCGTTCGGGAATCTCGCGGATTACATGCGCCGGATTGCCGACTGCGATCGAATTGGCGGGAATGTCTCGTGTAACCACAGAACCCGCGCCGATAATGGAATTCGAGCCAATCGTGACGCCAGGCGTGACCGTAACGTTCGCACCAAACCACACGTTGTCACCAATCGTCACCGGCGAAGCATGTTCCCAGCCAGCCAGTCGCGTTGCCGCATCCAAGGCATGATTCGGCGTGGCAATGGTACAACGCGGGCCGATCAGGCAATCCTCGCCAAGCGTTACATATCCGCCGCCGCACACCATGAAATCCTTGTTCAAGAACGTGCCGCGGCCAATGGTCAGGCCGATGCCATAATCCACATTGAACGGCGGCGTGAATTGTACGCCTTCCCCCGCGTCGGGAACGAGCTCGTGGAACAGGCGGTAGGCCTCGTCAGGATCATCGAAGAAGATGCGGTTGATCGTGGCGCAGGTACGCATGGCCTCGCCAGTAAACTTCGGCAGCGACTTCGATTTGCGGTATTGCGTCGGCTTGCCGGCGAACAGCCTAGTCAGATCCTCGTCGGACGCGATCTGCGTCTCCGTCTCCTTCGTCATGCCCGTCTCCTTCGTCACGATTTCCACCACGCTATAGTGAACGCTCACACTATACTATATTCATCTACTTGACCTGGCATACGACATACTATCCGATGTATCGTGGCATCCGCCGAGCAGCATGTATCGTTGGCCATTGGGTCCGCACGCCGGACATTCGGGCAATCCGGAACCGTTCGGATCGCCCGTCGCCGCGAAATTCGTCCAATACCGAATCATGACACGAGACAAATCGTAATGCGCCAACGGGAAGGCTTGGCATAGGGGATGCCACGAAACACGGTAATCACAGGGTCCGTATCGGAGAATCCATCGACGAGTCCTTGTCGAAGCGCGACCTGTCTACGCATGAATCCCCTTATCATCGTCCGTGGGCAATGTCAGGCGGAACGGCGGAATCAGCATGCCGTCGCCGTCGCAGATGAGTCCGGATTCCGGATTGTTGCTCCACGCGTACCGCACCTCATCTGGCCTGCGCGCCGTCATGCGCGCCACGATATCACAGCCGTCTAGCCATGCCTCGGCCCGCGCGGATGTGGCGCAGTCGCGCCATAGAAATTCGATTTCCTGGGGAGCGTCACCGTCCAACGTCATCAGCCGGCGGCCCTCCGATCGGATCCGCTCGTCCGAGCGACTCCGCCACACACAGTGCATCCGCAACAGATCTCCGCAGACCTCGATGGTTTCCACGGCCGGTTGAGGCTGAGCCTGGCGACCGTATACCAAATCCATCGCGGCATTGAACACGCGATCCGCGACGAGCTTCTTGTCATACGGATGCAGATCGTTGCTCTCGCCGGCGTCAAGCGTCACCACCGTCGCAACGTTTTCAAGTTCGTTCGCGACGTTCCATTCCTGTTCGCGGACGAGTGGCCAGCCTCCATCCTCAATAGCGTCAATGTCGAATTTTGGAAGCTGGACGATCAGAAACGGCATATCCGGCTGATGCCATTTGACGCGCCACAATTGAATCATGGCCTTCAGCTCGTCGCCATATCGCATGGCGCGATCGCCGGTATTCGATTCGCCCTGATACCACAGCACGGCCCGCACCGCATATGGAAAACACGGGGCGAGCATGGCGTTGTACAGGCCGGTCGGCTTCCATCTGACGAAATCCTCGAATGGGCAATCGC
>ENA-OQKS01000536-OQKS01000536.1-human-gut-metagenome-genome-assembly--contig:-NODE-536-length-10269-cov-2.742753_pt1 | contig 10269 bp, 8 predicted proteins | sample MGYA00242804_ERZ504808 | MGnify/ENA primary metagenome ERZ504808 (study PRJEB26092, sample SAMD00036375) | human gut metagenome | host: Homo sapiens | study: EMG produced TPA metagenomics assembly of...
TGTCGGTGTTCTGTGCGGAACCGACGTGTCGCGTTGCGTCAGCATGTGATGTGGCTGTGGCGTGGCCGGAAGTGGCGACGCGGATGGCGAACGTGACCTGCGCCTCGCTGTTCGCCGGTATGGTGACCTCAGTGAACCGCGATGTGACGATTTCCATGGAGTCGGTGAGGGATGAGACCTTCACCCGTACCGGATACGGATGGTTGTTCCTGACGGTGACGGCATTTTGGCCGTTTCGCTGACGACGGTGATGGAGTCGGTCGGCGTGATGGATACGCCGCCGAACATGCCTCCGCCGAGCCGTTTGGCGCCGTCGACCAGACTGTCGATGTTGCGCGGCGCGGACGAGAGCGCATGCAGTGCCAGCGTGCTCTGTGCGGCCTTGATCTTGCGGATCCAGGACGCGGATGCCTTATGGTCGGTGAGGACCGACGTGGCGAAGCGGTTGATGTCGTTGCGGCTTTCGGCCAGCGATTCCAGCGCGGACGTGACCGATCGGGTGTTCCGCTCGCTTAAATGACTGTCTTGGGGGACGATTTGCAGCGCCTTGTCGCCGGTCCGATAGGCGTCTGCGTCAATGAGATCGTTCAGGTCGGTGAGTTGCAGCCATGAGGACTGTTCGACCGCGGTCATCAGCGTGTCGATGAACGCCGCCGACATATTAGTGCCGAAGCAGACCAGCAGGTTGCGGTTCATCGCCGCATACGGCTGCTCCATCTGATAGAAGGCGCTCTGCGCGACGAACCGCGCGATGCGTCCCGCGTTACTGGTCTCGCCGTCCGCATCACTGCTGGTGGGCTTGCCTTTGACGAGGTCGCCGAGTTCCTTCTGCTCGCTCAGCACCGTGATGTCGCCGGCCGAGGTGGGGATTGTGTATGTGCCTGTGTGCACGGTGGCCGTGGTGCTGGAGTCGAAGTCGTGACCGGCGATGACGTACTGGTATCCCTGCTTCCTGGCCGTGGAGAGCGCCTGCCGGGTCCAATCGCCCTTGCCTTGCCAGGCGATGGGCAGGGAATTGGATGATGCCGGTGCCGCGGCCAGTGCGGATCGTGCGTTCCATGCGCCGGTGCCGACGCCGGCCTGTTCGTACGACCGGACGTTGTTGATCGCGGCATAGGCGGTGATGTCGAATCCGGCCGGCTGCATGACGGCATCGATGCGTTGCCCGGTGTCGGAAGCCAATGCCGTCGGATCGGCTATGGTCTGCAAATCGCTGTGCTTGCCGATGAGGGAGAGTTTGGCGGCGAGTGCATCATTGTCGTGCGGGGTGAGCACTGATGATTGCGTCGCCGCGGTGTTTTCGGAGCCGTCGGTATTGTTGCCGGAGCCGTCGTCTGTGCTGCCATCCGTGCCGCCGCCACCTGATTGTGTAGATTTTGTGTCGGATCCATCGCCGTTGTCATGCACCACCAGCTGGTCGATGGCGTTCTTGTCGGCCTGCTGGCCGGTGTTCATCAACGGCATGACCATGGTGATGGCCATCGGCGGGGTCTGTGCGTTGCGCAATCCCTGGGATGATCTGGTCAGGAAGCTGTGCAGGCGAATCGGCTTGGCGTTCGGATCGACGGTACGGTCCGACCCGGATGACCCGTCAGAAGAGCCCGTGGATTGAGAATCGGTCGCCTGGGTCGCCTGATAGGTGACCAGCAGCGGTTTCGGCCCCCACATCTGCAACGCCTTCAACGCATCGCTGTCGGCCACCGCGTCGATCTTCACGGAAACCTTCTTGCTCGCCGCGATGGACGGCACCGTGGCCGTGCCGAGAACGGTGCGCACCGGAATCGATACGTCCCCGGTCGCCCAATGCTGGATGTCAGTGCGCGATACGAACGTATATGACGGGTTGTAGGCCACGGTCACCAGGCCCGGTGACGTCGCGGCATACGTGGGATTGGAGATGCTGATGGTGATGTGGTAGCCGGATGTGTCGGTGACCACGGGCGTCGATTCGGTGATCGACAAGGCGGTCGTCTGCGTGGCCGTGTCCGTCTCGTCATCCGCCATCGCCATATGTGCCGTGCCGGCCGGTACCATGCGGCCTGCGAACAGCATCGCGCATGTCAGCAACATGATGGTAAAGAAGCGCCATAGGCGTGTCGTTCGGTGAGATAACGATGGCACGGCCTGACCGTGCTCGGGGCTGTTCGCGATCATCCCTGCTTCATTTTCCTTGCGTAGAGCCAAGCGATCTTGCGTTCATTAGGATAGCTGAGAACGTCATCCAAATCATCGAAATCCACCCAGATGGCATCTTCGGCTTCATGATCCGGATCGCCCTCCACCGTCAGGTCGCCGCCGATCTGGCGCAGCGCGAAATGATGCACGAGCTTATGCACGCGCTGGCTGGTACCGGTGAACCAATAGTCGATGGTGGCAATGGACTCGACCACCTCACCCAGAATGCCGGTCTCCTCGTGCACCTCGCGCACGGCGGTCTGCTGCGGCGTCTCGCCCTTTTCGATATGGCCCTTGGGAAGGCACCATTCGAGATGGCCGTTGCGGGAGTGTCGCGCGATGATGGCCACCCGGCCGCGCTCGTCGAACACCAGGCCGCCGGCCGAGTATTCGCGCACCACCGGGAGCTCCTGAGCGTCCAGCGACGCGAATGTGGTCGGCCCGTCGCCCGCCCGTCGCTGCGGCATCATCGCAGGTGTGGGGAAGCGTGGTTCCGGTGGCCTGACAACGGTTTTCGGCGTGCGCGGAGCCTCGGACGTATAGAGCAACGTATCGGGTTCGAGCGGATTTTGGGTATGGTCGCCCGCAGCATGCGCAAGCATGCGCGCGAGGTCTGCGGGCGTAATCATGACTTCCACCTTACTCAATACCGTGTGCAGGTGGGGTAACGGTATGCTTGAATACGCATAAAAGCGGTAATACTTTATGGAAAGGCCTCGTGTGAATTTCGAAGTTTGGCCGGAAGCCATTGAACTTGGACACCTGTTCGCGGCTCGCGGGTACGAGCTGGCGTTGGTGGGCGGCCCCGTGCGTGACCTGTTGCTGCACCGGCGTTCCCACGACCTCGATTTCTGCACTTCGGCCCATCCCGACGAGTTCGAGCCGATCCTGCGTCATTGGGGACGTGACGGTTTCTGGGATATGGGCCGCAAATTCGGCACTTTGGGTGCGATGCGCCGGCGCGAGGACGGCACCGAAGTCAAGGTGGAGATCACTACGTACCGGTCCGACACGTACGATCCCGAATCCCGCAAGCCCGAAGTCAGCTACGGCGATTCGCTCGAAGGCGATCTGTCCCGCCGTGATTTCACCGTGAACGCCATGGCACTGCGCGTGCCGCAGCTGGAGTTCGTGGACCCGTTCGGCGGCGCCAGCGATTTGGCTAAAGGCGTATTACGCACGCCGGTGGATCCGTATCAGTCCTTCGACGACGACCCGCTGCGCATGATGCGTGCCGTGCGTTTCGTCGCACAGCTCGGGTTCAGCATCGCCCCCGACACGGCTGCCGCCATCAGCGACATGACCGATCGCATCGACATCGTATCCGCTGAACGGGTGCGTGACGAGCTCACGAAGCTGCTGCTGTCCGATCGTCCGAGGGCGGGTGTCGAAGCGCTGGTCGAATCAGGTCTCGCCGATATCGTATTCCCGGAAATTCCCGCCCTGCAGCTGGAAATCGATGAGCACCACCGCCACAAGGACGTGTTCGAGCACACGATGATTGTGCTCGATCGCGCCATAGCGCTGGAGACCGGGCCGGAAGGCCCCGTGCCCGCTCCCGACCTGACGCTTCGCCTGGCCGCGCTGACCCATGACATCGGCAAGCCGAAAACACGCCGGTTCGAGCCCGGCGGCAAGGTCAGCTTCCATCATCATGATGCGGTCGGCGCGAAAATGACGCGCAAACGGCTCAAGGCGCTGCGGTTCGACCATCATCTCGTCGAGGATGTCAGCGAGTTAGTGAACCTGCATCTGCGGTTCCACGGGTATGTCGAAGAACCGTGGACCGATTCCGCCGTGCGACGCTACGTCAAGGACGCTGGTCCGCTGTATGAGCGGCTGAACCGGCTGACCCGCGCCGACGCGACCACTCAGAACCGTCGTAAGGCGATGGTGTTCTCGTCCGCCATGGACGAGATGGAGCAGCGCGTGCGCGATCTCAAGGAGAAAGAGGACTTCGATGCCATCCGGCCGGATATCGACGGCAATGAGATCATGACCATCCTCGGCATCGCTCCCGGCCCGGAGGTCGGCCGCGCATACAAGCACATGCTGGAATACCGGCTCGATAACGGTCCGGTCGACCATGACACCGCGGTGGCCGAGCTCAAGCGGTGGCACGCGTCGCTGTAAACGCGCCCGAGAAACGGTTCGGCGGCTGTCCGCGTAAGGCAGGCAGCCGCCGAATATCGGGGGTTTCAGGCCGTCATGACGATGCTGGCCGTCATTCCACCTTTTCATGATCGAGGGCCTTGGGCAAGGTGCCCATTGACTGGACGGGCACGCATCCCTCGAAGTTATCGATGGCGGTGTCGCCGCTCGGCAGGCTGTCCTTGTTGGCCAGATCGTTGAACGAGGCGCCGAGCACCACGTCAATCAGCTTGTCGTCGCGGTCATCCATCACCATCACCGCGTCCGTGAAGTTCGTGTTCAGCGTGTACGCCTCGTTGATGGCGTTCTTGCCGAAATAGATTGTGGTGCGCTCGACCTTCTTGCCCTTGTAATTGTCCCAGCCGGTGACCTTGAACTGGCGGTTCGACAGCGCGGTGCTGACGGCCTTCGCGAAGCCGACGAATTTGGTGCCGTTCAGCACGCGCACCTTGACGTTCGCATAGTTGGAATATGTCTGGTTCTTGCCGTTGGCGTCCTTGGTCGAGCAGGGCACGCGCACGCCGTAATTCGGCTTGACTGCGGACGTGGCCGTTATGCCCAGACCCCCGACATGGAAATAGAACAGTGCCGACACGACCAGGGCGACGGCAAGCACCGCGCCGACACAGGAGAATACGATCTGCTGGCGGCGGCGAATGTAACGCTTGCGTTCCGCGCGTTCGTCATAAGGCTGAGTCATGGGTCCGTCCTTTTCTTACGAGACTGGTACACAGATTAGCGTCACTGTCTGACGCGATAAGACAGGGATGGCAGGACGGTTATGACCGGTCTCGCCGGCGCCTGTGCAGCGATGATGCGATCCACCGTGGCGGATTGCTCCCATGCGGTGCGAACGCGGCGGGCGACGGCATCGTCCGTTACGAACGCGATGACCGATGGGCCGGAGCCGGAAACGAATGACCGGGATGCCCCGGCGGCCAGGGCGGCTTCGATGGCTTCGCCGCTGCGGGGGTGCAAGGTGACCGCGGCGCGCTGCAGATGGTTGTCGTCGCCGTCTCCCGCGCCCATCTTGTCGAAGGTCGAGTAGACATTCGGCGTGCTCAATTGCGCATGGTACGCTCCCACCAGCAATTGGCCGGCGAATCCGCGGTCTCGCAGCGTCTGAACGCACGATGAATCATCCTCCAGCGGGATGATCCGCTCGCCGAAACCGGTGCCATGCGCATATCCGCCCTCCAGGCAGAAGGGCATATCGGCGCCGAGTGTGGCGGCGATGTCACGCAGCCGTTCAATCGGCCAGTGCAGTCCCCACAGGGTGTTCACGGCGAGCAATGTCGCCGCCGCGTCGGCGGATCCGCCGCCCAATCCGGCGCCGACGGGAATGTGCTTGTCCACATGCAGCGCCACGTCCGGCTCCCGCCCCGCGGCCCTGGCGATCGCGAACAACGCAAGCACCGCATGGTTGCGGCGCATGTCGCTGCCGCTCGATGCCAGATCACCCAGATGCTCGCCGCTCAGTTCGAGCGAGAACCCGCTGCCGGGGGTCTTGGCGGTCGCCGTCACCACGTCGTTGACGCCGATGGCGCAATATATCGTGTCCAGCGCGTGCCGTCCGCCCCATTCCTCATGGGCGGGCCCTACGTGCAACGTCAGATTGGTTTTCGCGGGAACCGTGACCTCCACCGAGTGCAGCGGCCCGGCCGGTGTCGTTTCCGCGGCTGCGACATGACGGCGGATGGGCCAATGCGCGGGGACGCTTGGCGAACACCGCACCTGACCCGGTGTCGCTGACCGTACATTGTCCATTGCTGTGGCGCTCATGATGATGCCTGCCCCTGTTCATGCTGCGATTGCCTCAGCGCCGTCGCCAGAGCGGCGAATTCGTCGATGGTCAGCGTCTCGCCGCGGCGTGTCGGGTCGATGCCCGCCGTGTGGAACACTTCATCGGGCACCATGCGCTTGAGTGCGGCATGCAGCGTTTTGCGACGCTGGCTGAAGGCCGCGTCGACCAACTGGAACGTCAGCTGGCGCAACTGGGGGTCGCGCGGGCCCGCATGCGACTGGACACGGGTGAACCCGGCCAGGGCCGAATCCACGTTCGGCGCTGGCCAGAATACGTGACGCCCGATGTTGCCCACGCGTTCCGCCGAACCGTACCACGCCAGCTTCACGCTGGGCGCGCCGTAAATCTTCGAGCCGGGAGTGGCGGTCAGACGGTCCGCGACTTCTTTCTGCACCATCACCACGAAGGACGTCAGCATGTCGAAGCGTTCCAGCAGCGTCAGGATGATCGGCGTGGCCACATTGTACGGAAGGTTCGCCACCAGGGTGAACGGTTCGTCGCCGCTGAACTCGGGGAGGTCCGCCGACGTGAGGGCCAGCGCGTCCTTGTTGATGACCGTGAGGCGGTTCCTCGCATCCGGCATGTATGTGTCGATGGTATGCGGCAGCCGTTGCGCGACCGGCGGGTCGATCTCGACCGCGGTCATCGTGGCGCCGGTTTCCAGGATGGCCAGTGTCAGCGACCCCAATCCGGGGCCGACTTCCAGCACCCGCGTATCGGCGGTGACCGCGGCCTCGCGCACGATGCGGCGCACTGTTCCGGGATCGATGACGAAGTTCTGGCCGAATTTCTTGGTCGGGCTGATGCCGGCTTCGGCTGCTATGTGACGGATGTCGGCCGCGCCGAGCAGTCGCCCGGCGACTGCGGGTTTCTCGGCGGCTGCGGATGCTCCGGAAGGTGCAGGGGATGGATTCATGTCAGTCATAACGCTCGCTATCAGTACCAGCCGATTTGCTCGGAGCGTTCCCATGCCTTGGACGGGCTGCCATACCGTCGGGCGATATACGCCAGCCCCCAGTCGATCTGCACAGCGCCGTCGTCACGGTAATTTGCGCCGAACTCGGCCATTTTGCTCGCAGGCAGCGACTGCGGGATTCCGTAGGCGCCGGTCTTCGCGTTCTCGGCGTACCACAGCCATCTGGATTCGCGGGTCCACAGCTTGTCGAGGCATGTCCAGTCGTAGCTGGTCCAGCCGCGCTGTGCGGCCGCGCCGGATGCGTAGGCTTTGGCCTGCGCGGCGGTCGGGTGCCATAGGCGTCCCTGCGAGCTGCTGCCGGAGTTGCCGGAGTTGCCGGAGTTGCCGGAGTTGCCGGAGTTTCCCGAGTTTCCCGAGTTGCCGGAGTTTCCCGAGTTGCCCGAGTTGCCGGAGTTTCCCGAGTTGCCGCTATTGCCTGAGTTCCCTGAGTTCCCGGAATTGCCGTTGTTGCCCGAATTCCCGTTGTTCTTGTCGTTGTTTTTGTCATTGTTCGACGTATCATCCGACTTGTTTGCGCCGGACGTGCTGCCGTTCGAGGAGTTGCCATCCGACTTGCCGGTATTCGACTTGTTGCCCGACTTGCCGGCGTTGTCGCTGCCTTTATCGGCTTGCCCCTTGCTGGTGTCGGAAGGTTCGGCGACCTTCTCCGGGCCTACGGCGACGATGGTGTCGAGGGAGATTTTGGTGGTCGTCTCCGAAATCAGCGTTCGAGTCTCTGCGATGCCATCGACATACGTGACGTTATAGACCTGCTTCTTCTCGCCGTCTTCCCCCTGTTGGCGGACCACGGGATGTTCCTGGCTTCAACGACTTATCAACAATCGTCTGCGAACCATGGGGAATGGCGACGGTCGTCGTCTCCTGCCCGTGGGTGACGCGCTGAACGCGCAGCACGGTCTTGTCTCCGTCCTTCTCGACACTGACGCGGTCTTCCTTGTTGAGGCTGATGCCTTTGGAATCGAGAATCGACGCGGCGGGGAGCTTGCCATTCGGCGCGACCGACGTTTTGCCGTCGGCGATGACCGTCACCGGGCCGGACTCGTTGATGACGAGGCCGCCGGTGAGCTGGCTGTAGATGTTGTCGATGTCCACGGTGACTTTCGCGGCCTCGTTCTCGTTCTGCTGGAAAAACCCGAGCAGCTGGGAGGCGCTGGTCGCCACGGTCCAGAACGGCACGCGCTGTCCGTCGATGCTGATGGTCGTCTGATATGCGCTGCGGACCGTGACCACGTCATGATTGCTGAGGATGTCGCCGCTGGTGGATTGCACCAGATCATGGGATTTGACGTCGACGCCCCGCTCTTCAAGCAGGCGCGTCACGCTCATGGCATACGTGGTGACGGTCTGGGTGTCGCCGTTGATGCTGAGTGCGATGGTCTTGCGTGCGGCGACGCCGAATGCGACCGTTGAGGCAAGAGCCACGGCGACGGCGCAGATCGCCACCCGAATGCGACGCAATCGAACAAAACGTCGTGGTGTCCACCGCCTGGCCATATGTCATCCTTCCATGAGCTACGGCTAGCATTGTAACCAATCACGATGATGCTTCGCTGGGCATCGCACGACCGTCACCCATACTCCCACATTTGGTACTTTTTGCCCTGCCCGAAGGGCTGTCGCGGAGCTACTGGGGTGGCCATATATATCAAAATAAAGAAGAAGGGGGCGGGAGAGAAGGGGATTGTCCCGCCCCCCTGTGGGCAGAGCTAATTGGGGGACGCTCTGCCTTCCAGAAGCCATAAGTTGGGGGAAGGCTTCTGGCACTTACACAAGGTAAGACTATATGTAAACACAGCTTACTACATGTCGACCGTGCATCGCACATGACACGCGGTATGCTGTGCCGCGAGCCTCCTGTCGGGATCGAACCGACGACCTGCCGCTTACAAGGCGGCCGCTCTGGCCATCTGAGCTAAGGAGGCGGACCCATTCGCACAATGCGGACAGGTGTCATCGAACGATTGACCAGCTTACCAGTTTCACCGCGCTGGTCAATTCAGAATGTCGCAAACCCGTGTTGCGGTTCCTCCGGCCGGGGTCGAAGATCACAGCGCGACACGGGTCTACGTGGGTGTCATCGTTCATTTGCGGGGCATGACGGATCATTCGTCATTCGCCGGTCGTCAGCGAGATCGGCTTGCCCGATTCGCCGATCGACGGCATCGTGCCCTTCTGGCCGACTTCGTCTTCCTTCAGGCCCAGCGACGCGATGATGCCGGTCTTGTTGTTCATACCGGCGAGTGACAGCTGGTTGCGATCCCAGTAATTGCCGTTGATGGTGATGGTCGGCGTGCTCATGACACCCTTGTTCGAACCGGACACCTGCCACAGTTCGGGGCGCTTCGGGGTGTACAGGTTGATGGCATCCAGCCATTTCTTGTATTCGCCGTTGAACGCCTTGTCGGCCACGGACTGCGGTACGCCGGCGTCAATCGCCTGCTGCTTGAGCGCCTTGTTCTTGACCGACTTGTATTCGCTGGCCTCACCGGGCTGGAAGTCCTCGGCGTAGATGTTCGAGATGAACTTGAGCAGGTGATCGGGGTTGTCGTCATTGCTGGCGATGTACAGGATGGCGCCGGTGGCGCGGCTGGAATATTCGTCGGTCGAGTATTCGTCCATGAACGACATCGGGTGGATTTCCAGGTTGATCTGGCCCGCGTCCACCAGCGAGATCAGCGTGGGATCGGTCTGGCGGTTGAACTCGCCGCAGCCGGGGCACAGCGGATCCATGTACACGGCGACGGTGGGGGCGCCGGACACCTTCTTGCCATAGCCTTCGCTGGAGATGAGGATGCCGCCCTTGTCGTCGGCCGCCGATGGCTTGGTCTCGACCTTTTGCAGCTGCTGGTATGCCTGCTCCTCGGTGGTGCTCTTCGCCACGTCGTTCTTGTGAATGGCTCCATAGATGGCGAAGCCGGCGATTGCCACTAGCACGACGATGATGGCGACGACCACTGCGCCGATGATGGTTTGCTGCTTGCGCTCCTTGGCCGCTTGCTCCGCCTTCTCCTGCGCCGCCTTCTCTTCGGCGGCGCGACGGCTTGCCCTGGTGTTGCGCTTCGCGTTCTGATTCTTTTGTGCCACAGTTATCCCTTTCCTGCCGGTTTGTTGCCCATAGTAGTAGAAGGGTTCGCTTTTCCGGCGCGGGTTGCGCCGTTCGCCG